>ERZ772932.65-NODE-65-length-65721-cov-32.770840_pt1 | contig 65721 bp, 90 predicted proteins | sample MGYA00511684_ERZ772932 | MGnify/ENA primary metagenome ERZ772932 (study PRJEB29015, sample SAMEA2738078) | human oral metagenome | biome: human oral; feature: human-associated habitat; material: saliva | place: China | collected 2210 ...
GTATGACAAGCCTTTAACGGTAGTATATAAGTACCGAATGGAGCCCCTTACTGGAGTCGAACCAGTATCAAATGTTTACAAGACACTCGTTTTAGTCATTAAACTAAAGGGGCACGTGGCACAGGTAAGAGGAATCTAACCTCTATCTTCGGTTTTGGAGACCGACGTGTTTACATTACACCATACCCATAAGTAAAGCCTATCCTAACTGGGACACCCTTGAGTAACCCAGTAGGTGATACTAAACCGTAATTCAGTACCAAGGCACTGGAGGAAAGTATGGGATTCGAACCCATGATTGCCTTTTAGACAATACCTCTTTAGCAAAGAGGTGCAATAAGCCATTCTCTGCCAACTTTCCATGTGGAAGCGGAGGTGAGACTTGAACTCACACTATACTGGCTTATGAGACCAGTGTCTCTTCCATTGGACTACTCCGCTATGGTGAGTGTTAGGTAAACAGTTCGCGGCAGTTTACCCTTTAACGGAAAACACTCACTTCCGCCAAAAGCACTATGCGTCAGGTGTGATGGAATGAATAGTGGTGAGGACCTTACTGGATTCGAACCAGTGAATAAGCAGTTTCTAGCCGCTCGCTCTCCCTCTGAGCTAAAGGTCCATGTGAGTAGGTGGGAAAACAGCGTACGTCCGTTCTCCCTCTAACGGCAACCCGCTCATGCCGACCACCATAGGAGCGACCTACAGTGGATTTTGTATTGTTTTAGGTTGACTACACCTAATGGTGGAGGGTATTGGAATTGAACCAATGCTAACATAGGGCTTCAACCTATTGCTCTACCTACTGAGCTAACCCTCCATGTGACAGCCCCTTGCGAGGCTGTAAATTATAAATAATAACTAGTTGCTTACGAGCAATTAATTGGTATTGCTGTAATACCAGCCATGCTGTCAACTTTATGCTAGGCACTAGCAAAACAGTATCAGGTCATGGATTTTATAAGCGATTAGAGATTGAAGATTGAGAGCTTGATAGTAATGATTAACCCAGTTTAAAGATTAAGCGATTAATTGTAATGCTTAAAGATTATGGATTACCACTATGTCCTCGTAGACCTTATGACACTCATAAGTCACTATAGCCACGAATATCTTCTCAATTCTTTTTGTCCCATTTCAAGTAGGATTGCGTATCTGCTTTCTTTGCTTTTAGAGTAGAAACAATACGCAACAAACACCTCTGCACCATTCTTAAAGTTGAACGGTAATACAGCAATTATAATTAGTACTCAACAGTAATTTCAGTTACCTCGGTCGCATGACCAAGAATAGCATCAATTTCAGCTAAGTAGTTCTCAATGTACTCTTTAAAGGACATTAAGTTTTCAGCCAACTTGTTAGGGTCCAGAAGTTCGATAGAGTATTGCTCACGCAATTCTGCTTCACGTTCTTGTCGAACCTTGCCAGAGGCTTGTGTTACAGAAGCAAACTCTTGGTAGAGACGTTCTGTAACTTTCTCTTCTGCCTGTCTTTCTGTCTCTTGATATGCCTTAGAGTTATTCAGCACAGCTTTTTGCATACCTTTGACTAGTGTTGTTAGTAAGTCAGATAGGTATTTCTTACGAGCGATAGCAGATGCAAAAGAGATTTCTTCAAACTCATCAGATTGTTTATCAATACCAATGAATTTCTTAACAGATACTGTGTGTTTAGCATTAGCGTCCATAATGGCATTTGCTAACGCTTCACGTCTTTTTAGTTTATCATTCAAAGATTGAAAACGAGCTTGTGCGTCATTAACCCAATCCTTTTGTTTCAAACCATCAATTACAGTTCTGTTAGAAGTAGCTACAGCTACAAATCTAGTAGAAGATAATTCTTGAATTTGATTATCTAGTACTTTCTTTTGAGTTAATGCTTTTCTAATTGTTAATTTTTCTTTTACCATAGTATTCCTCCTACTGCTTAATTATAACATATGAGCCTCGGTCGTGGACTACCTTGTTGGCTCAACCTATGACTGTATTATACCATGCCAAGGGTGACTTGTCAACCCCCAAATCATGAAAGTTTGATGAAGTTTTGGTGAACATCTTACCAATGTGATTATAGCTGTATTATACCATAATCAAAGTTGTTTGTCAACACTTATCTGATAGGACAAACTCCACTTGCACAAGACTCTCTATCATCAAGGATTTCAAATTCTTTACCCATATTTCTAGTACTTAATTCTTTTTCATTAAGCAAATCTGGGTCGAATTCTTTCATCTTAGCTTTTAATTCTTCATATTCTTCCTTAGTACACTCTTCATAAGGTAATAAAGGATAGTATGTAGAATTAAGTTCTAAGAATGTTACACCTAACATATCGTCCCAATGATTGTATACGAAGTCTTCTACTTCTTCCCATTCATCAGGTTTTACTGTAATGGTATTAGATGTATTCATATCTGTATAGTGTTTTTGGAATAACAAATATTCCTCTAATTGTTCTACAGCAGATACGTCAGCTTTTGTCACAGTCGCAGGACTTTTAACAGGGAAATCAATTACAATAGTAGTTGCAGTTTCCATTTCCTGCCCTACTTCTGGGTGGATTTGCCAACCTAATTCCTTAGCTGTAAGTGCTAGTGGGTCATGTGCGTTTACACGAATACGTCTAATGAAGTATGGGGAATGTTGCCAATGAACCCCTGGTGATACACCATTCGCCACCAAGCTCAATGAGCCTTCTGGTTTTAGAGCAGTCATAAGTAATGGTACTGGTGTTTGAAGCTCTTGAGCAATTTCCTCGCCTGCTTCATGTACGGCTGTACGTAACCATTTAAGTACGCCAGCTTTACCCCCTGCACGTCTCAGTACATCTGGACGCACCTTGGCAACAAAGTCTTGCCAGCCAGTCATAGAACAACCAGTTAAACGGTCACGATGATGTGCCTCATTCCAACCATCTAATTCTAAATCTACGCAAGTCATGCGATAACCAGCACGAGCGGATAATAAGAAAGCTAGTTCTAAGCCGTCCCAATCTACATCGCCATTATCATTCACAAACGCTACCATGTTTACTGTTGTTAAATTACATACAGCATTAGGCGGTAAAAGGATTTCGGCACAAGGGTTTACCCCTGCGAAATCTGAGCGTCTACGTTTAGCTTCTGCTACGTTGATAATGCCAGGTTCGCCTGATGTACGGATAGAATTAAATAGCTCATGTATTTTTTCACGACTTGGTTTTTCTTCTTGATAGATACTATTGTTACTCATGTATCTATGTTCCATGCCAGGTTGAATATTATCCTTAGCGTGTACACATTCTTCGTCATGTGGGTCAATAATAGCAATTTCTGCCGTACGTCGCACGCCCCCAACAACAACATTCTGCCCAATAAGGTTACAGATATCTAGGCAATGAATAGGGCGGAGTCTACCATTCTCTGGTTTAGAAGAGAACATGCCATTTTGAATTACATTATGGATTTTAGTGAACATATCCATAATAGATTCATAGCCAGATGCCGTCCCTCCGAAACTAGAAAGTGTAGCACCCTTAACACGAATCTCTGTGTAATCGATTAGAATGTTATTACATTCAGATGGAGAAGCCATGAAGTTTAGATAAGCTCGTAATGCATCTACCCAACCCTCTTTACTATCACCAATCTTGATTACAAACATGTTGTCTTCTTGCTCTGTAATTGTGTATTCTCTACCACGTTGCTTTGTGGAATTTTTGTTGTACTGTGCAAATAGTGTTACATCATCACGGAATGTAGGTAATTTTTCTACATCGCTTGGTAATATGCGTACACCAACTCCAGTACCAACCATTAGTAAATAGAATAAATCACAAAGTGATTTAATACTATCAATTACTACAAACGAGCAGTTAAAGTTAGCAAGTTTCGTTTTCTTACTAGCTTCACTTCCACCAATCCACAATGAGCGACCACTGATAAATTGTTTTAGATTAAACATATTATCAAATAATCGTTGTGCTTCGTAGATAGATGTTGGTGCTAACGAACAGTTATACTCAACTGCACGTGTACAAGTTTCTTTCCATGTCTCACGTCTGCCTTCGTCTGGTAGCCATCGTGAATATGTTCTATAATAAACTAGCTTTGCTAGGTTATCCATATGCTGTGGAAAATCGGAATACTTAGACAAGAATTCTTCTTTAAGTAGGTTCATGCTTTCTTATACCTTTCTACTAACTCACACTCACTTTGTCTCCAAAAATGACTCTTTGGTCCGAGTATTGAATATGAATACTCATCATTCTTTGGGTCATATTGGATTGACTGTATTGTTATTACACCTTTTGGTGTTTTGATTTTGTCATATCTCCTAAACTTTTGGCTTGCCATTATCTTCCACCTCATCATCTGTGATGCGGACCAATAGCTTACCTAAAAACCTTAATGTTTTAGAGATTGTGGTGATATATATAATTAATACAAACCACTCAATAAAGTTCCCACCAACGTGGAAGAAATAGTATGGTACGCTCAAAAACCAGGCAAATAGTAGTGTTACTATAACCGCATCTTTAGTAGCTTCATACAGACTGACTAGCGTAGCCAGTATTTTATCTTTCATATTTTATCTCCTATTTGATAAGCGAAAACTACCTCACCGTCCATTATTACAATGAACGCCATATAAGGTTCCGAGACTATTACGTCTAATGGAACCCTATACATTTCAAAAATCTCTTCGCCTGTATTATACGCCAATTCCTGTAATTTGTCAAATATGACCGACAAGTTTATCACTCCCTACTGGTTGACGCATAGCACGGCAAGCATTTTCAAATATGAGCTTTGAGTCAAAATAGATACGTGACAAATGTTTTGATGTAGCGTCCATATATCTTTGAGAGCGTTGAATTGCCGAGACTTTTTCCCAGGCTTCAAGTACTTCCATTGATTGACTAGCTATCCTATCGCCCTCATTTACTTTAGTAGAGGAGGAGCTACTAACACTAGCATGTGTAGCCTTAGCCGCTCTCTCTGCGTCATTCAATTCTTTACCAAGGTCTGCCGATAGGTATTCAAAGCTAGCTTGTAAAGCAGAGGCTTCTTTCATAATACCAAAGGCAGAACTTGCGTCAGTATCTTCTAACTCATCATACCAGAGTTTAAGCTCATCATAACTAGCTTTTAATTCTGATATATTTTTCATATACTATTCCTTTGCTCTTCGATTTGCGGAAATGTCAAGTGCCACTTGTTCAATAAATGCCTGAGCTTTAGCTTCAGTATCGAACTCTTTAATTTTTACACTAACACCATTTGCAATAGAACCTAATACCATATAGCTTGTAACTTTATTCAAGTCAGTTTTGTCTTTCTTTGGTTTTACAAATAAGGAACAAGCATTAATCAATTTTTTACTATCATCTGCCAAAATATACATAGGGTAATTCTCCTTCATCATCTACTAATTAGCTCAAAAATTTTTCTTCTTTTTCTTCAAATGTGCCATTTGCTAGCTCAATCAATGTTGTGCCTAATGTTTTTAATACAGCTGGTTTAATATCTGGAACATTTAATCCTTCAATCACAGCATCGTTCATGGCTACTAACATAGCGATTACTTCAACAAGGTTAATATCTTTTACTTCAACGTCAGAATCAACCTGTGTCTTATTATCTTTAAGCACTGCTTTTAGGGATAAGCTCAAACCTTTTTCATTTTCCAATAATTTTTTCATATGTTTTCTCCTTTAAATAAAATAACCTATCACAATAAGGTCTTGAAATAACAACTATATCGCTATTATCTTGGTCGAAGTATGTGTGAACTATTTTAAAGCCCTTATCTTCAACTGTATTCGCAATATCTAATTTAACACCATTTACAAGTGCATGGAATAAATCCTGCCTTAAAAGATATGCAAACCCTTTAATATGGATAATACCATCTTCTGCCTTTTTATACCAAGCGTCTGAGTTGACATTCCTCTTAGACTCAACTGTGAATTTATGTCCATTAATTTCTACCTTAATATCACCACGCATTTTCTCTACCATTTCATCATTGGCTAATGCCTTAATAATATTAGCAGACTTTAATGCACCTGACATAGGTACTAAATTAGATTCAAGACCAATCTTTTCAAACCATGCTACGAGTTCTCTTTCTGCGTTTCTCCCATTACGTCTATTGCTTTTGCCACGTTTACTAGCTGATGTTTGTTTCTTTACTTTCTTTTCTAGCTTACGAGCTAGCTTATTCTCCTCTTGACGAGGAGATAAGATAGACTTATTTTTAGGACGATATAAACCGTAATCATCGCATATCCAACATTGGTCTTTAGTTGTTAAGCAGTTTTTAGTTACTTTGCAACTCTTCATCTTGACCACTCAAAATAGCTAACGCTAACAAGCAATACACAACAACATCATATAAACGCTCTTTTGCGTCTGGCAATAATGTCCCATGCTGAAGTAGTGCTAGGTCGTGTTTATCTTTGAACTGCATACACGCTTTAAAAGCACCATCTTTAGTTAGCTCTCCAAATTGACGCTTAGCACTTTCTTTAAATGCTGATAACACATCGTCACCACTGGCATACTGCTTATTCTTCATTAAGAATAACTGACCAATTAATGTCAAATGGTTTGCTGATAAAGCATCAAATTTATCTAGATTAATTGTCTTCATCTTTTCTCCCTTTGTCACAAAACTTAGCTACATTACAGAAGCGTTCACATTTCATACCTCCCCAACATTCAGAATTCCTACATGGCGGCGGCATTGTATTTGTTTCTAGTGCCTCTGTTAAATCTTTAGCTTTCTTCTTCATATATCTTTCAACCCACTTATCACTAATCTTATTGATTGGTACTAAGTAACCTGGGCTTGTGATACCACGCTGAGTAGCAATATAAGTATTGCCGTCTCTAACAATTACCTCACATACAAGGTTGTTTACTGGTTTCTTTAATTCTTTTTCTATCTTCATGCGATAGTCATTAAGCTGTATGGCAAGGTCTAGTCTATGTCTAGGACCTCCACTCCTAATCTCATTTCTGAATTTAGGTTGCCCTTTTTTAGCCCCTGTTTTATATACCTCTCCTGTTGGTACACGTTTTGTATATAGCCCTAAAACCTTAGCTACTTTCCATGAGCCATAAGTTTTATTATCATATAATGTACCACCATTCTCTGGTGAATAGTAGTCAAAAGCACCTGTAGAAGTACCATCGTCTAAACGTACTTCGGAAATGCCTTCATCGTCAGTATACTTCTCTAGGTAGTCATGCACCTTAGTACCATGTAACATGAACAGAGAGTCCATTGGATTAATTGCATAGTCTTTAGTAATCTTGAGATAATTTTCTCTAGTGCCTGCTAGTAATTGAGTAGTACTTGGTGTGCCAGTCCACTCACGTTGGTCAGCTAATGCTATCAATGTTCGTTTAGATAGACACCTACCAGCAGGGCAATATAACTCACCAGTATTTGGATTAATTTGCCCCTCTAATCTACAGGCTGTTAGACATTCATCTATACCAACTTCGTGACCGTCTGGGCAAATGTATTTTGTGTATGGCATTATATATCGTCTCCGTATATTAAAACACATTGGCTATTTGTAACTTTATCGTATTCATCACGCATGTTATCACGATATGTGTCAGCGATAGAACTTCGTATAGGGTTATGACCATTATAGAGTTCTATTTGTACAACCATATCTAATGGATATTCAAGTAATTGACTAATTAATTGATGTACAGTCATATTATCGTCTCCCCATATCTTTCTCGTTATCAGCTAATAATAAAACACATGTTTTACCAATATCTGATTTTCGATATTCTGTTCGTGGTTTGTCTGGCAAAACATCTGTAATGTTACCCTGACAATATTCCCATGCGTAGCTTGCTCCCACTTGAACGACGGTATTTTTCGGATATTCTTGTAATTTTTCTATTAATTGTTTTACTGTCATTGTTTTCACCTCTTGTTTGTATTATACCATAAAGCCATGTAGTTGTCAAGCAATTTCTTCTAATCTTGATGTATTTGAATTGTATCTTAATTCCATACGAATAGGACCATAGATACCATCACGAGCTTTTTCTACTTTCATACGAGTTATATTCCTTAGCTCATCTTGTTTCTGTAGTGATAGCCCTGGCTCTTTCTCTGGTCTCCATAACATAATGATAACATCGCCACTAGCTTCAATATCACCAGTCATACGAAGTAAATCCATAGTTGGTTCATTATATGTGTTAGCACCACGGTTTAACTGAGAGAGCATTACGAAGATAATGTTAAGTTCTTTAGCAATACCCTTCATCTTGAGAGCCTGTTCTGAAGCACCCTCATATGTGCTAGCACCTTTTAGATATGTAAAGTAATCAACCGCTACAATATCTACTGGACCACCTAATGTATTCTTGCGATTACAAGCAATGATACGAGCCTTAATATCGTCGATTGATAAACCATTATCATCATAGATAACAAGTCTTTCAGCTAACTTAGCTTCTACTTGTGCAATACGTGGGTCTCCATTCAACACAAGTTCCCTAACGTCTCTTAATGGTATTTGTAAAATCTTTGCAATAATACGTTCCATTACCTTACCTTTAGACATTTCTAAAGAGAAGAATATAGTACGTGCCTTATTTGCAACTACTTGTCTAAGAATATATTCAACTAACCAATCTGTTTTGCCAGATGAAGAATATGCTCCAACAATCATTACATGTGATTTTACCATACCACCTATACAGTTGTCAAGGCATTTGAAATGTGTTTTATATTCGCCACGAAGATATAAATTCTTTAAATCGTCAATCGACTCTTGTGTTGTAGCCGCATTTTGGACTAATTCATCTGTATCTTCTTGGTAATTTTCAAAGAAGTCTTTGAGTTCAGAGAACTCACGTTCCCAACGCCCACAAAGTTTCTTGATAATATCTGCCCTGAATAATGGATTTTGAACAGTCTTTAAGAAGTTATGAGCTACATCATATTCTTCTTCTGAAGATTTACAATTATCCAACATAAACCATAAGACATATTTGTCAATATGTGTCTTTGGTAAAGAGCTAACATCAATTCCTGCAAGTAACGCATCATTTAAATCCTTAACCCCTTCTGGTAATTCTAATACCCTTACCGTACAGCGAGGTAGAATTTCTTTAAAATAATCCCGCACACGAGGTACACGCTTAATCCCCTCTACATCATTGTCTGGGCAATAGATAATTGTTGGTATCTTACGTAAAGTACGTTGCATTGTGCGTAACTGGTCTCTATGTACTTCATTACCACAATAAGCTACAGTTGGTAATCCTAATTGATAACCACTAATAGCGTCCATATACCCCTCGACCATATATAATTCATCTTTGTTTTTCTGCTTAACGACCTTATCAAGGTTATAAAGCAATGCAGATTTATCATACATCACGTTATTACGAGTATTAATGTATTTAGGACTACGGTCAAATTGCCTCTTAGCTATCGCAACTGGTTGACCGTATTCATTTCTAATTGGGATTACTAAGCAATCTGAATCAAAACCAAGATTAAATGTAGAGATTGTTTCGTCTGAGAAACCTCGTTTATGTAGGTAATCTTTTACTTTACCTACTTGTTTTTCAGAGCGTTCAATTACTCGCTTACAATCTTCTTCTACTTTAACTGCCTTTGTCCAGTTTTCATCAGAGTCAAGGTTGATGTTACATTCTTGTGCTAATTTTTTAATTGCTACTGTTCTTGACACATCTTCGTAATCACTCACAAACTGTATAATATCTCCTCCACTTTCGCAAGCAAAGCAGAAGTAACTATTTGTTTGTGGGTAAACAACGAGAGGAGTGCCCTCATCACTTCCGTGAATTGGGCATCTACCTTCATATAAAGAGCCTTTAGGTCTAAGTTCTGTTGTTCTTCCGATGTATTCTACAATGTCTATTTTTGTTCTTAGTAGGTTCTCTACGCTCAATCTTTGTCAACTCCTAACAGCTCTTCAATTTCGATACATAAATCCTTAACGATAGCTACATATACCCCCTGACCTAAGTCATTTTGTTTCTTAGCTAATGTAGCATAATCACAAATTGATGTAAATCGTTTTAGAATTTCTTGTTGTTTATTCATAATACCAACTCCTATAAGTCCATTAAACTTTCAAATGAATAAGGATTGGCTTTCTCAATTTTTTTAATTACTTTATCTCTTGCCTCTTTCCATCTTAATTCTGTCTGATACGCTTTAGCCCTATCTACTATAGTCCATGGTGGAGCTATCTCTTTTGTAGGGAATTCTAGTAGAAAGTCATATACGACATTGACTACATCAGGGTCTTGCTTAAAGAAATACCCTCGTGCTTGCCAATATGCCTGGCTTGGCTTGCCTTTTACAAAGGCTGGTTTATCTGAGCATTTCTTTAAATATAACGTAACAACTTTCTGTAGTTTTCCAGCATATGTCAATATATCACTCTCCTTTTGCGTATACTCATTATATCTTCTTAATTATTTAGAGTAGCCTATAATTTAACCTTATCAGTAGTGCCCATATATAAAACACCACTACCAGCTGTTAATTTAATTACTGATTCATCATTAGGGTTTTCTTTCTTATATGTCCTAGCTACATATCCCTGTCTAACTAAATCAATAAGATTTGTGTGCACGCTGTTTGGGCTACAACCACAAGCCTTACACATTTCATTAATGGAGATTGGGGTCATTTTGACCCCTCTTATTAATACTCCATTTTGAGATTTTTCATGGATATAACCATGTAGCAATGAGGCTAATGGTCTAATAGCCCTAGCAACCTCTAACGAGATTACCATGGAGCGTCCTCAGAGCCAGAGCCACCGTGTTTTTCTACCCAGTTGATAGCCGCTTGTTTAACATCTGGTTTTTGTGCGTTTTTAGAAAGCCATTCGATGTAATCTAATGGCATTTCAGAGAACCGTTTACCATTATGTTTACCAAACGTGATTAACATATCCTCTTCAACTTCACCTGTTGGCTCGTTATTATCATAGCTAGGTTGTTCATATGATGGTTGTTGAGGTACTTCTTGGTGCTTAACTTTCATACCACCAGCTGGATATTTAAAGCCTTCTGGTAATGCCCAATCTGGTAATTGAGGAACTGTTTTAATACGACCATAGTCGTCTGTTTCAGCCCATGTATCACCAATACCATATAGATATCGACCAATACCAAACTGTACAGCCGCACGTTTCATTGCGCCAGAAGCACCACCTTTGATAGCTTCGAAGTCTGTTAGGTTGGCTACGTCTGTGCGACGAATTGTTTTTACGTAACCATTATCATCTTCAATATGTAATACTAGAGTACAAGCAAAACCTTTGTAATCTGTTTTATTACCTTGTTTATCAAGTTTTGAAGATGTACCCATATCAATAGATGATAGTTCCATATCCCAGTTAGCTGGTCCTACTGCCTGGTCTAAGCGTTCCATAACTGCACGAGCGGTAACATAAGCTAATGCTTGTGTTTTACCGTTTTTCACAAATCGTTGTGGACGCCATTCAATATCATCTGGGTGGAATGGTGCTTGTAATACTTCAAAAACCTCTTTAATTTTTTGTTGGTCCATAATGTCTCCTTGTAATTAATAAAGCCCCGAAAAGGACTAACCTTGTCTATAGTCGTATTATACCATAAGTTTAAAAATTTGTCAAGACTTTTTTCTTGCTAAAATAAAATCTCGTATCATCGTATCTTCCATTTTCATGATATATACCTGACCTTTTTTCAACTCTTCAAACTTAGGTTCAAACATGACTGCTTTTATAGCACCTTTACTAGGTGTATAGATTTCAACGAATGCCATTGGTTTACCTTTTTTAGTTCTATGTGCTTTTGTTTTTGTTACTAATGCAATAACATTTGTATTGCCGTCTACAATACCAGTATCATATTCGTCGAATATGTCTGTAAATGTATATCGTAATACGTCATACTCCATTTCGCCATAAGACTGTTCTTCCTCTCCAGAGTATTTGAATTCGCCTTTAGACTTTCTCTTATCTTTAAGCCAGTCTACATATTCTAGTAATTCCCAACGTGTCTTATTGGTATAATCATCACAAGCACCAGACTTGATAATGTTTTTAAGCATTGTCTTATTTAATTGTACATTATTTTCAAGGAATTGTAAAGCATCATTTGATGGCTCAATCTCAACACTGCCAACACCAGCTATAGTATTAAACCCCATGATAACAGTCCTACCGTCTGTAATGCATTCCATTCTACCTTTATACAGGTCTGGTTTAACAACTTTAACTTTTATCTTCTTACAGTGTTCTATAAAGAATATCAGTTTATCTCTAGACTGAGTATCTCTAGAAGCCATTTCAATTAACGAAGCCATATACTGTGGTGTATAATGTGCTTTTAAATACGACGTGTACCACGCAAGAAGCCCATACGCCGCAGAATGCCCCTTGTTAAATCCATAATTAGCAAAAGTGACAATCTCATCGCATATCTCTTGCATAATTGTTTCAGAAATACCATTAGCTACCCCCTGTCTTTTCATATCGTCAATTACTGGTTGCATTTCATCGACTATCTTTCTACCAATAATACGTCTAAGATTATCGGCTTTGCCATATGTATAACCACATAGCTCACGAGCAATCTGTAGAATTTGTTCTTGGTAGAGAATAATGCCTTCTGTATCTTTAAGTATTGGTTCTAGTTTTGGGTGTAGATATGTAACTGGTTCAACACCTTGTCTTCTACGTTCAAATACTTCGACCATGCCAGAGTCTAGTGGTCCTGGTCTATGTAATGCTACTGTATCGATTAAGTCTTCTACCTTAGTAGTATTAATAGCCTTAATGATATCAGTCATGCCTTTTGATTCTATTTGGAAACAACCTTCTGTAAAGCCAGCTCTTAACATTCTAGATGTGAAATCATCTTTATAAGGAATGTCTTTGATAGATAAGTTATCTTTACCAACTTGTTTTATAGTCCAATCTATAATATCTAAGTTTTTTAAACCTAGAATATCGAGTTTCATAATTCCCTGTTTTTCAAGTAAGTGAAAATCCTGTGCCGCAGAGAATGAGTCTTTACTTTTCTCAATAGCACACCACTTAGATACATCTTCTGGAAATACTACAACAGCAGAAGCATGGACGCTATATTTTTCAATATGACCATCAAACTTCTTAGCTAACTCTCTGAGTTTATCATCTTTCACCTCATCTAATGATTGTATCTTAGTCGAGATTTCATCTATATCAGATGGTTCATAGCCTAGTGCTTTACCAGCTCTTTGAACAGATGATTTAGGTTGCATATAGCTAATAGTTCTAATCTGATGAACAGTGCCATACTTTTGTCTAATGTATTCTATGACTTCGCCACGTCGCTCAGAAGACACATCACAATCGATATCTGGCAATGTTACACGTTCTGGATTTGCAAACCGTTCAAATACTAGGTTAAATCTGATTGGGTCTACTTCTGTAATACCCATAAGATATGCTACTAATGAGCCCCCTACAGAACCACGACCAGGACCAATAGGAATATTATTCTTCCTACAGAACTCTAGCATATCATAAATGATACACATATAGTTTGTGTAATGACACTTGTCTAATACTTCGAATTCATGCATAGCCTGTTCTTTGTATTGTTTCCAATTAGGTTTACTTTGTATGCCTAATCTTTTCCAACCTTCATTACACTTATCTTTTATAAATCTAAGTGGGTCTGGTGTATCGAATTTAGGGAAGTTTTCTCCGCCCATAGGAATCTCGACATTACATTTATCTATAATGTCAGATACATTTTGGAAATATTCATCTGTATTAAATTTAAAGAACTCAGCCATTTCAGATTTACTCATCATATGGTAATCGCCACTACCATAGTATTCGCTATCTTCAGCTAAACTTAACCATAGTCTATGTGTACTAGCATCTTCTGGCATTACATAGTGACTATCGCCAGTAATGATTACAGGAATGTTATATTTCTCGCTTAGGTCAAATACCATGCTATTGTATTCATATTGCTCTTTAAACTTGTGTGGCTGTACCTCTAAGTAGAAGTCATTACCAAAGATTTTATATAAATCATAAATCATGTTATCAGGTCTGTCATGACTTAACACGCCTGCAATACATGCTGTACTACAAATCAGACCCTCTTTACATTCGTTTAGGATTTCAAAACCTAATCTTGGTTTTCTGTAGAAATGTTCTGAAGCATATGTAGCTATCTTCATAAGATTGCGATAACCAGTTAAATCTTTACAGAGCAGAAGTATATGATATGTTTCTCCACCTTGAACATCTGGTTCTATTGATAGATACCCTTCATATCCTAGTATTGGTTTAATACCTTCTTTATTGCATTTAAGGTAGAACTCCATTAAGCCAGTTGTAGTACCGTGTTCTGTCATCGCTAATGCTGTATAACCTAGTTCTTTTGCTCTTTTTATTTTGTCGTCTATAGTAGCGAATCCATCAAATATTGAAAAATCGCTATGGCTGTGTAAGTCACAGAATTGCATTGGCACCTCCTACATATATCTCCATCGATTTGGTCTTTCATTATCTTTTATATCTGGAATACAACTAATCAGAACAATTAGTATTACACCAAACATAAAGAAAAGACCAGGACAACCTGCACTTGCTACACCGCCATTAATCCACCTAACAATATATATAATCTCATAAAGAGATAGGCACCCAATTACCGCAAAGAATATTGTTTTAAATATCATGGTTTAACTCCTTTTAACCCTTCTACTTTTCTACGTGCGAATATCATTTGGTCACATAAGTCATGTATATCCATTTCTAGCTCTCCTATTTGTCCTTCTATTGGAGCAATACTAGAGCGTAATACTTTAATCTTTTCTCTTTTGTCCGATATTTCATTAACAATGTCTCTTAGCTCTTTCTCTGCGTCGATTAATTTTAGCATCTTTTCTGAATATTTATTCATCTTCATTCTCCTCAAACATATCTGCTTCATATTCCCATTCAAATGATTTAATAATATCAGGGTCTACTGTTGTCCCGCATGTCCATATTAACTTATTTGCGTTAATACACGCAGTAACATACTTAACCTCTGATGTTATTTTAGCCATTGTTTTTACATAAAGATGTAGCATTGTTGTTTTCTTATTTTTTAAATTGAATTTTAAAGTTAACTTATACATCTGTCTTTTTACCTCCTGTTTACTGTATTGTATCATACATCTTTTTATTTGTCAAGTACTTTCTGTTCACTTTGTTCACATAATTACTTCGTCTAAAGACTTCGTAATTAATTTTTGTTTTTATTTATTACTTATGATTTAATTTAGGTAAAAGTAGATTATCTAAATCAGTAATACGTAGCAAACTTGTTTTGCGAGGATTACGTTCACCAAACACTTATTGACGTATTTGGTTCACTTATTATCAACTGATGTTGATTATCTTTTTTAAAGTAATACAGAAGGTTTCGAGTAGGTCTTTAGACCGTTACGAGAATACGAACCAACTTGTTTGGTGAGTAGTTCTTATTGTTCATTCACTTCGTTCATGAAACACTTCGTGTATTCTTTTTTAAACTAATAATTTATATAATCTAAATTACTCTGATTAGGTATTGCCCCCGTATACACGGGAGCAATCATGTTTAATTGGTACATTATCGAAACTTCATAACTATTGTTAAGGTAGCCCAGGTGTAGCTTTACCTACCACTCAGAAGAGTTTGTTTCGACTGCCATCTACGACGGGACAAAATCTGGGAGTTACGCACGTTCAATAAGCCCCATATAACGGTCATATTACCGAGTTGCAAATTCGGTTCCGTTATTTTTAGTTGGTTTACGTTCTCAACGATTGTTTCAATATGATTTCTATCATAGAAATATTTAGTCAATACATTTGATATACATGGGGCGGACTGAGCTTTCAAGGCTGTCTTTCCCTTGTGCGTAGTGTATATTAGCGTCTCTTGTATTGAGTTAGTTTTATTTTTCATAACACTTACGTCTCTGTGTTTTTAGCACACCAGAGAATTTTTTATGTTTAGTGCAAAACATCTGTGTATTATTCTCAGAATATCTACAGTATTTGCAACCTTTGCAATATTCTTTTTTAGGTTTGCGTCGTGTGTATTCCATTGTCCCACACATTGATACGCCAAAATTTCTTCTTGCCATTTTTATTCACCTCTTTTTCAGCATCTTTGCCTTTGTCTGCATTATATCACGACCGTGATAACCTGTCAAGTGCAAATTTGATGAAATTTCGATGAAGTTTTTCTAATGTTTTATATTTTGATTATAGCACACATTTTTCGATTTGTCAAGTACCTTTTTATGAAAGTTTGATGAAGTTTTAAAATGGGAACAAAAAAAGAGGGGGCGTATTGCCCCCATTAGTTTGTATACATTTTAACTAGGTTGTAGCGTACATAGTATATAGGTTCTTTATCTGTGATATCATATTTAGCACCATATACTAATTTACCATTCTTTTTGTCAATACCAACCTGACTGTGAAATTTGCCAGCACGGAACTCCTCTTGTCCGTACACATCTAATTCATGACGCTCTGGTACTTTAATATCAAATTCTACTGTAGATTTTTGGTCTAATACAACCTTACCATTTTCAAATTTCTGTGTTTCATTTTGTTGTAAATCAAACTTTTGTTTTTTACCATTAACTTTAACTACTACAGCTGGCTTTTCAATGCTAGCTTCTACATCTGTATCTTCTTGTACATATGTTGGTACATTATTAACATATACCAATTCTTTTTCTTTTGGTACATATGATACGGTAGTCTTGGTATTTAGAGTAGCCTTCTCGTTCATTATTTGCCCCATAGAAGGAGCTTTTACTGGTTGCTCGATAGTTTCCTTATGGAACACTTTCCAACCACCGTACAACGCAAATAAAAGGATTATAGTAGCAAATACGAATACTAACATTCTAATATTAGTCTTTGCATAATTCTGGGTGATGTTGGAAATAAATTGCTTTACCACGTAGAATGTCACCTCCATCGCCTTTTTCTTGAGGAATAGAAATTAAGTCCCAACGCATGTCAGGGTCATTATCATTAATACCATAACCATCAATGTCAGCCCATTCAGCGTGAGTTTTAACATGGTCGTAATCGATTTCCCAGCCTTTAGCCTTACAGATAGCATTAACAACCATAGCCATTTTATCTACTTGCTCTTGCGTAGGAGGTGCAGAGCCCCATTGGACAGTACCATCTGCCCAAATGCTACCGTCACCCATACAAGAAAGAGAAATACCGATATTACCAGTATTCCTGTGCCAAGTATGGTAACAAAGAACATCAAGATTATCATAGTCCGAATAGATAGTACCATCACCAAGAATATTAATATGGTAATGGTCAGAAGTGTTGTCATACCAATTTGCACCCCAATGAAGTGTGATGCTTTGTGCATGACATTGGCTAGCCATATATTCAATGTCATTTAAAGTATATACCATTTAACCTCCTATAAAAATAGAAGGGACCTCTTAGTCGAGGTCCTCTTCAAATTCACTCATATTGTCAAACTTATCAGCGTTCTTAATTCTGTCTGCCTTAGAGCTATATCTCTTAGCCTTTGCAATAGATGAAGAACCTAAGTTTTTCTTAGCGTCAGCAATATTTTTCTTAGTAATATTGTTAGCTTTAAGCTCTTCTACAGTAACAGAACTAGGGTCATTAATGTACTTATAAATCATAGCCTTTTTAGCATTTTTAGATTCTTGTGAATTAATGTAATTGATTTGACTAACATCAGCATCAACCGCATCAAGCACAGGTCTAAAGCCAATACCTTTAAGAATACGTTCTTTAGTACTGTATTCTCGACCTTGAACGCCTTTCTTCCAGTCTTGTTTATGACCAGTAGCGGCTTGGTAGTAGTTAGCAAATGCTGGTGATAAATCATGTGCCATAGATAGTAACATACCGTTTGTAGCGTTATCATTTTTTAATGACTCAACCATATTAGCTAAAGTACCAAATGTTGGACCAGCTAAGCTATCTGTAGGAATTAAATCACCAATACCAATATTTCTACTGAAGTCAACTCCAAGTGTTGGTGCTGGAGTACCATACATAATAAGCAACGCAAGTTTCTTTTTAGTATCGTCTCCGCCAGCCCATTCCATGAGAGCTTCTTTAACTATATTGGAGATAGATTTATTACTAACCCATTCAGCAAGTGTATCAGCGGCAGTCATACCAGGAACACCCATCATACCAGCCATAGCGATATAAGAACCAAAGAAACGAGCTATTTCTTTTTTGTTACCACCTTTGATAACACTTGTCATAAACTCAAGTTCTTTTACTGGGTATTTCTTAAATTGGAGAATAAGTTTACCTAAAGTACCAAACTTAGTAAATAATTGAGAAGCATCTTTATCAGAATAGTCAAAGTTTGTTTCTCTTACAAAGTCAGAAGCGGCGTGCTCTGCCTCTGTTTGAGATTTGCCTTCAGCTATAGCTCTACGATATGCAATAAGAGCCGCTACACGACGTGTGTATTTATCGGTTCTATTGAACATATCCATAGACTTTTCAAATACTTTACCAAGTTTAACTTTGCCTACCTTTAAGTTATATAAACTTTTTCGGTTTTTCAAAGATTGAGTTTCTAGTGCTGTATCTTCTAAGTTAAGACCGATACGATTAAACATCTTTTGTTCAGAGAATGAAATGTTGGCACCTAATTTACCGTGTGTTGTAGCATCTTTTAATGCTTGTTGGAAATCTTTACCGTAGCCAGCTTTAGTACCAATATTCATTAAAGCACCTAACTGAGCAATAGCGGCTGTTGGTCTGAATAGACCTAACTTAGCAATAGATACAGCTTCCATGCCTCGGTTCATTAAGTCTGTGGCGAATGTATCGCCGTATTGTTGTTTAATCCAACCGTCACCAACAAGTTCATTAAATGTTCTGTTGATAGCTTTATCAAATGTATTTGGGACACCAACTACACTAGAAATAAATTTATGTAGAACATCTTCAACGTCTCGTCGAGCACCTTCACCACCGATACCAAATTGTGAAGCATAGTCTGTACCAATCTTATCTCGATATAGTGCAGTAGCTTTATGGTAGAACTCTTGTGAAGGAATGAAGTTTGCTTTATATCTTAGATAGTTTTCCATGTTTTCAAACGTATTAGGGTTAGCACCTTGTGCGTTCATACGTTTATTATTGTATTTATCTTTTCTTTGGTTACCATAACCGATAAGTAAGTGACCAATCATATCTTGTCTTGTGATTACATCACGTCTACGGAATAACTCGTCAAGGTTTGCGAATTTCAATTCATCTTTAAGTGCTTTTGAATTAATACCTAAATCTTGCTGTTTCTTTTTGTCATTTATTAAATCCATTAGGCGTTCACGTGTAACGTGTTCTTTTTCGCCAATAAATTCATTAATGATTTTAGATACTTCTGGATATGAATGAGAAATACGAGAGAAGCGTTTTTCTTGTGATTCACGACTTTCGCCCTCGTATACAATATCGTCATATGCAGAATCGTTAGCTCCGTCATATACGTCCATCCCAGCGTTATATTCGTCGTATTTAGGATTACGTTCAGTAATTACTACACGAGTATCTCCAGTAAGATGTGCGTCCTTAACCCAGTGTTCAGCGTCTTTATAAGTGTGGAAAGAAGCTAATTTAGTGCGTTGTTCATATTGATTACCATCTTCGTCAACATTATCTTTAACAATATATACACCGTATTTACTGTGTAACATAGGGATATGTGCCCACAAGCGTTTAGGTTTGTAGTCTGGGTCAGCACCAGCATTTCTCCATGCTTTAACAGATAATTCAAATACAGTATTGTCTAAGTTTCTCCAAGCATTATATGCATCTATAACTTTATTGTTATAGCCTTTCTTTTGCATAATTTGATTACGCAAAGGCTTAGCTACTTTTTCTGCTTCATCGAATGTCTCAAATGTTCTTAATGCATCGTCACTAGCGAATACTCGGAAGTTACCGTCTTTATAATCCATAAAGACATTCTTTCCTTGTTTCTTTAATTCGCTATACAAGTTCTTAGCATCAATCTCATCTTTAAATTCTCTGAATACATCGTTATCTTTAATGTTGATATATAGTTCTTTGTCACGCAACATTACGCTTGCTGGCTGTACAAATTCACGACCTAAGTCAGTGACTTCTTTTGCTAACTTATTAAAGCCAGCTACATTCTCTTCTCCTAGATTTGTTTTAATCTTATCAAGGGATTTTAAGAATGATTTTTGCAATTTGTTTTGCTTAACAGCTGCTTCTTCTGCCCAGTACACAATAGGTTTCATTTGAGGAATATATTTCTCAATGAATTTAATTGGTGAAGCTAACCATTTTTTAATGTCATAACCAGAGATATTACCTTGCTTTTCGTCACGAGCTTCGAATGTAATGTTATCATTTTTTTTATTAAACTCGCTTACAATGCTATCCCATGCTTTAGCGAGACGACCCATGCCAGTAGGCTGTTCTACTGCCTCTGTGCCAGCTTGATTATATGTTTGATTGGTATTGTCAGCTTGTTTTTTATTTTTAAGAATGTTACTAGCAGTTCTAAACAAGGCACTTGTATGTGCAGGGGATAAATCGTTTTGTAACGTATAAGCCATTGTTTCTTCTAGGTTAATAAGTTTATCAGAATAGATTGCACGTAATAAACTATCACGTTCATCTAATCCAAATTTCTTATCAATTTCACTAGCAGTCCATAAAAGAGGCAATAACTTATTACTTTTATCCTCTACATTCATAATAGGGTCTGTAATAATATCTTCTACAGCATCTTTTAAGCCAACGCTATCTTCAAATAGTGTATCTTCTGTAACACTGTTTAAGCGTTCTTCTGCAAGGTTCCATTCTCGAAGAAGTTTTTCGTCCCCCACTTTGCGTTTGAGCGTGGAATTCTTTCCTTGAACCACGCCTTCAGCTCTGGAATTGTTTTCCACTGCTTTTTCTTGTCCTTGAGACTCTCTCCGTTGACCACTTTCTCCCAAGCTAGAGTGTTCCAATTCTGTACTGTTGCGTTGAATTCCTTCTTCGCTACGTCCATTAAGCACACCTTCGCTACCTGTATTGCTATCTGTAGAGGAGTCATTTCCTGCTTGCTCTTGAGTTGAGCTATCTTCTCTTCCATCTGTGGAAGTTGATTTTTCGGACACTTCATTTGTATCAAGGTTTGCTTGATTGTTGTTTCTGTACTCATTGATTTCTCCCTTAATATAATTAGCCATGTCCACTGCAAACTTAATAGCACCCTCTGGTGATTTTTGATTTGTCAATACGTCACGTAGAGCAGAGTGGATAAGCTCGTGTTGGAAAGAAGTACTAGAAGTGTTAATTCTATCTTCTGGTAAATAAATGGTATCTGTTTTAGGAACATACATTGGTACAGTTCCCTTTTTAGTCACTTGGATTGTGATATCCTTACCATTTTCAAGGTATTCTTTGATATCGTTATAAGCATCGCCAAGTCTATTTTCTAGACCCTTATGTAAAGTAGCTTCTTGTGACTCGTCAGCTAATTTAAACTTATTGTAATTTTTAGATAAAGGAGCATTAAAGTCTTCTTCTGAACCTAATTGATAGATACTATCATCTGGAATACTGCCCTCAGCTTCAACTTCTTCTACACTTGTTGGATAGAATAATGTAGCACCTTCGTCATACTCTGCGGAACTATAGCTTTCGCCAGTTAATTCGGCAAGACGTTTTTTTATGTTCTTTTCCTTAGTAGCCATATCGTAACCTTCGTTACCGATTTTCTCATATGAGTATTTAAGCCACATAGCAAAAGAGCCAGTCTCATTATCAGCTAGGATTGCTTTAATTAAATCACCACGAGCCTTATAAATATTTACATTTACTTTACCAGACTTACTTTTTGTGCTGTCAGTGATATCAGTAAATGTTAAATAGCTTAGATAGATATCAGATGTAAACTCTGCATATCCATTTTTCTTAACCATATTTTCAGGTTCGCCGATACCAACTTCTTGTAAATATTCGTTGAAACTTTCTTCGTTGTCATTGTTGATTTTGACTTTAAACTTAAATTGACCGTCACCAAGAGGTTTTACACTATCACTTACAACATCGTATACAACTTCTTTACCGTTGTTTTGACGTGCGTCAACTTTAACTTCACGTTTAAATTCTTTCTTTTTACCAGCAAGCTCGCCAGAGAAATATTTCTTAGCAAAGTTGATTAATGTGTCACGTTCTTTAAATTTGAATGGTGTAAGGGCTTTAGTGCCATCAAACATCAATTCGTTACGTCTATTTCTAATTTCATTACCTTCAACACCGAATGATTCTTTTGGGAAAGAACCAGCGATAGCTGATGCTAGGTTTTTAACTAGCATAGGTTTTTCTTTTAAAGCATTTTCTTCACTACCATATGTGTTAATCATATGCTCGTATTCGTGAATAATCATTGCTTTAATATGACGTGCACGTTCGCCTGTTTCAAAGTTAGAGTCAGAGCCAATCTCTTTAGTAATCCAGCGTTTTAAATCACCGTCTAAATTAGAGTTATTACGCAATAAAGATAGCGATAAATATTGTGGGTGAACTACTTCGCCATTTTCATGTTTCTTGAGGAATTCACGTCTACTTTCAACCTTGTTTTTCGGAATAGTAAACTTGTAATTACTTTCCTCAACAAAATGTGTATTACGGAATTTTTCAATTTGACGTTCAATAGACTTAACTTCTGTATTATATTCAGAATCAGACATTCTTTCTTTAGAAAGACGTGTTCTGAATTTTTCTAATCTATCTCTAAGGATTTGAGCATCACGTTCACGACCTTCGTCAGAGCGGTCACGCTTCGTGATTTCTCCTTTGTCGTTTGTGTTGTATTTTATAATATCGTCTAGGCGTTTGTATTCAGCTTTTTCTTTTTCTGTTGCATTCTCAGAAGCTACATTTAAGATATCTCTAGCTTCTTTAGGGCTAACCTCGCCAAGAGACACAGCCTTTAGCAGCACCTTAATCTCGCTAGCTTTAGCTGCTTTATCTTCCTTCTTAATTGGCTTAGCAACCTTTTTAGGAGCCTCAGTTACTTTAACTGGTTCTTCTTTTGTAGTAGGTTCTTCTTTAACTTCTGTGTTATTTTCTTCTTTATTGTCGAATAAAGATTCATTAACTGGAGCTTCTTCAACAGAACGAGCTTTACGAGTTTTCTTTTTAGATGGTTTAGGTTGTTCTTTTACTTCTGCTTCTGGAATATCATCGAATAATGTTTCTTTGATATCTTCGCTAGGAGTAGTAGCAATACGTCTACCACGTTTATCAAACATAGGTGCTGGCTTACTTGCGTATGGAGTAGATACCTTATCATTTGTATCTTCTCTTTTAAGTTTTTCTAAACCTAAACCAAGAGCACGTTGTTCACGTTCTTGACGTCTATTAGCTAATTGTTCCTCAGTAAAGTTTGTAACAGCGTTACTACGTTCACCATAAGGAATTTTTTCATTTGGGTCTCGCTCTACTTTTTCTTCTACTTTTGTTTTTACAGCTTGAACTTTTTGAGCTTTTTTAAGTTCTTTGGCTTTGATTTCCTCAGCCATTTCTGGATTTTTGGCAATCTTAGCACTCAATGTATTCTTCTTAAACTTAGGTTTAATATATTGAGGTTTCGCTACTTTAGGAGCTTTTACAGTTTCTACTGGTTCATTCTTAGTAGTTGGTTGATTACCATAAACAGCTTCGTTGATACGATTATAGAGCTTACGGTTTTTATTCTTAAACTCTTTATATTTGTCGTATCTATAAATAGGTTTACCACGTTTGCCTTGGTCGATAATACTATCAGCAATCATTTCGTTGATTTGCTCGATTTTACCAGCATTACGTGGGTCCTTTGTATCATATTTACGTGTTGCTTCTGCATAAGTAGCATTAGCTTTATGAACATCAGCATTTTCCTTGCTTAAATTTTTAAGCTCTGCTTTGTTATAACCACGGTTATTAATACCATCGTCCATTGATTTAATGTGATTTTTAATCGTAGAGATTTCATCTTTAGAATAATTTCTCTCATTAATACCAGCGTTAGCTAAATATTTATCAATAGTCTTTGGTTTTTTACCAGCTTTGATATCATCTTTACGCTCTTTCATAGCATTATGAATTGCGTAACCAACATCTTCAGCTTTATTTTTACCCATTGTCTTATCGAGGAATGGTTTATTTATAGAGTCAGCGTATCGCTTACCATACTTAGTACGCTTACTTTTAGCAGAGCGTAATTGGTTGGCTTCTATAGCTTCACGCTGATTATGTACTTCTTTATCTTCAATAGCATTAGCTACTGCGTTGTAATTAGAGCGGATAGGGTTTTCAGACAACAAATCATTACGTTGTGCATCTGTAAGTTTCAAACCAACGCTATCTGCACGTCTAACAAGCTCAGAACCAGGAATAGATGTATCTGCTTTAGGGGATTTTGCTTGCAGTGCCTTAACGGTTTCTTTAGATGCCTCGTGTGCCTCTTTAGGAGTTAAGCCAGCATTTACGAAATCTTCCATAAAATTATTAGCTTTTAATGTGCTTGGAGATTTATTTTCGTCGATTTGATTATCCCATAATTCGCTGATTCTAGCAACAGTATCTTGAACAGCTTGGGACTTAGCATCAATCTCGTCATTAGTATATCTATTACGAGCAAATCGTTTACCCATAGTTTCAAATACACTATCAAAGTCACCACGCTCTGGTGTTGCGAATGCATCTGGAGTAACATCACCTAGGTTAGTTACATTTGTTGGCATTGCACCTACAGCAGGTAGGTCTTCGATTTCATTAACGATAGGTTGAGTTGCGATATCTGGTTCGCTAATTGGCTGAGCTACTGGTTGTGGGTTTGTATCTATTGTATCAGAAGCTACGTCAGTATTGCTTCTATTAGCAAGATATCCACGAGCAGATTGCACACCACCAGTAAGACCACCAAGCATTGCGGAACCGATAGCCGCATCATATGCTTGGTCTTTCATATCTTGAGACCAAGTTGAAGGGTCATAAATATGTGTATTTGCGTAATCTTCGTTGCCTAATGCTTGTTCTTGGATTTGTGTTTGCCATGCTTCAGTCAAGCCTTCAGCAGCGGCACCAATCATGGCATTACCTGCCCAAGCACCTACTGTTTTAGCTAGTACTTTACCACCACCACCGACAGCCATGGCACCAGAGATACCTTTCATACCTCTACCTAACATAGCACGGTCAGATGCGTAGTTAATAACTGCTGGAGCCCAACCTTCAGCTAGAGCTTCATTACTAGCGTCCCAAGCATCTTCGTGACTCATACCACGACTTAAACCAGTCATGTATGTATCACCAGCATTAGCCCAGTTTTCAACAAGACCACCAGCGGCGATAGCACCAGCTACTTTGCCGGCTTTACCAGCATATTGGAGAGCACGAGTACCTTTATATAAATTGTATAAGCCTTTACCTACACCACTTACAGCACCTACAACAGCACCAGCACCAGTACCAGCACCTGGTACTACAGAACCAATAGCGGCGTCCATAGCGGCAGATGCTGCTACGTCAGCGGCAATACTAGGTACAGAGGAACCAAGAGCGGAAGCAGCTTGGTTTGCACCATACCACATAATACCATCACTGTCTTGTGTGCCAGTATATGCATTACGAGCGGCAATATCACCCATTTTATTTGCCGCCCATGTGGCATTGTTGTTTACCCAGTCATAACCATTGTTCTTAGACCAACCAGCAACTTCACCGAATAAACCGCCCATAGAGCCTGCAAAGCCAGATTGGAAGCTATCAATTAGACCATCATTTTCATTTGGAACATAGCCAGATTGGTCTAATGCTTGCTTGTATTTATAAGCGTTATACTGAGGACCATAGGCGACACGGAAATAGTCATTGCCATATAGTTGACCTAAAGTAGGCATTTAATCACTCCTTCTTCTCGAACATTTTTTGTACAGCTGGATTTACAGAATAATTTAATTTATTACCAGACGCAGATTGTTGCATATGTCTAATAGCGTATTCATAATCATTAATTTGGCGACGCAATACTTGTTGTGCATATGGTGTCGCTTGTGCAGAAGATAATTTTAAAGCTACATCTTCCATAGCTCTATTTAAGTTATCAACATCACCTTGAGAGAACTCAGGTTTATCTGATAAATCACTTAGAAGTCCAGACATAGGTTCTATAATTTTATCTACAGATTTATCACTAGATAAAAGACTAGAAGAACCACCGCCAGAACCACCGCTTCTTGCACCAGCTCTAGCTTGTGCTATAGCTAATTGTTGCTCTAGTTTGCTGTTAGTCATTTCACGAGTAAAGTCTCGTTGTAACTGAGCTTGCTGAGCTTTAAATGCCCTTTCATCTGCTAGTTGTTGGTCTTGACGTGCAAACTGAGTAGCCATCTTAGCCATGTCATTTTGACTCATGTATCGACTAGCCATAGGGTCAAGTTTAATACCTAACATATTGCCTAAGCTAGCTAGCATACCAGCATTAGAGCTATTCTTACTATTAGCAATCATTTGTGCTAACTCACCAGCACCAGTAAGCTGGGTTGCTTTATTTTGCATTTTAGCTTGCTCTTGTGCCTGTGCAATAGCTGATTGCATTAGTTGTTTATCGCTTTGAGCGTAGAATGGAGCAGCCCATTTACCTCTAGCTGTATGACTCGCTTGGCGTGCTAAAGCACTTCTTAATGCTTCATCACTAGCTGAAGCTACATTTTGTTGAGGGGCATTAAGAATACCCATGACTTTTGCAAAGTCAATTTTTTCATTTGGGTCGTCTAGTTGGAACATAGAACGGATATTAATAGGATTCTTACCGTTCGCTTGCGTGTAATTTGTTGCTATAGTATTACTAGTACCGCCGCCAATATTCTTTACATAATTACGAGTCTCTTCAATAGGTATACTATCTGGAGAACCGTCCCAACCATTACTAATCCAAGAGTCTACATTACCAGGACCAGCATTATATGCGGCAAGTGCTTTGGTAATATCACCACCGTATTTTTGTAAGTTTTGGGCGAGGTATTTAGCCCCACCCATTGCACTTTCATACGGATTGGTCATGTCATTGATACCAAGTTCGGCGGCTGTTTCTGGCATTGTTTGGAATAACCCAGTAGCACCTGCTTTACTTTGAGCAGATGGATTAAAACCGCTTTCTTGTCTAACAACCCTAGCCAACAAGTAAGGGTCAAGACCAGTACTATTAGAAGCCTGCATAATAGCGTCTTGTACATTAGGCGATACTTCGCCAAATTGTGTCCAATCCATTATGAACCTCCTAACCTAAAAGACCTGGCATACCTAATTTATATTTGTTGTAATCTTGGTAATCGCTATCATGGAATTTCTTGCCTTGATTAAAGCGGTCAAAGTTACCCCAGTATTCTTGCTGTTTTAACAAACCATCTTGAATTTGTTCACGATTTTCTCGTGTAAGTTTTGGACCATTATAGCCCATAGCACCTAACTTTGCACTTGCTTCATTCCAACCATTTGTATCATCAGCACCAATATTGCCCATAGATTGAACTTGGTTAAATAAACCTTGCATTTTGCCAGCTTGTTCAGAAGCTAGTTCGCTATTAAAGTTTTTAGCTTCTCCACGAGCCATTCTATTATCAGCTAATAGACCTAACCCACCAGCGACCGCATTACCAAACTGGTACCATGGGTCTGATTTTGGGTCATACGGAACGTAAAACATTCAATTCCTCCTCGTTAAAACCTTCTACCACAATACCATTCGCGTAGAATAAATTAGAGCCAGTACATACAAGCTCATACACAGGCACGATACGACCGCCACTAAAGTTTGTAATGTGTTCGAAGCCACTATCTGTAAGGATTTCCATACCTTCGTCTAATTCGTCAATAGCTTTGAGACCATCACGTGTCCATACAGTTTGTGTATGAGTAGTCTCAACTTGGTGGTTGTCAGTAGTGAGAATCATTGTTTCTTGTTCGCCACACTCAACCACTTGAAGTACTTTCTCAATACCGTCTTTAGCTACTACGATATCACCCTCTTGGACTTCGTTGATAGGGATATAACCGTAATCTGTTTCAATAGTAACGTCAGCAGGGAAACAAGCGAGGTATGCACCAACACCCTGCATCAAACCGCCGAAGAAGCCAGTACCATTTTGTGTAACATAACCACGACCATTGTTTAACTGACCAGTAGTTTGAATAGCTTCTGTATTAGATTTATTTTGACCTTGTGCGAGTTGTAAATATTGTTCAGGATTACTGAATGAATATTTATTTGCTTTATGAGCAATTTCCATAGGACTCTGTGCAAATTGATATTTTTGGTCAAGTAATCCGCTTTGCGTCTTGATATCGTCAGTGTAATCTTTAGACATTTGAGCCGCCATATTTTTCTGCATGTCATTTGTAGTAGAGTTAAAGCGAGAGCTATCAACAATACCTTTTTTAGCCATGGCAGATAATTGTTGCCCCATAGTATTTTCGTAAATACGGTTAAAGTAATCGGTCTTTGCGTCGGCATATGCTTTAGGTAATTTACCAGTAGCTAGTTCAGCCTGTTCTTTTCGCAAACCATCAATGTCATTAACTGTATTCGTATAGATTGATTGCCAATCTGGGTTTACTACATTATCAAGAAGATTAGTACCACGTGTTACTAACTTGTCAATACTTGGCTGAATAGACGCTAAGTATATTTGTTGTTGGCGTAACAGTTGCTTTTCTTCTTCTGATAAGGGGCGTTCATGATAACTAGAACCACCTTTTTTGCCCATTAATTAACCTCCCTTACGAAGTAATATTGCCATTGTCCACCTAAGAATTTTTTCTCCTTGAGGACACCTTTAGTAAGCCTAGCATAGGCTTTTGGGTTATGAGGGGTTATAGTTGCAACCCCTTTTAATCCAAGTCTCTTTGCATATGCTTCCATTGTCGGAAAGGCTTTATTAAAATCTATGCTAACAGGACCGCACTCTAAATATTCGCCACATACACCATATGTGAAAAATGAGCCGTCCTCAAATATATGAATAAACGGGTACCACTCTAGGTCCCAATCGTCCCAGAAATTACCCATCTTCTTATTGTATTTTTTTATCCACTTGATAATATCTTCATCAGTTGCCATATAACCTCCTACGAGCCGTATGGGCTACCACCAGAAGAGTTCATTCCTTTTAGAAAATCATCATGTGAAGAAGATGATTTCTTTTTAGCACCAAATCCACTGCCCCTACGACTAGAGCCACTAGAGTTTTGTGCAACCATAGATTCACGTTCCATTACAATATCGAAAGAAACAAACTTAAATACGATATTCGTATCAGTTTCAAATTTAAATTGTAACTTGTGGTCACGGATTTGTGTTTTAAATTCTTTTGTCTCGTCGCTAGGCTCCCATGAATGGTGCATTACGACTTTATTAACAGAAATATCTGCGGTACCTTTTACATCAGATAACACATCGACGTATGTTCGGTACACATTCATATCATGAGTATCTCTAATTTCTCCGCTGAGAATTTCCTGATGTATATCCTGACCATTGTCAGTTTTGTTATTCCAGGACAGTTCATAGATTTTACCAATGGTATCAGACTCATTCATTGATACGAGTGTGTGGTATCGATTTTCACAGATTGATGTGATGTTATGCTTAAATGTCCACTTAGTGAATGCCTTAAGCCCATAATGATATACATATACCGTATTTCTACTATCTCCGCTTACTATTAACTGTTTAGTACGACGTAAGTCAGAAATGATAGGGCTGTCAACTCTACGCTTAATGTGTGGGTTACATTTTTCACCAATATCTTTTGGTTCAAAGTTAGCGTATGACATTGATGTAGCGTAGCTTTTAAGTCCAGTTGTAGACATAAATACTACGTCTTTACCTAGGTTTACGCAAGCGTGGCGTGAAATAAAGTCAGATTTACTACCTAGTTGCATAATATTCCAGTCACTAGGCTCATTTTGCACTGTGTAAATCAAACCATTATTTTTAAATACTAATAGGTCTGTGGCAAGTTCAGCTACTCCTATAATGTCCCCACCGTCTTTGTAACCTACATTTACATCTTTACGAGCAGAGTCATCATTTGAGTTCTCGTGCCAATCTTCTTCATCTCCGATAGCAGAATAAATTAATAAATCTTGACCAGATTTAGAGACAACTACACGACCCGAACGAGAAAATACAATATCTGCATTTGGTGATTGTGCTATTTCTGTCAAGTTTTGATAGTTATATTTTTGTAGTTTACTGCCGCTGGCAATTAATACATTACCACCGAATTTGGTACAAGTAGGTCTCTCTGCGTCTCCGTTCAAAATACCTATAAGAGTAGGATTCTTACCAAACTCATACCTATATATTTGCTTGTTTTTTAGAAAGATAAAGAAATCATTCATTTCGTAGTCGTTGTAAATATAAGTGATAGCAGAATTGAATGAGTAAAGAGGGGCACCAAGACCCCTCCGTGTACGTAATTTATAGCCCTCTATATCAAACTCAAAATTTTCTAGGTTTACGCACTCATTCTCTTTTAGGAATTCTGAAGATTTAGCGACATTCATTCCGCCAGTTAAGTCAACTAATGTGACTGTCTGTACCTTTTGAGTTTTGCCAACCTTTTTTGCCATTATATCATACCTGCCGCTTTAGCCTCTGCAATTGTAATAGGAGAGCCATCAGAATACATAGCAATACCTAAATATCCATTTGGGTCTTTTTTAAGTTCTTTAATTTTGTTAACAAGAGCATCGTCGGTTTTACTTGTAGAACCTGTTGTGGAAATAATAAATTTCGCGTTTAATTTACCATCAGTATTAGAATAATGGAATACCAAGCTACCACCATCAAACTCTAATACAGCACCATTGCCGCCTCCATCTAATGGGATAGTTTCTCCGAATATATTTCTTGCGAGTTTAACAGGGATAGCTTCAGTCATGTTACCATTTTTATTCAATGTTAAAACAGCATCAACTGTGTTATAACCCATTACAGTGTCGAGCTTGTCAAAAATTGCTGGTCGAGATTGATGTGTCATGAAGCCATTAAAGCGACCATAGAATGTTGCCCCTCTGTTATCAAAGTCTTTCGCACTTACTAATTGTCTTAAATCTTTACTATCAACGTCTGGGTTGAATATATCTTGAACTAACCAGTACACTGTCTTAGTACCATTATTTGGTTTAACAGCTTTATTATCTTTAATTGGCATAGTAACAGTATAATCTCGACCATTAGTGGTATATGTAATATTCACAGAACCATTAGGGTTATCAGCTTCTTGCGGCGTTACACTTAATGCCAGTGTAAAATAACTAACATTTCCACAGTTTTGACCATCAGCTGTTAATTGATAAGACTTATTGGAAGTTATTTGTTTCACACGATTTTTATATTGACCATCTGAAATTCTAACATTCTCAATGTTGTATAAAGAATAAATTGTAACGCTATTATCTATAACAACTTCATGTCTTTCTTTTACTGTACCAATAGCAGATAATCTATTATCGTTGCCTTTTCTAAACACATTATATTGGCTCAAGTTATCCATTAATTTTTTATAATCGGAGCCGCCAATGCCAGCTTGAATAGAATTGATTTCACTAGCAAAGTTAGAAAATCTGCCAGAAGAAGAAACCCCTTTCTCTCTGATTGCATTAGCAATCGCATTTTTAGTGTTATTTAACTCGTTAAAAGAAACAATTACGCTTTGAATATCCATATAACCTCCTATTGATTTAATCTATCCACAGCTTCTTTAAGAGCTGTTAAATCCGCTTCATATTTAGCTTTAGTAATGAATTGGTCTGCACTAGGTTTTAAGCTATCTATAAACTGTCGTTCAGTTCCTGTATTACCTAGGTCTAGCCATGATTGATAAGCACTCTTGCCATCACTACCTTTAGGACCAACATCGCCTCTATCACCTTTAGGACCTTTAATATTACCTAATTTAACTCTTGGCATTATTGACCTCCTTCCCAGAAACCAACAATATCTAAAATATAGCGTTTGTTAGCACCTTCTACGCCCCAACCTTTGATATTGCGTTGGTTAGGCTCTACGTACACGCTATTGTTATTGGCATCAACAGACACTTCAAGTAACCGCTTAGGAACAGGGGAATTATTAGGTAACGCACATAATACTCCACCATTACCAGGACCATTTCCAGTAACTTTCATATCTAAGTGTAATTTACCAAAGCCAGTAGCAGGGTTAAATTCAAGATATCCCCTACCATTACCAGGTGCTCCTGCTTGTGCGATGCCCCATATAACATCATACATTTTAGTTAAGCTAGTATTGACAGCATTAGGTGCCGCTGCATTACTAGGAGCAAGGTTAGAGTAAGCAATGTCTACAAACAAATCACCATTTTCAGCTAGTGTAAATGTTAATTCTGGTTGTGTACCATTATCGCCTTTCTCACCTTTTGGACCAGCTGGACCTGTTAAACCTTGTGGTCCTCTTTCACCAGTTTCACCTTTAGGTCCTATGTTACCCTGTGGACCTTGAGGACCTACATTACCTTGTAAACCTTGTGGACCATCTACACCTCTAGGACCTTGTGGTCCTGTTGGACCTATTGGACCCTGTGGACCAATATCACCTTTATCACCCTTAACACCAGACATTGTAATGAGGTATTCCATTACGTTGCCATTTTTAACGAATACTTTACCATTATCGGCATCATTAGAGCGAACCATAACTAAGCTATATTCAGAGAACGTAGAAGCGTTGTTATGTACAGAGGCTACAGATGGTTGAATAGAACTAATCTTAAAAGGTTCCCCTCGTTCACCTCTTGGACCTTGTAAACCAGTAGGACCGATTGGACCAATGGGACCTCTTTCCCCTTGAATACCACGAGCACCTTGCGGACCTGCTTCACCACGAACACCTTGAATACCTTGTAACCCTTGAGGACCTGCGGGACCAACATCACCCTGTTCGCCTTTCGGACCAATAGGACCACGCTCACCTGCATCACCTTTTGGACCAGTTAAGCCTCTAGGACCTTCTGGACCTATAGGACCTTGAGGACCTACTTCACCAGCAGGACCCATTTCGCCAGTTTCACCCTTATCACCTTTAGGACCTTTTAGTTTCTCTAACTGTGCAGGAGTGAAATCCTCAAATTTAAAGTCTTTGCCGTTTTTGCCATCTTTCCCATCACGATTGTGATTAATCGTAATATTAGGAGTAGAGGCTTGTATAATTTTAATAATTTTATCAGCCATATATACCTCCTAGTGGAAAGAAATGCCTGGGCTTACAATAAACTTACCTTGGACTATACGTTCTTTTCGTCCATTTACATTAGTTTGCTGAACATCGTAATAGTAAGAGTTTGTTTCACCATAGTAGTCGCCATCAGTATCAATATTGCCAGTAACTTCAGAAGAGAAATTAATATTTAATACACCGTTAGGTGCATCAGCAATTACACATTCTGCTTCTGCAATTACTTCTTGGGTCTCTGCTGTTTCTCTTACTTTACAAGCAAATGTATAACCAGTAATGTCAATGGGTTTATTTTGCCCATCGCTAACAACCATCTGCAAGGAAAAATCATCACCTTGATTGACGGTAATGTCATATACTGGTACAGTAGATTTAAACTTTGCCATTATTCAGCTCCTTTCCTTTCTTCATAAGTGCCTATGCCTGAATTGTATTTAGAGTTGATTAATTTATTAGCAACTTGTGTCATAGGACCACCACCTGCCGCCATAGTAGCAAGTGTTTCATAATGGTCCCATCTAGCGTCAAAGAATACTAAGTAAATTGTAACACCAATAAATAGCAATACAAACAAGACAGAAATTGTACGAGTGAGGGATAAACCCCCATTCTCATACATTAACATTTCAATAACACGTTTCAAGATTTTATCACCTCTTTAGTGTCTTTGATAAATTGACGCAATGCCTTAAACCATTTAAAGGCTTCGGCATCTAACTCATTTAATTTTTCGATAATAGATACAATCTCACATAACATCGGTGCTAACATAAATAGCATTGAGAGTAATGCATCTATTCTAAATCCCATAACAGGAACATCAGGTAATGACCATGCTGTAGCTGCTAGAGTGAAGAAAATAGGATATTCAAAAGACACCTTAGAGAATAAAGACTTACGGAATGCTTTACTTACTAAAAATCTTTTTGTTTTCCCATTCGAGAGAGTAACAGTTCCCCAGCCAAGGAATAATGCTTTGAACATATTCCATGCGGTACATTCTTTACCAACTGCTTTGTTGTATTCAACAAGTTCAATTACAAACCGTAATAGAATATCTATCAATAATAGAATTGTTACGGCTAAAATACAGAAAATAATATCATAGACAGCGTTATCTGGTGCACTATGATACAAATAGGAAAGAATGCTATCCTTTGGAGGGGGCAGCATTATTTCAATCATTAGACCTCCTATATTAAATATTCGTACGTCTAGATACAGGGAAATCTTCCGTTCCTGCCAATTCACATAGGATAACACGTGTTGTATGAACACCACTGATTTGTGCCCCAACTTGACCATTGTGGTACACAGAAATATTCAACATGCCATTCATCATATTTATCTCATGGTGTACTCGATTTTGACCGCTTGATAAAACCATCTGAGGTTGCGTAAATGAAACGCCAAGTTTTTTGATATTTGGAGTTGATACATTACCAACTTCATACGACTGCCTAGGTAATAATGTATCGCTATTATAATGTTTATTTACGATTTGTTTTACACGCATAATGAACTTATTGCTATTAAAAATACGTTCGCCATTGGCATTATATATTTCCATACCATAATTAGAGTCAGATGGTATTTTATTTGAATATACGTAAAGTGTTGATTGGCTAGCTACTGATTTAATATCTTCTATGCTATCTGTATTAAACATAAAATGCATATAGCTTGTTATTCTACCTTGTGAATCTTCATGGCGTGTTTCAATAATACGTACATTACGCATTGTAGCACTAGACTCTAAAACATAAGCGTAAACTTCGTCAGTATCTCTATTTTTAACAGGTATATAAAGAAAACATATATATTCTCTTTTTTGTGGGTTATTAATAGCAGACACTTGTTGATAAGCAAATACCGAGTCAAGGTATTGACCTGTAATCACTCCAGTAGTACCTTGCTGTAGTGGAAAAACATTTAGAGGAACCTTATATTTTAAATATAGACAGCAGTCTGTATCATTGATAGCTGTCACATCTTGTTGATTAATTGCTTCAAAATGTCGCATTACATCACCCCATATATTACAGCGACTTGGCATCTTTTCCCAATCACTTTTTCTGACTTTAATGTCCAAGAAAGAATATTACCAGATAGGTTCAAGTCGTATGCGTGAGAGAAACCAATTTCTGGTGTTGGTTTACCATTAGCATAACTATTAAGAAAATACCATATATATTCGTTATTAGTTGTTGGAATTGCGATACTACCACTTGGTTCGATAACATCAAATCGTTTAATACCGACTATTTTAGTTAGTCTATCTGTAATATCTACCATCACATTCCCATTTTTATCAAATGTTTGTAATCCAGCTGGCACGCTCTCACCCCTTTGAAAAATTTTATGAAAAACTTTTTTAAACCATTTAATCAATCTTCCCATATACCTACCCTCACTCTTAACTGATTGTTGCTATCATATACTTCAATTAAGTTATCTTTGATAACAGTTCTAGCACCAGTATTGGCTGTTTTTAATTCACCAATACGAGCCGTGATAGAAGATAACGTCTGAACACTTAATTTGTCACCAGTAATAGCACCTGCTTGTATTTTATTAGTGCTGATAGAACCAGCTTGAATTTTATCACCACTAATGCTATTGCCAGCAATTTTATCACCAGTAATTGTATTAGCAACTAATTTATCGCCTGTAATAGAGCCAGTTTTAATCTTATCGGCTGTTACTGCATCAGTTGCAATTTGAGTAGATGTTACAGAACCTGCTTTAATCTTATCAGCAGTTACTGCATTACCAGCAATTTTATCGCCTGTGATGGCATTGGCTACTAGCTTACCAGTAGTAATAGTATCATCTGCAATCTTAGTGCCAACAATAGCTTTATCACCAATATGCTTAGCAACGATTACACCATTATCAAATACTGTTTGACCAGTAATATGAATGTATTTACCAGAGATACTAACAGTATCAGGTGCTAAGTTAATACGAGATACAATCTCTTGACCAGTAAGTTTATCGACACCTGCTTTAACTTTAAGTTCAATACTATTAGCAACTTGTGTAATGCTAGTTTGTAAATTATTAAAGTTATTTGATACAGTAGAATTGATAGCGTTAGCCGTAGCAGTCAATCTGCTTTCAGCAGTATCTTTAGCATCTTTAACCTTGGCATCAATAATACCATTCATAGAAGTCAGTGATGTTTGTAGTCCACCAATCTTCTTATCAATTTCTTTACGAGCATTATTGATATCAGTAATACCCTGATTAATAGCGTTAATACCTAACTTTTCTTTGTTAAGCATTTCAACTGGGATTTCTTCAACAGTACTAATTGTTACTGGGTCAGATATCTCGCCATTACCAAAGATATCAGTGTAACAAACCTTAACAGTGTAACTGCCAGTAGAGCAGAGGTAATTAAGACTGTTGTCCACCACAAAGTTTTCTTCATTATTAACATAAACAATAGCTCCTGTGCAGTCTTCTGGGATATTAGCAAATGTGATATTCAATCCTTCTATAACAGGCTTTACAACAAGATGTGTTGGTTTAGCAGGCACTGGCTTTGAATACTCTATAGTCGCAGGTGCTGAATATGCATTACCAACACCTTTATTATAAAGATAACATTTACCAATACGTGAGTATGGTTTAACAGTAGAGTGCCAGTCGGTAGTCAAATCCAATCTGTTGTGTAATTCGCCAACATGTTCGTCTAAACGCAACTCAGTCCATTGATATTCATTCTGTGGGTATTGCTTCCAAGACCAATATACTCCACGCTTATCGAACAAAACCGTAGCTTCATATGGTGGTCTAGGAGCATGTGTTTCCTCAGATACATAATATAATGCAACAGGAGCTTTATGAGCTTCTGACAACGCATTCCTAACGTCTTTGCCTCTTACTCTAATCCAATACTTTTTACCAATCTCTACATTGTCTATAGTAAACGTATTAGTTTTAGGAGTGTCATAATGTCTTATAACTTGTTTATCTTCGTAATAAGAAATACTATCGTGAAAATCACCGACTTTAACGTCGATACTAGCACCGCTATATTGCTTAATATCTGAAGAGTCCCAATTAACTATCAAAGATACGCTACCATTGACAGACCTCTCTTCAACAGTAATGCTTTTAATCTGCTCTTTAATAGTATCTGGGTTATCTGCTAATGTGTTAAAGATTTTCTGCACCTTAGCAAGTTCTCCATTAACACCATCAGCGATTTCTTTTAGGTAGTTTTTAAGTAAGGATATAAACTTACGACCATCGCCCTGTATAGAAGGAGGTAATTGATTAACACCGTTCTCAGACATAAATACCTCCTACAATAAACCTACAATAGCCTCTACCATGTCTTGCTCAACGTCCATATTAAAACCGTGGTTAGACATAGCTAAAATAATAACAAGTTGACCAATCAAATTGTTAAATGCATTGTTTGTGAATGGTAAGCTGTCAGTTACAGCCGTTAATTGTGGTGGTCGTTTATAGTAACGAACCTTTAATGGTCGTTTACCATATACGATTGCTTTAGGTGGCTGAATGAGTACAGGAGCTTGATTTGTAGCTCTATACCAATCTACTGGAAGAATATTTTCCTCAGCAGTAAATTCAGCGTCGCCTACCACTTCATAATAACCATTCTTAATTAAAACGTGCCACATGAAATTTATTGCGTCATTCATGTAAGCAATAAGTTCTTTATCTTCATAACCACTTTGAAGGTTATCGCTTAAACGGTCTCTAAGAGCCGCCTTATCCATTAGCTCTTGAACCGTCATCTTCCTTTACCTCCCCAGTAATAGATTTGATATCGTAAACAGTATATGTAACTAATTGACGTTGCTGTAATACTTTATCAAATGGGATTGTATCTGTGAGTTTAGAAACGTGAGGTCTACTTGCAAAATAACGCACTGGCATTGTACCCTCATAGTTAGGGTCCATGTGTTGGATTTTCATACCATCTGTTTCTTGAATAAAGATGATAGGGAATTGACCACACAAACCAATAAAATCATCTGGGCGTGTAGATTTTGCATTATTAGTAATCACAACTTCTTTTACAAGTTCTGGATTACCATCTTGTGATAATTCCTCACTAAGTCGGTCGATAGCCACGTTCAAACTCATAATCAATTCTTCATCAGACAGTGATAGCTTTTGCATATCGCCTAAACGCTGACGAACTAGAATCAATAAATCATTAGCTGTCATTTTACCTCCTATACGAAGAATGGCATTGGTCTATCAATAGGTCCGCTAGACTCACCTGCCACTAATTTTTGTACTTCCGCAGAAATTAAGCCTGCTACAGTATCAGAACCAAAGTTACCATTAAGTAAGCCTAATGAATAACGAGAAAACATATCGAATAGAACGTAAGGTAAATCAATTTCATCTTCGATAGTTTCGATTGGTTCTAAGATATATAGGTATGTCATATTGGCTTCTTTATCAATTTTCACAGCATCTTTGGTAAATTTATATTTACCGTCATATTCTTCAAACTCTTTAAAGCCACCAAAATCATCTGGAAGTTTTGCCCTGCCGTTCTTAGGCTTAATCTTAGCCTCTTTGGCAATCCAATATGATTTTGCATTAATCAATGCTAGGTTCACATACCGTAAAACTATATTTAAGGCATCAATAATTTCTGGGTCACTATGCTTTCTATTAGCATTTTCTCCTAGTCCGTAGAGGACTGACGTTACGACGTCCCTTACTTCAATCATACGTACCTCTTAGTATTACCAGTAGTAGTGCGGAATTCTGGATTTTTCATAATCCATTTACGAATCCACATTTCATATTCCTGTTTATCAATCCCTTGGCACTTTTGTGCCATGATTAATTCGAAGTCACTAAAGAAGCGGTGACGAGGAATACGTGCAATGACTTTACCTTGTCCATTACCCATATCGCCTTCAAGACCACTATTACGTTCTTCTCGTGCCTGTTCTAGTACTTCAGTCTCATCAAAGGTGTGCTCAATAGACCAAGTGTCTTTATCTACTGTAACTTTTGAACTAATTAACATAAAACACCTTTCTATACAAAAAAAATAAGGGGGTAGAATTAACTACCCCCAAATGGTTTATTTTGTGATGCCGTACAAACGAGCGTTGGCAATCGGTGCAGTACATTCGAGAGTAGCTGTACCTGTGATTACGGATTCTTTGTAAGTACCTTTACGTTCCAAATCTTCGTTATGGAATGGAATAAGGTAACCAAGTTTCCAGTATTGCAATTCAAGCAAATCAACAACATCGTTTTCGTACATACGATGAGCAACTAACTCAACAACGCCGAAGTCAGTTTCGATAACGTCAACTACTTGAGTTAATTTCTTAGCTTCCATAGCTACGTTACGTTGAGAGTTCGCTGTGAATGTAGACGCTTTACGTTTATTTTTACCAGACATAACAGCGATATCAATGTTACCGCCACGACCCCATACAGCTTGCATAGCATCGTTTAATGCTTCCATGTTGAAGTCACCAGCAGAAGCTAGTTTACCAGCATCAATAGCATTGCAGTAAGTCAATTCCATTTTATCAGCAGCAACTGCAGCTGTAGGTTTCACTGGAGTACCAGGAGTTGCAGCAGAGTCTTCTGCTGTCAAATGCAATGTGAAAGTATTAGCATCGATAGGTTTTACAAAGTATTGAGTGTTAGGTTTGAAGTTAGCGTCAAGTGCAGTAGTACCTTTACCACGTACAATTACTTTATCACCAGTAACAAAACGGTGAGAGTTCAAAGTAACTACGCCAGTAGCTGCTACTGTTACTCCAGAGAAGTTATCTAAGAAGTAAGGAATACCACCAAAGCGACCAGGTGTTACTTCGTCGAATGGAGTTTTTACTTTGTTAGAAACAATAGCGTATTCCAAGTCACGACCAATTTCTTTAGACGCTTTAAGCATTTGATAAGATTTTTCATCACGCACACCGTATTTCTTGATAGCTTGAGTGATATCAGATACTGTGTAACCGTGTTCGAATTGTTGAGTGAAGTTAGATTCACGTCTACGTGGAGTAGCTTGACGAGTATTGAAGTCATGTACTTCAAGTGTAGCGTTATCCATCGCAGGACGCAAGCTATCGCATAACCATGCGTGCTCTGTACTTGTTACGGTAAGTTTACCGAATCGAGATGTTAAAAGAGTTTGGTCAGGGTCAATATTAGTAATGAAGTCATTCATGTCTTCTACTTTGCCGACCACGTTATAAGACTTTACAGCCATTTCCTTAGCCAATTAAATAGTCCTCCTATTTAGAAAAATAACCTAATTGTGCAATAAGTTGTGCCTGTTCATCGTTTGATAATCGACTTAATTTAGAATAATCGATTTGAGTTGTAGGGTTACCTGGCGGTTGTGTTGAAGCACCAGCACTTTCTACGAAAGGTGGTTTAACAACAGGTCGCTGAGGTACCGCTGCATTTTTACGTTGAATAGAAGGCATGTTATTTGCACCGTAGTATTCATTACGAACTGCACTCATATAAGCATCAACAGTAGCAGTATCGTAATTATCCATAGCTTGTTTGATTTGCACTGCTTGTGCATATGGTAAGTTATTTAGTTTTTCCAACGCCAACTGATTAATTTCTTGGAAGTGAGGGTCTTGGAAATACTTACCCATAGTCTGATTGAAATTATCAACCACACGAGCTCTTTCTGCTTCCGCTTGGCGAGCAGAGAAGATTTCTGCCTTTACGTTAGCAATACTATCAGCATAAGCCGCTTGATGTAAAGGATTATACTCATCGAAGTCTTCGCCTAGTGCATTTTGCACTTCTTTGCGTGCGTAAGCATCTAATTGAGTGTAATAATCTCGTTGAGTAATTTGTGGTTGTTCTGGAACAGTTTGTTGATTTTGAGGTGCTACTTGTTGCGGTTGTACTTGAGGTGCTTGGTTATACTGTAAACTACGTCGTTCTTCCGCAAGAGCTTGAGTTTTACGAGTGTAATCTTGGTTCCTCATGTATCCATGTAACAACTCATCGAGTGTAACTTCTTGTTCCTGACCGTTTACTTTGACAATAAATGTTTCTGGTTCTTCTGGTTGTCCTGGTTGGTCAGCTTCACCACTAGGGTCCTCGTCACCTTCTACTTCATCATCAGAGCCAAACGCTCCTTCATTGAAAAATACTGGGTTGCCGTCTTCGTCAATTCCAAAATCTGGAACATCGTCGTCAACTACGGAGTCCACATCGGGTTGCTCCATACCAGTATCTGTTGCACCATCTGCAACACCGTCTGCAAATGTCTGCAAGTCAAATTTGAACTTCAATTCGTCCATGTGTTTTCCTCCTCACTCCCCTTAGGGTTGGTGAATGTCAATTAATAAAAGTTATTTCGACCAGCGTTCCAGTTCCAGCCAGCTTGTTTTCCTTTTTTGAAATCAGCCATGCTGTCACTGTCTAGTTGGTCAAAACCTACACCGTATGTAGGTTGTGGAGCAGGGGCAGGTGTACTAGAAGCTGGTTCTTCATAGTAAGCTGGCTCGCTATATGATGCTTGACGCTCATATGCCTCTTGAGCCGCTTTAGCTAAGGCTTCTTGACGCAAACGCTCCTGTTCTTTCAAATACTCCGCATAAGGTGCTCGAATTGCTCCTTGGTCCACCAATTTTAATATCTCTTGTGGTTCGAACTCTGTACGAGCTTTCATAGAGGCAATATCATCATCACCCCAACCTAAACCTTTAAGAGCATCATCTTTCGCCCATTCATAACCCATGCCTTCAGCAAATGGGTTCTGGCGACGCCATGTTTGTTCTTTTGGGATAGAAGCCATACGTTCTTCAGCAATTTGACCCATTGTTTTAGGTGTAAATTTGCCTTCAGCACTATCACGATAAGACTGCTCCATAGATTTACCTTGTCGCAAGATTTCTGCAATCTTAGAAGCAAAGTCTGAGCTCAATCCTGGGTGGGATTGTTGATACGCACGAGTATCTGCTTCGTCAGCACGAGCCTGTGCCTGCTCTTTTGTTTCAAATTTTGGGGACATATTCACAGATGTATAGTCTTGACTTGGAGCAAATTTACCTTGCTCTGGCATTTTATACTCTGTATTAGCCTCCATGCGAGCCTTTGCTTGATTCATTGGCTCACGACTTGCCATGTAATCCTGGTAATTGACAGGGGCTTCTTGAACCCCTGCCTTTTTCGCAAGTTCCATAGCAATAGGTGATGGAGCAGAACCGCTCCAATTTGCAAACTTAATGTCCATCAAATCTCCTATTCTGGGTAATACCCACGCTGCTTATTAAATTCCTCTCTTTCGAGAGCTTCTCGAAGTTCAGCACCAGCTAGTTTACCACTAACCACGTGTTGTTCAAGAAATCCTTTAAAATCCTCCGATACCACTAGAAGGTTCCGAAGGTCCCTGAGACGGTCCTCGCTGCACGTTTTGAGGTTGTTGATTATCCACTCGTGATAAGCCTCCAACCAATCCTCCAGATAGGTTAGCACCGCCGAAGCCTGCTCCCCCATACTGACCTCCAACATTTTGTTGTTCATTTGTTCCTGGTTCATTTCCTGCTCCTTGGAATAATACCTGTAATTCAGGTGGTAACATATTTAAATATTGTGGCGGTAAGATACCGAATTGGGCATAATACTGTAATGCGTCAGGTGGTAATTGAGATAATACCTGTTGTTTTAACTGCATTTCCATCATCATACGTTGTTGTGTAATAGCTGGGTCAGTGATATAATCACCATAGTTTTTAAAACCAATGCTTTCAATCCATTTTTTGAATAAGTTGTAGATATTCTCTGGAGTAGAAACCATATAGCCACCAGCGTTAGCCTGCATAATAGCAGTCAACAATGTTTGAGTAGCCATGATAGTAGACTCTTTAGTAGCGATACTAATACCAGCGTTAACAATTAAGTCAAAGCTACCATCTAAGTCTTCTGGCGTAATTCTCATTTCTTTATTAGTTAAACGAATAACTGTAGCTTGGTCGATGAATTTTTGGTTTAGGCTAACCATGAATCGGAATAATTCATAAAGACCAGTTTCTGCAAACATACGTGCTACTAATTCAAGACGTTGAGAACTTTGCCCTAAGATAGCACTAATACCAGTGGCTGTTTTATTTAGGCTATTAGCATCTAAGCCCTGGTTATAACGAGTAATACCAGTACGGTTTTCTTTTTGTCCTTCAACCCACTCTAAGAACGTAAATGTTTGAGGAGACAAAGGAGTAACTGGCATTGGCATAGCCACTTCATGTAAAGAGTGACCAGCTTTCATACGAACTACTTTACGACCTTGTACGAAGTCGTCGATGTTAATCGCTGTTTCGTCAAGTAACATCTTAGGGTCATTAGTAAGTGCTACATTCTGCATGATTTGACGAGTTAACGCCACTTTAAGGTCCTGTAACTCACCAATAAGCTCAGCGTAAGAACGCTTAACCCAAATACGATGCGGGTCTTTTGTAGGTGAAATAGCAAAGAATGGGTGTCTACCCATGTAGTTTTGTTCCATACGAATGATAGTATCACCGCAAATAGTGATAATCATGTCCTCTAAAATACCATCACCATTGATATCAATCTTAGTATAGCACTCATAGATAACAACTTCTTGACGAGCTTTTTGCTCTTCTTGAGTAATATCTACGTAGTTGTCACCAACTACCTCATCGATTGGGTCATATGAAGAACCTTTAAACTTATCTACCTTGATATCGTCGATATTAGCATATACACCTTGAGCTTCACGCTCGCGCAAGTAACTCATTGTTACTGTGCGTTTATGTGCTACGAAATTAGCTTCATCTAAACTCTTAGCATCTGGAGAGTAGATGAATTCACTAATTAAGATATTCTCAATCTTAGGTGCATTCTTTACATAATACGGTGATTGATACGTAACATCAAAGTCGCCGTAAATATCAGGACCTTGGATATCCGTTACCTCAACACCAGTCTGGATAAGAGCTTGGAGAGCTTCATTATTTAGCTTAGCCTGCTCTGTAGTATATCCCTCTGTACGTTCCCAGTAACATTTAATAATACCAAGACCAGTAATTAAAGAGTCTTTAATCCAATTATATAAAATAGGGAAAAACTTATTTTGTCGCTGTAACTGATATACAAGAAGCTCTTGCATTGTTTCAGCTTTATTATCATCTTCTTCAGTAACACCAGCGATAGTGATTACTTCGTCTGAACCAGTGAATACCTTCATTAGAGATGGCAACGCCCATTCAATGGTATCAGCAACATCTGTAGACACTAGGTCAGAAGTTTTAGACAGGATAGGAAACTTATTACGGTAATATTCTTTATCAGCATAGTAAATCTCGTACCGCTCTTTTGCGACTGGTTCGATTTTACTAGCACTATAGGCTTCGGCACGTTTAATGTCGTTTTGAACATACCTAACTACCGTCTGATTCAAGTCCTGTAATACAGACTCGTTGTCCATTTAGCCTCCTTATAAAATACAGATAATATTAGAGTGTTTCATTAAAAGATATTTTTGTCCCTCGATAACAATAGGTTCAGTGTATGGACCAAATTGGACGATATCACCTTCTTGGACTTCGTTATGAATCCATTTACCAGATTCAAACTTTCCATCACCACTAGCAAATACTTTACCAATAGCTTGAGCTTTTGGGGCAGAGCCCAAAATAATACCACTTTCAGTTGTTTCTTCTTTAACTTCTGGGATTACTAATACGTTGTCGTGTAATAATTTCATTACATCGCACCTCCTAATGGAATGTCAGCAGTACTTACTGAACTAAAGTTGCCTACTGGTGGTAAGGCAATTTGTGAAATATAAGCCAGAGCATCTATTAAGTCGTCATGTAGACCTTTAGGGAATGATTGTAACTCACTCTCAAGCTCTGTAAGGAACTTAGCCCCCATAGGGAACCACACACTACCACTCTTAAAGCGTGGCTGCAAGGTAGCAATACGTAATTCCTTTCTACTAGAAGCCTCTAGGTCTTTAACAGTAAACCAAATATTACGCTTAGGCATTTCTTTCTCTAGGTAATGTTTAACAGAAGCCTGATAGGCTACCTTTTCTACACCAACGTATAAAGGCTTATACTTTTGTACTGCCCTAAAGATGGCATCAATAGTTTGAGAAGGGTCATACCTATCAAAATCAATATCGAGGATAAACCATTTATTATCAGAGTTTACAGCTACTGTACAAACTACAGTGTAGTCGGCACTCTCTTTTTGAGAAATCGCAAGGTCAACCGTAGTATAAATAGAGCAGTCTTCCAGTTTAAGCTCTGTAGGAGCATAATACATAAAGTATTCTTTCTTAAAGGTTTGCCGTTCTGGAGAAATAGCAATACACATCTTCTCTCTTTCCCAGATATCAAGTTTACCTAAAGCCCTCCAAGCCTCTTTCTCTTCGAGAATTTCCTCTACAGGAAATCTTTCTGCCCAGTTAGACTCTCCATTTTCATTCATTACTGGAATACGCAAAGCATTAAACTTTAATAAGTCTTTATTATTAATAACCTGCTCAATAAGACATTTCTCACCGAGGTTATTACCAATCATAAAGATACGAGTTCTCTTACCTAAGAAGTAAGCATCGGATAAAAACCAATCATAATCATTAGTTTGGATAGTATCAGACAAGCTATCTTCTACGTCTTGAGGGTCATCGATGATAATAATATCAGGACGTTTATCCCCCCATAACAAACCACGGATAGAAGAACCTTTACCATACGCTTCCATACGTACACGTATCTCTTCACCATTCTCATCTGTAACTACACACTCAAAAGCCTTATCTGATTGTTGTTTAACCTTAACTAAGTTAAGACTAAGGAACTCATTTGATACGTAAGTATCAGCAATTTCTTTTAATTGCTTACTCGCTTTAGTCTGGTTAGCCATGATAAATACAATATAGTTAGCTTTCTTAGTTGGGTAAGTTAATCTATATAGTGGGAATGCACGCAATACAAATGTCGATTTCGCACTTTCACGGAAACCTTCAACGGCAAAGTGTTTATCACCATTTAAAAGAATATCACTCCATAAATAATGGAACCAAGCTGGCTCTACCTCATCTTCTATCGGTAGAAACAACCTATTAAACGTAACAATATTCTCTTTACCACGTCTAAACGCCTCTGCTATCTTAGCATCTGCTTCCTTATAGATATTAACCACTCCTTCCTTCTTAAATTAACCTATAATCTCCGTATTTGTATTCTTGATTAATCCCATCAACAGCAAAAACCGTATAACTACTAAATTTTTAAAAAATTTTTTTGTAAATAGCTATAAAAAATAAGGGGTACCCTTAAAAAGAACCCCCACCCTAGTTATAAATCTGGGAAAAGGACTGGAATGTATGGGAGGAAAAGGTAAAAAAGTGGGAATGATTGTGGGAAGAAGTTATAAATCTGGGAAAAGGGTCAAAATAAATGTGGGAAAGGGACAAAAATCTGCCGAAAGGGTCTCTAAAACTGCCTGCCGACCTGCCACTCCCCCTAATGCGAAGCCCCACCCTCACCCTGTGAGAGTGATTATCATTCTCAATACGTAGGAATACCCTATTAAATACCTATAACTATATAAGAGATAAAGCAATAGAGGGAATATAGTTTTATTATTCCATGCAAAACAGCCTACAAACCCAGTAAATAAGCGGATTTCTACAATTTTAGGTAGTGTGGTTTAGTGTAGTCAAGGCGAACGAATCGCTTCGGTGGTTCGATAGCTTCGGTCTTTGTAAACTGAATATCGATGTGGTTACTTTCAATAGTACCGCTTAACCCTTAAAAATTAATCAATCTTTAATTAATAAAGGGCAAGCCTTAATAGGCTTGATATGGTGAATATCATGACTGTAAAACGTACTATTGAGACAAACAAAACTGCTAAAACTACTGCTAAAAAATCCACTACAAAACGCACTATTTCAAATGTGAATACGTTTGAATTAGATGAAAAAAGCATGGTGTTAAAAATTAGCTTGCCTGTAGAGTGGAATAAAACACACACAGGATTAAAAGCTAAACACGTGCAAGACGTAGAGGGTAAAGAATATAAAAAGCTCTCTATCGTCGATAAAGTGGGGAATGAGATATATCTCTTCAAAACTACCTTTGGCTATGAGCCAGTAGTTAAAGAGAGTAAAATCTCTAAGGCTGATTTAGATACATCTAAATTGAGCGACGAAGAACAAAAAATGCTCGAGCTCTTAATGAAAAAAATGTCTAAATAACAGATAAAATCTAGGTTAGGCGGTACTATTGAGGGTAACCACAGTATACTGTTTACCAAAAACACAATGTTATGTAAATAGCATAGGTTTTGAATTAAAAACCCGTGTTTTTTGACAATGTGTTATGTAAATAGTATACCTTCGTAAATTCTAAATTTTATTAATGGAGGTTAATGAGAATGAAAGTCTTTATCAATTATCTTTTAGTTGAGGAATTAAAACAGGCAGAACGCCGTCAGTTAGTTGAAAGCGTATCTCAACTAGTAGACTTAGGCATGAGCCACAAAGAGGCTTTAACCCTAGCCGCTAACATGAGTGCAGACTTGACAGATAACTGGCATGAGTTAAAGAAATACTGTTTTGAGAGACAATCTGGCAGTTTTAACGAAGTTTGTAAATTGCCTAGTTTTGACTGGTATAGAATTCTTTAATATAGGAGGATAGTGAAAATGAGAATTAATATCACTAAATTTGACGGTAATAGCTATTATAGTCAAGTGGGTATTCCTACGACTCGACAAGAACGCAAGTTTTTAAAAGAGTTAAAGTATGATTTAATCGACGAATACGGCAGTATGGAGCTTGCAAAGGCTCCTGGTAGATACGTACAAGCCTTAATAATGCTTGGCTATTGTGGTAGAAATGATGATTTTTGTTGTGCGGTGCCTAATACTGTAGCTATTGCATTAGGTTACTATATAACAGGTCGTTGGCGTAAGTGGGCTATGCTTAGAAAACATATCCCTTGGCTTAATCCTGTAGGGTTCCATAACTGGACGCAAGAGGAATACAGTCAGCACCTGGATTATTTAGATAGCCTTATGGGGGACGTTTAACGTCCCTCTTTTTTTTTACATTTTTAGAGAACATATGTTCTACTATTCATACGTATTGATTATCATTATCATTTACATAACCACTCTTTTTTTGATGACAGATTGAGAATGAAACTCACTGAGAATACATATAAATACATACATCATATTATTTATTAGTAAACATAATGATAAACATTATCATCTATTATTTTTCAATTTCTTATACTACTATCTCTTATACTGTTATCTATTACTATATTATAGAATGAGATACAGGAATTTATTTTCTTATTCCCCGTTTTTAGCCTGTAAAATTCATTTATTTGAGTTATACGGGCTTTTTATATTGTCTTAGGTATGATAACCCTTGAAAAACGTAAAAAAGGCTTATAGGTACCAAATTTTAAATTTTAGGACTATTCTTTGTATTTAGTTATACGATGTAATTCATTTATTTGAGTTATAAGGCTTATTTTAGTATCGTATAGTCTTTTACCCTTATAGGGTATCTTATACTTTGTATAAGAGTTTTTTCTACTACTACTATGTATTAGTTGATACGAATTTTATTTTCTTATTCCCAGTTTTTAGATTTTTATCATCGTGTACACACGACCTAACGGATAATGAGAATTGGTGAGAATGGATTGGGTTGTTCCATGCAGGAGGTCCCACGAAGCCAGCAAACAAGCGGAATTTGACAAAATCGTGTTTGTGTGGTACAATGGTCTCAGCCGTTGAGGAACGAACCTCACGGAGTACCTACTCACCTAGTACTGAGTGATAGGTACATCAGTATTCTTTATTGAAAGGAGTGCAGTATGGAATTTCATGTTGTGCAAACTATCGGTCACATTGTGGCTTGGTCTATCCTAATTATTGGCTATTTTATGATGGGTTCTTTGGTTTATTACACTATTAAGCGTGTAATGAAAGGGGAATAATATTATGTATTGTATGCTAAAATCCCAGATTGACGGAAAACCATTTTTAGTAACCTCCGTTGATAATGAAAGTGACATTGAGCGTATTGAAGATTTTGTGCGTGATATGTGGTTATCTGCTGAGTTATTTTTAGAAATGCCAAGCAATATCCCAACTGTTTGGTCTTATGAAGATATTAAAAGACATAAAAAATAAAGGAGCTTAGTTATGGAACACAAACGACAACAAGTAGCAGAAATTTTAGTAAGTTCTAGTTTTGGCTATTTTCACCAAGATAAATATATAGCAGAGCTATATAAGGCGTTACTGCCAGATGATTTAATGCCAGAGTTGGTGGAACGAATTGGCTTATTTACATGGGCTGTATTAAATTTAGAAGCATATTCTGGTTCCTCTATCGATTTTTTGCCAGAGGACTTCACTAAAATAATTAATGGAGACTACTCCTCCAAAGCGTATAAAGAGCGTTGGAGAGATATTGAGAGTAGATATCGGTGTAAAGATTGGTATTTGGGTATGATTGCACAAGTAGAGGCTGAGGAAGCCTTAAAAGGTCGTAGTGAGATATAGGAGTTTTATATGAAATACGATATCAGTGATATTATTAAGTTATGTAATGCAAATCCTATGAACTCAGTATGGCAAATTATTGAGTTGAGTACTGGGAAAGTATTCCCAGTAACTGGGTTTAGCGGTACATGTGGCTCTATCTCTTTTTCCTATAATTATGAACAGAAAGAGGATAGTAAACAGCAAACCTCTAAGGCTGTGGTAAAAGAGTTCTCTGAGTATAATAAAGACCAAGTGATTTATTGTACGATATGGGACTTCATGGATAACGGTCACAAATATACTTGGCGTGACTTCCATGTGAGAGACTTAGTTTACCACGATAAAGTGTTCACATTGTATATTGATAACCGTAACGGTATCAGATAATATATTTCAATTCCATGTTTTTAATTTTATAATAAAGGAGAATATATCATGGAAAAATTGTATGTAATCGACGGAAAATTAATGGAGCTTGAAGCTCTTGCTACTAACATGGCTTCTGGTAAAGATTTTTACTTCCTCAGAAACGTAAATAATGCTTCCGATATTAAGCATATCCCAGTAGAAGAGTTACCAGAACCTTATATTAAGAATGAGGTGACAATCCCTCAAGGGGTGCTCTATTTTAGTAACTGGTGCGAGCGTTTAAGCCACGAAGAAACGACTGTAGATACTGGGTTTAATGCTACTGTTTACAAAACCAAATCTGGTGATTTCGTTATTCCAGAACATTATTATAATGTGAATGGTGCGTTAGTTTATGTGGGTCAATATGGACGTGTTATTACTATCCCAAACTCCCCTAATAGATATGAGGCAGGAACGAAAAATTTATGGTCCGAATTATCCAGACCATTATCTTTAGTAACTGGTCGTGTTGTTGAAGACGGTGTAATGTGCGATTATGCCAACGAAAAAGTATTGCTAAATCGTGACGAAGTAGTTTTCTCTAGCTTGTCTGACGATGTAGTTGTTAAAGAGAGTGACCACTATATCGAAACTGATGATGGTGAAATTATCACTCGTAGAGATATTCAAAAAGGATTGACCGACGAATATTTTGTATGTGATGATTGCGATGAAATCCATAGCGTAGAAGAACGCAATTATTTAGAAAACTACGATAAGGACGTATGTGAAGATTGTTTAGATAATTATCGTTGGAGCGATTACGACGATATGTATTTAGACGAAAGCGACGGCGAGTATGTAGAGTCCGTAGACAGCTTTGTCTCTTATGACTCTATCGAAGAAAACTTTACACGCTGTCAAGAGTGTGGCGAATTGTTCGTAACGGACGATATGTACCACGCTGAAAATAACTACTGGTTATGTGATTACTGTGCACAAGAATACACAGATGATGAAGGTTACTACGTAAATGGTAACTGCGACTTTATCCACTGCTATTCTTACAAACCAGATGCTCAGTTCTTTGGTGGCGATAGCGAAAAGTACTTAGGCTTAGAGTACGAAGTAGAAGGTGGTGGCTATAATGACCATAAAGCTAAAAAAATATTTGGTGGGCAAGCCCACTGGTACTGTAAATCTGATGGGTCTTTAGACAATGGGTTTGAGGCAGTGACTCACCCATGTACACCAGAGTTTATGCTAAAAAGCATTGACTGGGATAAGATTACAGAGCAATTAGAAGATAATGGGTATGACGAAACTTATGGAGCTGGTATACATATCCACGTATCTAGAAATCATTTCAAATCTCGTTCCCATATTGGTAAGTTAATTCGTTTCTTCGCTGAAAACTATGACGACTTAGTACTTTTCGCTAACCGTCCTTCTAGTCAAGCAGAACAATGGGCTCAAGCAACTGATGTTTGTGGTTGTTCTACATTTGAAAGTTGCTACAATGAGGCTCGTTGTGAACGATACTCTGCGGTAAATGTTCAAAATGCCGCTACTATTGAAATTCGCTTATGGAATACTACTTACAACCCAAGCACTTTACGCAGTTTTATCCAAATGACTGATGTATTGACTGATTTAGCTAACGGTCAATGGGAAGACTTCACTTGGGCGAATGTTCGTAAACTAGGTGAAGAGCGTGGTTATGATGAATTGTTACATCGTTTAGGAGAGCAAGGTAAATAAGCCTTGCTTTCCAATTCAAATAAATTTTAGTTATTAATTACAAAGGAGAAATATTATGTGCGTTATTGCGGTATATGAAGCAGGTTTAAAATTACACGAAGAAGAATTAAGAAATTGTTTCGACTACAACAGCGATGGAGCTGGTTTGATGTACTGGGACAAGGATAAAGGCAAAACTCGTATTAGAAAAGGCTTCTTCACTTTCGATGAGTTTTGGAAAGCCGCTAATGAAATTCCAGAAGATGTACATCGTGTATTCCATTTCCGTATTGCTACAAGCGGTGCTATTGCACCTTCAACTTGTCACCCATTTGCAGTAAGCGATGATTACAAAATAATGGGCAAAGCCAACACATTCACTGATGTTGGTATGGTACACAACGGTATTCTCTCAGAATACACACCTAAACTAGGTATGAAATCCAAGCATAGTGATACTATGCAGTTTATCAAGGAAATGGCTTTCCCATTAGGTAAAGCAATCTGGAATAAACAAGTACAGGAGTTACTAGCAGAACATACACGTGGTAATAAACTTGTATTTGTTGGTAACAATGGCTCTGTAGCTATGTTAGGCGAGTTCACTGAAAGTAAGGAAAGTGGTGCTTGGTATTCCAATACTAGTTATAAAAGCTATAAAAGTTACTATACAGGTAAGTATACTGATTATAGCACTTATGGTTATGACGATGTTTGGTATAGCGATGAATACGCCGAAGATTATACTGGGTACTACAACACTCAGCAAGCTGTTAAAACCTACGAAGATTTACTACAAAGAGAATATCCAGAATGCGTTAAAGGGGTTGTGGACACAATCACAGACGATGGGGAAGCTAAAAAATATTACCCAGTAGAAGTATTTGTAGGTAAGATGAGTGATGATTGTATGGAGCAGTTGGTCGATGATATGTATGACTTGGCTTATCAATACTACGTATCGATTTATGATTACATGATTAAAGATTACAGTATTGTGTTCTGGGTTGATTATCCAACTGCTATTGTCGGTAAGAAAATCAACGATGCTCAAACTATTTATGCAGGAGATAAGGACTATACAGGGGGTAAATAACCCCCTGCCATTTGGAGGATTATATGAGTGGGATAGAATTATTTGATAGTCACGATTTATTTATGAAAAATGTGATATGGCAGTCTAAGTTCAATGGCTTTTTCAGTTTTTTAGTTGTTGACGAACATAAAGGAGAAGCCTTTCTAAGTACTGAAAACGGCGATTTATTTCAAGGTGTTTATGGTATTAGCTTTATGAAAGATGAAGACGATTATGAACGCTGTTATATTGTAAAGGCGGTATATGTATGAATACTATTGCATTTTATGATAATCAAAATCTTTGTGGGCGTGTATTAATATGGGTGCCTGATAATAATACGTGTGAAACATTCACAGTTACACATACCAACCCAGGTCTAAACACAATGTACGTAAGTGGATATCCGTTATTTGAATACAGGAGACATAATTATTTTTTTAAAACAGGTGCTGATATGCCTAAAATTTATATATTGAAAAAGGAGTATGTATAGTGATACGAATTCAATTATATGACAAACACGAATTACAAAACAAGATTTTGATATGGTATAATAATCCAACCAATAGACCAATATCTTTCATAGTGATGTCACCAAATATTGGTGAAGAAGAAATGGACGTTGGTACAGATGGACTGTATAGTCCACATTTTAATGATACATTCTGGAAGACAGACACAGATTATCCTAATTTATTTTTACTAAAGGAGAAATATTAATGATAAGACGTGATTTATATGATAACCAAGACCTTGACAATAAAATTATAATTTGGGACTTGAGTTGGCGTAATGAATACAAATCTTTTAAAATTTTAAGTCAACGTATTGGTTTGGACGGTATAAATATAGGCGAGTGCGATTTATTTCGCAGTTATGGAGATACCATATTTTGGAAACAAGATATTGATTTACCACGACTATTTGTAGTGAAGAAATTGTATAGGAGCATATAAATGAGGTTACCTTTATTACCGCATCAAAAAGAGGGTGTGGAATTTATTTTAAATAACTCGTCAGCATTTGTGTGTGACGATATGGGAATGGGTAAAACCAGAACAGTAATTGAAGCTATGATACAACGTAGCCAATTCCCCATTCTAGTAATTTGTCCTAGTGCTTTAAAACTTAATTGGAGAAATGAGATTGCGAGGTGGGCTGGTATAGATTTAGAGATTGATAATTTAGAGCAAGATATTATTATTACAAACTATGAACGTATGAACAAGTATAAATTTGAGATACAGGCTTTACCAATAAAGCAACTGGTATTAGATGAAAGCCACTCGTTTAAAGAGGAAAGCAGTAAACGTACTCAGTTAGCACTGGCATGGTCAAGAAAAATACCATACAAGATTTTAATTAGTGGTACTCCAATGTTAAACAGACCACGTGAACTAATTACACAAATGGAAATTCTTAATAATATTCACAAAGTAGGTGGTAGAGAGAAATTCTTAGAGAAATATTGTAATCCACGTCATAGTCAATACGGTATTGATTATAGCGGTTGCTCAGACTTACAAGAGCTTCATCAAACGATGAATGGAATTTGGCTTAGACGAACTAAGGACGATTTAGAGAATAAGTTACCAACTAAAACAATCGTGCCAATTCCAATTATAGAATTAAACCAACCAGCTCCTAGAAGTTTTCATGATATTGAAAGGTATGATAGGGCGGTACTATATAAGAAATTAGATGCTTCTGTAGATTTTATAGAGCAGTTGTTGGAACGTGATGAAAAGGTGGTGGTGTTTGTACATCATAAAGATATTGGGAAGGCTTTAAACATGAAATTCCCAGATGCTAGTGTTATTGTAGGTGGTCAATCACCAGTACACAGGCAACTTAATATAGACAATTTCCAATTACATGATACTCAAATTATTATTTGTAGCTTGCAAGCTAGTGCAGTAGGACTGACATTGACTGCTAGTAGATGTGCAGTATTTATAGAATATCCGTGGTCACCTGCATTACTAGCACAAGCACAAGACCGTGTTCATAGGTTAGGGCAAGACAAAGATGTGTTTATCTTTTACCTATATGGACAAGGCAGTATTGATGAGTATAGACTAAATACAAATAGTTTTAAGAAAGCAGTTATTGATTATATAGTAGACGGAGGAATGTTATAATGAGTATGTTATTTGATAGATATGCAAGCGAAGAATTTGATAGTAATTATGATGATTGCCTTGAAGATATTAAAAAGCAATTAGCAGTTAGAAAGAGAGGAACAAATAAGGTTCTATATTATATCTACGGAGAATATGTGGCTGATGCTGTAGCAGAGCAATATTGTATGAGCCTTGAAAAGATACGACGTTTACCAAGGGATTACTTTAAATGGCTCGTAGATAATAAAAAGAAATACACAATTATCGATGACCATTACTTCTGTTATGGTTGGGACGACGTTAAGAAAATGAAAAAAGAAATTATTAATAAACCTAACAAAGTTTTTATTAATGGGGGTAATAATATGCACTTAGTAACAAAAGCAGAAATGGTATGTAATCAAGCAAAACTTATCATTAGAGATTACGAAAAGCATGGTGATTTAGACCAAGATACAAAAGAAGACGCTATCTATTGTCAAGGTAGTGTTGATGTTCTTATAGACGTAATTGGTAACGGTTACGATATTGGTGTAACAGTAGATGAGTTAGAAGACCTATGGGAAAAGTTACAAGAAATCTTGTTTTAATTGAAGGAGAGCACATAATGCAAAAAGTTTATACTAAAGAAGAAATGTTCAATGCTATTGTAGAATTTAAAAATGTTATGGATTATATCTACTCAGCTCGTATGGATTGGTATCAAGGTGTTGGTGAAATGGATAAAGCGTTATCTGATATTCGTCACCTAGTTGAAAATAATTATAACGGAGACCAAGAGCAAGGTGATATGTTCTCTCAAATCTTATTACAAGTATCTAAAGAGCGACGTAGAAATAAAGATATGCAAGAGTTATTCCTGCCAGTATATAATATCTACAAAGATAGTTATGATTTGATTAACGCTATTGAGGCTGCAATCAAATACAAAGAAATTATGGATAATGGTAGAACGTATACTCCTAAAGTTATAAATGAAGAGTTCTTAGCTAAGTTTTTGAAAGGGGGTGAATAATCTTGAACGATTATATTATACTTGGTGGATATGGCTGTAAAAATATGAATGTATACACCGATGTTAAAAACTATGGTGTATTAGAAAATACAGATTTATATGCAAGTGGTAGTAGCTTGTGTATGATTACATGTGAATTAGGAAAGTTAGTACCAAAGATTAGAACGAGCTCATTCGTCATGGACACTGAGTCGATATTTCATATAAAGCAATATTTTGATAGCCAACTATGTGATGTGCGTACTTATATGGTTGGAAAATACGAATAAAGGTGGTGATACTATGTTTGATTATTGGGTATCTAATGAAGTTTATTTTGACGCTGGTGATATTATACCGTCTGTTGTGATGCCTAATTGTTATTGTATAAAATCTAAGAATGTCGCTCATATACATGGTACGGATATTCATTTCAGTGAGTTCCCTGCGTTCACAGTTGCTAAACAGGATAATATTTATTTAATCAAAAAATATTATCATGGTAAAGTTCAAGATATCAGAGAACTGTACATCGGTAAATATAAAAATTAGGAGGTAATATGTTATTTATAGCGAAGTATGATGCCAGTCATTATTTTTTAATCAACAGCGATTATATGCCGTTTAAATGCGGTGTAGATATATGTTTTAATAAATCTCATGTAACAGCTAACTTACATGATGGGACAGTTAATTATTATGCACGTACAGAAGTCTTTAAAGATTACGCTATGTACCAAGTCAAGCATTTCTTTAAAGAAGATATAAAAACAAGTTTAAATATATTGTGGATATCACCTTATGCTACAGGATATTGTGGTGAATTAATGGTCGGGGAGGAACTAATATGTTAATGATTTGTTACGATATGTTTAGTACAAACGATATTTATTTAGTTAATACTGGTAGACTCACTTTAACTGGCAGTACATGTGGTCATTTTAATACAGTAGTGAAAAACTTAATTAGTGCAGTGACAAAAGATATGTGTATCTGGGACGGAGCGGCTCCGTATTATTCCAGTGCAGATATAAGAACATTTGAAATAAAAGAAATTTATAGAAATGACGATGTGTACGAAATATGAATAAGTGTAAGTATAAAGTAAAGGAGTTGAAATAACATGTATACATATTACTATATTTTAGATGACACATACTACAAAATGACTGGGAAGCAGGAATATAAATGTATTGAACATTTTTATAATCTAGGTCAAGTACATGCAGAAAACCTCACCCAAGGTAATTCATTTGATTTTCAAATGACTCACGCAACACCTTTCAGGCTGTATATTACGAAAGAAGTATTTAAATAAAATAGGAGGACTATTATGTTACAAAGTAAATACCTAACAGAAGAAGGTTTAAAATTATCCCTAACTAAATTGTATGATGAAGGATATAGATATATTTATAAACCAACAAAACACACTTTAATTTATATCTCCAGAATTAAACCAACAATCCAAGATGACGGTGAGATTAACGCTGTGTGTGTTTCATCAGCTCCTTTGGGTATGCGTACTATGGACTTATTCAGTGATATATTCGAAAACACGAATTACATTGATATCGCCAACGCACTAAATAAAGTAGACTGGTCAAAGGTACCAGTAGATGCTAAAGTGCGTGTTTATTATAAAGATGAAGTTGCAAACAGACATTTTGCATACTATGAAGATGGCAAAATCTATGCATGGTTGAATGGCGGAACGTCTTGGACTACCAGCAGTGCTTACACCGATTGGGATAGAGTAGAATTAATAGAGGAGATTTAATATGATTACAATACAAGTTGATGAAAGAAAATACAAGAAAATTATTAAAGATACTTACGATAACGTAGGGTACACTCTTTTTGATGATTATAAGGCTTTCGATACTGGATTTGAGAGATTAAGAGACCTTATAGAGGGTGCTATTAAACAAACTAATAAATAAAAAAATGGGCGAGGGTTTTATTCCTCGCCTTTTTCTTTTTCTGGTAACATATTCAATTTGTTAATCAAGTCTCTACTTAATTTACTTGTTGTATCAATAGAGCGTTTTTCTTCAATCTCTTGTTTATCAACAGGTTTAAGACCAGCTCTATCTAACCAGTCTTTAATAGCAGTTACTTTAGCACTTGCAGGAGTATCTGGACTTTCAATTAATTCAAGGAGCATATTAGTTACCTTATCTGCTTTATCCATGAATTTCTTGTCCATCTTACGTCTGTAATCTTCTAGTGCTTTTTGCACCGCTCGACTTTCCTCTACATTGTTACCACGTTCAGTATAGCCAGCCACCTTTAAAGCCTCCCTTTTACTTCCAGTAAGAATTTTAGCCTGTACATATACATGCTGTTTATGGGTGAGTGGGCGAGCTTTACGTCGCCCTGGTTTATACTTCGGCATAGTCGATAGCCCTTGCTATACGTTTGAGTTCCCATACACGTTCTGTGAGTTCGTCTGTTGTGTACGCAGAAGCAAACACCATACCATTATTTAGGAGTAAATAGGAGTGTGCTTTTCTACCTTTAGTAGCTCGCAATACTTTACCATCACGGAAATATCGACGGAATAACTCTTTAGAGCTTGATACGTCCATTGGCATGATAGCGAAGATTTCTTTCATGGCTACCTTATAACCAAACCCTAAATCGAGGAACATATCATTTACTAACATTTAATCCCCTGCCTCTCAAATCAAAATAAGTATCGCCCATAAAAGGTGTTACTTTTTTCTGTTTTTCATTGCCAGTCATTTCTGCAATCCAGAAGCCGCTTAAACTAGGTCGAATACCACTAGCTTTAAGGTAGCTTGGATATGTTTGGAATGATGCTTGTCTAAGTTCCCAAACTTCTTTAACTATAGGTTTCTTCGTGTATTTGTTATGTTCGATAGCAATCTTAGGTGTAGCACTTGGCTCGTGGAAATGTTCAAACCATGTTACATCTGCGTTAAAGTAATCATAATAGTTTTTCGTTCTCCGATTTTTGTGGAGGATATGGTGAATGTAACAGTTCTTATTTACGTTGAAATAAACTAAACCAAACTCACCTTTGTATAAACTACGGTCACCTAGTAAAGCACAGAGCATTTGCTCTACGCTAATGTAAGCGTCGTTATAAGCTCTTGCACCATGATTACCACCGATAACACCTAATAGCTGACCACTTTCATATAAAGGACGAATATCTTCAACCAATGCGTAAACCTGCTCGTCACCAACTAAGGACTCTTCTAGTACGCTACCTTTTGAATGTTTAGTCGTTGTATTAGTGCTATCACCACCTAGAATAACTTTGCAGTTAGGTCCAAGTTTTAACAAGTTATCTACAGTTTGTTTGAGATAGGCTCTGTTATTTAAGCCTTCGTGCACGTCAGATAATACAGCCAGCTGTGCATAGTCTGTATTTAATCGGCACGTAATAATATGTGGTTTATATGTAGCCTCTAATGCTTTTATTGTCATATACCTAGCCTTTCATATACTCTTCTAAGTTCAAGTATTGCTCGTAATATAACGGCAACGCTGTCTTTATGTCTTGGTAGATTTTCTTTCTTCTTTTATACACAATCTGATTATTTTTGATATTATATTTATCCATAATTTCTTGTGTACTCATTCCGAAAATTACACTATCTCTCCAAATTTCCCAACTCATTTTATTGGACGAGGAGAGGTATGATTTAAGCCATAAAGCGAAATGAAGGAGCATTAGATGCTCTTCTTTTTTAATATAAATCTCTTCTGGAGATTTACCAAACCTTTCTAAAAAGAGTTTGGATAGTTTATCAACCTTGCGGTATTCATTTACGGAATTAGTGTATTCCCATGACTTCATAGCAAAATTGATTTCTTCTAATGCTTTATCACCAAGATGTTCAAACAAGGTGATAGCTTCTTGTATCATTGACTCTTTCATAGGACAGTACCTCGTTCATCTGGTGCTATTCCTTTTGGGCATTTAGGCAGGTACTTGCAACTAATGATAATACCTACCCCAATGTCTTTACCTTTTTTATTTTTTCTTTCACATGATTTTAAATAACGCACATTACGTGACTCTTTCATTAAGTATTCTTTAATTAGGTCTTTATCATCACCCAATACACCGATATTATAGAGGTCTCCAGTATTACCGTAGTCAACTACGAAATAATGAACCATTAAACCTCCTGCTCTACTACATCATAAAGCTCTTTAAATATCTCTGGGTCACATGGATATTGTTCTCCATTAACTCCAGTAATAATCCAGTCGCCTGGATTTGTTTTAATAACCCCATTCAAGGTGGCGATATACTCACCACCATTTTTGGAGATACGTGCATTTAACACGTTTGGTTTGTGTTGAATTAAGTAACCATTTTCATGGTTCTGCTTAATATTTTCTTTGTACACTGCGTCGCCAATCTTGAAGTACTTAGACTCTAAGAGCTCGTCAATATCTCTTTCTCCTCTACCGATGATTGCAGGTAAATTCGCACTTATAGTACGTGGAAGTTCTACTTTTAATTCCTGGATATGTGGACCAGAGAACAGTACGTAGCTATAATCAAGGTACTTGACATGTGTATATCCTACTGTACGTAGTTGTGTGAGAATACCAGCTAAATGTGTATGTTCGTTTACTTTTGGTTTTTCTAACATCATTATTGTTTCGGTTATTGACTGCATTTTATTTCCCTGTGCTTCCAAATCCGCCTGTGCGTGTACTTCTTGGTTTGTCGTTTTCTGTAACGTAGAATTTTTGGAAGATTGCTTGAGCAATTCTATCACCCTTTTTAATAACATAGTCGCTATCACTTGTATTCTTTAGTAATACTTGGATATGACCTTCGTTATCTGGGTTATTATAGTAGTCACTATCAACGATACCAACACAGTTAGCAAGTGTAATACCATACTTACCAGCGATTGAAGAGCGTGGATAAATAGCCATAAACTCATCACCAGGGAAAGCTGATTTTAAACCAGTAGGGACTAGGACAGTTTCACCTGCCCCAATCACTAATGTTTCCGCTGATTGTAAATCATAACCAGCACTGAAGTATGTTCCTCGTTGAGGAATTTCAATGTCAGTGCCGTTATATAAGGAGATTATCTCAAAGCGTCTCCACGGCTTTTCTGTTCGTACACTATATACTTGGCTTTCCATAGTTCCTCCTTATTTTAAGTTAAATAATCCATTTGTAATACCAGAATATGTAGGAAGTTTGCCGTCCCATTTTTCAACTTGTTTTAGTTGAACCATTTCTGGAGTTAAGCTAGAAGCTACTTGTGCATTGTAATATGCTTCAGCATCTGCTTGGATACGTTTAGCTTGGGCATCACCCTCAGCTACAGCAACTTTCTTTTTAGCCTCAGCTTCTGCCGCTACTTTTTCGTATTCAGCTTGACGTTGTTTGTACTGTGCGTTAGCTACAGCTTGAATGGCTTCTTTAGTTGCACTATCTGGTTCCACCTTACCTAGTGAAGCCTGTTCAATAACAATACCGTCTTGGTCAAAGAACTTAGACACTTCTTTTAGAAGCTCTTGGTTAAACGCTTCTTTCTTTTCCCCTACGATATCCATCATAGAGTAATGAGAAGAAATATCATTTGCGATACGTTGGAAGTTTTGTTTCATGTAACCATATTCGATAATACTATCATCTTGACCTTTGAATTTATTATAGATATGTGGCAAGGAATCTTGGTTCATGTGGTATGTGACTTGTGCGTCTACCTTGATTGTTTTACCATCTTTAGTACCGATTACGATACTGTCATCTACGTCTTTACGGTCTTCGTGAGTACCATCAATATAATATGCAAGCTCTGTACTAACTGGGTATTCTGTTACACGTTTCCATGGGGCGACTACGTGCCAACCTTGGTCTAGTGTTTCCTGCTGAATACCGCCGTCCATTTTATTGAAAACAACGCCCGCATGACCTGCGGAAATCATATATGTTGTATTCCATATCAAACCGAATCCTAGCAATACTAGAAAGCCCAATCCTGCAAGTTTTAAACCTAATAGTCTCATTATTTATTTCCTTTCTTAATTCTTTCTACAATGTAATCAAACACATCAAATAGTTCTTCTTGGTATACCGCTGCTAGAAGTAGCCACACCATAAACAGTATAAATATTGTCCATAGCATCTTATCACCTACTTAACTTTGTTGATTGCGTCTGTCAACATGTTGATATAATCCTGCACGTTCGTCTTAACGAACTCGTTTGCACCTTGGATATTATCAACGGTAACAATGTTAGCAATGGTAATAGCTATTAATGTATCTTTATCTGGGATAAAAACTTGTACCAAGAATGATACAAGTGTAATTGGAGCTACAACTTTCATTAACTTCAAGGCAACTGCCTGCTTTCTTTCTGCTTTTCTAATGCGTTCCTCTCCAAAGCCGTAACAAGGTCCTTCAATGCAGTAGATGCAACCAAGAACAAAGCAAACGATGAACCCGATAAAGGCTATTAAACCCAATGCAAATTTAAGAGGGTTCACAATACCTGCAAGGTATATCAGCCAAGGGCTAATAATCGGCTCCATTTACTCACCTCCACCTTCAGACCACGTTTTGAGAAAACCTAAAGCTATACTACATACGAGCATAAGTATTACACATGCTATAGAGGCTAACAGAGTGTAGCCTGCAAGTGCATATGTTATACCGCCAAGACCAATTAATGCTAATGCAAACATAATGATAGAGACTACAAACAAAAACTTAGCTAACAGAGCTGTAATTATAGTTCCGCCAACTAATAATGCAATTATTATTCCAGCTACCCACATATTAATCCTCCAAGAATAGATACTCACGTACCATTTTATCTGTCAACAACCATAGTTTTTTATAGTAATCAGAAGGTGCGATGGCACCACTTTCCAGTTCTCTAATAACCAGTTTTTGGTCTTTTTCTAAGTCACGGTATGCTTTAAGTAATTTTAATCTTTCTCCCATACCGTTTTTAATAAGCCTGTGCTCGTGTGTTAGGTCTCGTGCATTATCGATGAGTCTATATAGTAGGTTATTATTTCCTACATATTCAAGGTCGTCTGCAAAAGATGGGTCTACTTCAATAACTTTATGGCTGTTGGTATCAAGCACTTGTAGTTTTGTTATCCAACCTTCCATATCCACGCTTGAAGTAAGTACTATATATGTGTCTCTACCTTTGCGTAGTATAGAACCTTCGCCTGTTTTATAATCTGCTAGTGTGTATTTCATTGTTTTCACTCTCCATTTGATTCTTCTACCATATAAAGTACACTGTCGAATAATTGATTATAGAAATCAGCTTTTTCTTTATCTGTTTCCCATTCACCAATACCCTGGAAATACGACTCCATTAATGTATTCCAATCATCTTCTCTAATCTTTAAATATTTCATTTTAATTCTCCTCGTACTGGTTCTTTTGGTTTCTTTTTATGTGACGTAAAGTCACAAGATAATTCTTTACAGTTTTCGCACATGCCAAGCATTTCCAAGTTACAGATAGACGGATAAACAAATTTCAGTTTATCAAAAATCTGTCTTGCAATTTGTTGGTGCTCATCACTTGCTCTCTTACATAAGCGTTTCTTTAAATACTCAAGCCAACAACGTAAGTTGCCAGTCATTGTTAACGACACCTGAGTACCAAGTGGTAATATATAAGAGGCTTGCTCGACTGGAATACCTAAGTTTAATAGGTTGCCAAACATCATAGATGATGTGCTATAAGCCTGTTTTAGATAAGCCTTATGTGCATCTTCCATATTATTAAAGTCAGAATAGAACCCATTGCCTGTGATATCCATACCACGAGTAGATTGTACGGTCATACTGAAATGCCTATGTCTACTAATTTGAGCTAATACTTTCTGACTACATGTAATGTCAATAGATACGTTAACGTGTTCGAGCAGGGACCAATGCCCTGCCTTACACGCTTTTGCTAATGAGTCTACTGTACATTGTTTACCATAACAGTTACTCATAGCATGAATTGCTGTATCTAGTGAGCTATATGAGAGTAGGGAAACTTTACTCACTATTACCTCCTAAACTTCAAACTCTGCATTACTAAAGATAAACTTATTTAGTTTATCCATATGCACGTGAAGGTCGTTACGAAGTTCTTCGATAATTTCTTGAAGTTCTCCGTCTGTACTGTTTGTAATTAGGATTTCATCAATTAGCATTTGAGATTGAGATAAACTATCATACATAGTAATCGCTTCAATTACATATGCCATTTCTCGTGTGAATTTCATTTTATTCATTGGTTTCTCCTTCATAAATTTTCGTTTAAATACATCATCGCTATAAATATATCTAACTGGTGCTTCGTCGAGATAATCGACAATCCAACCTACAGTATCAAATACGATTGTTTTAGTTGCTTTAGCTCGTCTTCCTGTTTCTATTTCGATATAATATTGATTATCCAAGTCTACCTCCTAAGATTACATAAATAGTGAGTAATACTTGTATTACACTTAATACAATAACTCCACACAAGCACCCAAATATAATTTTCTCATATAGCTCCATACAGCCTCCTAGACTACAGCTACATCTAAATACTGTCTACCGAATTGAATTGCTTCTTCTTCCGTGTCTACGAAAATATCAATCATATCGGTATATCCACCGCCAAAGCGGTCAGCTACTACATAGCTGGACCCATTAATAATTACTGTTGTACCAAGTGGTAAATCATCACTAGCAACAGCACCTACATATGGGTACTCTCCATTAGCCATAACTCCACCTGTGTGAGTGTAGGCTGTAACCTCCATCATTCTAGCGTCTACGTTATTTGCCCCTAAAAGGGACAGGACACAAATACCTAAACCTAAAATTAATTTCTTCATATAAGCCTCCTTGTTGAGTAATACCAGTTGTTATAACCACATACAGAGGTCGGACTTACAAATGAAAGGAGGAAAGATTGTAGTATCACAACCTCTAAGTGGTCTGGCGGTCCCAACGGGATTTGAACCCGTAATCTTCACCTTGACAGGGTGACGAGATAACCGTTACTCCATGGGACCATGGTAGTGGTGCTAGGGATTGAACCTAGAATAGAAGAGTCAAAGTCTTCTGTGTTACCATTACACTACACCACAATGTTGGTACCCCTAGTAGGACTCGAACCTACAGAACCTGGATTCTAAGTCCAGTATGTTTGCCAGTTTCATCATAGGGGTATGGTGCCGTTGGGAGGATTCGAACCTCCGAAGCTACAAGCGACAGATTTACAGTCTGTTGTCTTTATCCATCTTGACTACAACGACATGGCTCCTAGGAAGGGACTCGAACCCCTAACTTTCTTGTTAACAGCCAGACGCTCTACCATTGAACTACCTAGGAATACAACACCACTATATACTATCGGATTTGCACTCGATATCTTCGCCCAAAAGGACCCTGTTCTACTCTTAAACTAAGTATATAGCTGTTGTGTGGTATATACAGCAAGGCATCCATGGTATGACAAGCCTTTAACGGTAGTATATAAGTACCGAATGGAGCCCCTTACTGGA
>ERZ772932.68-NODE-68-length-63452-cov-9.481837_pt1 | contig 63452 bp, 54 predicted proteins | sample MGYA00511684_ERZ772932 | MGnify/ENA primary metagenome ERZ772932 (study PRJEB29015, sample SAMEA2738078) | human oral metagenome | biome: human oral; feature: human-associated habitat; material: saliva | place: China | collected 2210 ...
ACCCGCGACCCTCACCTTGGCAAGGTGATGCTCTACCAACTGAGCCACATCCGCATGAATCCTCACGGTTCGTCCGAACCGCTCGGTGCTGGAAAACCATAGCACCAGGATCGCAGTGGCAGGCAAATGGCATCGCGGTGATTCACCTCACCGGGCAGCCGTTTGCTCCGGAGGCACCCGGCTGGCTATGGTTGGCGCCGCACCGGGCGATTGGCTCAGGGGTTAGAGCGCCTCGTTCACACCGAGGAGGTCACTGGTTCGATTCCAGTATCGCCCACCGGATAGCAGTTCCCTAACGCTTGCCCTCCTCTGGGAGGGCAAGCGTTTTTCGTTCCCGCTACGCGCGGTGGCGCCGGACCTCATGACTGACTGTCCGGCGCCACCGCGTAGCGACCGGCCGCGGCCGGCGGGACCGCGACCACCTGCCCATTCAGATCCGGGTGCCGTCGGCGATCCGTCCGGGCGAGCCCTCCGCCTCCACGTGCGCCTCACCGGTGGCGACGACGTCGGCACCGAAGGTCCAGTCGCCCTCCACCGTCAGCGACTGCGCGTCCTTGATGGAGGGGACGCCGTTCGGGAACCGAGCCTCGAAGTCCTGGATCTTCTTGTAGAAGCGCGGGTCGAGACTCACGGTGCAGGCCTGGTCCGGGACCATCTGCAGCAGTCCGTCGTCGTCGACCTCATAGACGTCCGAGCGCACCAGCAGCAGGTCGTTGGTGGTCTTGACCGGCAGGAAGCGGGAGCGCGGCACCTCGATGGCGGTGGCTCCCTCGAAGGCCTCAACGGCGGCACCCATGGCCGTCTCGAGCTGGATGACAGGCGTCGAGGAGGAGTCGGCGGGGTCCACCGTCTTGCTGTTCCTGATGAGCGGAAGCCCGAGGATCCCGCCCCGATCGGCGAGAGTGTCACGCAGCACCTTGAGGTCGAACCAGAGGTTGTTCGTGTGGAAGAAGGGGTGGCGGAACTGGTCGGTGAAGTAGTGCATCTGATCCTCGGGGGTCTGCGCCGTGTCGCGCAGGATGATGCGCCCGTCGCTCTTGCGCACCGCCAGGTGGCCGCCCTTGACGTCGGCCGGCGTGCGCCGGCACATCTCCGGGGCGTAGGGGGCTCCGGAGGCGGCGAACCAGCCGGCGATCCTGGCCGAGGGCGCCGCACCGAGGTTGTCGGAGTTGGCGGTCATGGCGTATCGGTAACCCTTGTCCAGCAGGGCGTCCAGCAGCCCGGAGGCGAGCAGGGCGGTGTAGATGTCGCCGTGGCCCGGAGGGCACCACTCGAGCTCGGGGTCGGCCTCCCACTCCACGGGAGTCAGATCGTCGGCGCGCAGCTTGGGCTCGCGGTTCTGCAGGAAGTCCAGGGGCAGGCCATCGACCTGGATCTCGGGGTGCCCGGCCAGCACTTCAAGGGAGTCCTCCCGGGTGCGGAAGGAGTTCATGAGGATCAGCGGCAGGCTCACTCCGTAACGGCGACGTGCCGCCAGGACCTGATCGACCAGCAGGTCCAGGAAGGTCTTGCCATCACGGACCGGCAGGAGGGACTTGGCGCGATCCAGGCCCATCGAGGTGCCCAGTCCCCCGTTGAGCCGGATGAGGACCGTCCTGCTCAGCGCCTCGCGGGCCTGCTCCTCGCTGACCTCGACGTCAGCCAGGGAGTCGATCTGCGTGAGGGGCTCGATGGTCTCCTCGGGAATGAGCCCTGTGGCCCCCGCCTCCAGGGACTGGTAGTAATGGGTGAAAACCGTGATGGCCTGCTCTGCGACACCGGCGTCGCGCATCTTGTGCTGGGCTGAAGTGAGTCCGTTCTCGCTCATGATGCAAGCCTATCCCAGCCTGACCGTTCTTGTGGAACTTTGTTCGACTCTGTTCGTTCTTGAAGGGTTGGTTCTCTCCCTCCTCTCGAGTTATCCACAGGGCACTTGTACCCCCTTCACGCCATCGACGACTCCCCTTACTCTCAGATGAACCGGTTGAGTGACACGTGCTCACCACCGAGCACCGAGTGACGAGGAGAACCGTCATGTCCATGCCGCCAACTGTCGGCCCGAATGTCGCCCTGGTCCTGCAGCGGCTGGATCTCATTGAGAGGAAGATCGACTGGCTCGCCGAGCGCGTCACCTGGCTGACCTACTCCTCCGCCGCCTCGACGCAGGAGAGCAGCGACTCCCCCGCCACAGCGAGGAGCGACAGCCCCTCCCGTCCGGAGACGGCTCCGCCCTCGATCGCCCCGCAGACGAGGTCTGCCTCGGAGCACTCCTGGCAGCGTCTCAACGAGTCCCCCGTTCAGGCCCCGGTCAACGAGTCCCTCCCGGAGGACAGGAACGCCCACCCCACGACGACCTCGGCCGCTGACGCTCCCCAAGCCTCCCAGACTGAGGCGCCGCAGGCCCAGCACTACCAGGCCCCCGCCCCCGTGGAGCCCGCGCGATCCTTCGCGTCCCAGGCGGGCCCGGCTCCGATGCAGTATGCCCCCGTAGCGGGCAACGCCCCTCATATGCAGGCGGCCAATCAGGTGGGTCCGGCCGGCGCCGGTCAGGCACTCGGCGCTGAGGCCCAGGCGGTCCCGGGCTGGGCTCAGCGGGCGATGCGGGAGGGCAACCTCGGACGCTATCTGCTCTCCGGTGCCGCAGCAGTGCTCGTCCTGTCCGCCGGGGTCAGTCTGCTGGCTCTCGTCTGGGACTACATTCCCAACCCCGTCAAGATCCTGGGACTGGCACTCATCGCGGTCACAATGACAGCAGCCGGGGCTCGGCTGGGCCTCACTCATCCCCGGCACCGTGTCGCCGCCGCGACGATCACGGGAACTGGCGGGGGGCTCGGTTTCGTCGCCATCGTGGGGGCCGTTCTTCTCGGAGGGATGCTCCACCCGGAGCCCGCGCTGATCCTCATGGCCTGCTGGGGTCTCGTACTCCTGGCCGTGTCGCACATGACACGGGTGCTGTTCACCGCGGTCGTCTCCACCCTCGGCGCTCTGGTGACCATCGGGTTCGCAGTCAGCCACGTGTCACGCCAGCCACAGGCCGCGCTCATCACATGGTTGATGATCGGTATCCACGTCACGGTGCTGGCGCTGACCTGCACCGCCCTGTCGCGCAACACCGGATGGATGACGTCGGCCGCCTGGTATCCGGTGACATCGATGGTGGCGACGGCGACCGCCCTCATTGCCGCACCGATCCAGCCGATGCTGCGTGTTTCCACCGTCGGCGGTACCAGCGTCGCTCTCATCCTGTGCGCGCTGCTGGTGTCTCAGACGATGCACGCAAGCACACGACTGTGGAGCATCGGCATCAAGACCTCGGGCTGGGACTGGGGCCTGACCGCGGCGGTGCTCATGGTGGGGTTCATCAACCTGCTGACGGGGCAGATGGCCCTCCACCTGGCACATACCGTCGTCGTCATCACCTATCTCCTCGAGCTCCTCCTGCTGGCCGCGGCGGCGCTCGCGATACTCCCGGGCTACTGCCCCGCTGGTTGGCGCCGTGCCATGGCGATCGGGCACGAGGCCGCGTTCTTCCCCCTCGCCCTGGCCGGAATGGCGGTTGTGGGTGATCCTCGAGTCCATCTCTTCGTCATCGTGGCTGCGATGCTGTGCCTCATTCCGGCCATCCTGAACGCACGAGTGGAGCCGGCCCCGATCCTGGCCCTGCTCGGAACGGTGCCGATCCTCGTGCCCCCGGGAGCTGTCTACTCCCGCAGCGACTCCTGGTCGCTCATCATCTCCGTGGTGATCTCTGCGCTCATGGTGTGCGTGGCCGAGGGACTCGGTGACCGAGTGGCCCGCAGCTCTGCGGTCCCGGCGCCGTATACCGCGCCTTCACGCGTTCAGCCACGGGTGCAGGCCCTGCGGGTGGCTCTGGCGGCAGTCGCCTTCAATATGACGGTCCTCGTTCCGTTCCTGGGAACCGGCCTCGTGGAGAACAACCGGGGCGCCTGGGAGGCGCTGCACCTGGTTCCGGGCCTGGTGGCTATCGCGCTCATCGCACTGGGGACGGTCTCACCCGGTGCCACGCCTCTGCGAGTGCTCAGTGGCCAGTGCCGAGGAGCCCGCTACCGGGTGGGGCCTCACGGCGAGGCCCTGCCCGACCCTTCGGGGAGGCAGACGGGAGCACCGGCACCGTCCTGGATCGTCTCGGTGACGGCGGCCGTGCTGGCACTGGTGACGCTGTCGTGGGCTGATGCCGCGTCCTCGAAGGTCTGGATGCTGCTACTGGTCGCCGTCGCCCTGGGGCTGGGAGCCAGCGCCACGTGGCTTCTGCTTCCCTGGCGGCGGCAGGCGGAGGTGTGCCTGAGCCTTGCGATCGGAAACTCGTTGCTCATGTGGATCTCCGTGATGGTGGCCACCGAGGTCGGCCCGGGCTCCGTCCTCATGTCGGTGCTGGTCCTGCTGACGGGCGGTGCCTGTATCGTCGTCGGCTTCAGGGCGCGCCTGACGATCCTGCGCCACTACGGCCTGACCCTGGTGCTCCTGTCCGTGCTCAAGCTCGCTGTTGTGGACGTGGCCTCGCAGAACTCGATCATTCGAGTCATCTCGCTGGCGGCCGCGGGCGTCGTCTGCTTCGTCCTCTCCCTGCTCTACAACCGCTTCGCGCAGGAGCAGCGTCGCGAGAGCAACCAGGCCCCCATGGGGCCCGGGAGCATCTGAGGGCGGTGCCCCGACGTCAAGCCTCACCGGAGCGGGCGAGGGCGTCAGCCGCGGGCGGCCTCCAGCACTGGGGCCAGGAACTGACCGGTGTAGGAGGACTCGGTGTCCGCGACCTTCTCCGGCGTACCGGCCACGACGACGGTTCCCCCACCCTTGCCGCCCTCGGGTCCCATGTCGATGACCCAGTCGGCGTTGGCGATGACGTCGAGGTTGTGCTCGATGACGACCACGGAGTTGCCCTTGTCGACCAGTCCCTGAAGCACCCCGAGCAGCTTGCGGATGTCCTCGAAATGCAACCCGGTGGTTGGTTCATCCAGGACGTAGATGGTCCGGCCGGTGGAGCGGCGCTGCAGCTCGGTGGCGAGCTTGACGCGCTGGGCCTCACCGCCGGAGAGCGTGGTGGCCGACTGCCCCAGGCGCACGTACCCCAGTCCCACCTCGACCAGGGTGTTGAGGTGGCGGGAGATGACGGAGGAGGCGGAGAAGAAGTCGGCCGCCTGGTGGATGGTCATGTCCAGGACGTCGGCGACCGTCTTGTCCTTGTAACGGATCTCCAAGGTCTCCCGGTTGTAGCGGGCGCCGTGGCAGACCTCGCAGGGGACGTAGACGTCGGGCAGGAAGTTCATCTCGATCTTGAGCGTGCCATCGCCCTTGCAGGACTCGCAGCGCCCACCCTTGACGTTGAAGGAGAAGCGCCCGGGCCCGTATCCCCGGACCTTCGACTCGGGCACGGCCGCGAAGATCTTGCGGATGTGGTCCCACACACCGGTGTAGGTGGCGGGGTTGGACCGGGGCGTGCGCCCGATCGGTGACTGGTCGACGTGGACCACCTTGTCCAGATGATCCACTCCCCGCACCGTCTTGTGCCTGCCGGGCACGCCGCGGGCGCGGTTGAGCCTGTTGGCGAGCACCTGGTAGAGGATGGAGTTGACCAGGGAGGACTTCCCCGAGCCCGATACCCCCGTGACGGCGGTGAGCACACCGAGTGGGAAGGAGACGGTGACGTCCTTGAGGTTGTTCTCCCGGGCCCCGACGACGGTGACCTCACGACTCTTGTCCCGCTTGCGCCGAGTGGCGGGGATCTCGATCTGACGCCGCCGTGCCAGGTAGTCACCGGTGAGGGAACCCTCGGCTCCGGCCAGGCCCGCGACGTCGCCGGAGTAGACGACCTCACCGCCCAGCTCGCCGGCTCCGGGCCCGATGTCAACGATCCAGTCAGCCGAGCGGATGGTGTCCTCGTCATGCTCGACGACGATAAGCGTGTTGCCCAGGTCCCGCAGTCGTTGGAGGGTCTCGATGAGTCGGGTGTTGTCGCGCTGGTGCAGACCGATACTGGGCTCGTCCAGGACGTAGAGGACGCCCACCAGGCCTGAGCCGATCTGGGTGGCCAGGCGGATGCGCTGGGCCTCACCCCCGGAGAGCGTGGCCGCGCCGCGGGCCAGGCTGAGGTAGTCCAGACCCACGTCCACGAGGAAGCCGAGGCGCGCGTTGATCTCCGTCAGGACGCTTCCGGCGATCTGGGCGGCCTGGCCGGTGAGGTTGAGGTCGGCCAGGAAGTCGCGGGCCTCGTTGATCGGAAGCTCGCACAGCTGAGCGATGGACAGCTCGCCCACACGCACGGCCAGCACCTCGGGCTTGAGCCGGGCTCCGTTGCAGACGGGACAGGGGATCTCACGCATGTAGGCCTGGTAGCGCTCCCGGGACCAGTCGGACTCGGTCTCGTCGTGCTTGCGCATGACATAGTCGAGAACCCCCTCAAAGCCGGTGGAGTAGATGCGCTCGCGCCCCCAACGGTTGCGGTAGGTGACCTTGACCTCGTAGTCCTTACCGCGCAGGATCGCCTCCCGAGCCCGCGCAGGCAGGGCCCGCCAGGGGGTGTCGACGTCGAAGGAGAGCTCCTTGCCCAGGGCCTCAAGCTGACGGGTGAAGTACTTCTGGTGGCTCGACCAGGGGGCGACGGCCCCCTGAGCCAGGGTGAGCTCCTCGTCGGGGACGACGAGCTCAGGGTCCACCTCGAGCCGGGTGCCGATTCCGGTGCAGGCGGGGCAGGCGCCGTAGGGGGCGTTGAAGGAGAAGGTGCGCGGCTCCATCTCGTCCAGGGCCAGGGGGTGCTCGTTGGGGCAGGCACGCTTCTCGGAGTAGCGCCGCTCCCGGTCGGGGTCGTCCTCGGGCAGGTCAACCTGCTCGATGATGACCAACCCCTCCGCCAGGCCCAGCGCCGTCTCCACCGAGTCGGTGAGGCGCTGGCGAATGCCCTCGCGGACGACGAGCCGGTCGACGATGACCTCGATATCGTGCTTGAGGCGCTTGTTGAGGGTCGGGGGGGTGTCGAGGCGCTCGGCGGCGCCGTCGACGCGCACCCGGTTGAAGCCGCGTCCGCGCAGCTCGCCGAAGAGCTCGGAGTACTCGCCCTTGCGGCCCCGCACCACGGGGGCGAGAACCTGGAAGCGAGTGCCCTCGGGCAGGGACCGGACCTGGTCGACGATCTGCTGCGGGGTCTGGGAGGAGATGACGGCGTCACAGACCGGGCAGTGCTGGACGCCGGCGCGCGCGTAGAGCAGACGCAGGTAGTCGTAGATCTCCGTCACGGTGCCCACCGTGGACCGAGGGTTGCGCGAGGTGGACTTCTGGTCGATGGACACCGCCGGGCTCAGGCCCTCGATGAGCTCGACATCGGGCTTGTCCATCTGACCGAGGAACTGACGGGCGTAGGAGGACAGCGACTCCACGTAGCGGCGCTGCCCCTCGGCGAAGATCGTGTCGAAGGCGAGGGAGGACTTGCCCGAGCCCGACAGTCCGGTGAAGACGATCATCGTGTCGCGCGGCAGGTCCAGGTCGACGCCCTTGAGATTGTGCTCGCGGGCCCCACGGATGATGAGAGAGTCGTTCACGGGATTCGAGTCTAAAGGGTGAGCGCCCATCCCGTGCGTCGTACATGTGTTCGACGCGTCTCATGGTCGAGACACCGGAGGAATACCCGTGCTCCCGGGTTCTCACCACGGTCGGGGTCGGCGCCCCTATGCTGAGGCCATGAGCAAGATCTACGCCGTCGAGTACCGCTACGTCACCGACAAGGACGAGGAGATGGCCGCCGTCCGTCCCTCGCACCGCGCTTTCAACGGCCGCCTGGCCGACGAGGGCCGGCTGCTGGCCGCCGGCCCCTACGTGGGCACCCACGACGCCCTCATCGTCGTGCGTGCCGAGGACGAGGCCGGTGCACTGGCCCTGCTCGAGGAGGACCCCTTCCAGCAGGCCGGCTACATCGCCGAGCGCATCGCGCGCGAGTGGAACCCGGTCATCGGAGTTCTGTCCTGAGCCGGCAGGAGGCCGCACCGACCGGATCCCAGTTCGCCCGTCCCTCCTCCCTGACCGGGCGTCTGCTGCTGCGCGGCATGAACATCGGGCACGCCCGCCTGCACCGGTGGGGGCTGGAGGCGGCGGGAATCCACCCCCGTGACAAGGTGCTCGACGTCGGCTGCGGAGGCGGCAAGGCCATCGCCCGGATCCTTGCGCGGACTCGTCGTGAGGTGGCCGGTGTCGACCACTCCCCCGAGGCGGTTGAGACGACCCGCCGTCTCAACCGCTGCGCCATTGCCTCGGGCCGTCTTCGGGTCCTGGAGGGGTCGGTGGACCACCTGCCCTTCCGCGACGGCTTCTTCGACGTGGTGACGGCCTTTGAGACCACCTACTTCTGGCCCGACCTGCAGGCAGGCCTCATTGAGATCCGCCGTGTCCTGAGTCCCGGCGGTCGGCTCGTGATCACCAACGAGGTCGCCGACCGGGAAGCAGCGGGGCACTGGGCGGAGCGCCTGGGCATGAATGTGCCTGATGGCCGCAGCCTTGCCGCGCTAGCCCACGAGGCCGGCTTCCTCACGGCCGATATCAGCCTCCACCCCCGGCACGGATGGCTTCGCCTCGTCACCACAAGGTAGGAAGGCCGGCGAGGCAGCAGGTCTCTTAGCCGCGGCCGCGCACGATCCGGCGCCGCACCAGGTGGACCAGCTCGATGCCGCCAACGGCCAGGCCCGCCATGAGCGCGATGACCCACCACACCCCGGGGGTGGGCCAGGCCAGCAGGAAGAAGGCGCGCACCGGTGGGGCGACGACGCCGAGGACCGCGATCGCCCCCATGAGAGCGACCAGTCCCAGCCGCCAGCTCGTCAACGGCCTGGCGGTGAGCGTGAGCAGCCACAACCCGCAGGTGATGAGGACCAGGGTCGTCGCCGTGGTCACCTGAGCACGCGGGGCATGGGTGAGTGTCAACCAGAGGTAGGTGGCCAGCGTGACCGTGCCCGCCATGAGCCCCGCCGGCACGCACAGGCTGAGCACCCGTCCGAGGAAGCCCTCCCGGTAGCGCTGGTTACTGGGCGCCAGGGCCAGGACGAAGGCGGGGATCCCGATCGTCAGTGACGAGACGACCGTGAACTGACGGGGCAGGAACGGGTAGGCGACAGCCATGGCCGACACGACGACGGCGATGAGCGAGGCGTAGATGGTCTTGGCCAGGAACAGGGAGGCGATGCGCTCGGTGTTGGCCATGACGCGGCGCCCCTGAGCCACGACCCCGGGCAGGGCCGAGAACTCCCCCTTGAGCAGCACCAGACGCGCCACCGCCTTGGTGGCCGGCGCTCCGTTGCCCATGGCGATGCCGAGGTCGGCATCCTTGAGCGCCAGGGCGTCGTTGACGCCGTCCCCGGTCATGGCGACGACGTGCCCTCGGGACTTCAGTGCCCGGACCAGCGCGCGTTTCTGCTCGGGAGTGACCCGCCCCAGGACACTGGCACCCTCAACCGCGTCGGCCAGGCGCTCCAGGTCCTCCTCCGTCTCCTGCCCGCTCCCCGCTCCGGCAGGCAGGGTACGTGCGTCCAGGGCGACGAGCTCGCCGCCGTCGGGGGCGGTAACTCCGGCCTGGCGGGCGACCGCGGCCACCGTCTCGGGGCTGTCCCCGGAGATGACCTTGGCATCGACGCCCTGCTGGCGGAAGTAGGCGAGGGTCTCCGCGGCGTCGGGGCGGATCTCCTCGGTGAGGATCACGATCCCTGCGGCCTCAAGGTCATCGGGAAGTCGCGGGTCCTCCTCCCCCGGAGCCAAGCTCCAGGGCGAGCGCGAGCAGGCCAGGGCCACGACGCGCACTCCCTGCGAGGCGATCTGACGGGCACGGTCCAGCACTGACTCGCTGTGTCCGGCCAGGATGATCTCGGGGGCGCCGAGCACCCAGGTGGTGCCGGCGCGGTCGCGAACCGCGGACCACTTGCGGCGCGAGGAGAAGGGTACCGACTCGACGTCCGCCGACAGCGCCTCTTGAAGTCCTTGTGCACCGAGCCACTCGGAATCAGCGAGCCCCTCCCTGATGGCGTCGGCGGTGGCGTTGGCCTCCCCCACCGTACTGAGAAGTGCGAGTGCCGACAGCACCTCGAAGGGTGCCTCACCGCCGTCGGCACCCTGGATCTCCCCGAGCCGGATGCGTCCGGTGGTGATGGTGCCGGTCTTGTCCAGGCACAGGGTGTCGACCCGGGCCAGGACCTCGACGGCGGGCAGCTCCTGAACCAGGACGTTGCGCCTGGCCAGGGCCAGGGAGGCGGTGGCGAAGTTGACGGAGGTCAGGAGCACCAGGCCCTGGGGCACCATGCTGACCACACCCGCGATGCCGGCGACGACCGCGTGGCGCCAGGCGCCGCTGCTCCAGGCCTCGGCGATGCTTCCGCTCAACCGCAGCTGGGACCACACCAGGACCAGGGCCACGGGCACGATGACCCAGCTGATCCAGTGCAGCACCCGGTTGGTCCCCGCCTGCAGCTCGCTGACGACGAGTGAGTACCTGCGGGCCTCCCGGGCCAGCCGGTGGGCATAAGCGTCCCCGCCGACCGCGGTGGTGCGGAACAGCCCGGTCCCGGCCGTCACCGTGGTCCCGGACATGACCTTCGCACCGCCCACTGGGCGCACCGGCCGGGACTCGCCGGTGAGGATCGACTCATCGATCTCCAAGCCGTCGCTGGTCAGAACCTCCCCATCGGCAGGCACCTGCTGGCCGGCTGCGAGCCGCACGACGTCGTCGAGGACGACCTCGCCGACGGCCACCTCAGTCTCCGTCCCGTCCCTGACGACGACGGCGCGGGGCGTCTCCAGCACAGACAGACGGTCCAGGGCGCGCTTGGCACGGATCTCCGCCAAGGTCCCGGTGGCGGTGTTGAGCAGCAGGACGAAACCGAACAACGCGTCCGCCCAGTGCCCCAGTGCCAGGACGAGGACCAGTGCGGCGCCAAGGATGCCGTTGAAGATCGTGAAGACATTGGCTCGCAGGATCTGGGCAGCGCTGCGAGAGGTCCGCTCGCGGTACTCGTTGGTCCGTCCGGCGCTGACGCGCTCGGCGACCTGGGCGGCGCTGAGCCCGCTGACCGAGGACTCAGGGGGATGCGTGGTGCTCACACGTCACACAGTAGTGAATCAGTCGGAGGGCGCCCCTCCTCCTGGGGGCCGAGACCTCAGGATGCCGCCTCGACACGCCGGGCGTCTGCTCGCGACTTGAGGACCGAGGCGATGACCGTGACCAGGACGGTGGTGATGATGACGCCCAGGGACACTCCGATCGACGCCTCGGGGATGGCGTGCCACTCCTCGCCCCCGTTGATGAAGGGCACCTCGTTGGTATGCAGGGCATGAACGATGAGCTTGAAGCCGATGAAGCCGAGGATGACCGCCAGGCCGTAGTGGAGGTAGACGAGCCGGTCGAGCAGCCCGTCGATGAGGAAGTAGAGCTGGCGCAGCCCCAGCAGGGAGAAGGCGTTGGCGGAGAAGACCAGGAAGGGCTCGCTGGTCAGGGAGTAGATCGCGGGGATGGAGTCGACGGCGAACATGACGTCAGCGGTGCCGATGGCGATGATGCACAGCATCATAGGGGTGATCATGGTGCGCCCGGCGTGGCGGTGAACGACCTTGCCGCCCACGAAGCCGTCGGTCATGGGGATCACGCGGGCGACGAGCTTGACGAAGCCGCTGGGCCTGTACTCCTCGTCATCGTCGTCGGGCTCCTGGACGCCCTCCCGGGCCTGGGAGAAGGCGGTCCACAGGAGCCAGGCCCCGAAGAAGTAGAACACCCAGGAGAAGTTCTCGATGAGCGCGGCGCCGGCGAGGATGAAGATGAGCCGGAGAATAAGGGCGATGACGATGCCGGCGAGCAGCACCTCCTGCTGGTACTTCCGGGGCACCTTGAAGGAGGACATCATGATGACGAAGACGAAGAGGTTGTCAATGCTCAGCGCCTTCTCGGTGATATAGCCGGCCAGGTACTCCTGGGCGAAGCGCCCGCCCCACACGAACCAGACGATGCCGCCGAAGACCAGGGCCATGCCGATATAGGCCACCGACCAGACGGCGGCCTCCTTCATGGTGGGCTCGTGGGGGGTGCGCACGTGACCGACGATGTCGATCACGATGAGGGTCAGGATGATGGCCGCCAGGCCGATCCACCCCAGGATGTGGACGTCCACGTGTTCTCCTCCGGTACGGAACTGGTACCGGAGGTCTCCTCCCGCCACGTGCACAGGCGCTCAAGGCATGTACCGCTCTGGCCGCGACGCCGGGACCGCAGGACTGATGGGTGCCCGCATCGCCGTGATGACGACGTCGCCGTTGGTTGGGAGTACTCCCCTCCGTGTATAACGCCTGAGAGTCTAACGGGACGCTTCCTCTCGACGTAGCCACGCCGAGTCACTCATAGCTGTGAGATCAGTCGGCGGCCCGCATGGCGCGCAGCTCCTTCTTGAGATCCTGGATCTCGTCGCGCAGCCGGGCGGCGAGCTCGAAGTGGAGGTCCTCGGCGGCGGCGTGCATCTGCTGGGTGAGCTCGTTGATGAGCTCGGCGAGGTCACCCTGCGCCGCCCCTGCGAGCTTCTCGCGCACCGTGGCCTCGGCGGCGTGCTTGCGCCGGGCCCGCACCGAGGAGTCCTCGTGGCCCCGGTAGCCGCCGGCCAGGAGGTCGGCGGTGTCGACGTCCTCGCGGGCGAGCATGTCGGTGACGTCGGCGATCTTCTTGCGCAACGGTTGCGGGTCGATGCCGTGCTCGGCGTTGTAGGCCAGCTGCTTGGTGCGGCGGCGCTCAGTCTCCTCGATGGCCTCGGCCATGGCCGGGGTGATGGTGTCGGCGTACATGTGGACCTCGCCGGAGACGTTGCGGGCGGCACGTCCGATGGTCTGCACCAGGGAGCGGGTCGAGCGCAGGAAGCCCTCCTTGTCCGCGTCCAGGATGGACACGAGCGAGACCTCCGGCAGGTCCAGGCCCTCACGCAGCAGGTTGATGCCCACGAGCACGTCGAAGCGCCCCAACCTCAGCTCGCGCAGGAGCTCGACGCGCCGCAGCGTGTCGACGTCGGAGTGGAGGTACTCCACGCGCACGCCCCTCTCGGCGAGGTAGGTGGTCAGGTCCTCGGCCATGCGCTTGGTCAGGGTGGTCACCAGGATCCGCTCCTGGCGCTCCACACGGGCGCGCACCTCCTCGAGCAGGTCGTCGATCTGTCCCTGCGTGGGCTTGACGACGACCTTGGGGTCCACCAGTCCCGTGGGCCGGATGATCTGCTCGACGACGCCGTCGGAGCGCTGGGTCTCGTAGTCACCCGGGGTGGCCGACAGGTAGACGGTCTGACCGACGCGGTCCTCGAACTCGGCGAAGGTCAGGGGGCGGTTGTCCAGTGCGGAGGGCAGACGGAACCCGTGCTCGACCAGGGTGCGCTTGCGGGAGGCGTCCCCCTCGTGCATGGCGCCGATCTGGGGAACGGTCACGTGGGACTCATCGATGACGAGGAGGAAGTCCTCGGGGAAGTAGTCCAGGAGGGTGTTGGGCGGGGTGCCGGTCTCGCGCCCATCGATGTGCAGCGAGTAGTTCTCGATCCCCGAGCACATGCCGATCTGCTGAAGCATCTCCAGGTCGTAGGTGGTGCGCATGCGCAGGCGCTGGGCCTCCAGAAGACGGCCGTCGTGCTCGAGCTGGGCCAAGCGCTCGGCGAGCTCGGCCTCAATGCCCTCGATGGCCTTCTGCATCCGTTCGGGGCCGGCCACGTAGTGGGAGGCGGGGAAGACGAAGACCTGCTCGACAGTGTCGATGACGTCCCCGGTCACGGGGTGCAGCGTGGCCAGGGCCTCGATCTCGTCCCCGAAGAACTCGATGCGGATGGCGAGCTCCTCGTACATCGGGATGATCTCCACCGTGTCGCCACGCACGCGGAAGGTGCCCCGAGTGAAGTCGATGTCGTTGCGGGTGTACTGCATCGTCACGAAGCGCCGCAGAAGATCGTCCCGGTCGATCTGCTGGCCCACTTCCAGGGGCGTCATCCGGTCCACGTACTCCTGAGGGGTGCCCAGGCCGTAGATGCAGGAGACCGAGGAGACCACGACGACGTCCCGGCGGGTGAGCAGCGAGTTGGTGGCGCTGTGGCGCAGGCGCTCGACCTCGTCATTGATGGAGGAGTCCTTCTCGATGAAGGTGTCCGTCTGCGGGACGTAGGCCTCGGGCTGGTAGTAGTCGTAGTAGGAGACGAAGTACTCCACCGCGTTGTTCGGCAGCAGCTCACGGAACTCGGCGGCCATCTGGGCGGCCAGGGTCTTGTTCGGCTCCAGGATGAGGGTGGGGCGCTGGACCTGCTCGACGAGCCACGCGGTCGTCGCGGACTTGCCGGTTCCCGTGGCGCCAAGCAGGACGATGTCCTTCTCCCCCGCCCGCAGACGCTCAGTCAGCTCGGCGATCGCCGTGGGCTGGTCCCCGCTGGGCGAGTAAGGGCTGATGACCTCGAAGGGCTTGGCTGCGCGCTGGAGCTCGGTAACGGGACGCATACGCTCAGGCTACGCGGTCCGACCGACACCATGGACACCTCAGACCGCGCAGTCACCTCCTTCATCATCCTGCGATCCGGCCGTCACCGCACAGATACGTCTTTGTATCCAGGAAGGAACCTTTCAATCGAGTTCACCTATTACGGTGGTTCTCGCAGGACGCCGGGTCGTCCCGTTCCACGTTCATGTGGATGCTCATGGGGCCCGCCCCTGCGCCCTGTCTTCATCCCCTGAATCCAAGGATCCCTCATGGCCTTCATCGTCGCCGTCTCCGCCACCATCGTCGGAGCCCTCGGCCCCGCCCGCACCACCTCTCGACGCAACAGCTGCTCGGGCTGAGTCTGCCTTCCGGATCTACCTCTCGGTTCCGCCCCACTCGACGGCGGTGAACCCGGTCCGGGGCGGCCCAGGCACCAGCTTCTGCTCCGGAACCGCTGTCTGCGGGACATCCCCGACGACGATGTAGACCCTGATGAAGGTATCCGGGACGATCCCGGCACCCGAGGAGGGGTCCGTCAAGCGGTAGACGGCCTGACGCGCGAACTCCTCAGAGGCGAAGGTGACCAGGGCCTTGCCCCGCTCGGCGATCCGAGGTCCCCAGAAGGTGATGAACTCGGCCGCCTCGCGGTCACTGAGTCCCAGCATGGAGAGCTTGTCCTCCAGGAAGCCGGTGGCCGCATCCGCCTCGACGACGAAGCCCTCGTTCTGAACGAGGGTGGCCGCCCCCTCCCCCTCCCAGAACAATGACGGGTAGTGCCGCCCCGCGGCGTCGGTCAGATTCCCGTCGGGTGCTGCCGTCACGTGCCACGTGATACTGCCGTCCGCCTGCGTCTGCGGCGTCGGATAGGTGTAGGTCAGTGTCCCCTCATAGTCCAGGGACACCGACAGGTCCATCGTCCTTGTGGGATAGAGGTACAGGACCGGTTTCTTGTCCTTCTGCTCCTCCGGCCACATCCCGCAGCCCGCAAGCATCCCACCCGCTGTGATAGTGCCGAGCAGCAGAAGGCCGCGACGAGTGGGAACGGCCATCGGTGAAGGCGGCATGACGGTTCCTCTCATACGGCTGATGCATCCGGCCTGACGGAGTCCGGGGCACCATGGCTCCTCGTCCCACTGTAGGAGTGGGCGCGGTGTCCGCCGATGGGAAGGTCTCCCCTGCCGTCAGACGATGGCTCCCGGCTCCAGAATCCAGGTGCTCCAGAGCCTGTCGACCTCGGCGCTCAGGTCCTCCAGCGCCCCGGAGTTGGACACGACGACGTCGGCGACGGCTCGGCGTTCCTCGTCGGTGGCCTGCACAGCGATACGAGCCAGCGCCTCGTCACGGGTCATCCCCCGCGCAGCGAGCCGCTCCAGACGCACCTCGAGCTGGGCCTCGACGACGATGACGAGATCGAACAGGTCCTGCATCTGTCCCTCGACGAGGAGAGGAACATCGTAGACCGCCACCTGCCCAGCCGGAACCGCATCCATCCGAGCCCACGCCTCTGCTGCGATCAGGGGCAGGAGGAGCTCCTCCAGGCGGGCACGGCGTAAGTCGTCGGAGAAGACCATGCGCCCCAGGGCACTGCGGTCCAGAGAGCCGTCCGGGGCTAAGACTCCTTCCCCGAACTCGGCCACCACTGCCGCAAGACCGTCACTGCCCGGGCTGACGACGTCGCGAGCGACCTCATCGGCGCTGGTCACGACCGCGCCGCGCTCCTCGAGCAGGCAGGCCACCGTCGACTTGCCTGAGCCGATGCCACCGGTGAGCCCCACGCGCAGGGCTCGGTCCTTCGGACGACGAGTGGAACGGGGTGCAGGTGTGTGGCGCATGGTCCCATCATGCCGTGACCTGCCCGGGCCGGGCCAGCGCGTGATGATACAGCCGGCACCGGTGTCCACCGGGTGCAGCCTCGCCTTGTCAGCGCCAGCTCACTTGCCCCCTGCGGCCGCCCGGCCGTCAGTCGTGATCGTGGTGGTCGAACCGGGTCGCCTTCTCCCTCCCCGGCCCCGCCCGTAGGGCGCGATGCGCTCCTCGACCCGGGCCAGCGACTCCACCGCGCCCTGCGGGGGACTCACGCACCGGGAGGCCTGCTCCGAGGCCCGCGAGATGATCTCGCGGATGATCGGTGCGCGAGAGTGGTCCTCCTCCACCCCGTCGACCAGGACCTCCGCCAGGGCTGAGAGGACCTGCACAGCGACCAGAGGGTCGCCGACGGCGTCGACGAGTATCCCGCAGCGCTCTCCTGGCCGGTTCATCGGCCAGGACTCCATCGCGTCACGGCACTGGTGCCATGCCCGGCCGCTGGAAGTGCGGTCCCCGCGGGCCTGAGCGGCGTGCGAGGCCAGAGCCAGGGCGGCGCAGGCCGTTTCCGTCCACCCCTGGCTCAGGCTCAGCTCCGCGGTGTCGAGATGCTCCTTCTCCGCACGCTCATTGGCGCCAAGTGCCGCCAGCAGCCGGCCGAAGGCCAGGCGAAGGTCGACGACCAGCTCCAAGGTGGAGTCATCCACCACCTCCGACAGTGAGGCGCTGACCGTCTCCGCGGTCGACATGGCGCGCTGTCGCACTGACTCCATGCCATAACCACGAGACAGTGTGAGCAGCTCGCGGACCTCCTTGAGCAGCGCTCCCTGGTTACGCAATCGGGCACGATCTGCCGGTACGGCGCTCGTCACCGTCCCGTAGGACCGGCTGGCCAGACCTGCGGCCTCAGCGGCCATCCGCATCTCGACCCGGTACGACACGCCGTTGTTGCCGTTGCGGACGTCGAAGCGGTGAGCGACGCCGCGCACGAAGCCGGTCATTACGTCATAGGCGTGGCCGACAGTGTCCCAGGCCGTGAGCTCCAGGTTCCCCCACGGCGTTGTCCAGCTCAGCGAGGCGCCCAGGGCGTGCCTTCCGTAATCCGCCCGGTTGGCCGCCCTCATGACAAGGGCCAGTCCGACGGCGGTGTTCATCAACTGCCAGGCCGAGGCCTCAGAGACGGCCTTCATAGGGCTGTGACGGATGAGTGCGATGGCCCGTTGCCACTGGGAGGACAGTCCCAGGTACTCGAGCCTGTCCGCCAGGCTCTGGAGTGACACGGCATCTGGAAGGTGGAGCAGGCTCAAGGAGGCGAAGGCGTCCTCGGCCTCGACGATGCGTTGGTGGGCCAGGTAGGGAACCAGCACCGCGCCCAGCCCCCGTGCGCTCTCCACGGGATCGGCCTCGGCGCGCTTGGGCGTGGCCGTGGTTGTGCTGATGACGCCGGAGTAGTCATCGTGCATACGGGCGGTGGCCAGCACGGCTCCGGTGTCGGTCTTGCCGAAGGAGAAGAGTCTGGCCTCACGGAGCTGCTCGAGGGCCTCGTCCCTGAGGCCGAGGACGGCGGAGAGCTCCACCTGGGCGTAACGCAGTGGAAGCGTCGAACGGCCGTGAGCCGCCCGAATCCCCTGGCAGAAGGCGGTCGCCTGCTCAAGGCTCCTCCTGCTCGTGTCCGGGTCCTGGCCCAGCTGAACCAGCCACGCCCGGTCGACGGTGCAGACCGCCTCCACCACCTGGTCGGGCGCGCTCCCCGCATCCGCCCCCTTGACGTCGTCGGCGGCGACCGCCTTCCACAGGGCCGCAGCAGCGACGCGGCTGGGGCAGATGGGGTCGACATCCTCCAGAGCACGGGCAATGTCGCCCCAATAGCTCATTTCGTCTCCAACGGTCGTCACGTTCTGGTTCCGGCTTCTAGGAAGCAGGGAGCACGGGGCCCGGCCACAGCCTCGCACAGGCACGTCACCTGAGCGATGGGGAGAAGGCACCGAACGTCTGAGGGTCTCTGCCTGCGGAGCAGGCAGAGACCCTCAGATGATGTCAGAGATCAGTCCTGACCACTGAAAAGGTGCGGATGCTCAGTTACCGGTGAGCTTCTCGCGCAGAGCGGCCAGGGCCTCATCGGAGGCCAGCGTGCCGGAGGCCTCCGACGGCGCCGAGGAGTACGAGGTGCCGCCGGCGGGGGCTGCCGGAGCACCGGACTCCTGCTCCTCCTCAAGGGCTTTGGCGACCTGGGCCTTGTGGGCCTCCCAGCGGGCGTGAGCAGCCGCGTACTCGGCCTCCCATGCCTCGCGCTGGGCGTCGTAGCCCTCGAGCCACTCGTTGGTCTCCGGGTCGAAGCCCTCGGGGTACTTGTAGTTGCCCTGCTCGTCGTACTCGGCCGCCATCCCGTAGAGGCTGGGGTCGAAGTCCTCGGAGGCGGGGTCGACACCCTCGTTGGCCTGCTTCAGCGACAGGGAGATGCGACGGCGCTCCAGGTCGATGTCGATGACCTTGACGAAGACCTCGTCGCCGACCTTGGCCACCTGCTCGGGGACCTCGACGTGACGCTGCGCCAGCTCGGAGATGTGGACCAGGCCCTCGATGCCGTCCTCGACACGCACGAAGGCGCCGAAGGGAACGAGCTTGGTGACCTTGCCGGGAACGACCTGGCCGATGGCGTGGGTCCGGGCGAAGGCCTGCCACGGGTCCTCCTGGGTCGCCTTGAGCGACAGGGAGACGCGCTCGCGGTCGAAGTCGACATCCAGGACCTCGACCGTGACCTCGTTGCCGACCTCGACGACCTCGGAGGGGTGGTCGATGTGCTTCCAGGACAGCTCGGAGACGTGGACCAGACCGTCGACGCCACCCAGGTCCACGAAGGCACCGAAGTTGACGATGGAGGACACGACACCGGAGCGGACCTGCCCCTTCTGCAGGGTCTGCAGGAAGTTGGTGCGGACCTCGGACTGGGTCTGCTCGAGCCAGGCGCGACGGGAGAGGACCACGTTGTTGCGGTTCTTGTCCAGCTCAATGATCTTCGCCTCGAGCTCGCGGCCCACGTAGGGCTGGAGGTCACGAACGCGACGCATCTCCACCAGGGAGGCGGGCAGGAAGCCGCGCAGGCCGATGTCCAGGATGAGACCGCCCTTGACGACCTCGATGACGGAGCCGGTGACGACGCCGTCCTCCTCCTTGATGCGCTCGATGGTGCCCCAGGCGCGCTCGTACTGCGCGCGCTTCTTGCTCAGGAGCAGACGCCCTTCCTTGTCCTCCTTCTGCAGGACGAGGGCTTCGATCTCGTCGCCGACGGAGACGATCTCGTCGGGGTCGACGTCGTGCTTGATGGACAGCTCGCGAGCGAGGATGACGCCTTCGGTCTTGTAGCCGATGTCGAGGAGGACCTCATCACGGTCGACCTTGACGACAGTGCCCTCGACGATATCGCCGTCATCGAAGTACTTGATGGTCTCGTCAACGGCGGCGAGGATCTCCTCGGTCGAACCGATGTCGTTGACGGCGACCGGGGCGGGGCTGGGCGTAGTGGTTGTCATTGAGTGGATGCTCCGAATGCGGATAGTTGGATCGGGTTGATAGGGACCGCGCGCTCCCCAGTGACGCGAATCGGCCCGGACCAATTCATCGACCTGGTTGGATCAGTCTCATAGGAGACGCCCAGGAGCGCACGAGTGAACCTTAGCAGTACGTGACGAATCCGTAACTAGACGATGCTCAAGCATTATCCCGTACATGCGTGCAATCGCTCACGTCATCTGATGACTTGATGTCAAAAGGATGACGTGACGATCTCATTCGCATATCACCGGCTTCTTCAGGCAATGAGCGCTGGACGTGGAGGGGGTATTTAGTGGGCGGCCTCACGCCAGGTCCGCCCTCGTCCGACGGCGACGTCCAGGGGGACCGAGAGCTCTGCTGCCCCACCCATCTGCTCCTTGAGGAGGCTCTCAACAGCCTCGGCCTCTCCGGGCGCGACCTCGATGAGGAGCTCGTCATGGATCTGCAGAAGAATGCGGCTCGTCAGGGCCTGCTCACGCAGCGCGCTGTCGACATCGATCATGGCCTTCTTGACGATATCGGCGGCGCTGCCCTGAATGGGGGCGTTGAGGGCGGCCCGCTCAGCCATCTCACGGCGCTGCCGGTTGTCGCTGGTCAGGTCGGGCAGGTAGCGGCGCCGCCCGAACATCGTCTCGGTGTATCCGTCTCGGCGCGCCTGCTCCACCACGGACTCCAGGTAGTCGTGGACCTTTCCGAACCTGGTGAAGTAGGCGTTCCTCAGATCCGCTGCCTCAGCGTTGTCGATACCGAGCTGACGGGCCAGCCCGAAGGTCGACAGGCCGTAGGCCAGTCCATAGCTCATGGCCTTGACGTGGCTGCGCTGCTGGGCGGTCACGTCCTCGACCCCGATGCCGTGGACCAGGGCGGCGACGTAGCGGTGCAGGTCCTCCCCGCTGCGGAAGGCCTCGATCAGCGCCTGGTCGGCGGACAGGTGCGCCATGATGCGCATCTCGATCTGAGAGTAGTCGGCGGTCATGAGGCACTCGTAGGCCTCGCCGACGGTGAAGGCCTCGCGGATACGCATCCCCTCCTCGTGACGTGCCGGGATGTTCTGCAGGTTGGGGTCGGAGGAGGACAGGCGCCCCGTGGCGGCGATGGTCTGCTGGAAGGTGGTGTGGATGCGCCCGTCGGCCTGGATCGCCTTGCGCAGTCCCTCAACCGTCTGCCGCAGCTTGATGGCGTCGCGGTGCTCAAGGAGGTGCTCCAGGAAGGGGTGCGAGGTCTTGGCATACAGCCCGGCCAAGGCGTCGGCGTCCGTGGTGTAACCGGTCTTGGTCTTGCGGGTCTTGGGCATCTTCAGCTCGTCGAACAGGACGGCCTGGAGCTGCTTGGGGCTGGAGAGGTTGAGCTCTCGCCCGGCGGCGGTGTAGGCGCCCTCGGCGGCATGAGTCACGCGGGCGTCGAGCTCGGTCTGGCGGGCTTGGAGCACGGCGTCGTCGACGGCGATGCCGGCGTCCTCCATGACGGTCAGGGTCGCGGCCACGGGCATCTCCAGGTCGGTGAACAGCCCGGTGGCGTCACGAGCCGCCATCTGCTCATCGAGCACGGCCTGAAGCGGGAGCAGGGCGGCGGCCCGGCGCGCACTGGCCAGGTGGGACGCGGGAATGGCGTCGGAGGCGAGGGCCTCGAGGTCGAAGGCGCTCTGAGACTCACCGGGGCCGCCATCACCCCCGGCACCGTCCTCGTTGACGGCGGCCAGGTCGATGCCGAGCCAACGCTGGGTGAGAGTCTCGACGTCATAGCTGCGCTGTTCGGGACGGCACAGGTAGCCGGCCAGCGAGGGGTCTGCGACGACGCCGTCGAGCGTGAGTCCCCGGGCGCTCAGCGCGTGCCAGCTCCCCTTGGCGTCGGCGACGAGCTTGGGCCGCTCCACGTCGGCCAGGAGCCGAGCCAGGATGGCTTCGTCCTCGGCCAGGATCTCGGTGAGGTCGATGGCGACCGCCCGAGAGCCGTCGGACAGTGACACGAGCGTGGCATCGCCTTCCACGGGTCTGAGGACGCCGACGACATCCACCCCCAGGGGGCGGGGGCGATCGCCCTCGGCCGCCGGCGGTCCGGCCTCCAGCCAGTCGGCCAGCCGCCCCGCGGCAAGATCGTGTCCCAGCGAGACGATCTCCAGATCGCTCAACGCGTTCAAAGCGCCGGCTTCGTCTGCCTCACCCGGCTCGGCGTGGTCAGAGGTGTCGGTGAAGCTCAGGATGCGCAGCGCCCGCTGGTGCAGGGTGCGGAACTCCAGGGTCTCGAACACGCGCGCCAGGCCGGCGCGGTCGGCGCCCGCGAGGCGCAGGTCGGTGCGGGGCTCGATTCCGAGGTCCAGGTCGGTGAGCAGGCGGTTGAGGCGGCGGTTGCGCACGACGTCGTCGAGGTGATCGCGCAACGACTGCCCGGCCTTGCCCTTGATCTGGTCCGCGTGAGCGATGACGCCGTCGAGCCCGTCATAGAGGTTGAGCCACTTGGCGGCGGTCTTGGGGCCCACGCCCGGAACCCCGGGCAGGTTGTCACTGGTCTCGCCGACCAGGGCGGCCAGGTGCGGGTAGCGCTCGGGCGTCACTCCGTAGCGCTCCTCCACCTCCTGAGGCGTCATGCGCCGCAATGTCGACACGCCCTTGACCGGGTAGAGCACGGTGCACCGCTCGGTGACCGTCTGGAAGGAGTCGCGGTCCCCCGAGCAGATGAGAACCTCCATGCCCTCGGCCTGGGCGGAGGTCGCCAGGGTGGCCAGGATGTCGTCGGCCTCGTAGCCCGGCGCGGTGAGCGCTGTGACGCCCATGGCCTCCAGGACCTCCTGGATGAGCTCGACCTGCCCGAGGAAGGGCTGCGGTGTCTCATCGCGGGTTCCCTTGTACTCGGCGTACTCCTCGGTACGGAAGGTGCCTCCCGGCAGGTCGAAGGCGACGGCCACGTGGGTGGGCCGCTCGCTGTCCAGCAGCGACAGGAACATGGAGACGAAGCCGTGGACGGCGTTGGTGGACTGACCGGTCGACGTGGTGAAGTTGTCGACGGGCAGGGCGTAGAAGGCGCGGAAGGCCATCGAGTGTCCGTCGATGAGAAGAAGCCGCTCGGGAACCGGGTCCGAGGGGGACTGAGGTGTTGGACTCGTCGCAGGGCTGGTCGCGGTGGTGCTCACCGTGCCAGCCTAGGCCCATGAGCCATCCACAGTCCGACTCGCCCGTCTCCCCCATCAGCGTAGGGGACTCCAGTGACTCTCAGGCCTCTCCCGCATCAGCCGACTCCCCCAGCTCGCCGGCGGTCGTCGGGCCGCTGGGCCCCGTGGGCCGCGTCACTGCGGCCTCCTACTCCGGAGCGAGCGCCTCAGCCGTGGCCTTCCCGGACCCTGCCAGGCGCCCGTTCCCGGATCCGCGTCCCGCGGGCTCTGCCGTCTCCGCCTCCTCAGCGCTGCACGCGGTGCTGGAGGACAGTGAGGAGGGCACCCTCATGGAGACCCTCGGGATAGAGGTGGTGACTCGCGACGCTCATCGGACCGAGGTCCGGATGCCGGTCGATGGAGCCCGGCAGGTCGTCGGAATCCTGCATGGCGGTGCCACCGCCGCGCTCATCGAGACGGCTGCCTCCGTGGCCGCGCGCGCGGGCGCGCCCGACGACGCCGTCCCGGTCGGGGCGGAGCTGACGGTCAGCCACCTGCGCTCCGTGTCCCAGGGCTGGGTGAAGGCGACCGCCACTCCCCTGCACCGCGGCCGTCGTACCGTGGTCTACCAGGTGACGGTCACTGACGACGAGGAGCGGACCATCGCCGTCGGGACCCTGCGCAGCCTGTTCACCTGAAGCGCTGCGCCGCGCTGGGCAACGCACTGGGCGATCAGCGGGCGCTCAGTCCTTCTTGGCCGAACCGACCTGCTCGATGACGGCGTCGGCCACCTCGCGCATGGTCAGACGCCGGTTCATGGAGGTCTTCTGCAGCCAGCGGAAGGCCTCCGGCTCGCTCAGTCCCATGCGCTCCATGAGCAGCCCCTTGGCCCGGTCGACGCGCTTGCGGGTCTCGAAGCGCTCGGTGAGGTCGGAAATCTCACTCTCCAGGGAGAGGATCTCCTCGTGCCGGGACATGGCGATCTCAAGTGCCGGGATGAGGTCCGCCGGGGTGAAGGGCTTGACGACGTAGGCCATGGCGCCGGCGGCGCTGGCTCGTTCGACGAGCTCGGTCTGGGAGAAGGCGGTCAGCATGATGACGGCGCAGTTGTGCTTCTCGAGAATCCTCTCCGCCGCGGTGATGCCGTCGGTCACCGGCATCTTGACGTCAAGAACGCACAGGTCGGGATCATGCTCATCAGCCAGGCGGACGGCCTCCTCACCATCTGCGGCCTCCGCGACGATCTCGTAGCCGGCATCGGTGAGAGTCTCGACGATGTCAAGGCGGATGAGGGTCTCGTCCTCAGCGACGAGCACCCGGCGGGACTTGGTGGTGCTGGACTCATTGCTCACGGCTGTGATCCTAGTATGATCTCGCTGTTAGCGCCCCCGCAGAGCGGACGGCGTGCCTCCGTAGCCCAATTGGCAGAGGCATCCGACTCAAAATCGGAGTGTTGTGGGTTCGAGTCCCACCGGAGGTACCAGCAAGCCCCTACCCAGCCCCGCCCCAGGACAGACCGGGTCAGATGGAGAGCAACCTTGAGCACCACGTGGGTCCCCCTGTACGAAGCGGCCAAGGCTGTTCAGCGTCCTCGTCACGTGTCCTCGTACATCGAGGCGGGCGGTGTCGCAGCCGCAGTGGAGTCGTCCTCGGGAAGAATCTATACGGGCGTCTGCGTGGATACTGCCTGCACCCTGGGAATCTGTGCCGAGCGCAACGCGATCCTCAACATGATGACCAACGGTGAGGATGCGATTCGGCGGGTTCTGACGATCATGCGCGACGGCCGTACCGGTCCGCCATGTGGAGCATGTCGAGAACTGATGACGCAGCTGATGCCGAGCCGGTTCGGGGACATCGAGGTGATGATCGACTTCGCTGCCGGGAAGACCATGACTCTTGCCGATCTGACTCCGCAGTGGTGGCTACGGCGATGAGGCTGTGACCGCAGAGCTCCACTCTGCGGTTCCCTGACCCCACCGATTCATCAGCGGGAAGCAGACGCCGGAACCCGTCGCCCTGAACCGGAGCGAGGGGCCTCCCGGTGATAGGTGGGAGACCCCTCGACGGATCAGAACCGGTGCTCAGACCTTGTAGTCGCCCGTCTCACCGACGGTGTGGACACGGATCGAGTTGGTCGAGCCGGGCGTGCCCGGAGGCATTCCGGCCACGATGACGACGGTGTCCCCGGGCTGGGCCAGATGCTTGTCCTGAAGGATCTCATCGACCTGAGCAACCATCTCGTCAGTGTGCTGGACCTCGGGCACCTCGTAGCACTGCACGCCCCAGGAGACGGCGAGCTGGTTGCGCGTCTCACGCAGCGGGGTGAAGGCCAGCAGCGGAAGCGGCGAGCGCAGACGAGACAGGCGCCGGGCGGTGTCACCGGACTGGGTGAAGGTCACCAGGTAGGTGACGTCGAGGTGCTCGCCCATCTCCGCAGCGGCGCGGGTCAGTGCCCCACCGCGCGTCTGCGGGTAGGAGCCCAGGCCGGGGATGCGCTCCCCTCCGTGCTCCTCGACGTTCTCGATGATGCTGGCCATGGTGCGCACGGCCTCGATGGGGTAGGCGCCCACGGAGGTCTCACCGGAGAGCATGACGGCGTCGGCGCCGTCGAGAATGGCGTTGGCGCAGTCGGAGGCCTCGGCCCGCGTGGGCCGCGGGTTCTGGATCATGGACTCCAGGACCTGGGTGGCCACGATAACCGGCTTGGCCTGGCGGCGGGCCAGCTCGATGGCCCGCTTCTGCACCAGCGGGACGGCCTCCAGGGGCATTTCCACACCGAGGTCGCCACGGGCCACCATGATGCCGTCGAAGGTGGAGACGATGTCGAAGAGATTCTCCACCGCCTGGGGCTTCTCGATCTTGGCGATGACCGGGATGCGCACACCGACCTCGTCCATGATCTCGTGGACGTCCTTGATGTCATTGGCGTCGCGCACGAAGGACAGGGCGATGAGGTCGGCACCGATCTTGAGGGCCCAGCGCAGGTCCTCGCGGTCCTTCTCGCTGAGGGCCGGCACGGAGACGGCGACGCCGGGAAGGTTGATGCCCTTGTTGTTGGAGACGTAGCCGGGCACCTCGACCTTGGTGACGACGTCGGTGTCGGTGACGGCCACGACGCGCACCGCGACGTTGCCGTCGTCGATGAGGAGCCGGTCACCGGGGCGGCAGTCGCCGGGAAGTCCCTTGAAGGTGGTGGAGGCGCGCTTGACGGTGCCCAGGACGTCGTCGATGGTGATGGTGAACTCGTCGCCCTTGTTGAGCATGACCTTCTGGTCGTCCACGAACCGCCCCAGGCGGATCTTGGGGCCCTGGAGGTCGACGAGGATGGCGACGGCGCGGCCGGAAGCGGCTGCGGCCTCACGGATGCGGCCGATGACCTCCTCCTGGTCCTCGGCGCGACCGTGGGAGCGGTTGATGCGCGCGACGTTCATGCCGGCGTCCACGAGCGCTTGCACCTGCTCGGGGGAGTCGGTAGCGGGTCCGAGGGTACATACGATCTTGGCTCTACGCATGGGTTCAGAATACGGGACACCGGGCCCTGCGCACGAGGAGGAATCTCGTCAGTCGTCAGGTTGCGACCATCCTCACCCACTCGTCTCCCACCGGAGTGCCGGGTGGTTCCCCGATTCGGTCGCTACGAGCTCGCCTGGTCCGGGCGGGCCGACTCCGCAGCGGCGGGTTCTGCGGGTGAGGCGTCCTCAGACGAGTCATGCGCGGCGGCGTCGTCCTCGGCGGCGTCGTCCTCATCGGCCGCTGAGCCACCCTTCCTCGGCCTGTGCCCCGGCCTGTCGATGGCGTCGCTCAGGGGGCGTCGCGAGGAGAGGCCCAGTCCAATGGCGCCGACGAGGAAGATGACGATGGAGGTCCACACGTTCAGTCGCAGGCCCAGGATCGTCTCGGCCTCGTCGATGCGCAGCATCTCGATCCATACCCGGCCGGCGGTGTAGACCATGAGATAGATCCACAGCAGTCTGCCGCCCGTGGCCCCGCTGCGGGCGACCATCCTTCTGCCGATCCACACCAGGAGGACCGCGCCGGCCAGGTTCCACAGGGCCTCATAAAGGAAGGTCGGGTGAAACAGGGTACCGGGCGGGTAGGTGGAGCCCGCCGGCAGGTGGGCGTCGTCGATCCGCAGTCCCCAGGGCAGCGTCGTCGGGGAGCCGTAGAGCTCCTGGTTGAACCAGTTCCCCAGTCGACCGATCGCCTGAGCGACCAGCAGCGTCGGAGCGACGGCGTCGGCCAGCGGAGCCACCCGCAGGCCACGATGGCGCAGAAGGAGAACCCCGGCCAAGACCCCGCCGGCGATACCTCCCCAGATTCCCAGGCCCCCCTGCCATGTCTGTGGGATACGGGCCAGGTCGCCGTTGGGGCCGAAGTAGTCGTCGGGCGAGGTGACCACGTGGTAGAGACGAGCTCCCACGATTCCAGCCGGCACGGCCACGATGGCGACGTCGAGGACCAGCTCCGGCCGGCCTCCCCGGGCCCGGTAGCGCCGGTCCGACCACCACACGGCCACGAAGACTCCGGTGAGGATGCACAACGCATAGGCCCGCACCGGGATGGGGCCGAGGTACCACACGGCCGAGGACGGGCTCGGTATGCCCGCTCTCAGCGCGGCCGTGTACGGCATCGCGGGCATCGTTGACATCATGGCGGAAAGGGTGGCGACAGGCACTCAGAGAACCTCTCGGTGAGCGGAGGGGATCAGTGCCGGGTGGGCGCCGGCGGCGACCAGCTCGGCAACGAACTGCTGGGGGTCGGTGGAGCGGATGATGGCCTCACCGACGAGGACGACATCGGCTCCGCAGCGCGCGAAGCTCATGACATCGTGCGGACCTCTGACTCCTCCGGCCGCGATCCGCACAACCTGCGTCGGCAGAACGTCAGTGACCTGATCGAACAGGCTGCAGTCGACGGCCAGGGTGTCGGGATCGCGGGTGTCGATGGCCACGATGCAGGCCCCCGCATCGATCGCGGCCAGCGCCTCACGGCGGGTACGGACCTCGACGACGGCGCCCATCCCCAGGGAGTGGACCCTCTCGATGAGTCCCTCGAGCACCAGGGTCTCGAGGCGGGCGTCGAGCATGAGCAGATCAGCGCCGTGAGCCCGAGCCTCGTGCACCTGGTAGGGCGTGACCACCAGGTCATTGGCGAGGACGGGAAGTTCCACTGAGGCCCTGACGGCATCCAGGTCCTTGAGGGAGCCTCGCGTAGCGCTCGGTCCGGTGACCACTGAGACGCACGCGGCTCCACCGGCGGCGTAGAAGCAGGCCAGCATCCCCGGATCGCCGACGCCGCTGAGATCCGCGAACGTGGCTGTGGAGCGCTTCACCTCGGCGATCACCGTGACCGCCCGGTCATCGGTGCGCAGGCTGGACAGGGCACTGATGGCGCCGGGCACCAGGCGGGAGGCCTCTTTGAGGCGGGCCAGGGGAACCAGCGAAGCACGACGGTCAGCGGCCGCCTTGGCCTCAGCCACCATCGCCTCGAACGAGGTCATCGCACACCTCCCCGATCTCACCTGCCGGCGCTCCGGAGGGGCGCCTATTCGTATCCATCGTGACGGCCCGAGGCCGTCTGTTGCAAATCGCCAAACCGCACTGCCCGAGGAGCGGTCAGCTGGGCCGCTCTCCCACGTGCGCTCCCAGATCACCCCCGGCCAGGAAGCAGGTGCGCTCACCGGTGTGGCAGGCGGCTCCGACCTGATCGACCTCGATCAGGAGGGCGTCGCCGTCGCAGTCCAGATGAACGGACTTGACGTACTGCGCGTGTCCGGACGTATCACCCTTGCGCCAGTACTCACGCCGGGACCGCGACCAGAAGGTCACTCGTCCCTCTTCCAGGGTGCGCCGAAGCGCCTCATCGTCCATCCACCCCACCATGAGGACCTCACGTGAGTCGTGCTGCTGGACGACGGCGCAGACCAGGCCGTCCGCGTTGCGCTTCAGGCGCGCAGAGATCCGGGAATCGAGAGTCACAACCGCATTATGCACGCCGGGTGCTGCTCAGCCCGGAGGACCGAGCAGAGGGCCGAAGTAGACCCACATGCCTGGCAGGTTGCGCACCACCGCGAAAACGGCCAGCGCCACCCCGAGAAGGATCCCCTCCCTACCGGTGACGAGCAGCCGCCGCTGGCCTCGGAGCCATGCGAGCAACCAGCGCGCCACCAGCACCATGACCACCACCTCCAGGACGAGCGCGAAGGGGTTGTAACCCATGGCTGCCCACAGGTCGCCGTGCATGAGTTCCCGGGTCGCCCGGGTGCCTCCGCACAGTGGGCACCACAGCCCGGTGGTGCGGTGAAGCGGGCAGAGGTCGGGAAGCCCCGGAGAATTGCGAGGCAGAGTCAGTGCGCGCAGCACGATGAGGCCACCGGGAAGGGAGGGCAGAACCATCAGAAGGCCCAGTCCGATCCGCCTTCCGTGTCCCGCGCGCCCATCGGAGCGCTCGAGTCTCGTCGAGGTATTAGCGCAGCAGTCTTCAGACATACAGTTCATTGAGACAACATCACCAAGAACAGAATAAGGTAGAGAGCGCTGATGACAGTGCCAATGGCCCCTGTCACCACTCCGGCTATGGACAGCCCCTTGTTCGAGGCACGCCCTTCTTTGGCGGCGCGCATTCCTAGGACTCCGACGACGATCGCCGGAATACCCAAGATCATACCGAGGGACGCGCAGTTGCCAAAGATGCTCGCAATACCGAGCCCGAGCGCCCACCCACCGAGGGCGTTGGCCTCATGCCGACGTGGATCGTAAAACGCCCCCCAGTACACGCCCTGACCATATGGCGAATACGGGCCATAAGAAGGGGACGGATAAGGGTACTGCTGACTGTAGGGCTGCCCGTAGGCATGGCTGTACGGCTGCTGGCCGATCCCCGGATAAGGGACCATCTGACCTCCCGGTGCTGCCGGGAAGGCTGGCGCCTGATCGCCAAGACCGTCCGCGCTGTAGTAACCGTTCTGGGCCGACGACACGCCCGAAGCGGACTGGACGGCAACATCGGAGTCAGAAGGATAAGGGGTGCCGGCGACCCCTTGACGATAAGGATCCGCCGGGTAAGGATTCAACTCACTCATTATTCCTTCTCGAAAGCGACACTCAGGACACGGCCCATGCGGGCATCCACATCACACCCCGAGGACGACCTCACCTCAAGGGGGAGAACACCCCATCAGCCCGGCCGATCCCGCCCCCGTACGCCTTCGCTCCGCTGTGCAGGGAACCAGTGAAGCCCCCGCGCAGCGGAGCGAAGACGACAGACGAGGACCTAGGACTGGAATCCGCTCGTGAGCTGGGCGGTCACACCAGTAAAGTAGAGCACGATCGCCAACACGGTGCCAACCACCGACAGCACAATGCCGGCAATGGACATGCCCTTGTTGGTGGCGCGCCCCTCGTTGGCCGCCTGAATACCCAGATACCCCACGATGATGGAGGGGATACCAGTGATGAGACCACAGCAGAAGAAGCTGACGATCCCCAGGCAGAGGGACCAGACCCCCAGCGAGTTCTTCTCATCAGGACGAGGACCGAATCCACCAGGGACATATCCTCCGGGCTGCTGATTGTACTGACCGTCGGGGTACGGGCCCATGTTGCTCATAGCATCTCTCCATGTAGATAGGGGTCGGTGATGTTGACAGTGACAGTATGTTGCTGAAGTATAACAGACCTCAAGCCGCACGCAAATCGAGCCGTCTCACGACTCCACCTCAGCGCGGCGCTGACGTCCTGCCCACGCTCTCATCTAACTCCCATCCTAACAAATAGATAAATCAGGGTGGCGCAGAATCCGATAACCCCCATGACGATTCCAGCGGTTCCCGCACCTCGGTTAGTGGCCTCACCTCGATCCGCCGCCGCCTGGGCCTGCAATCCTAAAACGATCGCGATGACCCCAAAAATGATTCCGCAACAGAAAAGACTCGCAACCCCCAAGCCAAGGGCCCAGTTCCCCAAGTAGTTCTTCTCGCTGTCTGGGTTAATCCAAGCATTCTCACCATTCGAGTAACTGGGCTCGTCATAATAGAAGTGGCTCACGAACTCTCCTCGGACTCTGCCACACGGACACCATCAGGGCGTCAGGACGGACGCTGCACAGGCACCGCAACCGCGGTCAGTCTCCCATAGTTTTTAACGCACCGGGTGGTCTGCGTCTCGCAGAGCACTCTTGGCCTCAGCGATAGTCATCACTCCGTAGTGGAACACTGAGGCTGCCAGAACGGCGTCGGCACCATGGTTGGCCGCCTTGACGAAGTCCTGTGGGCATCCTGCGCCGCCGGAGGCGATGAGTGGCACCCGGACCCGTCGACGAACAGCGTCGATCATCTCGGTGTCGAATCCTTCGGTGACCCCGTCGGAATCCATGGAGTTCAAGAGGATCTCGCCGGCGCCGAGCTCGGCTCCTTGCACCGCCCAGGCGACGGCGTCGATGCCGGTGGAGATCCGTCCTCCGTGCGTCGTGACCTCGAAGCCGGAAACCGTCGAGACGCCGGAGGGGCACCGACGCGCATCCACGGACAAAACGACCACCTGATTACCGAAACGCTGCGCCACCTCCGTCAACAGCTCAGGGCGATTGATGGCCGCGGTGTTGATACCGACTTTGTCCGCCCCCGCGCGCAGCAGCTGGTCCACGTCATCGACTGAGCGCACTCCCCCACCGACGGTCAGGGGCACGAAGACCTGTTCGGCAGTGCGGCGGACCACGTCCAACATGGTGGACCGTCCTTCGTGGGAGGCCGAGACATCGAGGAAGGTGATCTCATCGGCGCCCTGAGCACCGTAGCGGGAGGCCAGCTCCACGGGGTCTCCGGCGTCCTTGAGGCCCTGGAAGTTGACACCTTTGACGACCCGACCGTTCTTGACGTCCAGGCAGGGAATGATGCGGATGGCAACGCTCATGAATGCTCCTTGGATGTTGGGCCGGCGGAGGAGCCGGGAATGGCGCTCGACTCACTGCCCGCACGCCCCCCGGACGCTCCGGAAGGCTGGGCAGGGTCCTTGGCCAGGACGTCGATCACCACGACGACTGGTTCCTTCCCCTGCGCCTGCTCAGCGGGCAGCGAGAGGACCACCCGGGAGCCGACCGTGATGTCAACCAGGTTCTGGGAGACTCCCACCAGCGCATTGCTCATGTCGAGCTGCTTGGGCTGCTCCTGGTTCCCGAAGGTCGATTTGTCGAGGGGTTGTCCCGACGTCCAGCTGACCATTGTGGTACGAGCAATAAGCCGGTCCTGGGAACCGATCTGGGGGCCGGTGCCCTTGATGAGGATCTCCGTGGAGGCTCGAGTCGGTGCAGGAAGTCCGGCGCTGCTGACGGTGATGGAGCCGTCCGGTCCCTCGGTCACGGTGGGGGTGCCTTCCGCCGGCTGCTTCGCCTCCCCCGTTGCCGTAGTGGGCAGGAGGTCGACGACGGTGATCTTCGTCGTCTTGGAGCCGTCCTCCTCCTCAGCCGGCTCGCGAAGAACGACGCGGGCGCCTTCGCGCTGGCCGGAGACCGCCGCGTTGATGTAGTCGCCCACCTCGGGACCGAGCAGGCCCTGCCAGAGCTTGTACCCCGCTTCGTTACCCGTCGTGTTGCGCCCGTTGAGACCGGAGAACTGTGAGACCTGCAGGATCACAGGCGTCCCCGCGGAGACAGCGCGCCCCTGCCCGGTCTGGACGACGTCGGTCAGTACCGAGTCGGGGGCTGACAAGGAGGCGTCGCCGTTCAGCTCGACGGAGGGGGCCACCCCCGATCCGACCCGCCCGCTGACCGTCAGCAGCTGGCTGAGGGGGGCGTTGCCATCCAACACGGTCGACTGAGCCACTGCGCTGGCGCCCGTTCCGTTCCTTCCGGAGACGAGCTTGTTGACAGCCAGCGGTACCAGGATCATGGCGAGGACGACGACACCGATCAGGCCGACCGCCAGGGGCCCCCGCGGCATACGCCCCAGCGGGCCGCCCAGGGTACGTGGACGCCGCGTCGCTTCCGGCTCCCGGGCCTCGGCGACCACCTCGTCCTGCCGGCGCCCGGTCTCATGTGGGAGATCGCGTCGATCGGCTCGTGCGGCCGGCATGTACTCGCTGCGAGGATCGTGGCTGCTGCCCGGCACGTGAGGCTGGAGCTGAGGCCGGGACTGCGGCTGTGGCTGCGGTTGCGGCACTGTGAGAGGCGCCGATGTGCCGGTTGTGGGTCGGTCACTGCGGGAGGCGGTATCGGCCGGGCGTGCCTGGACAGCGGGCTGGGAGGGTGCCGGCAGGTCTCCGATCGCAGCCTCCCGCTGGGCCTGCTGAGCACGTTCGAGCGCACGGCGCTGACGCCGCGTCAGGGGCATGCCCGCTTCGGGATCCGGGGAGGGGGTAGTACTCATGTTGCGTCTTCCGTCAGTCGCCCTGCCAGTGCCGTGAGCCTCACCGTTCACACCCCGATGGGAGGATCGGTTGCCGAACGCCCCATGCTCTCCAGGAGTGCATCGATGCGCTCGTCCACGGCGCAGAAGGGATCACTCAGGGTAACAGGTGAGCAGACGCCGTCGTCGAGTCGAATGCCCACCCAGTCGACACTCACATCGCGGCGCAGGTCCTCGGCCTTGGCGACGACCGCGCCACGCAGGCGTGCACGCGTGGTCGCGGGCGGGGTGTCGACCGCCCGGCGGCAGGTCGCTTCGTCAACGAATCGGCGCAGGAGACCGGCGCCCTCCAGACGCTGCCGCAGTCCCCCACCGGGAGAGACGTCGTGATAGGCCAGGGCCAAGCGACTCACCCGGGGATCGGTCAGATCGGTGGCGTGCCGCTGGCAGTAGCGGGTCAGCAGCCGGTGCTTGACCGCCCAGTCCAGCTCCTTGTCCACGAGCTCGGGCTGCTGCAGGCGCAGGGCCTGGAGCCCTCGTTCCCACAGATCCAGTGCGGCTTCGTGGAGAGCAGTGATCTCGATGCCCTGCGCGACGTGGTCGCGTAGACGCCCGAGGTGCTCGGCCTGCATCTCCAACGGTGTGATGGTCCGTCCGTCGGCTCGTTCCAGGAGCACGCCCCCACTCATGTCATGGCAGGTGTCGCGGATGGCCTTCATGGGGTCGGCCAGGGCCAGGTCGCCGAGCTCTCCCCCGTGCTCCAGGTAGTCCAGGAGCAGGTCCATGGCTGCCACCTTGAGCAGGGTGGAGCCCTGAGCGATGTTGGAGTCCCCGACGATGACGTGCATGCGCCGGTAGCGCTCGGCATCGGCATGCGGTTCGTCCCGGGTGTTGATGAGCGGCCTGGCGCGGGTCGTGGCTGAGGAGACGGCGTCCCACATCTGGTCGGCCCGCTGGGAGAAGACGTAGCCCCCCAGCCCGTCGGCGGCGCGCCGAGTGTCCCCGTCTGCGGCGATGTGGCCGGCGCCGACGAGGATCTGCCGGGTCACCAGGTGGGGTACGAGAGTGCGCGCGTCGTTCCAGAAGTCTCCACGACGGCGCACGAGGTAGTTCTCGTGGCACCCGAAGCCGTTGCCCTCGGCATCACGGTTGTTCTTCAACAGGTGGATCCGCCCGGGAACACCCGTTGCGGCCAGGCGCGCATTGGCCTGCTCGGCCAGATCGGCCATGACGAGCTCACCGGCGCGGTCCTGTGCGAGCACGTCTTCAAGGCGATCGCACTCGGCGGTGGCGAACTCGGGGTGGGAGCCCACATCCAGGTAGAGGCGAGCACCCCCGCGAGTGAAGACGTTCGAGGAGCGCGAGCGCTGGACCACGGGCTCGAAGAGCTCACGAGCGGCGTGGTCGGCGTCCATGGGAGGAGGGCCGTCGGTGGTGGGGGCGCAGGTGATGCCGTACTCGGTCTCCACCCCGATGATGCGCCGCGCCAAGGGCCGTGAGCCGCTCATGCTCACTGGCCGCCCTTCTGGACGAAGCCCTGGACGAAGGCCGCGGCGTTGGTCTCAATGACCGAGTCGATCTCATCGAGGATGCTGTCGACATCACTGGTCTGCCCGGCCGACGACGTCCCGGTGCTGATCTGCTGCTCAGTGTCCGCTGAGGTGGTCTCGACGCCATCGCGACGGACCTGCCCGTGGGACTGACTGGCGTGCTGCGGCGTCATGCGTTGCTCCTTCACTCGTCCTGCTCAGCGGTGCACCGCTGGTGAGCGCACTGTGAGGCTCAGTGTCTCTCAGGTTCTGCCCGGCGACCAATTTCCTCCAGGATGGTCGCCGTCTCATCGGGGTTGACGACCACGTCGTCGGGCAGGCGCAGACGCGCCAGGGCGGGGGTGCCCGGCACGTCGAGGAGGAGGCAGGTCCAGGAGGCCCCCACGATCTGCCGGTGACGGCGGATGGCGGTTCCCCGGACGGCGGCGCGCGTGCCCTCGGGAGGCGTGTCGGCCGCACGCTGGATCTCCGCGTCAGTGACCAGCCGGTGGATTCTGCCGGCGGCGTCGAGCTTGTCGACGACGGATCGTCCCGGTCGCAGGTCGGCCCATTGGATGTCGAGAGCGGCCAGGCGGGGATCGTCCCAGCCGGTTCCCGACCTGCGGCGCAGTCCCTCACAGAGCTCGTACTTGGCGACCCACTCCACCATCTGGGCGGCCGGCCCGGATCCGTCGCGGCGCCACTGCTCCAGGGCGTCGAGGACCTGCCTCCACAGGGCCAGGGCGCGATGGGCCTGAGCGTCCTCCACACGGGTGACGGCAGGGCTGACGGCGTCGAGGAAGGCGCGCTGAACCTCCAGGGCGGTCATGGCCCCGGCCTGGGTTCGCAGCTCGTGCGACAGGGAGGGGTCGTGGGAGAGCGCCCAGTGCTCCTCCACGGGGTCGCCGATGATGGCCAGGTCCTTGAGCCTGGCCAGAGCCTCCGTGAACCGGCCGGAGCCCTCGGTGTACGCCTGCTCCAGGAACCACAGGAGCAGGTCGGTGGTGGCGACCTTGAGGTAGATGGGAACGTCGAAGCGGTTGGCGTCACCATTGATGACGTGAAGGCGGCGCCAGCGGGCGCTGTCAGCGTGCGGCTCATCGCGGGTGTTGATGATGGGGCGGTTGAAGGTGGTCTGCAGGCCGATCTCGGACTCGACGTAGTCGGCGCGCTGGCTGATCTGGAATCCGGGGCGCTCACTGCGCTGCCCGATCCCGACCCGGCCGGCACCGGCGATGACGGGCCGGGTGACGAGGAAGGGGGTGAGGACCGCGGCCAGCCCCTCGAAGGGCACATCACGCCGCACGAGGTAGTTCTCGTGGGAGCCATAGGCCGCACCCTTGCCATCCACATTGTTCTTGTACAGGACGATCTCCGCCGGTGTCCCATCCCGATCGCCCTCGTCGTCCAGGGCCGTCATGGCGCGCCGGGCGACCACCTCACCGGCGCGGTCCCAGATCAGGGCGTCGCGGGGTGTGAGGACCTCGGGTGAGGAGTACTCGGGGTGGGCATGGTCGACGTAGAAGCGGGCGCCGTTGACCAGGACCGCAGTGGTGGCCCGGGGCAGCGCCGCCTCGGCGGCGCTGGGGCGGGCGCGCGACCCCCAGGGGGCCGGCGGAGGGTCAGCCATCTCCCCCACATCGGCCGATGGCGCGTCGCCCGAGGGCGCTGGGCGAGCGGGGTCGTCGGTGAGCTGGCTGGGGTGGGCGGCCGAGCGCCGGAGCCTGCCGCCGCGCAGGTCGGCCAGGGGATCCTCGCCCTCGTAGTCCCACCGCACGGTGGGCACGCCGGCGCCGGCGCAGTAGGCCTCCACCACGCGGGTGGACAGGACCACGGGGTTGGCGTAGGCGTCGCCCGGCCGCAGGACCCCGAACTCGGTCTCCAGACCGACGGGTCGCGTCACCGGACCGGGCTGAAAGCCGACATCGTTCATGTGCTCTCCTTGCCGAGTCTGCGCACGCTGAGGATCTGCGAGGTTCGGGTGCCAAGGAGCCGGGCCCACCCCTCGGGGGTGGTGGCGCCGGTGATCTCCTCGTTCTGCCGCGCCTCGGTCTCGACGGCCGAGCGGAGCCTGGCTGCACTCAGCCCGCCCGCTCCCCCGGCGAGCTCGTCCTTGATGGAGGCGGTCTTGGCGCGCGAGACGATGGCGGCCAGCATGGCACCGCTGGTGAGGTCGGCCAGGTGAAGGACGCGGGTGGAGGTGCCACTGACCGCGTGGGCCTCGGTGATCTCCAGGACGGCGGTGGCGTCGTTGCGGGCGTAGAGGGCCTCGATGACAACTCGGCGCAAGGAGGCCGCGGTGGCCTCACGGTCTCCGCCGTGGGCCGCGAGCTCGGCCGGGGCCAGGGGCAGGTCCGCAGTGAGGTGCCGGGCGAGAATCTCCTCGGCAGCGGCCGCATCCGGCCGATTGATACGGATCTTCACGTCCAGGCGCCCGGGACGCAGAATGGCGGGATCGATCATGTCCTCACGGTTGGAGGCCCCGATGATAACGACGTTGCGCAGGGACTCCACGCCGTCGATCTCCGCCAGGACCTGGGGCACGATCATGGTCTCGACGTCGGAGGACACGCCGGTGCCACGGGTGCGGAAGAGGGCCTCCATCTCATCGAAGAAGATGACCACCGGCCGGTCCTCGGCGGCGGCCTTGCGGGCCTGGTCGAAGATGGCGCGGATCTGGCGCTCGGTCTCGCCCACGAACTTGCTCAGAAGCTCAGGACCCTTGATGTTGAGGAACGCGGGCGGGCGCCCTGTGACGCCGGAGACGCTGGGAGAGCCGGCCAGGGAGGTGGCCACGGCCTTGGCGATGAGAGTCTTGCCGCAGCCGGGCGGGCCGTAGAGCAGCAGCCCCTTGGGGGCCCGCAGGCCGTAGGCGTGGAACAGCTCGGGGTGGGTGAAGGGCAGCTCGAGGGCATCGCGGATCTGCTCGATCTGCGGTCCCAGGCCGCCGATGTCCAACCAGGAGACGTCGGGGGTCTCAGCGACGACCAGCTGCTCGACGCTGGTGCGCTCGATGAGGGTTGTGGCGACGTCGGCGCGCAGGTCGGCGGCCAGGGTGTCACCGGGCCTGAGCCCCTCACCGGTCCCGGCGATGCGGCCAAGAGCCGAGGACAGGGTGAGGATTCGAGCGCTTCCCCCGCCGGTGGTCACCAGGACGCGGGAGTCGTCAAGCCTCTCCTCAAGAGTGACGGCCTCACCGGTGCGGGGCTCGGGGAGGGTGGCGACAACGAGCATCTGGTCGTTGACGGCCACGAGCCGCCCGACCTGCAGCTCGGTGTCATCGACGCCGGGGTGGACGTGCAGGAGCATCTGGCGGCCGGACAGGCTCACGGCGACCTCACGGGGCTGGGCGGCATCGACGGCATCGCCAGTGTCGCCTGCGGCACCCCTCGTGCGGGGAAGGCCGGTGAGCAGTCCCAGGGTGACCGGGGCGTGGGTGACGGCGTCGAGCTGCTGGCCGAGCTCGGCGATGCGCTCGCGGGCGGTGCCCAGAGCGGCCACCAGGCGCTCGTTCTTGGCCGCGAGGCTGACGGCCTGGGCGCGGGCCTCACGCAGCTGGTGGCTGGTGAAGTCCGTGGCCGGCATCCCCAGCGGCTGGGGCGTGCCAGCGCCAGCCGCAGACGTCTCAGACATCTTCAGCGCCGTCCTGGCTGTCATCCGCGCTCCCGCTGAGAACGGGTGTGGCGTCGGAGGGCTGCTTGGCCCGGCAGTCTCGCAGAACGCGGCGGACCTTCTTGTCCGTACTGGTGCGCTCCTTGACGTCGTCGGGCAGCCAGTAGCCGCCCTCGTCGTAGGCGCCGCGGGCGGGCGGGCGCTTGCGGGTCAAGGGCCGGGAGCCTGCGGCCAGGCGACGGGCGGTCATGAGGAAGCCGGTGTGCGCCACCATGCGGTGGTCGGGGCGCACGGCGAGCCCGTCGACGTTCCAGGTGCGCACCATGGACTCCCAGGACAAGGGCTCGGTGAACAGACCGCTGTGACGCAGGGCCTCCACGGTGCGGGAGAGCTGGGTGACGGTGGCCACGTAGGCCAGGAAGAGCCCGCCCGGGGCCAGGGCTTGGGAGGCGGCCTCGACGTTCTCCCAGGGGGCGAGCATGTCCAGGACCACCCGGTCGATGCTGCCGGGTTCCACCCGGGCGGCAACGACGTCGGCGAAGTCCCCGGTGCGCAGCTCCCAGGCGGGATGGTGGCGGCCGAACCAGGCGTCGACGTTGGAGGCGGCGATCTGGGCGAAGTCCTCACGGCGCTCGATGGACAGCAGGTGTCCGCCCTCCCCGATGGCGGAGAGCAGGTTCATGGTGAGGGCCCCCGAGCCGACGCCGGCCTCCAGGACACGGGCGCCGGGGAAGATGTCCCCCAGGGCGATGACCTGACCGGAGTCCTTGGGGTAGACCACCTGGGCGCCGCGGGGCATGGAGAGCACGTAGTCGGCCAGGAGCGGACGCAGCAGGAGCAGCTCGTGGCCGGTGTCGGTCTCGATGACGCTGCCCTCGTCCAGGCCGACGACGTCACGGTGGCGGAAGGAGCCGCGCACGGACTGGAAGTAGCCGTGGGGGTCGAGCAGGAAGGTGTTCTTGCGGCCCTTGGTGTCGGTGACCTGGATGCGTTCACCGTAGCGGAAGGGGCCACGGCGACCGGCCTGTCCCAGGACCTCCTGGGGGGCGGGGCGCTGGTACGGCTCCTCAAGTGAGATCGCCGCGTGCTCGGTGTGCTCAGTCTGCTCGCTCATCAGGGCGAGTGTAGGACCGGTGCGCGACCTCAGTGCGTCAGCACGACACTCGCCTCAGAGGTGTACGGGAGGAATGTGAGCGTCTCTTGGAGATAGAGCTCAATCGACTCGGCATCGTGTGAGAGATATCCGATGGAGAGGTCCTGGCCGAGGTGCAGCTCGTAGTCACCGCCCCGCGTGCTCAGCAGGACAGCGCCCTGAATGGCGGGGGCCCACAGGACCTCACCTTCCAGGAGACGATCGATGTGCTTGCGAATGGGGTAACCGTCATCAGTGGTCTCGGCAACGGCGGTCCACAGCTCGGCGGAGAGCAGCAGGGCGTAGGGGCCTTCAACTCCGGCGAGGCGGAGCTCCTTAAGAGCAGCGGCAACGGCGTCAGGAAGGTCCTTCGGCTGTGGGAGTGATACGACGGGGTTGGAGCTTGAGGGAACCAGTCCCTCGATGCCCGCGCTCGCCAGCCCGTCGAAGACAATGCCGTCCTCGGCTCTGGCGATCTGAGCAACAGCGTCCTTTACGGGTTGCCAGTCGGAGTCCTGGGCTCCCCGGTCGACGGCGTCGACGGCCTCGCGGCTGACCCGGAACGGAACCCTCAGCTCGACGATCTGGCGGACCTGACGCTGGTGGGCCTGGACACCTTCGAAGGGAGTGTCCACGCGGACCTGGTGACCGGTGCGTACTGCCGCGAGGTCCTCTCCGTCGGGTCCGACCACGTCGACGACGCGTCGTCCGGCGATCCAGCGGATGAAGGTGCGCCGCGCCTCCTGGTCGATCTCACTCCAGGCGGCCTCGGAGATGGGGGCGAGCTGTCGATGCAGATTGTTCATACTTGGCCTTTCAGGTTTCCGATCCCGAGGGATCCGTCGGACGGTGCGGCAGTGGAATCCGCACCATTGCTGTGGTCATCTGGTCTCTGGTCACGCGATGCCTCAGACGATGCGTTGAACCCTAGGTCCTTGGCGGCGCTCAGCTCAGTGGCGGGCTGGGTCGGGTCCTGCGGTCCCGCCTCAGGTCGGACAGAAGGCTTCGCGTACTGGTCGGCGTCATCGAGAAAGGCGGCCGGCGGAGCGAAGAACAGGCATCCCGTCAGAGGCGTGGAGAAATCAAGGATGCGGTCGTAGTTGCCCTCGGGCTCCCCCAGGAACATGCGTCGGAGCATGAGCTCAGTGACGCGTGGGTCTGCGGCGTAGCTCATGAAGAACGTGCCCTGCTCCCCGGAGGCCTCGCCGAAGGCCAGATTGTCACGCACGATCTGGAGCTCGTTGCCGTCGGCGTCCTCAATGGTGTTCATGGTGACGTGGCTGTTGGTGGGCTGCTCATCATCGGGGAGCTGGGTGTCATCGAGCTTGGTGCGACCGATGACGCGTTCCTGTTCCTCGACACTCAATGAGTCCCAAGTGGTGAGGTTGTGGACGTACTTTTGCTCAATGATGTAGCTGCCGCCCGCCCACGCGCCGTCGTTGATGAGCGCCGCGGCGACGGCCGCCTGCCCCCGTGGGCTCTCAGTACCGTCGACGAAGCCCAGGGGGTCCCGATTATCGAGGTAGCGGAAGGCGTGAACCTCATCGTAGGTACTGACCGCAGGGCCCAGTCGGCGCATGATCTGACGCGCCAGCTCGAAGCACATGTCGAGTGTTGAGGCGCGCAGGTGGAAGAACAGATCTCCCGGCGTCGAGGGGGCGCTGTGCTTCCCTCCCTGAAGAGCCACGAAATCGTGCAGATGCTCAGGTCGAGGCACGTCGAAGAGACGGTCCCACATGCCTGCCCCAATGCCGACGACACAGCTGAGCATCGTCTCGGGATAGCGGAAACCAACAGCCCGGGTCAGCCCGGACACAGCAGTCAGCAGATCGATGACCGCGGACTCGCCCCCGCTCCGTACGGTCACAGTGAGGAAGATCGATGCCTTGGCCGGTGCAGCCAGGATCTCCTGAGAAAGGTCCTGAGAGTTGACGTCGCTCATTGGTTTCACCTTAGAAAATGACACTGACACGGATGCCCGGAGGCATTTCATCCTCTGTGAAGGTTAGCATCCTCAGTGCAGTCGGAGCCGGTGAGCATCATGATCCGGTGACATGGTCGGGCGGCTTGGTCATCGTGGCCGCCTCAGTCACCGCTGCCTCTCAGCGCGCGCCGGTGGGGACCGCGCCGGCCAGGCTCCCGGCCTCCACGAGCACGAGCCAGCGTGAGACCTCCCGGGCTCGTTTCATGGCGTCAGCGGCCGCCTGGCCGGTCAGGTCGGTGGTCACTGCCGCTGCCGGCAGCACCGTGCAGACCTGCCTGGCGCTCACCCCGAGCGCGGGGGTTGAGCCTGCTGCATCCGACAGCCCGAGCTCTTTGAGGGCGGCCTCGTCGACCGTGCCGATGAGCTCGGACCCGTCAGCCACGAGGACGAGTGCGGCTCCCTGTGCCAGAGCTTCACGCGCCTGCGACACGGGCGTGTCTGGGGCGACGACGCGCACGGGCCGGGCGAGCTCGCGCAGGTCCAGCTTCGAGGCGGCTCGGGCTCCTCCCCCGAGCTCGAGGACCTGCCAGCTGGAGGCCACGATCGACCAGCCCACCATGACGACCAGGATGAGGTTGAAGGCGTCGGGCTGGCGGCCGTCGAGCACGAGGGGGCGCAGGATCCACCACCACACGACACCGCCGACCACCGCCAACCCGCCCCAGCCGGCCACCTTGAGGCCGAGCCTGCGGTTGCCGGTCACCTGGACCACGAGCGCGGCCAGGGCGTAGCCGCCGTCGAGGGGAAGACCCGGCAGGGCGTTGAAGACGGCCAGGGCCAGGTTGACCAGGGTCACGGCCCATATGGTGAAGGCGGCGGGAACCGGCAGACTGACAGAGTCCTGCACCCACGATCCGATGCCCCAGATGAGCAGGTTGGTGGCCGGTCCTGACAGGGAGGTGACCAGGTCCTTCCACGCGGTCCACTCGCGTGCCGGCCCGAAGGAGGTGCGCCCGCCCCACAGGTAGAGCTCGTAGCGAGTGGGGCGCCTGCCCATGAGAGTGCCGGACAGCCCGTGGGCCAGCTCGTGCAGCAGGACCGATGCCGCAACGCCCAACACCGTGGAGACCACCACCAGCAGCACCGTTGTGGTCCCGGAGGCGCCCAGGGCGGAGGAGACCAGTGGGTACCAGCTGCCGGCGATGAGCAGGCCGAGCAGGAGAGAGGTCGGCGAGATGACGACGGGGGCGCCGCCGACGCGGGCGACCACCCACTCACCGGTCGATGTGGAGGCAGGCATGGGCGCGAGCCTAACGCCGTCGGCAGCGGGGTGCCGCATCCACTCGGCGGCCACAGCCGCAGATGTCTCTCCCCTCGGGCGCGGCCTGTGGAGGAAGGCCCGCTCTTTCCGGCCAGATCCGACGCCGCGTCACCTCCTCACGGTAGCGTCATCCCCATGTCCCACGAGCCGCTCACCGCATCCAGCTCATCGCCTCAGATCGGCGTCAGGCCCACCGGTCCGGGTGCCAGTGGCCGTCCGGGAGCGGGCGCGGGCCGCGGAGGCCGCGCGGCCCTGTCCCCCTCCCGGGCCAAGGACTTCATGCAGTGCCCGCTCATGTTCCGTCTGCGCACGGTCGACCGCCTCCCCGAGCCCGGTTCGCTGGCGACGCACAAGGGCACCGTGGTCCACGGCGTCCTGGAGCGTCTCTACGATCTTCCGGCCTCGGAACGCCTCCCACAGGCGGCTCTCGAGCTCCTGCCCGGCCAGTGGGCCTCCCACCGGGAGAAGAACCCGGAGGTCATGGACCTGTTCGAAGATACCGACCAGGTGGAGACCTGGCTGGAGGAGGCCCGCGGACTCATTCGCACCTACTTCACCCTGGAGAACCCCCAGCGCCTGGAGCCGGCCGAGCGCGAGCTCTTCGTCCAGACCGAGACCGGTGACGGCCTGCTTCTGCGAGGCTTCGTGGACCGTCTGGACGTGGCACCCGACGGCGCCATGAGAGTGGTCGACTACAAGACCGGGCGCAGCCCCGGCACGCGTTTCATGGAGGAGGCGCTGTTCCAGATGCGCTTCTACGCGCTGGTGCTGTGGCGCCTGCGCGGGCGGGCGCCGGCCCGTCTCCAGCTGGTCTATCTCAAGGACGGGCGGGTCCTGACTCACGATCCTCGCCTGGCCGAGCTGGAACGCACTGAGACGCGCCTGGCGCACCTGTGGGACGAGGTCGAGGACTGCGCTCGCAAGGGCTCCTTCCACCCCCGCCGCTCCCGGCTGTGCGACTGGTGCGCCTTCCAGGCCCAGTGCCCGCTCTTCGGCGGCACCACGCCGCAGGTGCCCGATGACGGGATCGCCCGCCTCCTGACCGCACGCCGCTCCGCTGCCTGATCTCGGCCATTGTTCAGGAATTGCCACGGCCAGAGGCCGTCGATTACAGTCCGTGACGGCTGACAACCGTCGCCACTCACTTCCCAGATCCTCATGGAGAAGCACATGAACGTCGTCCAGGCCCACGCAGCCCGCACCGCCTCGCGCGGAGCCGGCATGTGTATGCGCTGCCTGGTTCGGGCGTTCTGAGGCGGTCTCAGACAGATCGTTCTCCCCGGCTCCCGGCGCCCCTGAGACGGCGCCCCATCAGCCACGTCCAGCCAGGCCTCCACCTCACTCCCCCACCGGATGACGTGGCCTGTCTCTGTCTTTCCACCTGTGCTGCGTCACCGGTCCCCACGCAGGCTGCTTGCACCTGACTGCAGCAGCCGGACAAGGACCGCACCGTGCCGTCACCCACCATCCTCACTGGGCTCATCGTTGGAGCCGTCCTCGGTTTCATCCTCCAACGGGGCCGTTTCTGCATCACCGGCGCCTTCCGGGACCTGTGGGTCTCCCGCTCCTGGCGCTGGTTCACAGCCTTCCTGCTGGCCATCGCCGTTCAGGCGGTCGGAGTCGCCGTCCTGACCTCAGCAGGCTCCATCACCCCTGAGATCCCCAAGCTGTCGGTGGTTGCCACCGTTGTCGGTTCCTTCCTGTTCGGAGTCGGGATCGTCCTGGCCGGCGGCTGCGCCACCGGAACCTACTACCGCGCCGGCGAGGGCCTGGTCGGCTCCTGGTTCGCGCTCGTGGCCTATGCCACCACAGCGGCCGCGTCGAAGACGGGACTCCTGTCGGGGGTGACGAACTGGGTCAAAGGACTGTGGGTCACCGACCTGACCACCATCCCGGCCACCATCGGTCTGCCGAGCTGGGGCGGCGTCGTCATCCTGGCCGGCGTCACCGGGCTCGTTGTGCACCGCTTCATCGTTCTGGAGCGCAGCCGTCCCGCTCAGATCCAGCTGCCCGCCCGACGCACGGGCCTGGCTCACCTGCTGCTGGAGAAGCAGTGGAACCCTCTGGCCACCGGATTCCTCGTGGGCGTCGTCGCCGTCATCGCCTGGCCCACGTCCTGGGCCTCGGGGCGCCCGGACGGGCTGGGGATCACGACGCCGTCGTCGAACCTGGTGAACCTCATCGTCACCGGGGACGTCAAGCGACTCGACTGGGGCGTGCTCCTGGTCCTGGGCATCCTGCTCGGCTCCTACCTGGCGGCCAAGGCCTCTGGCGAGTTCCGCGTCCGCGTGCCCAGCGCCCAGGTCATCCAGCGCTCCATCGCCGGCGGTGTCCTCATGGGGATCGGCGCCGCCTGGGCCGGTGGCTGCTCCATCGGCAACGCCCTGGTGCAGACCTCGCTCCTGTCATGGCAGGGCTGGATCGCACTGGTCTTCCAGGTGCTGGGGGTTGGGGCCGCCGCCTGGCTCCTCCTCATCCGCCCCCGGCAGCGTCGTCGCGCCGAGCGCGCCGCCTCACGCGTACCCGCCACCGTCTGAGGCCTCACCAGAACCCCCGCAACCATCTCGCTGCCCCAACCGCCCCGAACCCTCATCACATCGCTTCAAGGAGTCACTCATGCGCACTGTTCTGGAGACCACCGGCCAGGTCTGCCCCTTCCCCGTCATCGAGGCCGAAGAGGCCATGGAGGAGCTCAGCGCCGGCGACGAGCTCGTCATCGGCTTCGACTGCACCCAGGGGACTCAGACGCTGCCCGCCTGGGCCGCCGACAACGGCTACACCGTCACCGAGTTCGAGCGCACCGGCGACGCGGCCTGGACCATCACCGTGCGCAAGTAGGTCGAGCCGCTACGGTTAGGCCTATGGAGCACAGGAGACTCGGCCGGACCGGCCTGCGTGTGTCCTCCGTGGGCCTGGGCACGATGACCTGGGGCCGGGACACCGATGAGCTCGAGGCCAAGGAACAGCTCGACATCTTCCTCGATGCCGGGGGCACGCTCGTGGACACCGCCGCCTCCTACGGCGAGGGCGTCAGCGAGGAAGTGATCGGCACGCTCCTGCGCGAGCACGTGGATCGCCAGGACCTCGTCCTGGTCTCCAAGGCCGGGGTGCGCACCTGGCGCACTGGGGAGCGGTCCTCGGTGGCTGACGCCTCCCGCAGTTCGCTGCTGGACACGCTCGACACCAGCCTGGCCCGCTTGGGCACCGATCACCTGGACCTCCTGCTGGTCCAGGTGCCCGATCCCAGCACCTCCCTGGAGGAGACGGCTCACGCACTGAGCCTGGCCGTCTCCTCCGGGCGCACTCGGTACGTGGGCATCGCCAACCACCCAGCCTGGGCTTCGGTGCGCATGCATGACCTGCTCAGCGAGTGCGGCCGGGGTCCGGGGCTGGCGGCCGTCGAGGTGGAGCACTCACTGCTCTCCCGGGGTATTGAGCGCGAGCTGCGGCCCGCTTCGCAGGCCCTGGGCTTCGGCATCCTGGGCTACGCCCCCCTGGGTCGGGGCGTGCTCACCGGCAAGTACCGGGCGACGATTCCACCGGACTCACGGGCCGCCTCCCCTCACCTGCGCTCCTACGTGTCCCCCTACCTGGGAGACGCACACCGGGGTGTGGTTGAGGCCGTGGCCACTGCCGCCTCGGGCCTGGACCGTAAGCCGGCCGAGGTCGCGCTCGCCTGGGCCCGCGATGCCCCCGGGATCGCCTCAACCATTGTGGGTGCCCGCACTCCGGCTCAGCTCCAGGGCGTGCTGTCGGCCGACGACCTGGAGCTTCCGGTCCAGATCCGACACGCCTTGGACGAGGTCACCTCCGTTCAGCTCGGCTACCCCGAGCGCTTCTAAGACTCCCGGCGCTGCTGTGAAGCGGCCCCCTGGCAGTATCAGCCCCAGACGAGGGCGACGGGCCTGCCGTCGATCTCATGGACCGGTACATCCATGCCGAAGACCTCGCTCAGGCACTCTCGGGTCATGGTCTCCTCGGGGGTTCCTTGAAGGACGACCCGGCCCTCACGCATGGCGACGATCCGGTCCGACCATGCGGCGGCCATATTGATGTCATGCATGACAACCACGACCGTGCGCTCGAGCTCGTGGGCGGCAGCGCGTAGACGACGCATCATGGCCACCGAGTGGACCATGTCCAGGTTGTTGAGGGGCTCGTCCAGGAGCATATAGGGAGTCTCCTGGGCCAGCACCATGGCGACGAAGGCCCGCTGGCGCTGCCCACCGGACATCTCATCGAGGTAGCGGTCGGCCAACTCTGTCAGGTCCATCCACTCCAGGGCCTGGTCGACGATCGTCTCATCGTGCTCGGTGGGACGTCCCCGGTTGTGCGGATAGCGGCCGAATCCCACGAGGTCACGCACAGTCAGTCGCACGGCGAGATGGTTGTCCTGCTTGAGGACGGACAGAACGGTGGCGAGCTGGCGTCCCGGGGCCGTGGCGACGTTCAGACCACCGACTTCCACCGTGCCGGCGTCGGCTCCCAGGAGTCTGGCGATCACGGACAACAGCGTGGACTTACCGGCCCCGTTGGCACCAACCAGTCCGATGACTCCGCCGGCCGGCAGGTCGAGGTCGACGTCGGAGAGCACCTGACGCTCACCGTAGGACTTGGCAAGGCTACGAACTGTGATCACGAACGTCTCCTGGAGCTGATGATGAGGGCGATGAGGGTGAGCCCGCCGAGAAACTCGATGATGACGGACAGGACGTTGTCGGCGTCCAGGACATGAGCCAGCACTGTCTGTCCGGTCACCAGAACGAGCATGGCGACAAGTGCCGCCATGGGCACGGTGACCACATGGCGGTTGGTACCGGCGGCCCAGTAGGCCAGGTGGGCAACGAGGAGCCCCAGGAACATGATCGGCCCGACCAGGGCCGTGGACACGGATACCAGCACGGCCACCATGACCATCACGCGCCGGCTGATACGACGGTGATCGACTCCGAGTGCGGTGGCGATATCGGGCCCGAGAGCCACGACATCGAGCGCCCGCAGCTCCCGGATCGCCAGAATCGACACCGCGACGGTCAGGACCAGCGAGAGCACCAGCAGATCGGGGTTGATCGAGCCGAAGGAGGCGAAGAGCCGGTCCTGAAGGATGAGGAAGTCATTGGGATCCAGGAGCCGCTGGATGAAGGTGGTCCCAGAGCGCAGGAAGGTTCCCAGCACGATGCCCAGCAGCACCAAAGTGGTCACCGAGCGCCTGGCACCGAGCACGGCCCCCATGAGCGCCGCGGACACACCGATCATCACCAGAAGTGTCAGGACGAAAGCCCCCAGGTCCGGCAGCGAGGAGAGTCCCGCCGCCCCCAGCACGAGAAGAAGAACCACCTGCAGCAGGGCGTAGAGCGCATCCAGACCGAGAACGGAGGGCGTGAGGATCCGGTTGCCGGTGACTGTCTGGAACATGACGGTGGACACGCCGCTGGCCCATCCCACGCACAGCATCGCCCCGAGGGAGGGCAGCCGGTAGGGCAGGACCAGGAGCGGGTCGAAGGCGTTGATGACCAGGAAGACGCCGCTGGCCACCAGCACCAGGAGCAGGACGACCACCAGGCGGAGGACGGAACGCCGGTTCTCCCGGCGACGACGTCTGGACAGCACGTCAGCCACGTTCCACTCCTCGCAGGATGAGCACGGTGAAGACGCCGGCGCCGACGACCCCCATGATGACGGACAGCGGAACCTCGTAGGGGTAGCGGACCACGCGTCCGACGACGTCGCACCCCAGCGTGAGCACGGCACCACCGACGGCAATGACTGGAAGACTCCGGCGCAGATTGTCCCCCATGAGCCGGGAGACGATGTTGGGTACCACGAGCCCGAGGAAGGGCAGGCTCCCGACCACGACGACGCTGACGGCCGTCATGACGGCCGCGGCCATGATCGTCAGGTTGATGGTGCGGTGATAGCTCAGCCCGAGCCCGGTGGCCGTCTCCGCCCCAAGGCTCGCCACAGTGACGCGGTCGGCGGCGAGATAGAGCAGCAGGACGATGAGCGCCACCAGCCAGAGCAGCTCATAGCGGCCGGCCAGCACCCGGGAGAGGTCGCCGGCCGTCCAGGCCCCTAGCGACTGCAGCAGGTCGTAGCGCCAGGCCACGAAGGTGGTACCCGCTCCGACCACGCCACCGAGCATGAGGCCGATCAGGGGGACCGTGACGTCATCGGACGTACGCCGGTGGGGCAGCAGTCGCAGGAGCCACAGGAAGACTGCCGAGCCCACTACCGCGCATGCCGAGGCCACCACCATCTTCACCACAACACTGGTGCCCGGTGCGAAGAGAGCCACAAGCAGCAGCCCGACGACGGCGAACTGAGTCGTGCCTGCAGTCGTCGGGGACACGAAACGGTTGCGCACACTCATCTGCATGACGGCACCCGCCACAGCGATGCCCGAACCGGCGAGGACGGCTGCCAGGGTGCGCGGCACTCTCGAGACCATGAAGAGGCGCATGGAGCGGCCCTGCGAACCGGTGCGAACCAGATCCACCGGATCGAAGTCCGCCACTCCGATACACACCGACACCAGTCCCAGGACGAGCAGAAGCAGAAGGCCACCGACCAGGAGCGACAGGCCCGACCGTCGTGGCCTGTGTCCCCAGGCCGCAACGGGGTTCCTGGGGCTCATGCGGACAAATCGCCCTTGATCTCCTTGGCCATGCGCAGACTGACTCCGAAACCGGCGCCCAGGAGGTACCAGTCGGGACCGTCAAGGTAGTAGACCTTGTTGTTCTTCCAGGCATTGGTGGCGGTGACCAGCTCATTGTCGAGAATCTCCTTGGCCGAGGAGCCCTCCTGCCCGATAGTGGCGTCGCGGTCCAGGACGAAGAGGACGTCAGGGTTGGCCTGCCCGATGAACTCGAAGGAGACGGCCTCGCCGTGAGTAGCCGCCTCGATGTTCTCAACAGCGGGGGTGACACCGAACTCGTCAAAGATGACGTCAAAACGGGAGCCCTTGCCGAAGGCACTCACTTTGCCGCCGGTGGTGAGAAGACACAGGCCCTTGCCGGCGTTCTTTGCCACCGTGGCCACCTGAGCGGCAGCATCGGTGAACTCCTTGACCTTGGCCTGCGCCGCGCTCTTCTTTCCGAAGATCGAGCCGAGAATCGTGGAGTGGCTGGTGAGGATCTCCGTCATCGACGCGGAGGGCTCGTTCTTCTTGCCCTTGTCCCCATTACCGCCCTGGCCACCCTGATCGGGGCTCGCGGCCGCCGTCGCACTCGCACCCTGCGGCTTGACAGTCATGTCGATGGTGGTGAACTTGCTTGAGAAGTCCTCATAGGACTTGGCGGTCCGGTTCGCCACAATCACCAGGTCCGGCCCGACCTCGGCGATGGCCTCCTGCTTGGGCTCCTTGAGGCCGCCCATATCCTTGTACTTCTCGTCCTGGAACTGGGACAGGGACTTGGGCAGGTTGCCACCGGTCTTGGGGATGCCGACGACGAGATCGGCCAGGCCCAGTGCGGCCATGGAGTCCAGGACACCGTAGTCGAGAACGACGACGCGCTGGGGCGCCGCCTTGATCGTGGTCTCCCCTTGGGCATGCTTCACGGTGACCGGGTACGTCACCGCCTCTGCGCTCGATCCGGCAGAGGCGGCGCCGGCCCCGGTGCCTGACGAGCTCGACGACTTCGAACCACAGGCGGACAGAGCCAGCAGACCGGCTGTGGCCGCGGTCGTGGAGAGCAGCTGACGGCGGGACGGAGACATGGGCATCAGGATTCCTATCTTCGTGGGCGACAACCGAGTACGGGTCACAGGCACACAACTACTGAGGGAAGGCTTACCTACGGTATTTAACCGTATCATATCTAAGACAAAGCGGTGGGGCCCACGCAGTTCGCGTGGGCCCCACCGCCGAGAGATGGGCTGAGGAACGCCGAGAGATGGGCTGAGGAACGTCGTCCGTCCAGTCAGGGACCTCAGTCAGTCCTCGTCGTCGTAGTCCTCATCATCCTCATCATCGCTGTCGTCGTAGTCGTCGTCATCCTCGTCGTACTCGCCGTCGTCATAGTCCTCATCATCGTCGTCGTCCTCATCGTCACCATCGGAGTCGAAGGCCTCGAAGGGGAGCTCGATACCGTATGCGGTGAACAGCGAGTCGTCGTAGGTGAAGAAGGCGTCCTGGAGGGCGTTCTCGGCCGCGACCACGGCCGGGGAGAGCTCGTCACCGGTCGCGGCAGCATCCAGGTGCGCCTCGAAGGCGGCAATGAGTCGGTTGAGCGCGGACCGCGGATCGTTCGTCATGTGGGACACACTACCGGCTATCCCCCGCGCAGCGCACAGGCGAACGGCGTTGCCCGGCCACGTCGACCCGATCAGGCCTCCGACTCGACTCCCATCTCCTGACGGATGAAGCCCAGGAAGAGGTCCTCTCCCTTGATCTTGCTGGTCTCCTCGGGGCCGACGACCACGCGCACACCGTCGCGCAGGATTTGGGAGGCACCGCCGTCGGGCCCCAGGGGAAGGATGATCCGCTCGGTTCCGGGCGTGTAGGTCGCGGAGGGCTCACGGCCCGCGATGATGTCGGCGATGTTGCTGGCGACGACTCGAGCGTGGGCACGGGCGGCGTCGGCGCGCTTGGACTCGCGCACGTCGGTGATGTCTCCGATGGCCCAGACACCGGGGTGGTCCACCACGCGCAGGTACTCGTCGACGCGGATCGTGCCGTCGTAGTGGCGCTCCTCGTCATAGTCCTCGCTGAGGAATCCGGTGGCGGCCGCCGAGCCGTAGGCGCGGAACCACATGTCGGCCTCGAGCTGGCGCCCGCCCTGGGTGGTGACCCGGAAGGGAGAGAGCACACCGACGTCGACCGGGGGCAGGAAGCTGAGGGAGTCACCGGTGAGGATCTCCACCCCGCGCTGGGCGAGCTGGTCGGCGATGGCCTCACGAATCTCCGGCTTGTAGTCACGGGCCGGCAGGATCCTGTCGGCGGCCTCCAGCATGGTCACCTTGACCTGCGGGAAGGCCGAGGTGATCTCACCGGCCAGCTCGATACCGACGGCGCCGGCGCCCACGACGAGCACTCGCGAGGAGTGCTCAAGGTTGGAGTGAACGCGCTCAATGCGGGCCTTGGCGATGACGGAGGAGGACTCCATGTGCTTGGCGGGGAAGGGGTAGGCGGTCCCGGTGGCCAGCACCAGGTAGTCGGCCTCGATCTGCCCGTGACCGGAGACCTCGACGGTGGTGCCTCGCACGGTCAGCGCAGTTCCGTGAACGACGCGCCCGTTGGTGAGGAGCTTGTCGTAGGGCAGGAAGATCTTCTCCGCCCAGTCACGGTCGACCGCAGCGCGCAGCGCCGCAGCGTGGCTGACGAAGGCGTCCTTCTGCTCCACGAGGGTGACCTCGGCGACGTCGTCGAGGGCCTTGGCGGCAGTGATGCCACCGTATCCACCGCCGACGATGGTGACGCGAGCCATATTATGTTCCTTCCGGTGATGAGAGGGTGAAGAAGCGAACTGCGCCCATCAGGCAAGTCCACGACGTTGAAGAAGAGGCAGGATGCCGGGTTCACGCCCGGTGAAGGCCCGATAGGAGACCAGAGGGTCTCGACAGTCGCCACGGGAGAGGAACTCGCGACGGAAGATCTCTCCGGCCCGACGATTCAGGCCGAGGTCGCCGTCGATCGCGCCGTCAGTGGTGAACCACTCGATGGCATCGGCGTCCATGACCTCGCTCCAGATGTAGGCGTAGTAGGCGGCGCTGTAGCCCCCGGCGAAGACGTGGGAGAAGTAGGTGGTGCGGTAGCGGGGAGGCACGAGCGCGTCATCGACTCCGGCCTGAGCCAGGGCCCGGTGCTCGAAGTCCTCCACCTCGGCAACGTCTCCGGGGACCTCGTCGGGGGCCAGGGTGTGCCAGGCCTGGTCGAGCAGGGCCGCCCCCAGGTACTCGGTGGTGGCATAGCCCTGACCGAAGGTGCCCTGGCCGCGCAGCTGCTCGGCCAGGTCGGAGGGCATGGGCTCGCCGGTATCCACGTGGCGCGCATAGGAGGACAGCACCTCGGGGTGAAGCGCCCACTTCTCGTTGAGCTGGCTGGGGAACTCGACGACGTCTCGGGGCACGGCCGTTCCGGAGGCCGAGGGGTAGCGGGCCTGGGAGAACAGGGCGTGCAGGGCGTGCCCGAACTCATGGAAGCACGTGACGACCTCGTCCCAGGTCAGCAGGACCCGGCCGGAGGTGGGCTGCTCGATGTTGCAGCAGTTGATGACGACCGGTTTGCGGCCGGTGAGCGTTGAGCCGGTGACGAGGCTGTCCATCCAGGCGCCGCCGGACTTGCCCGCCCGGGCGTAGTAGTCGCCGACGAACAGGCCCAGGACCGGCGCCTGGGAGTCCTCACCGTCGCGCACCTCCCAGACCTTCACGCCCGGGGCGTACATGTGCTCGGCCAGGTCCTCGCGCTCGTGGAAGGTGATGCCGTAGAGGCGGTTGGCAGCGTAGAAGACCCCCTTGGTGACCACGCTCCACAGCTCCAGGTAGGGGGCCAGGACCTCGTCGTCGACGCCGAAGCGCTCCTTGCGCTCTGCGGCCTCGTAGAGGGGCCAGTCGGCGGGCCCGAAGGTCTCACCGGCCTGGGTCTGCGGGTCCAGGTCCATGCGGGCGGCGTAGACCTGCGCGTCTGCGCGGGCGTTGTCCATGGCCGGTGCAGTGAGCCGGGCGAGCAGCCCTGAGACCGCCTCGGTGGTGCGGGCGGCCGACTCCGCGGCCACGAGGGCGGCGTGGTGCGGGAAGCCCAGGAGGACGGCCCGTTCGGCGCGCAGCCGGGCGAGTTCCAGAACGATGCCGCGGGTGTCGCCGAGGGCGCCCTGCTCCCCCAGCCCTCGGCTCATGGAGGTCTCCAGCAGGGCGAGCCTGGCGCCGTGGGGCCGGGTGGTGGCCAGGGCCGGCGGCACCGTGACATTCGTGACCCCGGCGGTGTGCATGGCCTCGGTGACCAGGACGGAGAAGCGCATCTTGAGCGCGTTGACGCGGGCGTTGATCTCCTTGAGCGCCTGCGTATCCGCTTCGTCCAGGCCGACGCCGTTGCGTTCGAACTCCTCGACGGTCAGGCGGATGAGGCGGGAGGTCTCGGCGTCGATGACGGCCCCGTCGGCGTCGCGCGCGGCCTGCCCCTCAGGAGCTTGGGACACGAGCTCGTCGAGGACCTTGAAGCGGCGGTAAAGACGGGAGTCGAGGTGATAGGCGTCGGAGTGGGCCGCCAGCTCGGGGGCCAGGGCCTCCTCGAGCTCGTCGAGATCCGGGCAGTCGGTGGCGGAGGTCAGAGCGTCCAGCACCGTCAGCGCCCGCTCCAGCAGCTCTCCGGATCGCTCCAACGCGTCGACGGTGTTGGCGATCGTGGGTGCGTCCTCGTTGGAGGCGATCGCCTCCCACTCCTGGCGCTCGGCAGCCATCCCGGCGCGGATGGCCGGTTCGATGTCGGCGTGGTCCACGGCTGTGAAGCCGGGCAGGCCGAGATCGAGCGGCCATGGCTTGGCGAAGACGTTCGACTCCGGGAGGTCGGTGCCGTCGGTGGTCTCGCTCATGGGCCCATCGTGCCATGAGCCCAGGGCATCTCAAGCACAACCTGCAGACATTCGTGGGTCATTGGTCCTTATCGGAGGGCTTGCAGAGCTTCTCGTCGGGCGGGTTTCCCACCACCAGGGACACGATGAGCTCGGCGATGGCGGGCTCATCGGGATTGCGGCTACGGCTGTCGACAGCGCGGTTCGCCCACCATCCGTCCACGGCCAGCAGCGCCACGCGCTGCATCGCGCTGAGCTCGTCCACCTCGCCGATCCACTCATCGCGCAGCATGTCCCAGGCGTTCTTGATCGTCTCGGCCTGCGGCGTGTTCGAGAGTATGAAGCTGACCTCTCCGGGGAGGATCTCGCCTGCGAGGACGGAGCGCGTCAAGGCCTCGATGCGCTCGGTGCGGTTCGCCTCCTCCAGTGGCTTGCCCAGTGCTTCCAGTGCCTCGGCCCGCCACCGCTCCTGGAAGGCCGCAGCGATGCCCTCCAAGAGCTCGGTCTTGGTGCGGAAGTGGTAGATGACTCCGCCTCGGGTCAGTCCGAGGTGCTCGGCCAGGGCGTCGAAGGTGAGGGCATCGAAGCCGTCTCGGTGGGCGAGCTCGAGCGCCCCGGTGATGATGCGGTCCCGTTTCGAGGTTCTCATGCGGACTCCTCACTCGTCTCGCTCGTGGCCGGAACATGGCGTGCGGCCATGACGCCCGCGCCCAGGAGGATGACGGCGGCGATCACGGCCGTGGCCTGCATGGCGCAGGTGAACGCATCCCGGGCCTGGACCATCAGCCCGGCCTGCCCGGGGTCGCTCGGGTCGATGGCACCCGCCAGGGTGGCCAGGGACTGCTCGGCGGCCTCGGCCACCCGCTGCGGAAGACCGGAGGGGGCGGGCCCGAGCAGCAGCCGGTAGCCGACGTCCTGAATCGTGCCGAGCACCGCGATCCCCAGGGCGACACCCAGCTCGAGACCGGTCTCGGAGATGGCCGAGGCCGCTCCTGCCCGGTCCGCCGGCACCGCCCCCAGGACCGCTCCGGTGGAGACCGTGGAGGCCAGGCCGATGCCTGCGCCGATGACGAGCAGACCGATGCCGATGACCATGATCCCGCCGTAGGACTCCCCCAGCGCGACCACGACCAGCCCCACTGCGGCCACCAGCAGGCCGCTTCCGAGCGCCCGGCCGTTGCCGAGCCGGCGCACCACCACGGCGACGACCGCGACCACAACGATGGAGGCCAGTGACGCCGGCAGCTCGGTCAAGCCGGCTCGGAGTGTGGAGTAGCCCCGGACGAGCTGGAGGTACTGGGAGAAGAAGTACAGCAGGCCGGCCAACGCGAAGATCGCCAGGACGCTCGTCGCGATCGCCCAGGTGAATGCCGGCCGCCGGAAGAGCTCGACGTCGATCAACGGCGTGGCCAGCGTGCGCTGACGCCTGATGAACAGCCAGCCGGTGGCCAAGCCGCCGACCAGTGCTGCGATCGCAACGACGGTGAGGCCATCGTGCGCGAAGGACTTGACGGCGTAGGTGATCGGCACGATGGCCAGGACCGACAGGACCACTGAGGCCAGGTCCACCGGGGCTCCCTGAGCGTTCTTGGACTCCGGCAGGAGCCACAAGCCCGAGACGATGACCGCCGCCATGACCGGGACGTTGATGAGGAAGACGCTGCCCCACCAGAAGTGCTCGAGCAGGACTCCGCCCACCAGGGGCCCCAGGACGGTGCCACCGGAGCTGCCGGCGGACCAGATCGCAATGGCGGTGGTGCGGTGGCGGGCGTCGGGGAAGATGTTACGGATGAGGGAGAGGGTGGAGGGCATGATCGTGGCGCCGCCGACGCCCAGAAGGGCTCGGGCGGCGATGAGGGCTCCCGCGCTGGGAGCGAAGGCCGCCATGATGCTGGCCGTTCCGAAGCCGAGCGTTCCAATGAGCAGGAGGCGTCGCCGACCGATGCGGTCGGCGACATTGCCCATGGTGACCAGCAGACCCGCCAGGGTGAAGGAGTAGATGTCACCGATCCACAGCAGCTGGCTGGCCGTTGGACTCAGGTCCGCACTCAGCGAGGGGATGGCCAGAGCCAGCACCGTGGAGTCGATGGCCAGCAGGGTCACGGCCAGGGTCAGGACGGCCAGGGCCGCCCAGGCGCGAAGTCCAGGAGTACGAGTCACGACCAGAACCGTACTATACACACAGTATAGTTATGGCCGCGTCGCAGGGCTCCTCTCAGCGCAGGCGGCGACTGCGCAGCACAGCCTCCACATTCGGAGGGAAGTAGTCCGGCCCCTTGAGGACCTTGCCGTCCTCGCGGTAGACCGGCTTGCCGTCGGCACCCAGCTTGGACATGTTGGAACGCTGCACCTCGGCGAGCACGGATGCCAGGTCGATCCCGGTCTCCAAGGCCATGCCGTAGATGACGTAGATGAGGTCCGCCAGGGCGTCGGCGGCCTCGACGGTGTCGCGAGCGCCGTCGTCGGCGGCCACGGCGCGGAGGTAGCTCGACTCGAGCTCGGCGCGTGCGGCCTGCCCGTAGACGGCGCCGACGAGCTCGGAGAACTCCTCGGCGATGAGACTCATGCGCATGTCGAGGCTCTCTCGCTCGAGGCTGGCGCCGTCGGTCTGGACGGGAAGTCCGTAGACGTGGTGGAAGCGGCGCACCAGGGCCTCGGGGTCGTCGCCCTCCCTCTCTCCGACGCCGTCGTGAGCCACCAGGGGAAGGACGCCGTCTGTCTCAACGGGGCCGTCCCAGGGAGCTCGCGGCTCGCGCGGGTCGTCGGGCAGCAGGGTGGCGATCCAGCCATCATGGAGCCGACCGTCATTGGGCAGGAAGCGATGCACTCGCCCTTCCCGCCGGAAGCCGAGGGACCAGGCCACCTTCCAGGAGGCCCAGTTGGGCACCGGGCCGCAGCTTGAGTCGTGGATATCGCAGCGCCATCTCAGCGCGGACAGGCTCAGGGGGCCGCTTGAGTCGAAGGCCATATCGATGAGGGCGGCGACGGCGCGGGTCATGGTGCCGCGCCCACGCGCCGCAGCTGCGAGCCAGTAACCGACCTCGCCGGTCCGAGCGCCCTCAGGGCCGCTCAGGGTGATGCCGAGCATGCCCACCAGGTGCGCAGAGGCACCGGCGTCGGCCTCGCGGATCGCCCAGGTGAGCTCGCGCCCCTCGTTCCAGCCCTTGGCCACGACCTGCTCGACGAAGAACTCTGCGTCGCTGCGCTGGTAGCCGCGGACGATGGAGGTCCACTCCTGGATGTCCGCGTCCTGGCAGATCTCGGTGATGCGGTCGAGGTCGTCGCCGGTCGGGACCGACAGCACCAGTGCGGGCAGGTCCCCGTCGGCTGCAACGGTTATCTCAAAGGAGTCCATGGAGGCCGATGCTAACGCCTCTCCCCCACCTGACTCTTGATGAAATCCTCATAATCCTCACTCTGGTCATTTCATGGGCATATGCTCGAGGGCAACGTTCCCGACGAGAAGAGCCTGAGTGACTACCGCATCCACACCTGAGAGCCGACGCCACGGTCCCGCCATCCCTCGCTGGATGCTGCCCTCGGTGCGAGTACGCAGACGCGGCGATGTCATCACGGTCGAGCAGCGGGTCCCCGCCCGTGTGGAGAGTACTCAGACACGCAGCAGTTACGACTCAGCTCATCGCGGCTACGTGGAGCACCATGACATTCCGAGCTTCGAGTCCGGTCTGGGGTCTCCGACCGGCCTTGCCCTCGTCAAGGAGCGTCTGACCATTCCGGCCAGTGCGGCGAGTGAGCAGCAGGTGCGTCAAGCCGTGGACCACACCGTCGCCGCCTACGACCCGGGCACGGCAGCGCTGTCTGTTCAGCTCAGTGGGGGCATGCTGCTGCGGCTGCTGCAGACCGTCGCTGCGCTGGGAATGGCGGGGATCGGCCTGTACCTCGCCATCTCCTCCTACCGGAGCCCCTCCATCGCGCCCGCGGGCGGCCCCTTCGCCGGTATCCAGAAGGTCCTGACAGTTCTTCCCAGCGTCTTCGCCCTCGTGGCACTGGCCATCGCGGTCACCTGCGCTCGCGCCACCTGGGTCCTGCGCACTCCGAGGTTCGTGGCCGAGGAGCAGTGGGGGCTGTTGCGTCAGACCCTGACCCAGCTGGCAGGGCAGGAGCCCGGCTCGTCGCGCCCCCTGGACATTGAGGCCGGCCTGCGCCGGGATCTCATCACTCACCCGAACGGAGTCTCCCTCGCGCGAGGAGTCACCCGTGACGGGCGCATGGGTCCCCCGTGGCCGGATGCCTACGACGTCGCCAAGCGCGTCAGGCAGGGGCGGCGTGCCCTGGTCGGCATGAGCGTCTTCGCCTCAGTCTTCCTGCTCGTGGGGATTGTGATCTTCCTGCTGTTCATCGCCGCCGGACAGCTCACGCTCATTCCCCTGCTCTTCGGCGTCAGCATTTTCGGTGCGATCGTGTCCCACATCTCCAAGCGGTGCGACCGTCTCCTCGTCTCCTATCCCAGCACGATGCCCGGAGGAGAGGAGCCGCGAGAGCTCAGCTGGAAGGATGTCGACACCGCCTCCTTGCCCGCGTGGTGCGATGCGCGCCGACGCGAGCGCTACTGGAACCTTGCTGCGATCGTGTTCCTGGTTGAGTTCGTCGTGGCTGTTCTCGCCATATTCGCCTCTGTGATGCTGAATCAGACTGCGTTCTCGGCCGGCTCCTCCTTGCAGGAGGCTCACGCCCACGCGCTGATATGGAACTCGGTCCTTGCGCTGGTCGTCATCGCTGTAGCACTCGTCACCGTTGCGATCGGCAGGCTCTGGTCTCAGAAGAAGGACAGCGAGCTGCGCCGTCAGGCAGGACTGATCTGAGTCCTGCCCAACCCCACGGAGACAAGCCCACATGAGTATGCCCGGCCCTGTACCTGCAAGTCATCACCATGGCCCCGCGATCGCGCGCTGGAAGCTCCCGGCGGTGCGAGTACGCCAGGAAGGCGGCGTCGTCACAGTCGAGCAGAGGGTCCCGGCCCGCGTCAGCAACATCACGGTCAGCACCACGTCCAACGACAGTGGCAACGTTCAGACCGTGCGCACCTACTACTACGAGTCCGGGCTCGGCTCCGACTCCAGGCTCCCCCTGGTTCGTGAGCGGCTCACAGTGCCAGCATCCATCGCCGGTCGAGAGCAGGTCGAGCAGGCGGTCAGGGCCGCCGTCTCCACCTACGATCCGGGCACTGCGGCGCCGGGTAGGCAGTGGGGACCGGGAATGTGGAGCAGGTTGGCCATGGTCGGTTTCGGAGTCTTCTTCTCCTTCATCGCGTTCTCCTTCCTCATGGTTGGCACTCGCGTGATGAGGCTCGACGAGGAGGCTTACGGACGTTCTTTCGATTATGGTTCCCTCATTCTGCTCCTGCCTGCTGGGTTCACCCTCCTGGGCGTGCTCATCACGGTCATTGGGCTCCGGAGTGCCTGGATCCTGCGCACACCGGACTTCGTCGCTGAGGAACAGTGGCAGCTCCTGCGCTCAATCCTCACCCGGATGACCGGGCAGCAGCCGGGATCGTCGCGCCCGCTCGACGTCGAAGCAGGACTACGACCGGATCTCATCACCCACCCTCACGGTGAGACACGCAGACGGGGAGTCACACTTGACGGCCGCATGGGGCCGGCCTGGCCCGACGCCTACAGTGTTGCCAAGGCCATCAAAAGAGGCAGGCTCAAGGTCCTCCTCACCTCCTCCCTCATCATCGTCATTGCCGGCCTCATGTACGTCTTCAGCAGAGGTGGGGCAAGCCTGGGTGCCGGTCAGGCGATCACCGCCTTCCTGGTTGGTACAGGAATGGTCGGAGCAGCTCTGATGCCACCATTACAGGCCTGCGACCGGCTCCTGGCCGCCTACCCGACTCAGGTCCCCGGTGAGGACGCTCCTCGCCGCATAGGTCTCCGAGATGTTGATGTTGACAATCTGCCCGACTGGTGTGCTGCGCGCCTTCGACAGGACTACTGGAACGCAGCTTCGGCCGGCTTCTGGGTCCTGTGTGCAGCCGGAGGCGTTCTGCTCTTCATTCAACGCCATTCAGAACACTCAACCGATGCTTCAACGGGCTCAGCACTGTTCTTGAGCGCCCCTGTGCTCATCGGAGTCACCGTGATCGCCGTGGTCGCGACCGTTGTAGTCAGCGTCATCTGGGCCCGCAACCGGGACGCCGGACGACGACGCCTCGTGGGACTGCCCTGACCCTCGCCTCAGCCCGGCCTCTGAGTCCCCGCAGACCTAGGGCGCAGGACCGGCCAGCAGGAGACCATGATGAAGCCACCCAGTAGGCCATAGGCCAGAGCCACCCACAGTCCGTGATCGTCAGCGAGCCGGCCGACAACGGGTGGCGCCAGGAGGCCCGCCAAGCGGGCCAGCCAGGACACGATGGTCAGCCCCAGCCCGGGAGGAAGCCCTTCAACGTCGTCGGCGGCGGAGTAGGTCACGGGGACGGCGACGGCGCATCCCGCCCCGGAGATCGCCATCCCCAGCAGCGTCCCGGGCACGGAGGAGGCCAGGAGGGCGATACTCATTCCGAGGGTGACAAGTGCTCCGCCCCAGGCGATCACGGCCCGCTGGCCGACAGCGTCGATGATGCGGTCGCCCACCAGACGCCCCACGATCATCGTTCCTTGAAGGGCCACCAGCCCCAGCCCGACGTGGCCGGCACCGGCGCCCTGATCGGACAGGAGCAGGGAGGACCAGTTCATGGCGACGTCCTCGGGGAACATCGAGGCCGCGCATAGCAGTCCGACGACGATGAGCACGAGGATCGTGACCGGTCGGCTTCGACGGGGCGACATCGCCGGCCTCATCTCGGGGGCGTCGTCGAGCTCCTTGTTCTGATCGGGGGAGCGATCATCACGATCATGGCCGGGTAGGAACCAGCCTGCGAGCAGGGGTCCTACCGAGAGGACGAGCAACACCACCGCCGTCAGCACCATGTGGGTTCCCAGCCCCACTCCGGCTCCGGCCATGGCCTGACCCATGGCTGCCCCCAGGACCGCCCCCAGCGACCACGAGGCGTGGAAGCTCGTCACGATGGAGGCGCCCCAACGGCGCTGGACCCGCAGTCCGTGAGCGTTCTGCGCGACATCGACAATGGAGTCCGTCCCGCCCACAACCAGCAGGCAGATCGCCAGGACGAGCCATGAACGGGCCAGCACCGCTCCGAGGAGCGCCAGGGCAACCACGAGCATGCCCAGGCTGGCCACCTTGGCCGAGGTCAGGCGGGAGATGAGCCATGACGCGGCCAGCCCCGCCACCAGAGCACCGACGCTGGCTGCTGCCACAGCCTGCCCGAAGTCGCTTTTGCTCAGTCCCAGTCCCGCCACAATCTCTGGGAAACGCGGAACCAGGTTGGCGAATCCCAGGCCATTGGCCAGGAACACCAGACAGACCCCGGCGCGTGCACGTATGAGCACGGGACTGTGCCGTGTCCCTGGAGGGCTGCTCAGTGAACTGGCGGAGTGCATGAGGGCTCACTCTACCGACATGGGTGTTCCGTGGCCCGGTATAGGGAGTACTCCCCACCGCAGCGAGAGGGAATCGAGGTGACGAGCCCTCCCCTCTGCCCTTAGGCTGTGACTCGTACGCCGATCTGACACCAGAAAGCGCATCAGTCCGGGTGCTCTCAGCCATGACGACACCCACTACTCCCTGCCCCGTCTTACATGGAGGATTCATGTCCTACGGAACCGGCCCCGCACCTTATGGCGACCAACCGGCCTATGGTGGCCAGGCGCCATACGGCGGTCCCGCACCCTATCCGGGTGGTCCCGCCCCCTACGGCGCCCCCAACCAGTTCGGACAGTTCGGCCCGCCACCTCTGACACCCGACATCGCCCCGCTGCCTGGCGCAAGCTTCGGTGAGGCCGTCAGGCGTTTCTTCCAGCGCTATGCCCAGTTCAGCGGCTATGCGTCCCGCTCCGAGTACTGGTGGGTTCTGCTCTTCAACAGTCTCGTCGGACTTGGCTTCTACTTCCTGGTGTTCATCCTCGGTATTAGTGGGGCGGCGAGCGCATCCGGAGAAGAGCTCGGGACCGGCGCCACCATCGGGATCATCGTCGTCTTGCTTCTCGCCTTCGCCTATTCGATAGCTACATTATTCCCGGGCCTGGCCCTCACTGTACGGCGCCTGCACGATGTGGGAAAGCCCGGAACATGGTGGTTCATTCAGCTCATTCCGTTCGGCGTCGGCACCGTCTGGTTCCTGATCCTGATGGCATCGGAGTCCCGCCCCGACCTCTACCGTCCCGAGTGGAACTGAGTGAGGACCCCTGAAGGGCAACGCAGTGATCCCCGGAACCTTCTGGTTCCGGGGATCATCGCATTGGTGACGCCCGAGGGGAACGTGAACCCGACCCGGCTTATGACAGTTTGGTCGGCTGGGGTTTTGGGACTGGCATTTCGCTGGTATTCCGTGCCCCTGTGACACGGCATAGGGAGTGCTCCCCACCGCAGTGGGAAGGAACCGAGGTGACGAGCCCTCCCCTCTGCCCTTAGGCTGTCGCTCGCGCGCCGACCTGGCACCAGAAAGCCCATCAGCACGGGTATTCTCAACCATGACGGCACCCACCACTCCCCGCCCCGTCTTATATGGAGAGATTCATGTCCTACGGAACCGGCCCCGCACCCGACGGCGACCAGGCGCCATATGGTGATCCCAACCAGTTCGGGCCCATGTCATTGACTCCCGACGTCACACCCCTTCCTCGTGCGCGCTTGGGAGAGGCCGTCAAGCGCTTCTTCCAGCGCTACACCCAGTTCAGCGGATACGCCTCCCAGTCGGAGTTCTGGTGGCCATTTCTACTACTCCAGATAGTCATCCCCTCCAGTCTCTACATGCTGGTAGCCATCATCAGTATTCCGTCAGCACTGACGCCCGTTCCTGATACACCTGCAGCAGTGTACGTGATCTTAGGCCTATTGTTGTTCTACGAGATCATACTCATTACTCCAACGCTCGCAGTGACGGCCCGTCGCCTCCATGACACCGGAAAGTCGGAGCTGTTCCTGCTTTTCTACTTCATTGGACTGGGGATCGTTCCGCTCATCATGTGCAGCATGCGCTCCCGCCCCGACCTCTACAGTCCCGAGTGGGGATGAGCGAAACCTCCCGAGGGACAAGACAATGATCCCCGGAACCTTCCGGTTCCGGGGATCATCTGTTGGTGGTGTCCGAGGGGGGACTTGAACCCCCACGCCCGTTTAATAAGGCACT
>ERZ772932.71-NODE-71-length-62901-cov-10.048340_pt1 | contig 62901 bp, 45 predicted proteins | sample MGYA00511684_ERZ772932 | MGnify/ENA primary metagenome ERZ772932 (study PRJEB29015, sample SAMEA2738078) | human oral metagenome | biome: human oral; feature: human-associated habitat; material: saliva | place: China | collected 2210 ...
CTGAGCAGACCATCACCGGCAACCCTGACCGCTTCGATGGTGTGGAGGTCCTCGGCGTCGATGATTCCCCCGCGCGCTTCGCTCCCGTGCGGGAGGTACCCCCTCTGTGTGGTGCCACACCAGGCGGGGCGACCGGTACGTCACCGTCATGATCGACCTGACCCCCGTGCGCGACCGCAGTGGTCCGGCGCGTCTGCTGGACGTGGTCCCGGGTCGTTCCAAGAAGGTCCTCAAGACCTGGATCTCCCAGCGCGACCAGGACTGGCGTGGGCGGGTCGAGGTGGTAGCCACGGGGCGGTTTCACCGGGTCCCGAGAGCGCCGCCGGCGAGGAGCTCTCACAGGCCCGGGCGGTCATGGATCCCTTTCACGTCGTGTCCCTGGCGGCCCGCAAGCTTGACCAGTGCCGCCGCCGGATCCAGCGGGCGATCACGGGCCGGCGGGGCCGGGCGGGTGAACGGCTCTACCGGGCCCGGCGCACTCTGCTGACCGGGGCCGGCCTGCTCACCGATGCCCAGGCCGAGCGTCTCGAGGCCCTGTTCGCTGATGAGCGCCACGCCGCGGTCTAGGCCTCCTGGGGCGTCTACCAGCGCCTCATCCAGGCCTACCGCACCGAGGAGGCGGGTCTGGGGAAGTACCTGATGTGCAGGCTCATCGACTCCTTGAGGCAGGCCGTCCCAGAAGGGCTGGAGGAGATCCAGACCCTGGCCAGGACCCTGACCGAAAGAGCCTCCGACGTCCTGGCCTACTTCGACCGCCCCCGTACCTCCAACGGCCCCACGCCGGGCCATCAACGGACGCCTGGAGCACCTACGCGGCATCGCCCTGGGATTTGCGCAACCTCACCCACTACACCATCCGAAGCCTCATCCACACCGGCCGCCTCAAAGACCACCTGACAACAACCACCTAAACCAGCCGATAAGCCCCACCTACAACACCCCCAAACACGAAGAGCCGGCTAACTGTCACCCATGTCCCGAGACATCACATTATTTGGTGACACCCTCGCATTTTAAAACTTCCAGAATGCACCTATGAGTGCGCTTCGATCAACCATAAAATGGGGTAAAGTCAATTACGATCCAAGTCGTTTTCATTTTTTTTAAATAGAAGTGTGCGATCGGGTAAGTCTCATCTGCAGTTACCGTGAATGCGCAGGTGTAGCCATCGCGATGCTTGTCGTCGCGGGCAAAGATAGTGTCATCGTTTGTGCACTCGCCAGGTCCTCTCACTTCGGGAAGGCCCACCGGCTCGTCAGGGCGAATACTTCTACGCCCAGATATAATATCCCAATGAGAATCTATAACCACAGCCTGGGTGCCATTGATGTCGCGCGGGAGGACGACTTTTTTATAAACTTCATCGGTTGAATGGGCACGAAAGGTGGTTTTATCGTCTTTCATGATGGCGGTGCCGATGAACTTCCATGCGGTCTGTATGTCAGTAGCGGAAGACAATGTGACAGGCGCATGCGTTGCAATGAGGTGCGTATTAGTAATTTGGGTTTGTGAGGAAAATGCATTAAGGCGTAGGTGATTTGCTTGATTTAGGGCCACTGCAACAGCTATCGACACAATTACAGATAATGCCACAAAAAATCTAGTGTGCGGTTTTATCGATTTGGCGATAAATGCCTTGGTGTGGGAAAAGTTGATGGATTGATGTAACTTCAACATTGTCTTTCCGTTCGTTAGTGCTGACGATATAATCTAAGTTCAGTAACCAAAAGGCTCAAATAAAGCTATCGAGAAAGTTAAAGTGAGAGCATTCTACAACTTTGGTCGAGAGTGGCCCACCTGCCTCCGTGTGGGAGTCCGGTTGAACTAAGGGTGGCGCTCACAGGAAGTCCAATTGGTGTGATTAAAGGGCGCATTGCGGTGTCGAACAATGTGTTTGCAAATCCTGGGGGCTTGTTAAATTCCGCTTTATCGAACATGGGGGCATCAAGAAATACTGATGAGTTAAAATCGACCGTTTGATTAAAGTGCGCCCCCCAGAAGCTTCCTCCTTTCTCAAAATAAACTCTGATGAAGCATGTATCATTATCAAATGTCGTGTCGGAGAATTCTGCGCTCTGCTTGAAATGCGTGCTTTTAAAAGCGACGCGATTTAAGAAGGTTGTGCCCCCAAAGTCGGAATCTTGTTGGAATTCAACTTTGCGGAACTTAACCGGACCTTCAAAGGTTGCGGAGTGAAAGATGGCATCTGACTCGAATGTGGATTCCGTGAAATTAACTTCCTTTTCAAACGTTGCGCCCCAAAAGTCTACTCGTTCAGCGGACGTGACGTCAGTGAAACTCACGTTATTTTTGAATGTAGCGCCGCGAAAGATTAATGGCGCAACAGTCTTGGTGGACCTCAAGGAAATACTGTGAAGGAATTTTGCGTTTCTGAAATTGATGATTCGATTCACTTTTGCTTTCTCTATGTTATGTAACTGTGTGAGTGTAGCTGATTCAAAGTTGACTCCCGACATGAATGTGGTGCCGTCAAGGTTGAGTGTTTCAGCGAAGTAGGTCGACTCGAAACTTAATCTTTGCGCAAACTTCGTGTTGACGATATTTAAGTTACAAATGTATGAGTTGCTCAGGTCGAAAGGTTCGGTCAATACTGCGTCCTGCAAGTTGATTGTGCAGTTGCTCCATGGGCCAGGGGTGATTATTTTGCGATTCGACTTGTGTGTTGATTTTAGGTGAACCGCTAAAGTGGATAGCACGGCTGACTCGACTGGACTGTCCTCGCTGAGTGGGCGGCTATAATCGGGGGCTCCATTTTCTCCTGTTGCGTGACGTACTTGCCCGTTTCTGTCCTTGAGGAGTCGGTCGGTGCGAAGGTAACCACAGAGGATATCGACAACCCGTTGGTGGTACGGACCTCCGTAGGTGTCGGCTATGTCCGCTAAGGCATAAACTCCTGCGATGCGTACTTGCGGCGAATTGTCGCCCAATTGCCGCACCGCGAGCACAAGTTTGTCGTCTGCCTTCCCTCTTTCGAGTGCTGAGTGTTCGCGGTACTTGATGACCAAATAAACAACAGCTCCCACGCCTCCCAGGGCGGTCAAAGTTACTTTGATCCGATCCAGAGGATCTTGGGTTGTGTTGATGTGCCATCCTGCGAGAATGCGACTCCATCCGTGTCCTTGTCCCCATATCGCGCTCAACAGTGTGTAGGCAATTATGCTGAGCGCCACCCATAGGATGATGGTCTTGAGGAGTGAAAGTTGATTGAATTTCCGGAACATGCAACATAACTTTCTGTGGTTGCGATTTGATGATTGGTGAAATCATACTAGATTTCAGTGAAATCTACTACTCTGCACTTCCTAGAGTGTTCATCGAGTCAAGTTCGTGGAGGGACGTGTCTAGCAAGTGCTGGCTCTGAGGGCCGGTGTATGACTTGGAGTCTTCATCGTTCCGGAGCGGTCGACGCAGTACGATCGGTGCACGATGACAGACGCTTCCACCACGCCCGCCGAGCCGGCTACCGGCCAGGACCCTGCCGTCTCTGGCGCGTCCGCGGCACCCTCCACGCCACCGACCCCCCGGCCGCTCGATGCCTCAGCCCAGTCCGCCTCCGCCGAACCGGCGGACGTCACGCGCACCCTCACCCTGCCCGAGGACGTCGCTCCGGTGACACTCCTGGGTGCCCGGGACGAGGTCCTGCGCGCTATCGAGAAGGGCTTCACCGACGTCGACATCCACGTGCGCGGTACCGCCGTCACCGTCTCCGGCCCCGCCGCCCGCGTCGACACCGTCGTCGTCCTGCTCTCCGAGCTCATTGACGTCGCCCGCACCGGCACGCCCCTGACCGCGGACGCGGTTGAGCGCGCCGTCGGCCTACTGGAGACCGCCGCCCGCCCCACCGAGGTCCTCACCGACGACATCCTCACCTCCCACGGCCGCACCATCCGCCCCAAGTCCCTCGGCCAGAAGGCCTACACCGACGCCATCGAGGAATCCACCATCACCTTCGGCATCGGCCCCGCCGGTACCGGCAAGACCTACCTGGCCATGGCCAAGGCCGTCGACGCCCTGGCCCGCAAACGGGTCTCGCGCATCATCCTCACCCGCCCCGCCGTCGAGGCCGGTGAGAACCTCGGCTTCCTGCCCGGCAGCCTCACCGACAAGATCGACCCCTACCTGCGCCCCCTCTACGACGCCCTCCACGACATGCTTGAGCCCGAGGCCCTGCCCCGCCTCATGGCCGCTGGCACCATTGAGGTCGCGCCCCTGGCCTACATGCGCGGACGCACCCTCAACGACGCCTTCGTCATCCTCGACGAGGCCCAGAACACCAGCCCCGAGCAGATGAAGATGTTCCTCACCCGCCTCGGCTTCGGATCACGCATGGTCGTCACCGGGGACATCTCCCAGGTCGACCTGCCCGGCGGACGCGAGTCCGGCCTCATCGTCGTGCGCAAGATCCTCGCCGGCGTCGACGGCATCAGCTTCTGCGAGCTCGGGTCGGCCGACGTCGTACGCCACCGCCTCGTGGGCCGCATCATCGAGGCCTACGCCCGCCACGACGCCGAGGTCGCTGCCCAGGACGCCGCCGCCCGACCCGCCGGACCGCCTGGCCGCAGCGGCCGCAACAGCCAGTACCGTCGGGGGAGCAGCAACCGCCCCGCCCGGCCTTACTCGGAGAGGAACCCGCATGACCACTGAGGTCATCAACGAGACCACCACCGTCATCGACGCCGCCGAGTTCGCGGACCTCGCCGACCACGTCCTGACCGCCATGCACGTCAGCCCCGCCGCCGAACTCAACATCATGTTCATCGACCCCGAGCCCATGGAAGAGCTCCACGTGCGCTGGCTCGACCTGCCCGGCCCCACCGACGTCATGAGCTTCCCCATGGACGAGCTGCGCCCCGGCTCAGCCGACTCGCCCACCCCCGCCGGCACCCTGGGCGACATCGTCCTGTGCCCGCAGGTCGCCGCCAAGCAGGCCCTGGCCGCCGGGCACTCCGCGGTCGAGGAGATGCTCCTGCTCACCGTCCACGGCATCCTCCACCTCCTGGGCTACGACCACGCCGAGCCCGAGGAGAAGAAGGAGATGTTCGACCTCCAGCGCCGCCTCCTGCTGACCTTCCTGGCCGAGCGCGGCAAGTGAGACCCGCGTGACCGGCATCCCCACCGCCGCGCTCATCGCCTGCGCGGTGATCGTCCTGGCCCTGGGTGCCCTCCTGTCAGCCGGCGAGTCCGCCCTGCTGCGCTTCACCCGCGCCGCCGCCGACGACCTCATCGAGGAGGGCCGCCGCGGAGCCGCCCGGGTCCGCCGCCTGGCCGAGCACCGCACCCGGGTCCTGGGCGCCCTCAGCGTCGCCCGCGTCGCCGTCGACATGCTCGCCGCCGTCCTCATCACCCTGGCCGCCTCCGGGCTCGTGCGCGCCTGGTGGCAGGTCCTGGCCCTGGCCCTGCTGGCCAACATCATCCTGCTGGGCGTCGTCGTCGGCTTCTCCCCACGCACCTACGGCCGGCGCAACCCCGCCAGCACCCTCCTCGCCCTGGGCGGCCTGCTCACCTGGGTCGACGTCCTGGCCGCCCCGCAGCGCCGCCTCGTCTCACGCACCCGCCGCCCCGAGTCCGCCCCCACCGACGCCGAGACCCGCGAGGCCGTCAACGAGGACCTGCGCGAGATGATCGACGAGATCGGCGAGACCGACACCATCGAGGACGAGGACCGCGAGATGATGCGCTCGGTCGTCGAGCTCGGCCAGACCCTCGTGCGCGAGGTCATGGTCCCACGCACCGACATGGTCACCATCGACGCCCACAAGCCCGCCTCCGCCGCCATGCGCCTGTTCATCCGCTCCGGCTACTCGCGCGTGCCCGTCATCGGGGAGGACGCCGACGACGTGCGCGGCATCCTCTACCTCAAGGACGTCCTGCGACGCCTGGCCGCCCACCCCGAGCACGAGGCCCTCGCCGTGGCCGGATTCGCCCGGGACGCCGAGTACGTCCCCGAGACGAAGCCCGCCGACGACCTCCTGCGCGAGATGCAGACCGGCCGCTTCCACATGGCCCTGGCCGTCGACGAGTACGGCGGCACCGCCGGCCTGGTCACCATGGAGGACCTCCTGGAGGAGGTCGTCGGCGAGCTCACCGACGAGCACGACCCCGAGCTGCCCGAGGTCGTCGAAGTCGCCCCCGGCACCTACCGCGTCCCCGCCCGACTCGCCCTGGACGAGCTCGGCGAGCTCTTCGACCTCGAGATCGACGACGACGACGTCGACACCGTCGGCGGCCTGCTCACCAAGGCCATCGGCCGCGTCCCCCTGCCCGGCGCCGCCGGCGACACCCAGGGCGTCCACCTCCAGGCCGAGGAGGCCACCGGCCGCCGCCGCCAGGTCTCCACTATTCTCGCCTCGCGCACCCCCGTACCCGAAGAGGACACCGATGACTGACACCGCCGACCAGACCGCCCCCGCAGCTCGCGACGACCAGCCCCAGGCCCCCGAGGAGCTGCTGGCCGAGCCCCTCGAGATGCCCGCGCCCGGCCCCGCCCCGGTCGGCTTCCGCTTCCCCACCGACGCCGAGCTCATGGACGGCCCCAACCCGCTCACCGACCCCGACGACGAGGAAGACGGAGAGGACGAGCCCGACGACGACTCCGGCGCCATTCGGCTGGACGCGGACGGCTTCCCGATCCTGGACGGGGACGACACGGACGAGAGCGCCGACGCAGCCGACACTGTTGACTCGGCCCGTGTCGAGATCGTCGTCCCCGACTTCCCCGAGGACTTCCGCGCCGGCTTCGCCTGCATCGTGGGCCGCCCCAACGCCGGCAAGTCCACCCTCACCAACGCCATGGTCGGCGCCAAGATCGCCATCACCTCCGGACGCCCCCAGACCACCCGCCACAACGTGCGCGGCGTCATCCACAAGGAGAACGCGCAGATCGTCCTGGTCGACACCCCCGGCCTCCACCGCCCCCGCACCCTGCTGGGCAAGCGCCTCAACGACCTGGTGCGCGAGACCCTCACCGACGTCGACGTCGTCGTCTTCTGCATCCCCGCCAACGAGAAGATCGGCCCCGGCGACCGCTTCATCACCCGTGACCTCGCCGAGCTGCGCACCCCCGTGGTCGCCGTGGTCACCAAGGCCGACACCGTCACCCGAGAGGCCCTGGCCGCCCAGCTCCTGGCCGTCAGCGAGCTGGGGGAGTGGGCCGATATCGTCCCGGTCTCAGCGCAGCGCAACGAGCAGATCGACGTCCTGGAGGAGGTTCTGCTGGGGTACATGCCCCTGTCCCCGCCGCTGTACCCCACCGGTGAGATCACCGACGAGCCCCAGCAGGTCATGATCGCCGAGCTCGTGCGCGAGGCTGCCCTGGAGGGTGTGCGCGACGAGCTGCCCCACTCCCTGGCCGTCGTCGTCGACGAGATCGCCGACCCCGACGACGAGCACGAGGTCGGCCGCATCAAGGGCGCCGGGGGCCGCCTCCAGGTGCGCGTGAGCCTCGTCGTCGAGCGCGACTCCCAGAAGGCCATCATCATCGGCAAAGGCGGACGGCGCCTCAAGGAGGTGGGCGTCACCGCCCGCAAGGGCATTGAGCAGCTGCTGGGCCGCAAGGTCTACCTCGACCTGCACGTGCGCACCGCCAAGGACTGGCAGTCCGACCCCAAAGCCCTGGCCCGCCTCGGTTTCTGAGCCTCCCCACGCTGTCGGTGCAACGGTACGGACGGCATCTGGGACCAAGGGGACTTGCGACACGGTGCGACTTGATGCTCGAATCGGTCGCGCACAAGGGGTGCCTTAGCGCACACTTGGAGGGTCCGATGTCACATCGACCTGGAGACCAAACGCATGACGAACAACGCCGTTCCCAGTCCGCCCCGCACCGACGCAGGCAACGCAGGACGTCGCTGCCCCGACGACCTGTGGGCGCTGGGCGAGAAAGCCGTCGCCCGAGCACGCCGGTGGGCTGACGAGTCGGCATCCGAGCCGGTACCGCGCTCAGCCAAGCTCCTTTCCCGCATCCTCTCCGACCCCGAGGGCCTGACCTTCACCACCCGCTTCGTCGACGACGTCGTGCGTCCCACCGACCTCGACGTCGCCAGCACCGCCCTCAAGCGCCTGTCGGCAGGACGCACCGACTTCCTGCCGCCCGCCCTGGCCGGAGCCATGGGACTGGGCTCGGCCGCCTCCCGTCTCGCCCCGCGCACCGTCACCGCGGTCGCCCGGCGAGTCTTCCGGGAGATCGTCGGCGACCTCGTCGTCGACGCCACCGACAAGGGACTCGGGCCCGCCCTCGCCCGCCTGCGCAAGGGCGGCAACCGCCTCAACGTCAACCTCCTGGGCGAGGCCGTCCTGGGGGAGAAGGAGGCCTCCCGCCGCCTGGCCGAGGTCTCCCGCCTGGTCACCCGCGAGGACGTCGACTACGTCTCGGTCAAGGTCTCCGCCGTCACCGGCCCCCACAACCCCTGGGGCTTCGAGGAGGTCGTCGCCCACGGCGTCCAGGCCCTCCTGCCCCTCTACCGCCTGGCCCGCGACCACGGCACCTTCCTCAACCTGGACATGGAGGACTACAAGGATCTCGACCTGACCATCGCGGTCTTCACCGCGATCCTCGACCAGGAGGACATGCGCGGCTACGAGGCCGGCATCGTCCTGCAGGCCTACCTGCCCGACTCCCTGGGCGCCATGCAGCGCCTCCAGGAGTGGGCCGCCAAGCGTGTCGCCTCCGGCGGCTCACGCGTCAAGGTCCGCATCGTCAAGGGCGCCAACCTGTCCATGGAGAAGGTCGACGCCGAGATCCACGGCTGGGAGCTGACCACCTGGCCTTCCAAGCAGGCCACTGACACCAACTACAAGCGCATGCTCTCCTGGGCGATGACGCCCGAGCGCACCCGCAACATCCGCCTGGGCGTGGCCGGCCAGAACCTCTTCGACATCGCCTTCGCCTTCGAGCTGCGCGCCGCACGCGGCGTCGAGGACAGCGTCGAGTTCGAGATGCTCTCCGGAATGGCCACCGGCATCCAGGAGGTCGTGCGCCGCGACACCGGCCACCTCCTGCTGTACGTGCCCGTCGTCGACCCCCACGAGTTCGACGTCGCCATCTCCTACCTGGTGCGCCGCCTGGAGGAGAACGCGGCGCCGGAGAACTTCATGTCCGGGGTCTTCGACCTGGCCAGCAACGAGCAGATCTTCGCCCGCGAGCGCGACCGCTTCCTGGCGGCCCTGTCCGATCTCGACCCGGACGCCCCGGTGCCGGTGCCCAACCGCACCCAGAACCGGCTCGCCGAGCGGGAGGCGGGCATCCCTGAGGAGACCGGCACTGTCGCCGAGCGCGCCAGGAGGCCCTTCGTCTCCGAGGCCGACTCCGACCCGGCACTGGCCGCCAACCGCCAGTGGGCCCGGGACATCGCCGCCGCCATCCCGGGATCCACGCGGGGCGTGGCCGAGGTGGAGGCCGGCGCCGCCCGCCTGGCCACGAACGCCGATGTGGACTCCCTGGTGGCCGCGACGGCCGAGGCGGCCGGCGTCTGGCAGTCCCTGGACCCGGCCGAGCGCGCCGCCGCCCTGCACCGTGTCGGCGATGTCCTGGCCGCCCGGCGCGCCGAGCTCATCGAGGTCGCCGGCTCCGAGGCCGGCAAGACCATCGACCAGTCCGACCCCGAGGTCAGTGAGGCCATCGACTTCTGCCACCACTACGCGGAGTCCTCACTGCTCCTGCACGACCCGGAGTACATGGTCGGGGCCCGCTTCGCCCCGGTGGACGTCACCGTGGTCGCCTCGCCCTGGAACTTCCCGGTGGCCATCCCCACCGGGGGAGTGGCCGCGGCCCTGGCGGCCGGCAGCGCCGTCATCCTCAAGCCCGCCCCGCCGGCCCGACGCTGCGCGGCCGAGCTCGTGCGCGCCTTCCACGACGCCGGGATCCCCGAGGACCTCGTGGCGCTCGCCCCGATGGAGGACGGAGAGGTCTCACGCCACCTGGTGACCCACAAGGACGTCGACCGCGTCGTCCTCACCGGCTCCTATGACACGGCCCGCCTCTTCCGCTCCTGGAAGCCGGACATGCACCTGCTGGGGGAGACCAGCGGCAAGAACGCCATCATCGTCACTCCCTCGGCCGACCCCGACATCGCCGTGCGCGACGCGGTCTACTCGGCCTTCGCCCACGCCGGCCAGAAGTGCTCGGCCTCCTCCCTGCTGGTCCTGGTCTCCTCGGCCGGCAAGTCCGAGCGCATCGCCCGCCAGCTCGTGGACGCCACCGCCTCCCTGCGGGTGCGCCTGCCGCTGTCGCTGGACTCCCAGATGGGGCCCGTCGTCGTGCCCGACGACGAGAAGGCCGTGCGCGGCCTGACCACCCTGGGGGTCGGTGAGCACTGGGTCCTCAAGCCCCGCTACCTCGGTGACGGCCTGTGGACCCCGGGTATTCGCGCCGGGGTCGTGCCCGGCAGCGAGTTCCACCTCACCGAGTACTTCGCGCCCGTCATCGGCGTCATGCGGGTCGACACGCTCGAGGAGGCCATCGAGGCGGTCAACGCCGTCGACTACGGGCTCACCTCCGGGCTCCAGACCCTCGACGCGGCCGAGCTGGCCGTCTGGCTCGACTCCATCCAGGCCGGCAACATCTACGTCAACCGCGGCATCACCGGGGCCATCGTGCGCCGCCAGCCCTTCGGCGGCTGGAAGCGCTCGGCCATCGGCTCGACGACGAAGGCCGGCGGCCCCTCCTACCTGCTGGGACTGGGAGACATTGAGCCCGCAGACGGCCAGGACGTGAAGGAACTGGAGGGCCAGGGCACTGCGGCGCTCGACCCGCGCGTGGCGAGCCTGTGCGACGCCGTCAGTGGCCAGCTGGGCGAGGCCGACCTGGCCGGGCTGCGCCGCGCCCTGGTGGCCGACGCCTCCGCCTGGCGGAGCGCCTACGGCGCCAACCATGATGTCACGGCTCTGGCCTGTGAGCGCAACGTCCTGCGCTACCGGCCCACTGACGTGGTCGTGCGCGCCGGGGCGGGAACCGAGCTGGCCGACGTCGTGCGCGTCATGGCGGCCGGCGTGCGCGGCGGAGGCTTCGTCAGCCTGTCCGTGGCCGACCGTCTGCCCCAGCCGTTGCAGAACGCGCTGCAGGCCGCCGGCGTCCAGGTGGCAGTCGAGGACCAGGGCGCCTGGGACACCCGCCTAGCCGAGCTGGCCGCCTCCGGCGGGCTGGGAACGCGCGTGCGCATCCTCGGCCCGCGTGAGGAGACCTCCGCGGCCCGCTGGAGCCACGCCAGCCGGGTGACCGGCGGGAGCCCCGACATCGCCCTGTACACCGGGGCCGTGACGGCCTGCCCGCACTCCGAGCTGCTGCCCTTCCTGCGCGAGCAGGCGGTGGCCATCACCAACCACCGCTTCGGCACCCCGCTGGACCTGGCCGAGGGCCTCCTGTAGGGCGGCCTGCGCCAAGGCGACGACACGTAGCCGAACCGAGTAATCGGGTGGTGCCCTACCCATCTGAGGGAGGGCACCACCCGATTACGAGTTGCCTGAAGGATCTCTCGCTCCCTTGCCCCTGACGATGCTACCCGAGTAGCATGTAGGTATGAAGTTAAGCGTGAGTTTGTCGGAGAGTGACCTTATTCTGCTGGACCGATGCGTGGAGCGCGATGGTTTGGCGTCGAGGTCTGCTGGTATTCAGAATGCCATCCGCCTGCTCGGAAAAGCTGATCTTCAGGATGCTTACGCTGAGGCCTGGTCCTCCTGGGATGCCTCTGAGGATGCAAACATCTGGGATAGTGCGGTCGCTGACGGGATCGATGGAGGTGAGGATGCTACGAGGTGAAATCCGCCTTGTCGATTTCGAGCCGTCTGTTGGCAGTGAGGCAAACAAGCGTCGACCTGCGCTCATAGTAAGTAACGACCATGCCAATGCGGCGGCCGCGCGCCTTGGTCGCGGTGTGGTGACGGTGATCCCAATGACCAGCTCAACCTCGCGAGTTCTCCCCTTTCAGGTATTCCTCCCCTCGGAGGCAACCGGCTTGCCCAAGGACTCAAAGGCTCAGGCGGAGCAAGTTCGATCTATTGCCGTGGAGAGAGTCGGCGAGGTTGTCGGCTGGTTACCCAGTGGCCTGATGAAACTGGTCAATGAGGCTCTGATCCTGCATCTCTCCCTGTGATGGTGTCTCACGTCAGGCGGGGGAACTCCTCCAGGGAGAAGACCGACTCCACGGGTACGTCGAAGTAGTGGGCGATGCGCAGGGCCAGGTGCAGCGAGGGGGCGTACTCCCCGCGCTCGAGGTAGCCCACCGTCTGGTAGTGGACCCCGAGGGCCTCGGCGAGCTCTCGGCGGCTCACCCGGCGGTCGGCGCGCAGGACCGCGATCCGGTTGTGGACGACGTCGTCGGACATGGTCACAGACCGGCCTGGGAACGAATGGTGGACTGCACGCGCGCCAGACTACCGATCGTCTCCTTGCGGAAGCTGTGCCGCACGATGAACGAGGCCCCCGTGAAGCCGAGGAGTGTCCATGCAATCAGGACCCCGACGGCGAGCACTGGGAGGAAGGTACGACCCACCTCCCACGAGGGGTCGCCCACCAGCGCCCACCGGGTCAGGTGCCCCGACCAGTACGTCGGCATCACCAGCTGAACCGCCTGCACCCAGGAGGGGAGCCGGTCCAGGGGCATGAAGAGACCGCTTGTCGCGATGAGGGCGAAGATGGGCAGGTAGGAGACCATGAAGCTGTAGACGCCTCGGACGAAGGCTCCCACGAGGAAGCCCAGTGGGGCCGTCGCAACGGCCGACAGCACCATGAGCGGCAGGCAGGCCAGCACCTGGGGCGGGCTCAGGGGCAGCGTCTCAACGAACAGGGCCCCACCGAGAAGAATGGTGCCCTGGAAGACGAGGGTCTGAGTGACCGAGGACATCGCCTTACCGATCGCCCACGTCAGAGGGCCGTGAGGCAGGACGCGCACCCTCAACAGGGCGCCGCCGATACGGTTGACGTAGGTCTCGCTGGCGATGTGAAAGGTGATGAAGCAGCTGATCGTGCCGATGCTGCCGGCGAGGAACATGGGGCCGAAGGTCGTGTGGGCCCCGGCGGTCGCCTGGGTGCTCCTGCCTGCCAGCACGATGGCGATCACGGAAACCAGCAGCGCGATGCCCGACCCGACGACGTTTGCTCGCAGGTCCAAGACGGCCTGGCGACGGGCTGCGCGCAGAACTGCCAGGAAGGTGCGAATGCTCATGACTGCGGCTCCTTGCTGCTGACGAGGGAGAGGTAGGTCTCCTCCAGGGTGGGGCGGGTAATGGTGAGCCCGGTGACGGCGTCGAGGTCGAGCTCCTTGACGAAGCGCTCGGGGAAGTGGGTGGAGTGGACATGGTGGGTCCCGTCCTGGACCCAGGTGATCTCCGCGCCGCGATCGAGGCGCTCACGCAGCGCCGTCACCGTGCCGTCGGCGAGGATCCGTCCCTCGTTCATGATGAGCACGCGTGAGGCCAGGTGCTCGGCCTCAGCCAGGTCGTGGGTGGTCATGACGATGGTGGCGTCGTCGTCGACCCGGGCCAGAATGAGATCGTGCAGTCGCGCCTTGGAGACCGGGTCCAGTCCGGTCGTCGGCTCGTCCAGGACGAGGAGCTCGGGCGCGGCCATGAGGGCGGCCGCGAAGTCAATGGTGCGTCGCTGCCCGCCGGAGAGCCTTGACAACCGGGAGTCGGCCTTCTCGCTGAGGCCGACGGCGTCGAGCACCTCGTCGACGCTGCTCACCCGGCTCGCCGCTGTCAGCTGGACCGAGCGGATCCACTCCAGCTGGTCCCTCACCCTCCACTTGGCGTGGTCGGTCCAGCTCTGCTGCACCAGCCCGACCCTCGCCCAGAAGTCGGCACCCGCCCGGCGCGGATCGGTGCCGAGCACACGCACCCTGCCGGCGGTCGGGGTCAGAGATCCCAGCAGGTTCTCCACGAGGGTCGTCTTGCCCACGCCGTTGGGGCCGAGCAGGCAGACGACCTCTCCGGCCTCGACCGACAGGTCGATGCCGCGCAGCACCGGGGTGTTCCCGTAGGAGAACTCGAGGTTCTCCGTGGTGATGACTGGAGTCATCGCACAAACCCTCCTGAGTAGAAGCGCAACTGAGTGTAGTAGAGATGCTATATCATGGTGTTGGTGTGCGTCAGAGTGCGAGACATGGCCCGCGGGGGGCCCCTTCATCCTCCGTCTCACTCTGCGGTCCCATGCGACCCCCTTACCTGACGATGGGTCCTCATCGGGGTAGGGTCTACGGCGTGCGAGCGACTCCAGGCCACCAGGTGAGCCTCCTGCTTAGTCGCCGCGGCGGGGCCTGACAGGCCGGCACCCCGACCGCGGCTGACTCGTCCTGCTCGGCCACGTTCGCGGCCGCGTTCCTCAGGAGTCAGATGAGTCTTCTGGGAACCGCCGTCGGAACCACGAAGCATCTGATCCCAGGAGAAACCCGATGCGCAACGCCCGCCCCGCCCCCCAGCAGCCCTCCGGTATGCCGTTCGCCAAGTACCGGCCCTTCCTCGACGTCGTCTCCATTGACCTGCCCGACCGCACCTGGCCGGACAAGCGCATCACCGCCGCCCCCCGCTGGCTGAGCACCGACCTGCGCGACGGCAACCAGTCCCTCATCGAGCCCATGGGCCCCCAGGCCAAGCGCGCCATCTTCGACCTGCTCGTGAGCATGGGCTTCAAGGAGATCGAGATCGGCTTCCCGGCCGCCTCCCAGACCGACTTCGACTTCGTGCGCTCCCTGGTGGACGACGGCGCGATCCCCGAGGACGTCACCATCTCGGTGCTCACCCAGTCACGCGGCGAGCTCATCGACCGCACCCTGGACGCCTGCATCGGCATCCCGCGGGCCACCGTCCACCTCTACAACGCCCTGTCGCCCCTGTTCCGCAATGTCGTCTTCCGCATGGACCGCGACCAGATCCGCGAGCTCGCCGTCGACGGCACCCGCCAGATCATGGCCCGCGCCGAGAAGGTCCTCGACGAGGACACGATCTTCGGCTATGAGTACTCCCCGGAGATCTTCGTGGACACCGAGCTCGACTACAGCCTTGAGGTCTGCCAGGCCGTCATGGATGTGTGGGAGCCCGAGGAGGACCGCGAGATCATCCTCAACCTGCCCGCCACCGTCGAGCGCGCCACCCCCAACGTCTACGCCGACCAGATCGAGTGGATGAGCCGCCACCTGCCCCGGCGTGAGTCCGTGTGCCTGTCCCTGCACAACCACAACGACCGCGGCTCAGGCGTGGCCGCCGCCGAGCTCGGCCTCATGGCCGGCGCCGACCGCGTCGAGGGCTGCCTGTTCGGCCACGGCGAGCGCACCGGCAACGTGGACCTGGTGACCCTGGCCCTCAACCTCTTCAGCCAGGGCGTGGACCCCATGCTCGACCTGTCCGACATCGACGAGGTCCGCCGCACCGTCGAGCGGGCCACCGGCATGGACGTGCCCCCGCGCACCCCCTACGCCGGCGAGCTCGTCTACACCTCCTTCTCCGGCTCCCACCAGGACGCCATCAAGAAGGGCTTCGCGGCGCGCAACACTCAGGTCAGCGCCAAGCAGGCCGAGGGACTGGCCGACGCCGAGGCGCAGATCGCCGTCCCCTGGGCCATGCCCTACCTGCCCATCGACCCCCACGACGTGGGCCGCTCCTACGAGGCCGTCGTGCGCGTCAACTCCCAGTCCGGCAAGGGCGGGGTCGCCTACCTGCTGGGCACCACCCGCAAGCTCGAGCTGCCGCGCCGCCTCCAGATCGAGTTCTCCCGCATCGTCCAGCGCCACACCGACACCTACGGCGGCGAGGTCGACGGCGACCGCCTGTGGTCGATCTTCGCCGACGAGTACCTGCCCGCCGCGGCCGCCCCCGAGGCCGAGCTCAGCCGCTGGGGCCGCTTCGAGCTGCGTGGGGCCACCCTGACCTCCACCGGTGATGACGAGGACTCCACCCTCACCGTCACCCTGGTCGACGGCGGGGAGGAGAAGCACCTGACTGCCTCCGGCAACGGCCCCCTTGACGCCTTCGTCACCGCCCTGGAGAGCACGGGCCTGAGCGTGCGGATCCTCGACTACGTCGAGCACGCCCTGAGCGAGGGACGCGACGCGAAGGCCGCCAGCTATGTCGAGTGCGAGGTCGACGGCCAGGTCCTGTGGGGCGTGGGCATCGACCCCTCCATCACCACCTCCTCCTTCAAGGCTGTCATCTCCGCCATCAATCGCGCCCTGCGCTGAGAGGGCGTGAGAGACTGCGCCCGTGACGAGCAGGCTGTACCGGGATGAGGCGATCATCCTGCGCACCTACAAGCTGGGCGAGGCCGACCGCATCATCGTGATGCTCACTCGCCATCACGGACAGGTGCGCGCCGTGGCCAAGGGGGTGCGCCGCACCACCTCCCGCTTCGGCGCCCGCCTGGAACCCTTCTCCATGACCGACGTCCAGCTCCACGCCGGACGCACCCTCGACGTCGTCACCCAGGCCGAGATCATCGACCCCTTCGGCCGAGCCGTGAGCGCCGACTACGCCATGTTCACCTGCGCATCGACCATGGTGGAGACCGCCGAGCGACTCAGCGCCGACGACGGAGACCTGGGCACCGAGGCCAGCCCCCAGCAGTACCTGCTGCTGGCCGGGGCCCTGGCCGCCATGTCCCACCGGCGCCACGCCCCCGGGCTCATCCTGGACTCCTACCTGCTGCGGGCCCTGGCCCTGGGGGGCTGGGCGCCCTCGTGCTACGACTGCGCCCTGTGCGGCGCCCCCGGGCCCCACCGGGCCTTCCACGTGCAGGCCGGTGGGGCGGTGTGCGAGTCCTGCCGCTCGGCCGGCGCCGTCGAGGTCGAGCCGGCCACGATGGCGCTCCTGGGCGCCCTGCTCTCCGGCGACTGGGCCGTGGCCGACGCCTCCGGCCAGCGCGAGCGCTCCCAGGCCTCCGGACTCGTCTCGGCCTACACGACCTGGTACCTGGAGCGGCGCCTGCGCTCCCTCGCACTGGTGGAAAGGGCATAACCATGACAGACGTCGCCAGAGACATGACGGTCGAGGCCGCCCCGCCCCTGCACCGACCCGGCCTGACCCCACCCGTGCTGCCGGCCGCCTCCCTGCCCCAGCACGTCGCCGTCGTCATGGACGGCAACGGGCGCTGGGCCAACGCCCGCGGCCTGCCCCGCACCGAGGGCCACCGGGTGGGGGAGGCCAATATGCTCGACGTCGCCGCCGGCGCCATCGAGATCGGTGTCAAAGAGCTGAGCGTCTACGCCTTCTCCACCGAGAACTGGCGGCGCTCACCCGGTGAGGTCCGCTTCATCATGGGCTTCGCCCGCAAGGTCCTGCGCGTCCAGCGCGATGTCCTCAACTCCTGGAACGTCAGGCTGCGCTGGATCGGACGCACCCCGCGCCTGTGGAAGTCCGTCCTGCACGAGCTGCGTGAGGCCGAGCGCGTCACCGCGCACAACACGGGCCTGGTCCTCAACCTGTGCATCAACTACGGCGGGCGGGCCGAGATCGCCGATGCCACCCGAGCCATCGCCGAGGACGTCGCCGCCGGCCGCCTCAAGGCCTCCTCCATCAACGAGAAGACCATCCAGCGCTACCTCTACTCACCCACCATGCGAGACGTGGACCTGTTCATCCGCACCGGCGACGAGCAGCGCACCTCCAACTTCCTCATGTGGTCCTCCTCCTACGCCGAGCTCTACTTCTCGCCCCTGGCCTGGCCCGACTTCAACCGCACCGAGCTGTGGAAGGCCTGCGAGGCCTACGCCGGACGCGAGCGCCGCTACGGCGGGGCCGTGGACAAGGTGCTGCACGAGGAGCCCACCGGCGCCGAGGACCCGGAGGACGACGAGGCCGGCGAGTCACCGCACCACGACGGTCAGTAGGAAACTGGTTTGTCTTTCTCCTTCTGAGACGTGTGAGTGACATGGCATTCGAGGCACTCGCTCGGGAGAGACTCCGGGGTAGGACGGTTGGCCTGGAGTCGATGGTGGGCCGATGGAAGGGGCCTGACGCGGCGCCAGTGTCCATGACGCTGACATTAGCCCTGCTCAGGCGTCTTAGGCTGAGGAGTAATCCCCAGAATTCCAACGATTTACGCTGGCTGCTTCGACGGTGAAGCCGCTGATGTCAGCGCTGTGGACACCGGGCCGCAGTGGGATCGACTCCTCGGGGCCCGATGGCGCCGGCGTGACGCCGGCTCCGGACCGAGTCTTCTCTGGGACGAGCTACTCCACGAGGGTTGGGATCTACTGGTCAAGGGTTGTGCGTACTGCACGAAGGCCCTACCTACATGGAGTACACCCGACCTTCCTCCAGTAGCGCCCGACCCTCGTGCAGTACACGCCTTCATGAGACCACAAGCAGGAGGCAGGAAGTCGCCGGCAGGAAATCAGCTGCCGAGCGGATCAGACCTGCTCAGTCCTGTGAGGCATCCTGGGCCGAGCAGGTGGCGCACAGGCCGAAGAACTCCGCCGTGTGCTCCATCTGGGTGAAGCCCTGCCGGGCCGAGACCCGCTGAATCCACTCCTCCAGCCCGCCGCCGGAAACCTCCACGGTGTAGCCGCAGCGGCGGCACACGATGTGGTGGTGGTGCTCCTGCTCCTCGCAGGCCCGGTAGAGGATCTCGCCCTCGGCGCTGCGCACCTGGTCCACCGCGCCGGACTCCGCCAGCGTCTGCAGGTTGCGGTAGACGGTGGCCAGTCCCACCTTGGTGCCCTCGGCCTCCAGGGCGGCATGGATCTGCTGGGCCGAGCGGAACTCGTCAGTGCGGGCGAGGATATCGGTGACGGCGGCGCGCTGGCGCGTGGCGCGGGGACGCTGCGCCGTGCTGCTTGCGCTCATGATCTGCCTCCTGAGGTGATGTGGTGCCGTCGCGAGCGGCTGGCGAGCTGCAGCAGTCCGGACGCGAGGGCGACGACGGCGTAGCCCCCCACTAGGAGTACCACGATCATGGCGCCGGGAGAGGCCGCCACCAGGTAGGTGATGGTCAGACCCGACACGCAGGCCACCACGCCCAGACCCATCGCCAGGTACATGGTGCGGGCGAAGGAGTGCGACACGAGCTGGGCGATGGCCACCGGCACGATCATGACCGCCGAGACCAGCAGCGCCCCCACCACCCGCATGGACACCGAGACCGTTAGCGCCGCCACCACCGCCACCAGCACGTTGAGGGCGCCGGTGGGCAGGCCGCAGGCGTGAGCGAACTCCTCGTCGTGACACAGCGCGAACAGCGGGCCGCGCAGCCCCAGCCCCACCAGGAGGACCAGGGTGGCCAGGGCGATGGTGAACCAGGCGTCGGAGACCGAGACCGTGGAGATCGAGCCGAACAGGTAGGAGTTGAGATTCGTCGTCGTCCCTCCGGCGACGCGAATGAGGATGACGCCCCCGGCGATGCCCCCGTAGAACAGGATCGCCAGGGCCACGTCTCCCCGGGTCCGGCCGTTGGCGCGGATGACCTCGATCATCACGGCTCCCAGCACGCTGATGAGGATCGCCCCGGGTACGGCCCAGGCGTCGTGAGGAGTGACGTTGGCGGCGGCCCCGGCCAGCCAGCCCAGGGCGATGCCGGTCAGGGCGATGTGCCCGATCCCGTCGCCCAGCAGCGCCAGGCCCCGCTGAACCAGGTAGGTGCCCACCACCGGGGCGGCCAGCCCCACCAGGACCGCCACGATGAAGGCGCGCTGGATGAGGGGACTGGCGAGCATGTCGGAGACGAACTCGATCATGGGCGGGTGCTCCTACCGGAATGGGGGCGCGTGTCAGGCAGCCGATGGTCGAGGACGGGGGCGTGGTGGGCCGGAGGGCCGCCGGCATCCGGGTGATGGTCGTCGTCGGCGCCGTAGTCGGTGTACGCGCGGTGCAGGTCTCCCTGGGGCGCGCCGGTCCCGCTGTCGCGCAGGTGAGCGACCTCGCCGGCCGGGCCGTCGGCGACGAGCCGGCCGTCCTGCAGGAGGATCGCCCGCTGGACGACGTCGGAGAGCTCACCCATCTCGTGCAGGACCGTCACCAGGGTCAGCCCCTGCGCGCGCAGCCCCTGAAGGATCTCGGCCAGGGACTCGCGGCTGGCACGGTCGATGCCGGCCAGGGGCTCATCGAGGATGAGCAGCTCGGGGGAGCGGACCAGGGCCCGGGCGATGAGGACCCGCTGGGCCTGCCCGCCGGAGAAGACCTGGACGTGGTCCGCGGCCCGGTGGGCCAGCCCGACGGCGTCGAGGGCTGCCATGGCTTTGCGTTTGGCGGCCCGCCCCCGATCGGCCCAGGGACGGCGCGGCCCCAGGAGCCCGGAGCGCACCACCTCCAGGGCGGTGGCCGGGACGCCGGAGCCGGCGCCGATCCGCTGGGGGACGTAACCGACCCGCTCCCAGGGGACCCTGTGGCGGCGCGAGGTGGGGGTGCCCAGGAGCTCGATGCTGCCGCCGGACAGGGGCACCAGCCCCAGAACGGCCTTGACGAGGGTGGACTTGCCTGAGCCGTTGGCGCCCAGGATCGCCACGGACTCGCCGCCGCCCACGGCCAGGCTCACGTCGTCCAGGATGAGGGAGGAGCCCAGGACGACGCTGAGCTCACGGACCCTGATGGCGAGCGTGGACGACGCCGCCCGGGGGGAACCGGACGGCGTCGTCACAGACGCTGGTGAAGGTGGAGATGATGAGGTCATACGGTTGCGATCATGCCAATCTGAGGGGACGTCATCTGCTCGGGGCGTCGGACTCGGCGGCCCGGGCCCGAGGCTACTTGCACACCATGGCGGACCTGAGCCGCTCCAGGTTGCTGGTCATGGCGTCGGTGTAGTCGCCCCGCTCGGGCTTGGACTCCAGGGGACTGAGAACGCTCGTCTCCGCCCCGGTCTCCGCGGCGATCGCCTTGGCGGGGGCGTCGGAGACCAGCTCCTCGGTGAAGATCGTCTTCACCCCCGTCTTCTCGACCACCGACTTGATGTTGGCCATCTCGGCGGGGCTGGGCTCGGTCTCCGGGTCGATGCCGGAGATGGAGGCCTGGGTCAGGCCGTAGCGCTCGGCCATGTATCCGAAGGCGGCGTGGGAGGTGATGAAGGTCTTGTGCTGGCAGCTGGACAGGCCCTGCTTGTACTGGTTGTCCACTCCGGTCAGCGCCGTCTTGAGCTTGTCCAGGCCCGCCTTGTAGTCGTTGGCGTTGGCCGGGTCGATCTTGGCGAAGGAGGCCTCAAGGGCCTCGGCCACCTTGATCATGCGGTCCGGGTCGAGCCAGAAGTGCGGGTCGAGGTCGCCGTCGTGCCCCTCACCGCCCTCGGCGTGCTCATCGTGGCCGTGCTCGTCGTGCTCGGCCTCGCTGGCCTGCGCGGTAGCGGCGGCACTGGCCGTGGCCGAGCCTCCGTCGGTGGCCTCCTCGCCGTGCTCGTGCTCCTCCTCAACCCCCTCGTGGTGGACGAGGTTGGCCGGCTTGCTCAGGTCCACGACGGTGGGGCCGGAACCGACCTCCTTGACGGCCTTGTCCAGGGAGGGCTGGAAGCCGGGGACGTAGGCGATGAGGTCGGCCTTGCCCAGCTCGGCGGTCTCCTTGCCGGAGAGCTCGAAGTCGTGCGGCTCGACGTTGGAGGGGGTCACGGTGGAGACCTTGACGAGCTTGCCGCCAATGGCCTCGGCCAGGTACTGGATCGGGTAGAAGGACGTGGAGACCGTCAGGGTCTTGCCCGGGGCGATCGTGTGCGGCGCCGATGCGTCTGACGAGCTCTCGCCCTTCAGGGCGCTGCACGCGCTCATGCCTGCGGCCAGCATGAGGGTGGCTCCGAGCGCCACGACGCGGTGGAGACGACGGGAACGAGCCTGTGAAACATTCATGCGAATCATTCTCATACTCTGTCGGTCCTGCGTCAAACTCGGGGCGAGCCCGCGTGTGCGCTGCTGAGAGCCGGTTTGCACGGCAGTCGGGAGGGCCTCCCGGGCGCGTGCGCGTGTCGGTGGTGCGATGGGCCCCTCACCGATGCTCGGCCCCTGTCCGCCTAGACTGTCACCACTCGTCCCCACCAACCAGGCGGGACCACGACTACTCCTGAAGGAGCATCCGTTGGCATCCACCCCTTCACGCCTCGACGCCGTCATCAACCTCGCCAAGCGGCGCGGCTTCGTCTTCCCCTGCGGCGAGATCTACGGCGGAACCCGCTCGGCCTGGGACTACGGGCCGCTGGGCGTCGAGCTCAAGGAGAACATCAAGCGCCAGTGGTGGCAGTACATGGTCCGCTCGCGCGACGACGTCGTCGGGCTGGACTCCTCCGTCATCCTGCCGCGTGAGACCTGGGTCGCCTCCGGTCACGTCGGCGCCTTCACCGACCCGCTCGTGGAGTCCCTGCACACCCACAAGCGCTACCGCGCCGACCAGCTCATCGAGGACTACGCCGCCCGCAAGGGCCTCGACCCCGAGAACGTCACCCTCGACATGGTTCCCGACCCGGTCACCGGCCAGCCGGGCTCCTGGACCGAGCCGCGCGAGTTCTCCGGCCTGCTCAAGACCTACCTGGGGCCGGTCGACGACGAGTCCGGCCTGCACTACCTGCGCCCCGAGACCGCCCAGGGCATCTTCATCAACTTCGCCAACGTCATGAGCGCGGCCCGCAAGAAGCCGCCCTTCGGCATCGGCCAGGTGGGCAAGTCCTTCCGCAACGAGATCACGCCGGGCAACTTCATCTTCCGCACCCGCGAGTTCGAGCAGATGGAGCTGGAGTTCTTCTGCGAGCCGGGCACCGACGAGGAGTGGCACCAGTACTGGATCGACTACCGCAAGGCCTGGTACACCGACCTGGGTATCAGCGAGGACAACCTGCGCCTCTACGAGCACCCCGCCGAGAAGCTCTCCCACTACTCCAAGCGCACCGTGGACCTGGAGTACCGCTTCGGCTTCGCCGGCTCGGAGTGGGGCGAGCTCGAGGGCATCGCCAACCGCACCGACTTCGACCTGTCCACCCACGCCGAGCACTCCGGCAAGGACATGTCCTACTTCGACCAGACCCGCTCCGAGCGCTGGACCCCCTACGTCATCGAGCCCTCCGCCGGCCTGACCCGCTCGCTCATGGCCTTCCTCGTGGAGGCCTACACCGAGGACGAGGCCCCCAACACCAAGGGCGGGGTGGACAAGCGCATCGTGCTCAAGCTCGATGCGCGCATCGCCCCGGTCAAGGCGGCCGTCCTGCCGCTGAGCCGCAAGGAGGAGCTGACCGGTCCGGCCAAGGAGCTGGCCGCCCGCCTGCGCCGCTCCTGGAACGTGGAGTACGACGACGCCGGCGCCGTCGGCCGTCGCTACCGCCGCCAGGACGAGGTCGGCACGCCCTTCTGCCTGACCTACGACTTCGAATCGCCCGAGGACGGGGCCGTCACCGTGCGCGAGCGCGACACGATGACCCAAGAGCGCATCCCGCTCGAGGGCGTCGAGCGCTACCTGGCTGAGCGCCTCATCGGCTGCTGAGCAGCACCGAGCAGGCCGGCAGTCTCGCTGAAGCCTCGCCGGGCCGGCCACCATCCGGGTCCCGCCCCGTGTCCCTGGCTCACCTCAGGGACACGGGGCGGGCATGATGGGACGGTGAGCACCAACTCGACCTCCCCGAGCAACGAGTCCGTCCCCGCCGAGAGCCTTCCCGAGCCGCCGGCCGAGGAGGGACGGGACAGCAGGGGCCACGGCCGTCACAGCAGCAGCGGCCATAGCCACTCCCACTCCGGGCCCCTGGATCTGGAGGCGGGGGAGGTCCGCCGGGTGCGGATCGTGCTCGGTGCCATCGTCGGCGCCCTGGTCCTGGCCACGGTCGTCGGGCTGTTCGTGCTCTGGCCCGGCAAGAGCTCACTCATCGGCTCGCGCTCCTTCACCGCCGAGGGCGGCTCGGTGGGCAAGGCCACCATCACCTCCACGGACCTGTCGGGCTGTCAGAGCTCGGTGAGCGCCCTGACGGAGGTCAACGGCGTCAAGCCGGAGGAGTTCGCCAAGGGGCACGTGTGCGCCCGCATCACCGAGGGTGAGGGCAAGGGCCTGGTCATGCCGGTCCAGCTGGTGGGTGAGCCCCGCAAGCTCGCCCACGCCGGCGACCGGCTCGTCGTCCTCTACTCGCCCCAGGCCATCCTGTCCGGCTCCCCCTACTCCTTCATCGACTACCAGCGCCAGCTCCCGGTCGGCGCCCTGGCGGTCGTCTACCTGGTGCTCGTCGTCGCCGTGGCCGGGCGCAAGGGCGTCCTGAGCGTCCTGGGTCTGCTGGTGGCCACCGGCGTGCTCGCCTTCTTCATGATCCCGGCGCTCCTGGCCGGCTCCCACCCGCTGGCGGTGACCCTGGTCGGATCGATGGCGATGATGCTGGCGGCCGTCTACGTGGCCCACGGCGTGTCCATCCGCACCACGACCGCCCTGCTGGGAACGGTGGCCGGCATCGTGCTGACCGTGCTGCTGGCCCTGTGGGGGACCGACGCCGCCCACCTGGCCGGCGACGTCGACGAGACCGCCCGCCTGCTGGCCTCGCGCACGCATATCGATCTGCAGACGCTGCTGACCTGCGGCATGGTCATCGCCGGGCTCGGCGTCCTCAACGACGTCACCATCACCCAGGCCTCCTCGGTGTGGGAGCTGCACGCCGCCAACCCGCTGCTGTCGCGCACGCGCCTGTTCACCGGCGGGATGAGGATCGGCCGGGACCACATCGCCTCAACGGTCTACACCCTGGCCTTCGCCTACGCAGGCACGGCGCTGCCGCTCATCCTGGCCGCCGCCCTCATGGACCGGGCCGTGCTGGACACCATGCTCTCGGGTGAGATCGCCGAGGAGATCGTGCGCACCCTCATCTCCTCCATCGGCCTGGTCCTGGCGATCCCGGCGACCACGGCGATCGCGGCCGCCCTGTGCCGCGTCACCCCGGTCCTCGACGAGTAGACGAGCAGCCGATGACCGGCCTCAAGGACCCGGTGAGGATGCTGTCTCAGCCGCCGGAGACGTCGGACTCGGCCTGGCTGAGCATCTCACGGTGGGCCGCATCCAGGGCGGGGGAGTCCAGCCAGCCGTCGGGCAGACGAGGAGTCTTGGGGCTGCCGGCCCGCCCTCGGGGGCCCTCGACGATGTCGCCGGGGTAGTCCACGACCTCGGGCAGGCGCGAGCGCATCCGCGCCAGGCCGGCGTCGAGCTCGTCCAGGCTCCGGATCCCCATGAGGTCGGCGCGCGCCGCGCCGCCGACCGGGTAGCCCTTGAGGTACCAGCCCACGTGCTTGCGCAGGTCGCGCACCCCCCGGTCCTCACCCATCTCCTCGGCCAGCATGCGCCCGTGGCGACGGATCACCTCGATGACGGCGTCCAGGTCCGGGCGGGTGCGCGTCGGCGAGCCGTGCATGGCCGCCAAGATGTCGGCGAACAGCCAGGGCCGTCCCTGGCAGCCCCGGCCCACGACGACGCCGTCGCAGCCGGTGGCCTCCATCATGCGCACCGCGTCGTCGCCCAGCCAGACGTCCCCGTTGCCGAGCACCGGCAGGTCAGTGGCCTCCTTGAGCCGGGCGATCTCCTCCCAGCGGGCCTGGCCAGAGTAGTGCTGGCGCGCGCTGCGGGCGTGCAGGGCCACGGCGGCGATCCCAGCGTTCTCGGCGGCGCGGGCGGCGTCGAGGAAGGTCTCGTGCTCCTCGTCGATGCCCAGGCGCATCTTCATGGTCACCGGCACCTGCCGCGCCCGCCCGACGGTGCGGACGGCGGCCTCACTGGCGCGCACCGCCTCGGTGAGGATCGCCGCCAGCAGGTCACGCTTCCACGGCAGCGCCGCCCCGCCGCCCTTGCGGGTCACCTTGGGGACCGGGCAGCCGAAGTTCAAGTCGATGTGGTCGGCCAGATCCTCCTCCACCAGGATCCGCACCGCGGCCCCCACCGTGGCCGGATCGACCCCGTAGAGCTGGATGGAACGCACCCTCTCAGCCGGGTCGGTGCGCACCATCGCCAGAGTGCGCTCGTTGCGCTCCACCAGGGCTCGGGTGGTGACCATCTCCGTGACGTACAGGCCCGCCGGGGCCAGCAGGCCGCCGTCAGGCGTGGGCAGCGGACCGGGACAGGAGGGCCTCAGCGACTCCGGCAGGGCCGCCTCGGCCATCTCCCGGCACAGGCGGCGGAAGGAGGCGTTGGTGACTCCGGCCATGGGGGCGAGCTCGACCGGGGTGGGCACCACCAGTGGCCCGATGCGCAGTGGCGCGGGCGCGCGGCCCGATGCGCAGGCGTCGGGGAGGCGGGGGGAGGTCTCACTCATCGTCACCCCGACATGCTGACATACGGCGGGTGCCAGGGCCGTGACCCGCCCCGCCCTACGATCCGGAACAGACACAGGTATAGACCACTTGTGAAGGAAGTAACAGGGGCGGATCAGTATCGGCGTATGACGAATCGCTGATGGCGAGTGCTGATGCGCGTTACCTTGTGTGCTTGTGCTGATGAACGAAGAGACCGAGCCGTCGATATCACGTTCCGTCGTCGTGACCGGAGCCTCCCGGGGGATCGGGGAGGCGGTTACGAAGGCGTTCCTGGCACAGGGCGACCGGGTGGCGGGCATCTCCCGCTCCGGTGAGGCCCCCGACGGCGCCCTGGCCCTGACCGCCGACGTCACCGACCCCGACGCCCTGGCCGATGCCCTGGCCGCCGCCACCGAGGCGCACGGCCCCATCGAGGTCCTCGTGGCCTCGGCCGGCATCAACCGGGAGTCACTGGCGGCCCGCACCTCCTCCCAGATGTGGGACGAGGTCATCTCCGCGGACCTGACCGGCACCTTCAACACCGTGCGCGCCGTGACACCAGCCATGATGCGGGCCCGCAAGGGGCGCATCGTCCTGGTCTCCTCTGCAATCGCCGCCCGCGGAGGCGTGGGCCTGTCGGCCTACGGCGCCGCCAAGGGCGGGGTGGAGGGGCTGACCCGCTCCCTGGCCCGCGAGCTCGCACCGCGCGGCATCACCGTCAACGCCGTCGCCCCCGGCTTCGTCACCACGGCGATGACCGCCTCCCTGCCCGACCACATCCGCACCGCCTACCTCGAGCAGATCCCCCTGGGGCGCTTCGCCGACGTCACCGACATCGCCGGCCCCGTCCTCTTCCTGGCCTCACCCGCGGCCGCCTACGTCACCGGCGCGATCCTCGGCGTCGATGGCGGCCTGGGCATGGGGCGCTAGGCGCACGGCGGGGCGCGAGACGTCGTCGGGACCGTATCCGGGCAGCGCCGTGGTGCCGTAGGGTAGAGACGTGACAACGGATCCCATGCGCCGGCTCGTGCTCGTCCGACACTCCAAGGCCTCTCACGACGCCGTCACCGACCTGGAACGTCCTCTGACCCCCAAGGGCACCGCCCTGGCCGGCCTGCTGGCCAAGGAGCTGCGCAAGCGCCTGGAGACCACCGACCTGCTCCTGGTCTCCCCGGCGGCCCGGGCCCGCGAGACCGCCCGCCCCATCCGCGACCGCCTCGAGCCCACCGACACCCTCGTGCGCGAGGAGATCTACAACCTGGGCCCCAACGGCATCCTCAAGGTCCTGGCCGAGGATGGTGCTGACGCCAGGACGGTCGTCGTCGTCGGCCACGAGCCCACGATCTCCGTGCTCGCCCACATCCTCCACGACACCGACGACGACCTGGCCTCCCAGATCTCCTTCGGGGTGCCCACGGCCACCGCCGTCATCATCGATGTCCCCGGCACCTGGGCGGACCTGGAGCCCAAGGGCGCCCGCATCCGGGAGATCTTCACCGCCCGCAAGCGCGACTGAGGCCGGGCCTCCCCGAAGCCGCAGCCGGTCAGCCCCCGATCAGCTGCAGGACGGCACGCAGGTCACACACGTGGATGGCCGCATCGGCCTGCTCAACGACCACCGGCTTGGCGCAGAACGCCACCCCCAGCCCCGCGGCCTCCAGCATGCCCAGGTCGTTGGCCCCGTCACCCACTGCAATGGTGCGCTCCATGGGCACACCATCCTGCCGGGCCCAGGAGATCAGACAGCGGACCTTCTCCTGACGGTCCACGATCCGCCCCAGAACCCGACCGGTGAGACGGCCCTCCTTCACCTCCAGGCGGTTGGCCGCCACGTGGTCGATGCCCAGCCGCTCGGCCAGAGGCGCCACGACCTCCTCGAAACCGCCCGAGACGACCCCCACCCGGCAGCCGCGCGCGTGCAGCGCCTCAATGAGCTCGGCCGCGCCCTGAGTGGGGCGCACCTCGGCCAGGACCTCCGCGAGGACCCCCTGGGGGACACCGGCCAGCGTCGCCACCCGCTCGTGCAGGGAGGCTGCGAAGTCCAGCTCGCCGCGCATCGCTCGGGCCGTGACCTCGGCGACCAGCTCACGGGTCCCGGCTCGCTCGGCAATGAGCTCGATGACCTCCTGCTCGATGAGGGTGGAGTCCACGTCCATGACCAGCAGGCCGGGGCCCTCAGTCACTAAGGGGCCCTCGCTCAGCGCCCCGCTGAGCTCCGCGGAGTCGCCGGCACGGTGTCGAGAGGTGTCACTCATGGCTCCATGCTAGTGGGCGAGCCGGCAGGCGAAGACGGCGCGCCGCCGCCCGGAGGCTCGGGCGATGGCGAGTACTGCAAAGGCGGTGAGCCTGCGGTCAGCGGGTGACGATCTGTCCCTTGGCCACCACCGTGATGCCGGACTCGGTCACGGTGAAGCCCCTCTCGCGGTCGTGCTCGGGGTCGATCCCCACCATGGCGCCCTCCTCGACCTTGACGTACTTGTCCAGGATCGCGCGGTTGACCACGGTGTTGCGGCCCACCTCGGCTCCGTCCATGATGACGGACTCGCGCACCGAGGACCAGGAGTTGACGCGCACACCGGGGGACAGGACCGAGGAGATCACCTCACCACCGGAGACGATGACGCCCGGCGAGACGATCGAGTCGACCGCGTGCCCCAGGCGCTCGTGGTGGCCGTAGACGAACTTGGCCGGAGGCATCGCGGCCTGGTAGCCGGCGAACAGCGGCCAGCGGTCGTTGTACAGGTTGAACACGGGGGTCACCGAGATGAGGTCCTGGTGCGCCTCGAAGAAGGCGTCCACGGTACCCACGTCGCGCCAGTAGTCACGGTCGCGCTCGGAGGAGCCCGGCACGTCGTTGTCCTTGAAGTCGTAGACGCCGGCCGCCCCCTGGTTCACGAACCAGGGCACGATGCTGCCGCCCATGTCGTGCTTGGAGGTCTCATCGGCGGCGTCGACCGTCACCGCCTCCAGGAGCGCGTCGGCGTCCATGATGTAGTTGCCCATCGAGGCCAGGACCTCGTCGGGGGAGTCCGGCAGACCGGGGGTCTCCTTGGGCTTCTCCACGAAGGCCTTGATCCTGCCGCGGTCGGACGGGTCGGTCTCGATGACGCCGAACTGGTCCGCCAGGGACCGGGGCTGACGGATGCCCGCGACGGTGCAGGGCAGACCAGAGGCGATGTGGTGGTCCAGCATCTGGGAGAAGTCCATGCGGTAGATGTTGTCCGCACCGGTGATGACCACATAGTCCGGCCGCTCGTCGTCGAGCAGGTTGAGGGACTGGTAGATCGCGTCGGCGCTCCCCAGGAACCAGTGCTTGCCCACGCGCTGCTGGGCCGGCACCGGCGCGATGTAGTTGCCCAGCATGTCGGACATGCGCCACGTCTTGGAGATGTGACGGTCCAGCGAGTGGGACTTGTACTGGGTGAGCACCACGACCTTGAGGAAGCCGGAGTTGATCATGTTGGACAGGGAGAAGTCGATGAGGCGGTAGATGCCGCCGAAGGGCACGGCCGGCTTAGCGCGATCGACGGTCAGGGGCATGAGGCGCTTGCCCTCGCCACCGGCGAGGACGATTGCGAGAACACGAGGTTGAGCCATGTGGCCCACCTTACGTTGCTCGAGGGGCCCGCGGGGCCAAATGGGTCACATTCCGGATAGGTTCTCCACCGAATCATTGCCTGAGGCATCATTCAGGACGATCGAGCACCGGGCGACTCGTCCTGACCCGGTCCCCGACGCCTCACGCACGAGTATCCCCGCCTCCACCGCGGAGCGGATGCCGCCGCCCCTCGCAGGAGAGTCGGTGGAAACCACCGGCGCTGAACGGTCCCACCGGGCTCCGTGTGCGTATAACGTCGGGTGTGGCGCCCGCCCCACCGCAGGCGCCCGTCCTGCGCCGACGAAGGCGCGGTCAGTCCATCCATCAGACAGAGGAGAGGCACACCCATGAGGGTCGACCTGCTGACCAAGGAGTACCCACCCTTCATCTACGGCGGCGCCGGAGTCCACGTCAACGAGCTCGCCAAGGTCCTGCGCCCCCTGGCCGACGTCCGCGTCCACGCCTTCGGCGGCCCCCGCGAGCCCGGCACCGAGGGCGCCGACGACGGCGTCACCGGCTACCCCGAGATCGCCGAGCTCGACGGCGCCAACGCGGCCCTGCGCACCTTCGGAGTCGACCTGGAGATGGCCCAGGGCACCGAGGGAACCGACCTCGTCCACTCCCACACCTGGTACGCCAACCTCGCCGGCCACCTGGCCGGCCTGCTCCACGGCGTCCCCCACGTCATCAGCGCCCACTCCCTGGAGCCCCTGCGCCCCTGGAAGGCCGAGCAGCTCGGCGGCGGCTACGCCCTGTCCTCCTGGGCGGAGAAGACCGCCTACGAGGCCGCCTCCGGGATCATCGCGGTCTCCAACGGCATGCGCGAGGACATCCTGCGCTGCTACCCGGCCGTCGACCCCGAGCGCGTCAAGGTCGTCCACAACGGCATCGACCTCGAGGCCTGGAAGCACCCGCACGGCCAGGAGGCCGATGCCGCGGCCGCCGCCACCCTCAAGCGCCTGGGCATCGACCCCGACCGCCCCACCATCGTCTTCGTCGGACGCATCACCCGCCAGAAGGGCCTGCCGCACCTGCTGCGCGCCTGCGAGCAGCTGCCCGCGGACGTCCAGGTCATCCTGTGCGCCGGCGCCCCCGACACCCCCGAGATCAAGGCCGAGGTCGAGGGCCTCGTGGCCCGCCTGCGCGAGAAGCGCACCGGCGTGGTCTGGATTGAGGAGATGCTGCCACGCCCCGAGCTCATCGCCGTGCTGGCCGCCTCCGACGTCTTCGTGTGCCCCTCCGTCTACGAGCCCCTGGGCATCGTCAACCTCGAGGCCATGGCCGTGGGCCTGCCGGTCGTCGGATCGGCCACCGGCGGCATCCCAGACGTCATCGTCGACGGCGAGACCGGCCTGCTCGTGCCCATCGAGCAGGTCCAGGACGGCACCGGCACCCCCATCGACCCGGCCCGCTTCGAGACCGATCTGGCCGAGCGCCTCACCACCCTGGTCACCGACACCGAGGCGGCCAAGGCCATGGGGCAGGCCGCCCGACGCCGCGTCGAGGAGCACTTCGCCTGGCAGGCCATCGCCCAGCGCACCATGGACGTCTACAACTGGGTGCTGGACCAGGGCTGAACGGGACGGCTCCCGCTCGGTGAACCCACCGATACGCCACCCAGTGGTGCGCCCCCTCTACCGGGCCCACCACTCGGTGGCCGCAGCGGCACCGTGACGCGCCACCGCCAGCAGCGGGCGCAGCACGTCGGCCCGCCGCTGCGCCTGCAGGGCGGTCGTGGCCGCACCGTCGTCGTCCAGGGCCAGCTCGCACATGCCCGCCAGGCGCAAGGAGCGCTCCAACAGCTCCCGATCACGGCGCGCCAGCCACGGCGGGACGAGGCGCGGATCCACCACCGCGGTGAGCAGGTCATTGAGGGCGTCGGCCATCTCCGGGCGCTCGCGGGCCAGGTCGAGCTCGATGAGCGCCTCGATGGCCTCCTCGGTGGCGGTGTGCACCTGTCGGCGGGCGTGTGCCGCATCCAGAGGGGGCAGCGGGGAGCTGAGCGGCTCGGCGTGCCAGGTCACCGAGGTGCCGGAGTCCTCAGGAACCAACAGCACCCGGCCGGCTGCCCCCTCCAGCACGACGCCCTCCTCGATGTCGGGCAGGAGCCCCCAGGTGCCGGTGCCGCCGGCCGGTGAGAGCAGGACCGCGCTCACCCGACTCAGGGGGCGGGCGGAGGCGAGCCACTGCTCCAGGCTGACGCGTCCTGAATCGTCGTCGTCGGCAGCAGTCGGTGTGTCCGAGCCCCCGGTGATGACGCTGCCGATGACGTCATGGGCGCCGTCGGGGCCTTCAACGAGCGACAGGCCGTGAGAGGAGGGCGAAGGCGCCCACAGGGCCAGCACGATGCTGACAGGCAGGTTGAGGGGATCCATGGGGGCCAACCATAGTGAATGGTGGTGGGGCGAGCCCCTAAGGGGAGCGCTCACCATGTGGGGCGCGGCTCTCGTCGCTCATCTTCCCTGTGTGAACTCACCGTCACGATAGGATCACCTCATGACCAGTGTCCTCCACCTCGACGACGTCTCACTGCACCGCGGCAGCCACCAGATCCTCAGTCACGTCAACTGGACCGTGGACGAGGGGCAGCACTGGGTGCTGCTGGGATCCAACGGCGCGGGCAAGACCACGATCGCCAGGATCGCCTCGGCCAGGCTCTTCCCCTCCTCCGGCACGGTCGACATCCTCTCCGAGCGGCTCGGGCGCGTGGACGTCTCCGAGCTTCATCCCCGTATCGGCCTGTTGTCCTCGGCCCTGGCCGCCAACGTCCAGAACGGCGAGAAGGTGCTCGGCGTGGTCCTGTCGGCCTCCTACGGGCGCATTGGGCGCTGGCGCGAGGAGTACGACGACTTCGACCTCGAGCGCGCTCACGCCCTGCTGGGCGCCCTGGGGGCCGCTCACCTGGTCGACCGGTCGTGGGGAACGCTGTCATCGGGGGAGCGCAAGCGCGTCGAGCTGGCTCGCGCTCTGATGCCGGACCCGGAGATGCTCTTCCTCGACGAGCCCGCCTCGGGGCTGGACCTGGCCGGCCGCGAGCAGCTCCTGGCTGCGCTCACCGAGATCATCTCCTCGCCCGACTCGCCCTCCATGGTCCTGGTGACCCACCACCTGGAGGAGATCCCGGAGGGCTTCACCCACGCGCTCACGCTGCGTGAGGGGAAGGTCGTGGGCTCCGGCCCGCTTCAGGAGGTCCTCACCGCGGACACGATCAGCACGACCTTCGGTATGCCGCTGGAGGTCACCTACGACCGCGGTCGCTACGCGGCCAGGGGGCTCCCTGCCGGCCACGGCAGGCGTGTCGCCGAGGCCAAGGGCTGACCACCGGTTCCGGGAGGGAAGGCCGCTGTGGGCTGCATCGATCCCTGATCGTCCCTGACCGGCACCCGACCACATACTCACCGACCGCGTTCATCAGGAGGTTCGCATGGAATGGCTGTTCTGGGTCGCAGGGGCGCTGCTCCTCGTCGTCATCGAGACGATGACAGCGGATCTCACCTTCCTCATGATTGCCGGAGGTGCGCTGGGAGGAGGGCTGACATCCTTCCTCGGCGGGCCCGTGTGGGCGCAGGTCGTGGTCTTCGCCTGCGTCTCCACCCTGCTTCTCTTCGCGGTGCGCCCCTGGGCCAAGCGTCGCCTGGCGGCCGCCACCCCGCAGATGAAGACCAACGTCGAGGCCCTCATCGGTCGGTCTGCCGTCACCATTACTCCTGTCGACCGTGAAGGCGGGCGGGTGCGCCTGGGCGGCGAGGAGTGGAGCGCCCGCCTGGCTCCCGTCGCCCAGGGAGGCGTCACCCGTCTGGAGGCCGGGGTGAGTGTGACCGTGGCCCAGATCGACGGGGCCGTGGCCGTGGTCGCCCCGGTGACGACCTCCACCGCCGCCCCCGCGTCCTGACGCTGCCCGCGCCGGCCCCAACCGTTCTGACCACCCGTTCAACCCTGCAGGAGGAACCTCGTGCCCTTCGTCTCCATCATCTTGCTTCTCGTGGCCGTCCTGGTCATCGTCGCCATCTTCCGGGCGGTGCGGATCGTCAAGCAGAGCACTGCGATCATCGTTGAGCGCCTGGGGCGCTTCCAGGCGGCCTACGGCGCTGGAATGCACTTCCTGGTGCCCTTCATCGACCGGGTGCGCAACATCATGGACCTGCGTGAGCAGGTCGTCTCCTTCCCGCCCCAGCCCGTCATCACCTCCGACAACCTCGTCGTGAGCATCGACTCGGTGGTCTACTACCAGATCACCGACCCCATGCGCGCCACCTACGAGATCTCCAACTACCTGCAGGCCATTGAGCAGCTGACGGTCACCACGTTGCGCAACGTCGTCGGCTCCATGGACCTGGAGCAGACACTGACCAGCCGCGACCAGATCAACGGCCAGCTGCGCGGCGTCCTGGACCAGGCCACCGGCCGCTGGGGAATCCGCGTCAACAGCGTGGAGCTGAAGTCCATCGACCCGCCGGCCTCCATCCAGGGCTCCATGGAGCAGCAGATGCGCGCCGAGCGTGACCGCCGCGCCGCCATCCTGACCGCCGAGGGTGTCAAGCAGTCCCAGATCCTCACGGCCGAGGGTGACAAGCAGTCCGCGATCCTGCGCGCCGAGGGCCAGGCGCAGTCCGCGATCCTCAAGGCGCAGGGTGAGTCACGCGCCATCCTCCAGGTCTTCGACGCCATCCATCGCGGTAACGCCGACTCCAAGCTGCTGGCCTACCAGTACCTCCAGACCCTGCCCAAGATCGCCAACGGCTCCTCCTCCAAGATGTGGATCGTGCCCACGGAGTTCACGGCGGCGCTCGACGGCATCGCCGGCGCCCTGGGCGGCGGCAAGGACGGTGGCCCCGGTGGTTCGGACGACTCCGACGACGACGCCGCCCGTCCCGGTGTCGACCTCTCCGGCAGCGAGCTCGACCTGGGGATCGCCTCGGACCTGGCCAGCACCAGTCTCCAGGCCCCCGAGGAGGCCCTCGCCCAGGCCCGTGGCGAGGTCGAGTCGGCCTCCCAGGAGGCCAGCGAGGAGCCCGCACCCAAGGCGGGCATCTCTCCGAAGGCTCCCGCGGATGAGGCCGACGGCGAGGCCACGGTGAGCGTTCCGACCTCCGACGGCCTCGAGGGGGCTCACGCCGCGCACGGCAGCCACGTGTCCGACCCCGAGGAGGCCCAGCCCGGTTCCGTGCCCCCTCGCGGCGGTTACGGCATCCAGGCCCAGCCCGGCTACGGCACGCCTCCCGGCGCGCCCCAGGGGCCCTACGGAGCCTGAGCCGGCCACCCTCACCCCCTGGCGAACCTGACGAGGGCCCGGGGATACTCGCTGCGGCGGGAGGAGTGGGCGATCCACGATGATCGGCCTATTCTTCCCGCCGTACTGCTGTACTGGACCGGGAAAGCCCCAGAAGGTGACGACGCGATGATTATTGAGCTGGCCGACGGCGCCGACGAGCGCCTGGCGGACTACACCAGGCTGACGGACGTGGCGCTGCGCCGTCGGCTGGAGACCCAGCGGGGCCTGTACATGGCCGAGTCCTCCAAGGTCATCACGCGCGCCGTGGCCGCTGGACACGCCCCGCGCTCCTTCCTCATGGCCCCGCGTCACCTGGAGGAGATGCGCCCGGTCATCGCCTCCGCGGCCGGCTGCGCAGGCAGCGACGACGGCGGTGAGGTCCCCGTGTTCGTCGCCCCCGAGGAGGTCCTGGAATCCATCACGGGCTTCCACCTGCACCGCGGGGCCCTGGCCGCCATGAACCGGCCCGAGCTCGTCGGTGTTCCCGAGCTGCTTGCGGCCGCCCGCGGGGGAGCGGGAGCCAGGAGGGTCGCGATCCTGGAGGACCTGGTGGACCACACGAATGTCGGGGCCGCCTTCCGCAGCGCGGCCGCCCTGGGGATCGACGCCGTCCTGGTCACTCCGCGCTGCGCGGACCCCCTCTACCGGCGCAGCGTGCGCGTCTCCATGGGCACCGTCTTCCAGGTCCCTTGGACCCGGATCGAGCACTGGCCCGCCATGGACGAGCTCCACGTGCAGGGCTTCACTGTGGCCGCCCTGGCACTGTCGGACGCTTCCGTGGCACTGGATGAGTTTGCGGCTTCAGCGGCCTGTACGGCCCCGGACTCGCGGGTCGCCGTCGTCCTGGGCACGGAGGGGGACGGGCTGTCCCACCGGACCATCACCGCGGCCGACGAGGTGGTGCGCATCCCCATGGCCGGGGGAGTGGACTCCCTCAACGTGGCGGCAGCTGCGGCTGTGGCCTTCTGGGCGCTGCGTCTGCCCTGACCCGGACCGCAGCCCGGCGCCGCTGGCAGATGCCGGAGCGGCAGCTCGCGGGTAGAACGGTGGGGCCGGATCCGTCCGTGGACGGATCCGGCCCCACCGTTGTGTCTGCAGCCGATCAGGTCAGCGGCGTCATTGTCGGGCTCAGGCCTCGGGCGCGGTGACCTTGATGAGGGCCTCGCCGGGCTCGACCGAGTCGCCGCCGACGACCTCGACCGAGGCGAAGGAGGCGGTGTTGGTGACGAGCACCGGCGTGGTCAGCGGGTAACCGGCCTGCTCGATGACGGAGCGGTCCACGCGGACGAGCTCCTGTCCCGCGCTGACGCGGTCGCCCTGGGAGACCTTGACGTCGAAGCCCTGGCCCTCCAGGTTGACGGTGTCCAGACCCACGTGGATGAGGATCTCCACGCCGCTGTCCAGGGTGATGCCGAAGGCGTGCCCCGAGGACGGGGCCACGACGACGGTGCCGTCCGCCGGAGCCGTGACGACGATGTCGCCCTGGGGCTCCAGACCCACGCCCTGACCGACGGCGCCCGAGGAGAACACCGGGTCGGGGACCTTGTCCAGGTCCATGGTCGTGGCCTTGAGCGGTGAGGCGATCTCAGTGACCGCACCGGGAACGAGAGCCGGCTTGGGGGTGGGGGCCTTCGCAGTCCGGTCGCCCTCCTCCACGGGAGCGGCAGCCGCAGCGGCGCCGTCGGTCTCCTTCTTCTCAGCAGGCTTCGCCTCGGTGGAGGCGATGGCCTCGCCAGCGGCGGCCGCCGCCGCACGAGCCTCGGCGCGCTCCTCCTTGGTGCGGTAGTCCGTGAGAATGATGAGAGTCATGGACGTGGCGAAGGCCGCGGTGATGGCGATGCCGTACAGAGGCATCGGGGTGAAGACCGGGATGCTCAGCAGCGAGCTGAACACGAAGGTGGAGGCCTTGATGCCGCCGCCGATACCGGTGATGAGACCACCCACGAGGCAGCCGGCCAGCAGACGCGGGTAGATGCGCTTGAAGCGGAGGTGGATACCGTAGAGGCTCGGCTCGGAGATGCCACCGAAGAGGCCGGCGGCCAGGGCGCCGGAGGCTGTCTGACGCATGACCTTGTCCTTGTCACGAATGGCCAGGACCAGCACACCGGCGGTGGCGCCGAAGCAGGCGAAGTTCCACGAGCCCATGGGGCCCTGGATGAAGTCGTAGCCCAGCGTACTGATGTTGGCCAGCATGATGGCGTTGAGAGGCCAGTGCAGACCCAGCGGCACCAGGAACGGGTAGAGCAGCGGGATGACGATCGCGAAGACGATCGGGGCGCTCGTGTTGAGCCATGCCAGCGCCGATCCCAGGCCTGTACCGACCCAGACGCCTACGGGGCCGATGATGAAGGCTGTCACCGGCATCATGATGATGAAGGAGAAGAACGGAACAAACACCATCTGCACGTTAGAGGGAATGAGCTTGGCCAGACCCTTGTAGACCAGAGCCAGGACGGCGACCATCATGAGGGGCACGAAGACCTGACCGCTGTAGTCGTTGAGCTGCATGGGAAGGCCCGCGACATGCGCGACACACAGATCCTTGTTCAACGTGGCGTTGTGGGTGCAGGTCGTTCCCATTGCCTTGCTGAGGTCGAGGAACTGAGGCGTCATCAGCGCCGCCATGACCGCAGCGCCTACCCAAGGATCGATGTTGAGCTTTTTGGCAGCGTTGTAGGCCACCATGATGGGCAGGAAGTGGAACACCGACTTGAACATGGCTTCCGCGAAGACCTGTGCGGCAGGCTTGTCCGCGGCCGTCAGGGTTGGGTCACTGGCATTGATGACGCCGAACGAATCCAGTACCGCGAGGCCCGCGATGATGAGCGAGGCGCCGAGCAGCACCGGCAGCAGCGGACGGAAGGAGTCCGAGAGGTACTCGAAGAAGGCGTCGACCAGGGCGTTCTTGCCGCGGGCCTTGGCCCGGGCGGCGGCCTTGACGTCGGCGTCGGACTGGCCTGAGCCGGAGGAGCCGCCCTGACTTTTCATGGCCGGCAGGCTGTTGATCTCGTCGTACACGCTCTGCACGGCACCACCGATGACGATCTGGTAGCGGTCCCCGGACTGGGGGACGGCGCCCATGACGCCCGGGATGGCCTCGACGGCAGCCTTGTCGATGCCGGAGGCGTCCTTCAGCTCGAAGCGCAGTCGGGTGGCGCAGTGGGTGAAATGGATGATGTTCTCGGCGCCGCCCACGGCGTCGAGGATTGCCTCAGGGGTTGAGGTCGTGGTTGCCATTCGGGCCCTTTCCTACTGAGCGAGGGTAACGAGGACGGAGGATGCACCCCAGTGCTCTCCGAAGTCTCCGACGGGCTCGCTCTCGGTGGTGGGGATCTGACACCTCGTGCGCCGCGCGGGCGCAAAAAGGTGGTTGAGGAAGAGGGTACTGTCTCACGGCTCAGAACAAAAAGGGAACAGTCCGTCTGGATGGCGCCCGCACCTGGCCCGAGACGAACAATGGCCAAGAATCTGCGCGATCCCGGTATCCACTGGTCGGTGTTTGCGCAGTTGAGGCGGGTTGTGCGCACAGGCGTTCGGGCCAGTGGGTGCATCACGGGAGCGGGTTTTGCACGCTTGAGGCACACCGACCCCGCCTCAAGCGAAGGAGCTCGATATGAGCGCGCAGACCTCCCTGGCCGCACAGCCGGCACCGCCGGACCTACCGAACATCCCGGTTCGCCCGCCCACCACGACTCCGCCTCCCGTCCCGGCCCCGACCGCCGCGCCCGGCTTGCCGCGGCTCTACGGTCCACCGGGGTGGACGGTTCGCATCGGCCTGTGGCGGCTGCTGGAGCCCTGGCTCGACACCCCGCGCTGCCTGCCGGGGGAGAGCCCGCTGCGACTGGATGCCAGGGGCGCCCCGGTGAGCGACTACGTGCCCTTCCGCGGCATGGACGCCGCCACCGCGGCCGACCTGCTGAACCGGCTGCCGGCTGCGGCACTGAGCGACCGCCAGAACCTCGCCCCGAGCCTCAAGACGATGCTGACCGCCTGCGCCGGAGCGGACGGGCAGGTACGCCTGTGCGGCTACGGCATCGGCCCCCAGCGGGAGGACGAGCGTCTGAGCGTCGAGGCCCTGTGGGTCGCCGACACCGACCTGCAGGGCTACGAGGTCCTTGTCGAGCACAGCCGGGACTGCCAGTGCTCCGCGCTGTGGGAGCGGGTCAGGGACCGGTACGAGCTCGACGCCGGCTGCATCCCCGACGATATCGTGCGTACCCGGCCCGAGTGGGCCGGCGGCGCGGTCGGCTGGTGGATGTGGTGGGACTGATAGGCCCGTTGCGGCGGGCAGCGCCGGTGGGCCCGTACGATGGCGCGCGTGATTAATGTCCAGGACCTCACCATGCGCATCGGTGCTCGCCAGCTCGTCGCTCACGCCGGCTTCCGGGTCGACAAGGGGATGCGCATCGGCCTCGTGGGTCGCAACGGCGCCGGCAAGACCACGATGACCAAGCTGCTCGCCGCCGCCTCCGTGGCCCAGGGCGCCGGCCGTGCCGTCAACGACGCCGACGAGCGCCACGGGCTGGAGGCCGTCGAGCACGAGGGCACCATCACCTGCACGAGCTCGGTGGGCTACCTGCCCCAGGACACCAAGGTCGGGGACCTCAGCGAGATCGCCCGTGACCGGATCCTCTCGGCCCGCGGCATTGACGCGCTCCTGGCCCGCATCCGCAAGGCCGAGGAGCGCATCGCCGTCACCGAGGGTGAGGCTCAGGCCAAGGCCCTGGACCGCTACACGCGCCTGGACCACGAGTTCACCATGGCCGGCGGCTATGCCGCCGCCTCCGAGGCCGCCCGCATCAGTGCCGCGCTGGGCCTGCCCGACCGCATCCTGGACCAGCCCATCGGCACGCTCTCAGGTGGCCAGCGCCGTCGGGTCGAGCTCTCCCGGGTCCTGTTCCAGCAGCCCGACACGCTCCTGCTCGACGAGCCCACCAACCACCTCGACCACGACTCGATCCTGTGGCTGCGCGACCACCTGCGTACCTACGCCGGGGGCTTCATCGTCATCAGTCACGACGTCGAGCTCCTGCGCGACACCGTCAACCAGGTCATGTACCTCGACGCCGGTCGTGGGGTCCTCGACGTCTACCACCTGGGCTGGGATGCCTACCTCAAGCAGCGCGCCGACGACGAGCACCGGCGCCGTCGGGAGCGCGCCAATGCGGAGAAGAAGGCCGCCGCCCTGCGCGCCCAGGGGGAGAAGATGCGGGCCAAGGCTACCAAGGCCGTGGCCGCCCAGCAGATGCTCAAGCGGGCCGAGCGCCTCATGGCTGACCTGGAGGACGAGGCCGCCGTGGAGAAGGTCGCCCACCTGCGCTTCCCCGACCCCGCCCCCTGCGGCAAGACCCCGCTGCGCGCCGCCGGGCTGTCCAAGGCCTACGGCTCCCTGGAGGTCTTCGCAGGCGTCGACCTGGCCATCGACCGCGGCAGCCGAGTCGTGGTCCTGGGCCTCAACGGCGCCGGCAAGACCACGCTCCTGCGCCTGCTCGGCGGGGTGGAGGAGCCCGACTCCGGAGAGGTCATCCCCGGCCACGGCCTCAAGATCGGCTACTACGCCCAGGAGCACGAGACCATCGACACCGCGGCGAGCGTCGTGGAGAACCTGCGCCGCGCCGCCCCCGGCATGGACGACACCCAGGTGCGCAGCGTCCTGGGCTCCTTCCTCTTCTCGGGCACAGACGCCGACAAGCCCGCACGGGTCCTCTCCGGCGGGGAGAAGACCCGCCTGGCCCTGGCCATGCTCGTGGTCTCCAGCGCCAACGTCCTCCTGCTCGACGAGCCAACGAACAACCTCGACCCCGCCAGCCGCGAGGAGATCCTCGGGGCGCTGGGCACCTTCGCCGGCGCCGTCGTCCTGGTCACTCACGACGAGGGCGCCGTCGAGGCCCTCAACCCCGACCGGGTCCTCCTGCTGCCCGACGGCGACGAGGACCTGTGGGGGCCGGAGTACCTCGAGCTGGTGGCCCTGGCCTGAGGGGCAGACCGCACCCTTCCGACCCGGGCGCGACGCCGGAGGACACAGTGAGTCCCCTCACCACGGCTCTGCGGTGCGGACCGCGTAGGGTTGTCACCAGGAACAAGGCATCGAGCTGGAGCGTTGGCTCCAGTGGATCCTTCAGGCGCTCGTCACGAGAGCCACCGCAGGACCTTCAGCGGCTCCGCACGAGGCGCCGCAGACGAACGTAGGCACACCAGACCAGGAGATGACCATGGCAGAGACCGCCCTGACCGAGACCACTGACACCCAGACCCCCGAGCACGAGGTCATCCTCACCGAGACCGCCGCCGCGAAGGTCGCCAGCCTCCTGGCCCAGGAGGGGCGCGACGACCTGCGCCTGCGCGTGGCCGTCCAGCCCGGCGGCTGCTCCGGACTGGTCTACCAGCTCTACTTCGACGAGCGTCTCCTGGACGGCGACGCCGTGCGCGCCTTCCCCACGGGCAGCGACGAGATGGCTAGCGTTGAGGTGGTTGTCGACCGCATGAGCGTGCCCTACCTGTCGGGCGCCACCATCGACTTCGCCGACACCATCGAGAAGCAGGGCTTCACCATCGACAACCCCAACGCCGCCGGAAGCTGCGCCTGCGGCGAGTCCTTCCACTGATCCCTCCCGCGCAGGCCCCTCCCTCACTCAAGGAGCTCATGTGCGCCGCACATCCCTGACCCTGACCGCCCTGGCCGCGGCCGCCTGCCTCACGCTGGCCGGCTGCTCGGGGTCCTCGTCCTCCTCCGCATCGGCGTCCAAGGCCGCTGCCTCCGAGACCCCGGTGCCGGCGGCCACGGCACCTGTGGACTGCTCCACTCTGACGATCGACTCCGATTCCGAGTCGTTGCCGGCCGTCGGTGGTGACGCTGGCAAGCAGCCCACTGTGACCTGGAAGAAGGGTGCGCAGGCACCTAAGAACCTCACCGTCAAGACGTTGACGAAGGGGAACGGGGCCGAGATCGACGCTGCCGGTGTGGTCAAGGCCAACTACACGGGCTGGCAGTGGGACGGCACCGACCCCTTCGACACCTCCTTCAAGAGCGGCACACCGGTGACCTTCCCGCTGGGGAACGTGATCCAGGGATGGAAGTGCGGTCTGGCCGGACACCACGTGGGTGACCGGGTCGTCATGTCGATTCCCCCGGAGCTGGCCTACGGCAACAAGGCGGCCCAGGACGCTCAGGCCGCCCAAGCCGCCCAGGCCGGCGGTGCCCAGCAGCAGGGGCAGCAGAACCCGGCCGGGACGCTCGTGTTCGTTGTCGAGATCGTCGACGGCGTCAGCGGCAAGATCTCCGGCGGCTCGGCCTCGGCCACGATGGAGGGCGAGGAGGCCGTCAGTCAGCGCGGCATCACGGTCAGCGGTGAGCTCGGCCAGCCGGCGAAGCTCTCCATCGGGGCCGACGCCGCCCAGCCGACCAAGTCCGAGGTCATCGTGCTGGCCCGCGGCTCCGGTCCGGCCATCAAGGAGAACTCCACGGCCGTGATGAACATTGCCGGAAACTACTGGGACGGCTCCCATCCGTCCAACACCTGGGAGCAGCACGCCGCCGAGTCGATCAACATGGCGCTGGCACAGCAGTCCCTTCCGGGACTGATCGGCGTGCCAGAAGGCTCACGGATCGTGGTGCTCATGCCACCGGTGCAGGCTGATGGCCAGCACCAGGGGGCCCCGGCGTCGGCCTACGTCATGGACGTTGAGAAGGTTTTCTAGCAAGAGCTGTTTGGCAGCGCCAGATATGGCTGTGGCCGCACCCCTCAAGGGGCGCGGCCACAGCCATATCTGGCGCTCTGCCGGGGATGAACCTCAGCGGACGATGAGGCCCTGGGCCTTGGCGACGGCGTCGGTCAGGCGCTCGGAGACGTCCTGCCAGTTGGCGATGTTCCAGACGGCCTTGACGTAGTCGGCCTTGACGTTGAGGTAGTCGAGGTAGAAGGCGTGCTCCCACATGTCCACCATGAACAGCGGGATGGTGCCCACGGGCACGTTGCCCTGCTGGTCGAAGAGCTGGAAGGTGACGAGCTTTCCGGAGAGGGAGTCGTAGGCGAGCACGGCCCAGCCCGAGCCCTGGATGCCCATGGCGGTGGCGGTGAACTGCGCCTGGAACTTCTCGAAGGAGCCGAAGGAGTCCTTGATGGCCTCGGCGAGCTCGCCCTCGGGCTGGCCCCCGCCGTTGGGGGAGAGGTTCTTCCAGAAGATGGAGTGGTTGGTGTGGCCGCCCAGGTTGAAGGCCAGGTTCTTCTCCCACAGGTTGATGGCGGCCAGGTCGCCGGACTCGCGGGCGGCGGCCAGGGCCTCCAGGGCGGCGTTGGCGCCGGCGACGTAGGCGGCGTGGTGCTTGTCGTGGTGGAGCTCCATGATCTTGCCGGAGATGTGGGGCTCCAGGGCGGCGTAGTCGTAGGGGAGCTCGGGAAGGGTGTACACGGCCATCAAGGACTGCCTTTCGGTGGGTGAGGTGGCTTCAGTCCCGCCTCAGCAGGGCTCGTTAGGACTGAAGTCCTGAACATGGTTCATGCTAGACGTGGCGTCGGAAGAGAGATAGTGAGCCCGCGTGTGATTACACTGACCGCGGAAACACTGCCGTCCGTACCCGTCCACGAAGGATCCGCTATGACCGACCAGGCTGCTTCCGCCCGTCTCGAGCTTCTCGTCTTCTCCGACGATGCCACCGTGCGTCAGGAGGTCATCGACGGTGTCGGACGCCGACCGGCCAAGGGCCTGCCACTGGTGAGCTGGACCGAGGCGGCCACCGCCGAGGGCGTGCGCATGGCCATCAAGGACCGCGAGAAGGAGGGCCAGGCGCCCTTCGACGCTCTGGTCCTGGACGCCGAGGCCAAGAAGCTCGGCGGCATGGGACTGGCCCACGAGCTGTTCACCGAGCTCGACGAGCGCCCCGCCGTCGTCCTGCTGACCGCCCGTCCCCAGGATGACTGGCTGGCCGCCTGGGCCAAGGCGGAGGTCGTCGTGCCCCGCCCCCTGGACCCGCTGAGCCTCCAGGAGGGCGTCGCCAAGGCCCTCACCGCGCGCCGCGGCACCGTCACCCCCGCCGGCTGAGCCAGACGTCGGCCGCGCTGAGGCGACCTGCTCACGCGCGGCGATTTCATTCCTGCGAGGCCAGGACCTTGCGGTGGCGGGCGGCCGCACCGATCGGCCACGTGAGCACCGCGGGGTCGCCGTCGACCTCCACGATGCGGGCGCCCTCGTCCAGGACCCAGTCGGCAAGCAGGCTCGTCTCCTCGATGCTCGCCACCTCTCCGACGCGACCGGGCCGCTCAACGACCCGGGCGCTGGCGCGCAGCAGCTCGACGGCGGGGCGCGGGTCGGCACCGGGCGCGGTCGTCATGGAGCCGGCCAGCACGCCCCAGCGCACCACCACCAGCTCCCAGCCCCCGACCTCGCGGCGGCGGGCCGCCATGAGGTGCGGACAGGCCAGCAGGGGCCGCACCCGCTCGGCCCGGTCCACCGCCCGCAGCAGGCAGCGCAGGCGGCCCGTCCAGGTCCCGGCCTCCTCGTAACGCTCGGCCCGGGACAGTGCCGCGATGCGTTCCAGCAGGGGAGCGGCCACCAGGTCGACCTCGCCCGACAGGCAGGCCAGCACCTCGGCCGGCTCAGCCGGGACGTCGTCGTGGCGCACCCGGCGCAGCTCGCGCCCGTCCCAGCGGCCCAGGCGCAGCACCGACTCGGCGGCGCGCAGGGCCTCCTGGCCCCTGCCGCGTGAGGCGAAGGGGCCCACCGCGTGGCCGACCTCCTCGGTGGGCAGCACGGTGGTGAGCGCCAACCGTGGCTCGGCGCCGGGGCCCGAGCCCTGGGCCAGGTGGAGCCAGGGCCGGCGGCTCGGGGCCCGGGATCGGCGGTTGACCGGTGGGTCGAGCTCGGCGATCATCCGCAGCTCGCGTACCCGCGCCTCAATGAGCGTGGGTGTGGCGATGTGCCGCACGCTCACGGTGGTGTCCAGCATCTGCGCCACCTGGCGGCGCTTCTCCGCGGCGGTGAAGTAGGAGCGCACCCGGCGGTTGAGGTCCACGGCGCTGCCCACGTAGAGCACCTGGTCGGCCGCCGAGCGGAACTGGTAGACGCCGGGGCCGGTGGGCAGGGCGTCGGCCAGGCGACTCTTGGCGCGGCGCCTGGCCGGGACCGGGTCGGAGGCGGTGGCCAGGTCCTCCAGGTGCGTGACGCCGAGCGGCGCCATGACCTCCAGGGCGCCGTGCAGCACGTCCACGGTGGCGCGCGCGTCATCCAGGGCCCGGTGCGTGGGACGGGTCTGGGAGCCGACGAAGGCGGCCAGTGTCCCCAGCTTGTGGTTGGGCACCTCGCTGCGGGTCCAGGCCTTGCGGGCCAGCGCCAGCGTGTCCAGTACGCGGGGCTCGGGCCACTCCAGGCCCAGGGCCGCTGCGGCGCCACGCAGGTGACCGACGTCGAAGCGGGCGTTGTGGGCGACGAGGACGACGTCGTCGGCCAGCAGATCCGCCCAGTCCAGGAAGGCCTCCACGCAGGTGCGCACGCCGGGGGCGCCGGCCACCATGGCGTTCGTGATGCCGGTGAGCATGGTGATCTGGGCGGGGATGGCGACGCCGGGGTTGACCAGGGTGGTGAACTCCGCCAGCACCTGTCCGCCGCGCACCTTGACGGCCCCGATCTCGGTGAGAGAGCGAGCGCCCGGCGCCCCGCCGGTGGTCTCCAGGTCCACCACGACGAAGGTCGCCCGCTCCAGGGGCGTGCCCATGTCGGCGAAGGACACCTGGGTCCCGATGGTGCTCACGGTCGCAGGCTAGAGGATCGCAGTGACATGCATCCTCGCCGGCAGTCGGGAAGTCGGTGCGAGCAGGGTGGGAAGCACCCTAGAATCATCCCCATACCCGAGCGGCACCGGCCGGCTCCGGTGCCGTCCGTCTCCGATGGTGCCCGACCGTGTGGTGGCCGCCCAGCCAGCAGTTCACAGGAGGCCCCGCGTGGGATACGGACCCATCAAGGCAACAGTCGGCCCGGCCCTGGAGATGCTCTACCAGCCCTGGATCCGCGGCGAGGAGAACATTCCCGCCGAGGGCGCGGCGATCCTGGCCTCCAACCACCTGGCGGTCATCGACTCCTTCTTCCTGCCGCTGCTGGTGGACCGTGAGGTCGCCTTCATCGGCAAGGCCGACTACTTCACCGGCAAGGGCGTCAAGGGCTGGGCGGTGAAGAACTTCATGAAGACCGTGGGCACGATCCCCGTGGACCGTTCCGGCGGCAAGGCCTCCCAGGCGGCGCTCCAGGCCGGCATCGACCGCCTGCGCTCGGGGCAGCTCTTCGGCATCTACCCCGAGGGCACGCGCAGTCCCGACGGGCGCCTCTACCGCGGCAAGACCGGTGTGGCCCGTATTGCCCTGGCCACCGGCGCCCCCGTGGTGCCCGTGGCGATGATCGGCTCCAACCTGGCCCAGCCGATCGGCAAGTCCATCCCCTCCACCCGCCACCGCGTGGGCATCGTCATCGGCGAGCCGCTGGACTTCTCCCGCTACAAGGGTCTGGAGAACGACCGCTTCGTGCTGCGCTCCATCACCGACGAGATCATGTACGCCCTCATGGCCCTCTCCGGCCAGGAGTACGTGGACCTCTATGCCGCCGATGTCAAGAAGGCCATGGACTCGGAGAAGAAGACCGCTGACGAGGTCGTCTCCGAGATGCTCGCCGCCCAGGCGCAGGCCCGTCCCTCGGCCGCCCCGGTTGCCGCGCCCGGTGGCCGCCCCGCCCCCGAGGTCTCCGTGCCCGAGCCGCCCGAGGACAAGAGCGGCAAGGACAAGAAGAAGGACAAGACCGCCGACGACGAGCCCGAGCCCGGCACCGAGTAGGGGGCGGCTGCCGTTGAGTCCGGTTGGGCGAGGATTGCTCCAAGGCTGACCAGTCGGTTCCAGAGCGCCAGTGTGCTGCGATAAAGTTACGGAAGATACCTGTAACATGCACCATACGTTGAGGGGCGCTCATGGCTGCCAAGGATAGCGACATCTTCATTCCCATCGGGACATCGATAGTGAGGCTGCTCTTCATAGCCTCCGGACAGGAAACGCTTGCCACTGCGGTTGGCGAAGGCGCCGGGCTGTTGGCGAAGCTCCGTGGAGCACTGGTAATTGGCGGGAAGCGGGCAGTCTTCGCAGAGAAGATCGCCGACGATGCAGCAGATCGGCTGCTCCGAGAGTTTCAAGGGATCTCCAAGGCTGACTGGGGTGTGGCGGCCCGACAGGTGGCATCCCTCATCGACCGACTTCCGGAAAAAGAACGGCTTGCAGCGGGATACAGCTGGGAAGAGTTGCGCCAGACTCTTCTTGACCAGGGTGGAACAGGCTTGCGCAGGGAACTAGCGGATGAGTCGGCCAAGCAGGCTTTCAACTGGGTGCTCGAAGTTGCATGCCAGCGCATTGCCGACTACTTCACTGAGAAGGAGGCATTGGCCTCCATTCTCGAGAGAGTCGACGAGGTCAGTACCGGAGTTCAGCGTCTCCTGGACCGTCCTCCGGGGGCCTCACAGACAGATGACGTTGTTAAATACCATATTAAGATAGTCCGCGATCTCGCTCCAGACCCCCTGGAGGATCGAGAGCAAGAAATAGCGGAGCTGGAAACGTTCGTACGAGGCTCCGAGGACGCCTGGTACGCCCTGGAAGCCAGTATGGTCAGTGGCAAGACTGCACTCATGTCCTCCTTCGCCTTGAATCCTCCTGACGACGTGCACGTCGTGTCTTTCTTCGCGCGCCGTATCAGTGGTGACGGGAATGACAGGGGGCGCTTTGCGTTGGTCATGGGCGCTCAGCTTGCGAACATCCTTGGACACGAGTACACCGAGGAAGTATCTGAGGGGCGTCGGCCGGAAGAGTTCGATAAACTGCTGCGTCAAGCGGCAACGGCGTGCCGCTCCAACGCCGTTCCACAAACGCTCGTCCTTGTTATTGACGGAATCGATGAGGACTCCTACTTCGAGCGCCGTGATGGGCTGAACGCCAAGTCAATTCTCTCACTGTTACCGCAACATCTCCCCGAAGGTGTGAAAGTAATCACCGCGTCACGCCCAAATCCGCGATTACCAGAGGATGTGATATGCGATGCTCCAAGGTCAGTGTATTTTCTCAAGCCTTCGCCTATCGCACAAGGAAAAATCAATCGAAAGGACATAGAAACCTTCTTCGATGCGGATTTCGCTGTAGATATCGGGGCATTTTTGGCCTCATGCGGTGGTTCTTTGACTATCGGAGAACTGCGTCAGTTAGTTTCGAAGCATCGTAATCTTCACAATGTTCCGACCAGAGATATCAAAGTATGTGTGGGACGTTCTCCTGGACGCATGCTCATGTCGGTTAACGTTGGTTTCGGCAATAAAGAGATTACAGCGTACAGTCTGGGGCACGACGCAGTTTTGAGGGCTGTCATTCGTGAAGTTGCCCCAGAATATTTTGGGGAGGATAATGATCCGGAGGATCAGCGCTGGTGGGCACAGACTCGTGAGAAGGCTCTAGCTCCTTACTGTGATGAAATTCGACAATGGGTGAAGGAGTGTGTCGACAGGGGGTGGGGATACAGCACTCCCAGCTACGTGTTGAGTGAGTCCTGTTTCGACCTCATGCTTGTTGGTGAGAAAGATGTGCTTCTTGCTGCTCAGACTGTTCTCCATCGAGGTCGATATGAAGAAATGAAACGTCGCTCTGACGTGAAATCCTATGTTTTACGGATGATTGACCGAGAATGTTATAAGGTGCTGGACATGAATCGCGGGAATGTGTCTGAGGGTGTCCTTGCGAGTCTTCTTGAGGTCGGGGAACTGAGAGAACGTATTGCTAGAACGGTGATCTATATTCCCGGATCACTGCGTCTCTATGTTCTAAATTTCGACTTTCCTCCCGAAGTTGTGCAGGACATGGTGCTGTCGATTGATGAGCCAAAGAGTAGGTTGGAGGCACTGAGGGAGGTATTAAAAGCGGCTGTAGAGAGTGGTTATGGTCATACATATTTGTCACTTCTTCCTGTTGTGCTCAAGTCTCTGAGAAATTATGCTGATCTTAGCGACAAGGTCCTGCGATTGCTGGTAGATATCCTTGTGTGCATTTATGGAGAAATGGGTGGCCGTCAAGTTGACGGTAGTGAGGTTGTATTTTTTAGGGGTTGGTTCCCTGAAGTGTTTTCATGTGTCAATGTCGACGGTGGTTCCTCAAGATTGCTGTGTTCGCTTGAGAATGCGAATGCATTGGGTGATGGATGCTATTCGCTCTCTATTCTTCATATTGCTGAAGATGTGGCCATGCAGATGGAAGGGGCTTGGGTTCGTGTGTGGGCCCTGGCGAAAGTGTTGGGCCCGCTGGTCCAGGCAGGTGAAGTTGCTGAGGTGCGGCGGGTTGTCGCGAGGGCGTTGAGTGCGGCTGACCAGATCAAGGATCCTCAGAAGTGCGTGCAGGCTCTGGTGGGGGTGGCTGGTGTGTTGGCCCAAGTGGATGAAGTTGCTGAGGTGCGGCGGGTTGTCGCGAGGGCGTTGAGTGCGGCTGACCAGATCAAGGATCCTCAGAAGTGCGTGCAGGCTCTGGTGGGGGTGGCTGGTGTGTTGGCCCAAGTGGATGAAGTTGCTGAGGTGCGGCGGGTTGTCGCGAGGGCGTTGAGTGCGGCTGACCAGATCAAGGATCCCCAGAAGTGCGTGCAGGCTCTGGTGGGGGTGGCTGGTGTGTTGGCCCAAGTGGATGAAGTTGCTGAGGTGCGGCGGGTTGTCGCGAGGGCGTTGAGTGCGGCTGACCAGATCAAGGATCCCCAGAGGCGTGCGCGTTCCTTGGCTAGGATTTCGGATTCATTGGTTGGGATGAGGCAAGTCGAAGAGGCCATTGATGTGGCTAATCAGGTTAAAGATCCCGAGTGGCATTCGCGTGCTTTGGTCGGTGTGGTTGGTGTGTTGGACCAAATGGGCGAAGTTGCTGAGGCACGGAGGATTGCTGAGAGTGCGTTGAAACGGGCTGATCAGATCAAGGATTATCAGGGGCGCGTGCAGGTCCTTGTAGCGATGGCGAATGTGTTGGCACAGGTCGGTCAATCTGATAGCGCGCGTCAGGTTGCCGAGAGTCTGTTGAGTGCGACTGACAAAATCAAGAGCATTAAGGACCGTACTTGGGTTCTGGTTAAGGTCGTGGATGTGTTAATCTCGACGGGGCAAATTAATGAGGCTATTGGCGTGGCTGAACGAGTCAAGGATCACCGGAGAGGCGCGCAAGCTCTGGTTAGAGTGGCGAATGCATTAGCGTGGGCGGGAGAAACCAGTAGGGCGCGGCAGGTTGTTGATAGTGCGGTGGGCGCAACTGCCCAGAACAAGGGTTCTTGGGGGACTTCCGAGGTTCTGATTATGGTGGTGAGCGCCTTGGTTCGGGAGGGAGAAATAAATAAGGCGTGGTTAGTTGCTGAAAGTGCAGTGGGGGTGGCTGATCAGGTCAGAAACTATCGTCAGCGTACTAGGGTACTAATGGAAGTGGCGGGCGTATTTGCTCGGGCGGGAGAAACCAATAAATCGTTGCGGGTTGCTGAAAGTGCAGTGGATGCAGCTGGCCAGATCAAGGATCGCCAGGAGTGCGTTCAGATTTTGGTGGATGTGGTGGGTGTCTTGGTCCAAATGGGTGAAGTTGCCGAGTCGCGTCAGGTTGCCGAAATCGCGTTGAGTACGGCCAATCGGCTCAAGGTCCCGCAGAGACGCGCGCAGGCTTTGGTGAGGGTATCTGGTGTGTTTGGTCAAATCGGAGAAGTTGATGAGTCGCGTCGGGTTGTCGAGAGTGCGTTAAGTATTGCTGGCCAGATTGAGGATATTCGGGGGCGTACTTGGGCCTTGATTGGATTGGTTAGGGGGCTGACCCAAGTAGGTGAGGTTGCTGAGTCGCGTCGAGTTGTCGAGAGTGCGTTGGGTATGGCTGGCCAGATTGAGGACGTTCGGGGGCGTGTGCAGGCTTTGGTGGGGGTGGCTGGTGTGTTGACCCAAGTGGGTGAAGTCGGTGAGTCGCGCCGGGTTGTCGAGAGTGCGTTGGGTATGGCTGGCCAGATTGAGGACGTTCGGGGGCGTGTGCAGGCTTTGGTGGGGGTGGCTGGTGTGTTGACCCAAGTGGGTGAAGTCGGTGAGTCGCGCCGGGTTGTCGAGACTGCGTTGAGCGCGTCCGACCACATCAATGACGTTCGGAAGCGTACTTGGGCTCTAGTAGAAGTTGTGTTCATGCTGGTCCGGGTGGGGAAAATTGATTGGGCTATTGAAGTGGTCGAGAGGGTCAAGGATCCCGAAGGCCGCATGCAGGCCCTAGTTAGAATTGTGAGTGCCTTGGCCTGGGCGGGTGAAGTTGATAAAATTCGACGAATCGCCGAAGATGCAACGTGCGCGGCCGTGCGGGCTGCGAAGCCTGGGGCGCGCGAGCGAGCTTTGGTTAGTGTTGCCAAGGCGCTGGTCCAGGTTGGCCTCATTGATGAATCACAACGAGTCGCCGACATTATTGCAGATCCGTATTCTCGAAGTTGCGCCCAATCGGGGATCATTATGGCGTTAGTTCGCAAAGGCTCCTTAGATGAGGCTGTCAGTACTCTACGCCTCGCGATGGAAGAGGTCGAGGGAATCGCGCGCAGACAGGATGCCGCAAACTGCTGCTCCAGGCTCGCAGCCGCATGCATCGAAGTGGCAGACTCCTTGGTGGATTCCGCCGATGTGGGGTCCGCTGAAGGTGACCGTTGGTTTGGCCTGGCTCGATCGCTTCTTGCTCGTTCGTGGCTTTACGGTGCCTCCGTCTGGGATCGCTTCGGCATCCTGATGCGTGTAGCCCCAGACCTGGCGATGCGGCTGGTCGACGAGAGGCTTCTCGCCGATCCTAAGTCCGGTACTGCCTCCGCATCCGAGCCCGCCCCCGGGCCCGAAGGGCCTGGCGGGGACGCCGGGGCATACCGTTAGGATGGCCCCGTCACTCCTCGTATCCAAGGAAAGGTTCCCGATGTCGATTCGTCGCGTCGCCCTGCTCACCGCTGGCGGTTTCGCCCCCTGTCTGTCCGCCGCCGTCGGCGACCTCATCGAGCGCTACACGCAGGTCGCTCCCGAGGTCGAGATCATCGCCTACCAGTACGGCTACCACGGCCTGCTCACCGGCAACTACATCGTCATCGACGAAGAGGGCCGCAAGAACGCCGGCATCCTGCGCGACTTCGGCGGGTCCCCGATCGGCAACTCCCGCGTCAAGCTCACCAACGCCAAGAACCTCGTCGAGCGCGGCCTGGTGAAGGAGGGCGTCAACCCCCTGGAGTTCGCTGCCGAGCAGCTGCGCAAGGACGGCGTCGACGTCCTGCACACCATCGGTGGCGACGACACCAACACCACCGCCGCTGACCTGGCCGCCTACCTCCACGAGAACGACTACGAGCTCACCGTCGTCGGCCTGCCCAAGACCATCGACAACGACGTCGTCCCGATCCGCCAGTCCCTGGGCGCCTGGACCGCGGCCGACGAGGGCGCCGGCTTCGCCTTCAACGTCATCGGCGAGCACCGCTCCAACCCCCGCATGCTCATCGTCCACGAGTGCATGGGCCGCAACTGCGGCTACCTCACCGCCGAGACCGCCCGCCGCTACCACGACCTGCTCAAGACCAAGCAGTGGGCCCCCTCCCTCGGCCTGACCAAGGAGCGCTGGGACGTCCACGCCGTCTTCCTCCCCGAGGTGAAGCTCGACATCGCCGCCGAGGCCGAGCGCCTCAAGGCCATCATGGACGAGCAGGGCAACGTCAACATCTTCCTGTCCGAGGGCGCCGGCGTCCCCGAGATCATCGCGGAGATGGAGGCCGCCGGCCAGGAGGTCCAGCGCGACCCCTTCGGCCACGTCAAGCTCGACACCATCAACCCCGGCCAGTGGTTCGCCAAGCAGTTCGCCGAGCTCATCGGCGCTGAGAAGGTCATGGTCCAGAAGTCCGGCTACTACTCGCGTGCCGCCCACGCCAACGCCGAGGACCTCGCCCTCATCAAGAAGATGTGCGACCTGGCCGTCGACTGCGCCCTGCGCGGCGAGTCCGGCGTCATCGGCCAGGACGAGGAGAACAACGACGAGCTCACCGCTATCGCCTTCCCGCGCATCGCCGGCGCCAAGCCCTTCGACATCACCCAGGGCTGGTTCACCGACCTCATGGCCGAGCTGGGCCAGAAGGTCGAGCCCGCCGAGGCCGCCCCCGAGCACTGAGGCTGAGCCCGCACCCTGCCGCGGCCGGTGCCGTCCTCGTGACGGCGCCGGCCGCTCCTTTTTTGCCCCGGAGGCCTGCGTCGATGGCCCCACGTGTCACGTTTGGCGACTATTCAACCCGCCTGCGGCGCTTCTGGAACGGCGGCCCTCGCATCCCTGCAGGTCAGCGCGTTGCCACCAGGCCGTGCGTGCTCTGCTGCAGCCCTAAAAGTCGCCCGCAGTGACAGAATTCCTCTCCCACCCCCCGTGTTTCGCGATGCGGTGCCGATCCCGGGCAATCTCCCAACTGGCTTATGCTGACTCGCGTGATGAACGAGCTCTCCGTCGCCCGCACGGACGTCCAGGCCCCCGCATGGCGCCACTTGCCCGCCCTTCAGCAGCCCGCCTACCCTGATGAGGCCGCGCTGGCCGACGTGGTGGCGGATCTGCGCCGCCGGCCCCCGCTCGTCTTCGCCGGAGAGGTCGACTCCCTGCGCGACCTCATCGCCCAGGCCAGCGCCGGGGACGCTTTTGTCCTCATGGGCGGGGACTGCGCCGAGTCCTTCACCCACAACACGGCCGACAACATCCGCCTCAAGGTCCAGACCATCCTCCAGATGGCCGCGGTCCTCACCTACGGCGCCTCCACGCCCGTGGTCAAGATCGGGCGCATGGCCGGCCAGTACGCCAAGCCCCGCAGCTCGGACACCGAGACCCGCGGCGAGGTCACCCTGCCGTCCTTCCGCGGCGACTCCGTCAACGGACACGAGTTCACCCCCTCGGCCCGCATCCCCGACCCCACGCGCATGCTGGACGCCTACCTGCGCTCGGGCACCACCCTCAACCTCATCCGCGCCTTCACGATGGGCGGTTACGCGGACCTGCGTGAGGTCCACTCCTGGAACCGCGGCTTCACCGCCAACCCCGCCTACAAGCGCTTCGAGTCCTTCGCCGAGGAGCTCGATCGGGCCATGCGCTTCATGGAGGCCGCCGGCGTCGACTTCGACGCCCTGCGCCAGGTCGACTTCTACGCCGCCCACGAGGCCCTCCTTCTGGAGTACGAGGACGCCATGATCCGCGAGGACTCCCGCTCCGGGCGCCTCTACGACACCTCCGCCCACATGCTCTGGGTGGGGGAGCGCACCCGCGAGGCCGACGGCGCCCACGTCGCCATCCTCGCCGGCGTCCACAACCCCGTGGGCGTCAAGGTCGGCCCCACCACGTCCCCTGACGACATCGCCCGGCTCATGGACCGCCTCAACCCCGAGGGCCTCCCCGGACGCCTGTCCCTCATCACCCGCATGGGCGCCGACCGCATCCGCGAGGCCCTGCCGCCGCTGGTGGAGGCGGTGCGCGCCGACGGGCGCCCCGTCACCTGGATCGCCGACCCCATGCACGGCAACACCATCACCTCCGACAACGGCTACAAGACCCGCCGCTTCGAGACGATCCTGGACGAGATCCGCGGCTTCTTCGAGGTGCACCGCACCCTGGGCACCGCCCCGGGCGGCATCCACGTCGAGCTCACCGGCGACGACGTCACCGAGGTCCTCGGCGGCGGCGAGCACATCGACGAGGCCGGCCTGGCCGAGCACTACGAGACCCTCGTCGACCCGCGCCTCAACCACCAGCAGTCCCTCGAGGTCGCCTTCGAGATCGCCGAGATGCTCAAGGGCTGAGAACACTCGCTGAGCGCCCGCCTGCAGAGCAGGCGAAACGTGGCCCGGTCCGCTGAAGCGGCACCGGGCCACGCTGGTCAGAAGATGTTAATGGTGACCTTGGAGTCCGGCTTGACGCTGGAGCCCGGCGCGGGGTCGGTCGAGCGCACCGTCCCGAAGGGACCGCCCAGGCGCTTATTGACCTCCACCTTGAGCCCGGCGTCCTCCAGGACCTTCTTGGCCTCGTCCTGGCTCTTACCGGTCACATCCGGCACCGTCACCTTCTCGGCCCCCTTGGAGACCGTCAGGTCCACCGAGTCGCCCTTGTAGTAGCCCGAGGCCCCGGCGATGGGGGAGGAGGAGATGACGTTCCCCTTGGCCACGGAGTCGGAGTAGCCCTTGCTGACCTTGCCCTTCTTCAGCCCGGCGTCCTCCAGGACCTTCTTGGCCTCGTCCTCGCTCATACCGGTCACGTCGGGGATCGTGGCCGGCTCCTTGCCCTTGGAGACCACGAGCGAGACCTTCTCGGTGTGCTTGATGACCTTGCCGGCCTTGGGGTCGCAGGAGATGACCTTGCCCGACTCCACGCTGGTGGAGTACTCCTCCGTGACGTCCCCCAGGGTCAGGCCGGCCGCCGTGATCGCGGCCGTGGCCTGGTCCTTGGTCTTCCTGACGACGTCGGGAACGGTCTTGGTCTCCACGCCTCGGGAGACGGTGGCGGTGACGGCCTGGCCGAGCCCCACCTTCTGGCCCGCCTTCGGCTGGCAGGAGACGATGCTGCCGGCCGGGACCGTATCGGAGTAGACGCGCTCGGGCGTGCCCCAGTCGAGCCCCTGTTTCTCCAGGGCGAGCTGCGCCTGGTCCTCAGACATGCCAATGATGTTCGGCACGGAAACTCGTCTGCCGGGACCGGCCGTCAGGTACCAGGTGGCGCTCGCACCGGTTCCAGCCACGGCCAGCAGCCCGATGACGAGTGCACGACGGCGACTGAAGCCACCGGTGCCCTTCTTCGAGGTGGGGACGGCAGTGGTCTCCTGAGCGTCGGCCGCCAGGGCCTTGCGGGAGAGCGCACGTGTTCTCCCCTTGGAGTCCGGGCCGATCGAACCAATGGGAAGGGAGACGGTGCGCATCCCGGCGTGCGGCGAGGCCTCCTCGGCGGAGGAGTCGTCGGCGTCGTCCTGGGGCTCGTTGTCGATGGCGGAGCGGGCGGCCTGCGCATTGGCCGTCATGACCTGCTGGGTCCGGATGGAGCCGGTCCCGCCCCCGCGGCGCACGGAGAGCTCGGAGTCGGTGAGCTCGTCAACGACGTTTCGCAGCAGCGCCAGCGCCTCGTCGGCGTCGGCCGGGCGCTCCTGCGGCTCACGGCGAGTCATGGTGGCCACGAGCTCGTCGACGTCGGCCGGCATCTCGGGCACCAGCTTGGAGGGCAGGGGCACGTCCTCGTGGACGTTGCGGAAGGCGATCTGAATGGGGGAGTCCGCGGTGAAGGGCTGCTGACCGGTGAGGAGCTCGTAGAGGACCACCCCGGCTGAGAAGACATCGGCGCGAGAGGTGGACTCCCCGGAGGTGATGAGCTCAGGTGCCAGGTAGGCGACCGTGCCCAGCACGTTGCCCGTCGTCGTCTGCGTCACCTCCGTGACCGCCCGAGCCAGGCCGAAGTCGGCCACCTTGGCCACCGATCCGTCCGAGGGCAGCAGGACGTTCTCCGGCTTGATGTCGCGGTGGACCAGGCCGGCCCGGTGGGCCGCGCCGAGCGGGCGCAGCAGCTGGGCGACCAGGCCCAGGGCCTCCTTGACCGACAGCGGCCCTGCCGCAATGAGGTCTCGCAGCGTGGGTCCCTCGACGTACTCCATGACGAGATAGGCCACCCCGTCCAGGCTGCCCTGGTCGAAGACGGCCACCACGCCCGGGTTGGACAGGCGTGCCGCGGCCCGCGCCTCACGGCGGAAGCGCGAGACGAAGTCGGGGGAGTCGGCCAGGTGGGCGTGCATGAGCTTGAGCGCCACGGTCCGGTCCAGGCGACGGTCATGGGCGCGGTAGACGGTGGCCATCCCGCCACGCGCTAGGCGGTCGACGATCTCGTAGCGAGAGTCGACCAACCGACCAATGAGGGGATCTGTGACCACGCCGCGATTCTACGATGCCGGTGGGATGGTCACAGCCGCCGGCCGGATCCGGCGGGTAGTACTGCCCACCTGTTGGGTCGTCCCGTTTCCCGCACCGGATCAGGAGACTCGGTGCGTCAGCAGGTCCGCCAGCACCGCCAGGTCCTCCAGGGATGCGGTGCTCACCACGCCCTCGTCCCCGAGGCGCTCCAGCGCCCGGTTCCCGGCCTCGCGGTGCGCGGCGATGATTTCCTCGTGGGCGGCGCGCGCGCCGCAGTCCTCGATGAGAGCGGCGACCTCGCCGATCTGCTCCTCCGTCGCCTCGGAATTGGCCAGGACGCTGCCGAGCAGCCGGCGGCCGGCATCGTCGCATCGCCCCCAGGTCAGGGCCAGCAGCACTGTGCGCTTGCCCTCGCGCAGATCGTCGCCGGCCGGCTTGCCGGTGGCCTGCGGTGAGCCGTAGACCCCCAGCTCGTCGTCGCGCAGCTGGAAGGCGATACCGACGTCCTCGCCGAAGGCGGCCAGGTGCTCGGCGGTGGTCCCGCTCGGGTCCAGGCCGGCCAGGAGGGCGCCGATCAGTAGCGGGTGGCGCACCGAGTAGCGGGCCGACTTGTGCCGAACCACCGACAGGGCGTCGCCCTGCATGAGCCTGGCCGCGGCGCCCGGCTCCTGGTCCCAGGGCAGGGGCAGGTTCTCGCTGCGCACGTCGAGGAACTGGCCCAGGGCCACCTCGGTGGTCATGGCGTCGAAGGCGGACCGGGCACGGCTGACCGCGCTGCTTGCAGTCTCGCTGGAGGCGCGCGACGGCGCCAGTGCGCTCATCTCCTCACCTGCCAGGGACAGCAGGAGGTCGCCGAGCAGGATGGCGCCATTGGCCCCGAAGGTCTGCGGGCGCCCCAGCCAGCCCCGGTCTTCGTGGTTCCGGGCGAAGACCCGGTGCGCCGCGGGCAGGCCCCGACGCGTGTCGGCGCCGTCCATGAGGTCGTCGTGGACCAGGGCACTGGCCTGGTAGAGCTCCAGCGCCGCACCCAGGTGGACGGCGTCGGAAGCGGTCAGGTACTCGGATCGCCGCTCCGGGGTGCTCAGGATCGCGCAGCCGACGGCCCCCAGGACGGCGCGCATGCGCTTGCCCCCACTCAGGACGCTCCCGGCGGCCTCGAGCAGCTCAGGGGCGGCCTGGCCCAGGTCCTCCCAGCGCCGGTGGCAGTCCTCCAGGACCTGGGTCAGACGGTGCTCGACGGCGGGACGGATACGGCCCAGGGCCGCAGGCAACGCACTCATGACCGCCAGAGTAGTCCCAGCTCAGACGTCAGGAGGGCCGGTGACGCTCCCGACGGCAGGTTTGCCGCGGTGCGACGCCGAGTGCGGACAAGGTGAGGGCATACTAAGTCGCCCGTGCGGTGATCCTGGGGAATAAACGCTACAATTCTGGGGTTGTCTGCTGTGCCGGAGCGGGTTCCCATACCCCGTCACCGGCTGTCCGCCCGCTCACGCGAAAGGAACTCCGTGGCTTCTTCCACAGTGACGCGCTCCAGCACCGAGCTCACTGACGACGTCGACGAGACCCCGCTCGACGACGAGGACTTCGACCTCGACGACGAAGGAGACGACGACGCCGACGACGCCGACTATGACGACGAGGAGTACGACGACTCTGACGACGAGGACTCCTCTGACGAGGAGGACCAGGTCGACGACTCCGAGGCGCAGGCCGTCCAGGAGGATGACGGCCCGGCCCCCGAGCTGCGCGACTACTACCTGGACGTGAGCCTGGAGGAGAACGGCGACGGCTCCAAGCGCAGCCCCTTCAACAACCCCGCCTCTCTCAAGGGGGTCCGCCTGGCCCCGGGGGCGACTCTCTTCGTGCGCTCGCGCACGGTCGTGGAGAACCTCGAGATCGCCGGCCACGGCACCCTGGAGGAGCCCATCACGCTGGCCCCCTACGGCCACGGACCGGTGCCCCGCTTCGTCATCGGCGACTCCGCCCCCATGGTGGCGCGCGACTTCCTCGCTCAGAACGGCTACATCTTCCGCGGATGGGTCATCAAGGGCATCAAGATGCAGCCCTCCATCGCGGCCCTGACCGGTGAGCTCGAGCGTATGCGCCGGGAGGAGGCGGAGAAGGCCGCCTCCAAGAAGTCCGGCAAGCGCGGCAAGTCCCAGGACAAGGACGGCTCCTTCACCGTCTCCGACTCCGACGAGGGTGACGAGCCCGCCCAGCGGGTCGTCACCGCCGGTGCCACCGCGGACCCGGTCAAGGACTACCTCAAGCAGATCGGTAAGGTCGCGCTGCTGAACGCCGAGCAGGAGGTCGAGCTCGCCAAGCGCATCGAGGCCGGTCTTTACGCCGAGCACCGCCTGGCTGAGGAGGGCAATGACCTGCCGGCCAAGCTGCGTCGCGAGCTGCACTGGGTGGCGCAGGACGGCCAGAGGGCCAAGAACCACCTGCTGGAGGCCAACCTGCGACTGGTGGTCTCCCTGGCCAAGCGCTACACGGGCCGCGGCATGCTCTTCCTGGACCTCATCCAGGAGGGCAACCTGGGCCTCATCCGCGCCGTGGAGAAGTTCGACTACACCAAGGGCTTCAAGTTCTCCACCTACGCCACCTGGTGGATTCGCCAGGCCATCACCCGCGCGATGGCGGACCAGGCCCGCACCATCCGCATCCCGGTGCACATGGTCGAGGTCATCAACAAGCTCGCCCGCGTGCAGCGCCAGATGCTCCAGGACCTGGGACGTGAGCCCACCCCGGAGGAGCTGGCCGTCGAGCTGGACATGACCCCGGAGAAGGTCGTCGAGGTCCAGAAGTACGGCCGCGAGCCGATCTCCCTGCACACCCCCCTGGGTGAGGACGGGGACTCCGAGTTCGGTGACTTGATTGAAGACTCCGAGGCCGTGGTCCCGGCCGACGCGGTGAGCTTCACCCTCCTGCAGGAGCAGCTCCACGCCGTGCTCGACACCCTTTCGGAGCGTGAGGCCGGCGTGGTCTCCATGCGTTTCGGTCTGACCGATGGCCAGCCCAAGACCCTCGATGAGATCGGCAAGGTCTACGGGGTCACCCGGGAGCGCATCCGCCAGATCGAGTCCAAGACCATGTCCAAGCTGCGCCACCCCTCGCGCAGCCAGGTCCTGCGCGACTACCTGGACTGAGCGGACTCACCGGACAAGCGGGGAGCGCTACCGGCTCGCTCATCTCGACGGCGTCGGCCCCGGAACCCATGAGGTTCCGGGGCCGACGCCGTCGATGCTAGTGTCTCGATCGTGACACGGGGTGCCACATGGCTGAGAACACACCCGTCGAACCTGTCCAGCTAGTACTGACGAAGGGATGTCACATGTACTGGGGCATGTCTACCCCAGCGGCGCTTGAGGCGGTACGCCGCCACGACCCGCTGGTCTCCTGCATCACCAACGCGGTGGTCACCAACATCACCGCTAACGTTCTCCTGGCTCTAGGTGCGGCGCCCGCCATGGTGGACATCACGGGGGAGGCGGGCCCCTTTGCCCGCGTCGCCTCCACGCTGCTCATCAACCTCGGCACGCCTCAGCCCGAGCAGCGGGACGCCGCCCGTGAGGCCGTGGCTGCGGCAGCCGACGCGGGCACGCCGTGGGTCCTCGACCCGGTGGCCATCGGCACGCTGACGCACCGCACTGCGCTGGCCCGGGAGCTCCTCGGCCGGGGACCGAGCGTCGTACGGGGCAATGCCTCGGAGATACTGGCGCTGGCCGGTGACGGCAGTGGTGGGCGGGGCGTCGAGACCGCCGACGACGTCGCCGCGGCACTCGATCCGGCCTGCGACCTGGCCCGCAGCCACGGCTGCGTTGTCGCCGTCTCCGGGTCCGTCGATCTGGTCACCGACGGCGAGAGCGTCATCCACGTTCAGGGCGGCTCCGCGCTACTGACCCGGATGACCGGCGGGGGCTGCGCTCTGGGTGCGGTGGTCGCGGCCTTTCTCGGGGCGGGGCGGAAGGAGGGCCTGGATGACGTGAGCGCCGTCGTCGCTGCGCATGCCGTCTACAGCGCTGCTGCCGAGCGAGCGGAGGCCCGATCAACCGGCCCCGGATCCTTCCCACCAGCCTTCCTCGACGCCCTGTACTCCCTTGAGATGCAGGACCTGCAGAACGTTAGCGTCAGTGCTACCAGCGCGACCACCGCCGCCGGGGGAGGACCGGCATGAGGGCCGCACCGGACCTGTCGGTTTACCTCGTTACCGATGAGGGCCAGTGCCGCTCGCGCGGCAGAGACGTCCTGGTCACCGTTGAGGCTGCTGTCGACGGCGGAGTCACCTGCGTCCAGCTGCGAGCCAAGGGTACCGACGGCGGACTCTTCCTGACTCAGGTGCTGGAGGTGGCCGAGGTGATTGGTGATCAGGTCCCCGTCATCGTCAACGACCGCGTCGACATCTTCCTGGCGGCGCGTGATCAGGGAGCGCCCGTGGCCGGGGTACACCTCGGCCAGTCGGACCTGCCCGCGCGGATCGCACGCCGTCTCGTCGGGGAAGAAGCCTACCTCGGGCTGTCGGCCGCGACTCCCGACGAACTGCGCACCGCCCAGGAGCAGGGCGCCTGTGACCACGTCGGCATCGGCGTCGTTCACCCCACCGCCACCAAGGCCGACGCTCCGAAGAGCCTGGGGGTGAATGGCGTGGCGCGCATGGCTGCGCTGATCGATCTGCCTGCTGTGGCCATCGGCGGCATCACGGCCAGCGACCTGCCGGCCCTCCGGGCGGGTGGTCTGGCCGGTGCCGCCGTCGTATCAGCCATCTGCACGGCCGAGGACCCCAGGAGCGTCGCCGCCGACCTGCACCGTGCCTGGGACGAAGGATGTCGGCGATGAGCCAGCAGCGTTCGGCAACCGTGACCGCCTTGACCATCGCCGGCTCAGATCCTAGCGGTGGCGCCGGCATTCAGGCCGATATGAAGGCCATGAGTGCCCTCGGCGCCTACGCGATGAGCGTCATCACGGCGTTGACTGCCCAGTCAACGCGCGGTGTGGCCGGTGTGCACGCCGTGCCGGTCGACTTCGTCCGTCTCCAGATGGACACGTTGCTGGAGGACATCGTCCCCGATGCCACGAAGGTCGGGATGCTCGCCACCGCCGAGCTGGCCGACGCGGTGGGGGAGTACCTGCCTGGACTCACTCATACGGTGCTCGACCCGGTCATGGTGGCCACCTCCGGGGACCGCCTTCTCGACGAGCAGGCGGTCGGTGCCGTGCGCCGTCTGTGCGGCAAAGCCGATCTCATCACTCCTAACCTCTATGAGGCGGCCGTCCTGCTGGGGGAGGAGCCCGCGGCGACCCTCGGTGAGCTGCGCAACCAGGCGCAGCGCCTGAAGGATCTGGGTGCACGTAGGGTACTGGTCAAGGGTGGTCACCTGAGTGGTGACGCTGGTGACGCCGTCGATGTCTACGCCGATGCCGACGGCGTCGAGATCTTGCGCGGTCGCAGGGTGTCCACGCAGAACACCCACGGCACGGGATGCACGCTCTCTTCGGCGATCGCCTCGCTGCGACCACGCCGGGCGACCTGGCTGGAAGCGGTGCGGGACGCCAAGGACTACCTCACCGGCGCCATCGCACACGCCGAGGCCCTGGGCGTTGGACACGGGCGCGGGCCCGTCCACCATTTTTACCGAGTCTGGACTAGAACCGGATGGTAAGTTATGTCGTTGTCATCGGCGACCTCCCCGGCTCACGCTGCCGAGCTTGCGCAGGGTGGAGGCGCGGCGCCCAGTGCGTCCTTGACGACGGTGACCGCACCCACCAGGCACCTCTGCATGTGAGACTTAGGACTGAGTCAGGTGGTGTACAGCCCGGGATCGTAAACTGAAGACCGGGAGACTCCCTCGCTCAGGAGCACTGAGATGGTTGACACACGCACCGCTCTCGCCCAGTCCGACACCCTTCGCCTCATCTGGCCCCAGTGGCAGGGGGCGGGAGAGACCTCGGTGCGCAGCCTGCTGCCCGA
>ERZ772932.74-NODE-74-length-61361-cov-12.629074_pt1 | contig 61361 bp, 49 predicted proteins | sample MGYA00511684_ERZ772932 | MGnify/ENA primary metagenome ERZ772932 (study PRJEB29015, sample SAMEA2738078) | human oral metagenome | biome: human oral; feature: human-associated habitat; material: saliva | place: China | collected 2210 ...
TTGAGACCCTAACCACCTAGAATTAAACCAGTCCAACTTTCGGGGGCTAGTTCATGTAGCCGGGGCCTTTGTTGTATTAGCTATCAGCCATTGCGACGCTCGCGCAGCGAGCGGCGCGTGGGCACGCTAGCCTGCGGGGCACCAAAGGCGGCGGAGGTCTGTACAGCAGTTTCCTCACCCACCGGCTGGCTAATGGAGGCAGCCGGCGGAGGTACTGGCATACCGGTACCTACCGGGCTGGCAACAGCCTCAGTGGTGGCGGTATCGTCACCTGAATCTTGTACGGAAGGTACGCTTACCGGCTCGGGGTTAACCACTGTGCTCACGCGCGGAGCAGGCTCAGGGACGGCCGTCATGGTGGCCGCCGGCAGTTGAGCCGGTACCTGGGCCGGAGCCTCAGTGCGGGCGGCGCGGCGCGAGGAGCGACGGCGGCTCTGCTTATCCTTAGGCAGAGGGTGGACCTCTTCCTCCTGGATGGAGACGATCTGGTTTTCGCGCTTGCGCTTGCGGTGACCGGGCAGCGGGATGAAGCCAAGCAGCTTACGCTTATCGTCTTCCTCGTAGTAGTAGTAGTTCTGGCCGTAGCCACCATAACCGTACCCGTAGTAAACGCTACCGAGATTACGACGTGAAGCACGGTTCAGCACAACACCCAGCAGACGACCGTCAACCTGTTTGAAGATCTTGCCACACAGGCGGGCCTGCTCCTTGTAGGTGCCACCCACCTCCATGACCAAGATGGCGCCGTCGGCCAGAGCCGCAAGCAGACCGGCGTCGGTAACCGGCAGTAGCGGCGGGGCGTCCATGATCACCATGGCGTCGTCCTTGAGGTAGTCCATCAAGGCCTTCATACGCTGGGAGCCCAAAAGCTCTGAGGGGTTGGGAGGGATACGGCCAGCGGGCACAACACGCAGGTTGGGCTGACCCTCAATCTTCTGAGCAACATCGGACAGCTGCATGTCACCGGCCAGGATCTGGGTTAGACCCACAGAACCATCTAGACCGAAGATCTTGTGCACCACGGGCTTACGCAAGTCGGTGTCGATTAGCACGGTGCGCTGACCGGAAGAAGCCAGCATCTGCGCCAATACGGCAGACATGGTGGATTTACCTTCACCAGGGTTAGCACTGGTCATAACGATTGCGCGCGGCGGGTTGTCAACATCCACGAAGCGCAGGTTGGTACGTAGGTGGCGCAGGGCCTCGGCGGCTTGACCCAGACCGTCTACGTTCTGGCGGCCCTTAGCGTTCAGTTCGGTGGACTTAGGTACAACCGCGAGTACGGAAGAACCCAGCAGCTCCTCAACATCGGAGTTGTGGCGTACACGGTTGTCCATCAGGCGGCGCATGAATACCACCAGGTAGCCAATTACCAGACCAGCCAGGGCGCCCATGCCGCTGAGCTTGTAGAAGTCAGGGGAGCTAGGGGCGCTGGGGGCAACTGCCTGCAGGGTTTGGGTTACGCGGGTTTCGCGGTAGCCGTTGCCCGTGGTGGTTACGTTGATGGTGCCATCCACGCTCTGGGTGGTGGTGGTTACCTGGGTACCATCAGGGTTAGTGGCGGTCTGGGTAGCGGGCTGCGCAGTGGGCGCGTTAAGGCTGGTAATCGCGTTAGCCTCATCAGCCACAGCCTTGATACCGGCATTAGCGATGTCACGAGCACGCTCCGGGGTGGAAGCAGTAGCGGTCAGAGTAAACAAACCGGGAACGGCGTCAGCACTACCACTAAGAGTACCCTCCATACTGGAGGTCTTGAGGGTCTTAGCCACGCGGTTAGCCACGTTCTGCGAACCAGCTAGGACTGCATACACGCTAGCTTTCTGACCAGAAATAGAGTTCTGGCTAAAAGCATCGGTACCGGGAACTACCACCATCGCCTGGGAAGTAGCGGTATAGGTCCATGGCTGGGCGCTGGCATAGCCGAAACCACCGGCTAGACCCAATAGCACGCATAGGATTAAGAAACCCAGGTTGACCCGGGTCATCCTAACAAAGTCTTGGATTGTCACAGTGGGTTATTGCCCTTCTTCCGAGCGGCCTGGCGATGCCAGGGATCAGGTGGGGAACCTGAAAAATCTATATGTTAGTACGGTATCAACTAGGCCTTTAGCCGCGCGATAGTAGCGGCAGAATAGTGCGCAAGTACGCATCAATGGTATCGGCCGCCGCAGCCATAGCTGCATCTCCACGCCGATATGGGTCAGCTACGTCGCGTCCACCCCCAGCTGGCCCACGCACTGCGTGTAGCGCCTGCACTAGCTGGTCAGTGTCATAGCTCAGCCAGGCGTCATCACGCTGGAGCAAGGTGGCGGCGTCGGCTAGCTGTCCCAAAGTCCAGTAACGCTCAGCGTAGGCAGGAAAATCATCAAGCAAAGCCACACGGTGCGAGTTAGCCATGGTCACAACTAGGCGTGAGCGACGCAAAATCCCTTCACGCATTTGGCGCGAACGCATAGCCAAGCAGTCCTCCAGGGCCACGCCACGCGCCACCGCCTGGGCCACCATGGGCGGGTCCATTTCGCGGCCAACCGTGCCCGGCACACCGGCACTAAAAAAGGCCCAGCCGGCATCCAAACCCAGCATTTGGCGGGAGCGCACCTCAGCATAGGCGCTACGGCAAATGTTGGCGGTGCACACAAACAGCAACCGGGGCGAGGCCCCGTAACTGCCGTTCATCGGGCATCCTTTAGGTCCATGACTTCCTCCAGAAGTGCGCCAGCAATTAGTTGACTAACAAATTCGCTTACGTCTGCCTCAATTTGGTCAGCCGTAACGTTGAAATAGGGGGCAACCCGCTGGGCTACTTCAGCCATATTCTCAGCCCCATCAGCGCCGATCCAAATAGCGCGGGCAGGGCCTTCTAGCCTAGAGATTTCGCCGTCGGGTAGTGGTGCCAAGTAAATGGCCTGCTCAGTGGGGTCGTCGTAGTAACCCAGACGTGAGGGGTGCAGGTAGGTCACAGTTTCCTCTTAACTTTGTCCATTCCTTCACGCAAAGCCGCCCGGTAGCGCTCCACATATTCTTGGCGCACTTCAGCCGGGGTGGGTTCGTGACCTAGCCGCATGGTTAGGTGGTCGGTGTTTACTAGCAGTGCCCTGCCCACAATGCGAGCTTTAGCCAGCGGGCCGTTGGCTGCTTTGAAGCGGGCTTTCCACTCGTCTAGGCGCCCGCCCTCACCGGTGGAGAACATCATCCACAGGTCGTGGGTGGGGTCTTGGCGGTATTGGTCTAGTTCTCCTAGCGCGGCGGCTAGCCCCACTTGGGCCCCTAGTTCCCGGGCTCGACGGCGCAGATCTGCTTGGGCGCACTCGTCTAGGGTTGCCCATACTAGGGCATAGTCGGGGTCTGATGTCCCCGAGGAGTTGCGCGCTACGTGTAGCAGCAAAATTAGGCGCTGATCGATTAGTGCTGGGGTAGCGCAGCGAACTCCACCAAGCATTTGGTGGATGCGCCGCGCCCAGAGGTTGTTAAAAGCTTTAGGGGCGGTAATCCCCGGGTAGCGCCGGTGCAGATCTACATATCCCCAGGTGGGGTGAAAGAAGGTGGCCGCGTGCTCGAAAGCAGAGCCGGTTTCAAATGAGGTGTTGTGACGCCAGCCGTGATCTAGCAGGGCTTTGACGTATAGCTTTACTTGCTCTGGGCGCACCAGCACATCGGCATCGGTGCTGTGGGTTAGGGCGCGGCCAATACTGGGGTGAACTGCCGGGCCTTTGATATGCAAAATATCCACGCCTGCGTCTTGCGCTAGGACCTGCAAGGCGGCGTGGGCTAAATGCGCGCGAATTCCGATGGGGATTCCAGCGGCCCGAGAGGAGGAGTCGAGGGGCTGGCTCATAGTTCTATAGTACTTGTCCCTGGGGTGTTTTCTAGCCAGGCTCTCACGTGGGCAATAGTTGCTTGTCCTGGGGCGCTAGCAGCGCCGTCGGCAATTGTCGCAAAGGTCAGACAATTGACCAGGTCAGTGCGGCTTGGGGCGCCCAGCTGGCCCATTGAAATAGCAATTAGCGGCTGGTGGGGGTAGGCGCCGGCAAAGTCGTGGGCGGCATGTCGCAGCGCGGCCACGTCCTGGGCAGTGCGTGGCATGTAAGCCACTTTGGCGATATCCGCGCCGGCGGCAGTAATTTGCGCCAGTTTTTGGGTTATCTGGGCCGCGCTGGGGGTGGCCGTAAAGTCGTGGCAGGAGCCGACGACGTCGTAGCCACCCGCTTTAGCCTCAGCTACCAGCGCCTTACTAGCGAGGCAAGCCATCTCTATGTCTACTGCGGCCACGGGCAGACGCAACTGTAGCAAACTAGCCAAATAATCCTCATAGCCCTGGCCGTGACCAGCGCCTTTACCACCCTCAGTAGCTGAGCGGTAGGTCAGCAGCAGCGGCAGGCTGGAGGCTGCCCTCACCGCCGTCAGCGCTGCGCGTACCTGGGCGGGATCAACTAGCAGGTCCGCGCGCAGTTCCGCAGCCCCTGCCCCCTGCTGCTGGGCCAGACGAGCCTGGCGGGCCTGGCCGCTAGGAGCGCCGTCAGTTAGCGCCGTAGCAATCACCAGTTGACGCTCTCTGCGCGCCGCCAGCAGCAGGGCAGCAAAGGACTGGTTCATAGCTGCGAGAGGGCGATACCGTCGAGAATATCGTGCAGAGACACGTTAATGTGGCGCACCGGGTGATCGGTGTTAGCGGTGTCAGCCGCCACGCGGGCCACCATTTCATCGCAGATCAGGGCGCCGGCGGCAATTACGCTGCGGCGTCCGGGGGCAATGAATTCCCACTGCTCTAACTGCTCAGGGGTGGCGTGGATGATGGCGTCGCAGGAGCGGCGCATGTCCTCTACGGGCACCTGTGCCCCACCGATTTTTTGGCTGTCGAAATATTCCAGTCCCAGGGCGTGGGCGGTAACTGCAGTGATAGTGCCAGCCAGTCCCACCAGGGAGTGGGCAGCACTGAAATCTACCTGCTCGGCAGCCGTATCCAGCATGGACCGCACAAACTCACGGGCGGCTGCTTCAGAGGCAGAGGTGACGCCTTCGCTTAGGAAACGCTCGGTGACACGGCCCGAACCCATGTTGGTAGAGATATAGGCGTCAGGGTATTGGGTGCCCAGGCTGAACTCGGTGGAACCGCCACCCAAATCCACTACCAGGCGCGGGTGGGTCATATCCACATTGCTGCCCACCTTAGAGCCCAGGAAGGCCAGGGCGGCTTCTTCTTCACCGCTGATTACTTCAGGTTCAAAACCTAAAATCGCCCAAACACCATTGACGAAAACGTCACGGTTGGCGGCGTCACGTGAGGCGGAGGTGGCCACAAACCGGGCCTGTTGCACCCCGTAATGCTCAAAACGCTCAGCGCAGGCACGGGTGAAGTCCAAGGTGCGCTCAATAGCTTCCTCATTTAGGCGCCCAGTGCGGTCTACCCCCACACCTAGGCGCACAATCTCACCTGAGCGCTCCAGCTCGTTGATGATAATGCCCTGATCGGTAAGCTCATAGTCGCCGATCAGCAAACGGATAGTGTTGGTACCGCAGTCAATAGCAGCCAGGCGCATTATTTACCGTCCTTACAGTTGCAAACCTGCTTATCCCACAGGCCGCGTTCACGCATGGTTTCAATGGCAATGTCGCCGATGGGGTTTACCCCCGCACCGGCGGCTAGTGAGTGGCCCACTAGGGCGTGTAGGCATTTAACGCGGGTGGGCATACCACCTGCGGAAATACCGGCAATTTCGTCCACGTGACCAAGCTTTTCACGCTCTGCCAGGTAGGCCTGGTGGGCCTGGGCGTAGGCGGCGGCCAGTTGCTCATCTTCAGCTAGACGCTGGTTTAGCTCATCCATGTAGTGGGTGGCTTCCAGGGCTGAGCAGCCATATACCGCCCCTGGCAGGGTCAGATAGAAGGTGGTGGGGAAGGGTGAGCCGTCATCTAGACGCGGAGCGGTTTGCACCACCGCCGGGCGACCACACACGCAGCGCGCAGCAATGGCTACTACCCCGCGCGGCACGCGCCCCAGCTGTTGGCCTAGGGCTTCAATATCGGCCTGGGTAACTTCTGAACTCATTTGCTCTCGCTTTATGGGGTGGTGGTTACGGTAGGCGTGGGGCTAGTGGTTGGATCTAGCCAGCCGCGCTGGGAGGGTTCACGTTTCGCAGCCTTGGGGACTTTACCGGCTTCACGAGTGCTCTGGCGCAGGCGGTCATACCAGGGCTGGCTATTTTGGGGGGTGGAGCTGGTGGCGGTGGTTTCGCTAACTGAATCGGCGCCCACCACAATGTAGGTGGTCTCCCCCGGCATTACGTAGCCAAGGCGCCCACGTGCCTGGCTTTTTAGATAGTTGTTGTCTCGCCAGGCCTGCAGTTTGGCCTCCAGCTGGGCGTTTTCTTGCTTGGTGGCGCGCAGTTGGGAGCTAACTTCCTGATAGCGCTGATGCTGCACAAAGTAGGTGTGCACGCTTTCAGCAATAAAGAATGTAGGCACTAGCAGGGCCACTAGCACTAATAGCATCCGCAGCGAAACTGGGGTGCGCCCGTCGTCGCGCTGCTGGGGTACCTGCGGGATTTCGCCAGTGCGGGGCGTTTGTAAACGGACCCTGGGCAGGCCTTCAGGGTGGGTGCGTGGGGCTGCCTCGCTGCCGGTAGCGTTTGACGTTCGCCTCTGGCGACGACGACGTGGGTCAGCTTGGGTAGGGCGACGGGGCTTCACACCTTTGATACTACCTGAGGGCTAGATACAAAGCGGGCGGGGGGCTTAAATGCACCCCGCCCGTTTAGTCAGAGCTGGTTCAGCTCAGGACCTGCTTTATCAGGCCTTGAAGCGCGGGAAGGCGCTGGCGCCGGCGTATACGGCGTCCTCACCCAGGGACTCCTCGATACGCAGCAGCTGGTTGTACTTGTTGACACGCTCGCCACGGGCGGGAGCACCGGTCTTGATCTGGCCGGAGTTAGTGGCAACAGCCAGGTCGGCGATGGTGGTGTCCTCGGTCTCGCCGGAACGGTGAGAGGTCATGCTCTTGTAACCGTTGCGGTGGGCCATCTCCACGGCCTCCAGGGTCTCGGTTAGAGAACCGATCTGGTTTACCTTAACCAGCAGGGCGTTGGCAGCCTTGAGCTCGATGCCCTTGGCTAGACGCTCGGGGTTGGTTACGAAGAAGTCGTCACCAACGATCTGTACCTTGTCACCGATCTCGGCGGTCAGGGCCTTCCAGTCTTCCCACTCGTCTTCGCTTAGCGGGTCCTCGATGGAGACGATCGGGAAGTCCTTGATGAGCTGCTCGTAGTACTTGACCATGTAGTCGTTGTCGCGCTGCTCGCCCTCGAACTTGTAGGTCTTGGTCTCGCTGTCGAAGAACTCGGAGGAGGCAACGTCCATAGCCAGGGCAACGTCGGCGCCGGGCTTGTAGCCAGCCTTCTCGATGGCCTCAACGATCAGCTCTAGAGCCTCACGGTTGGAGTCTAGGTTGGGGGCGAAACCACCCTCGTCGCCTAGACCGGTGGACAGGCCACGCTCCTTGACGACCTTCTTGAGGGAGTGGTAGACCTCGGCGCCCCAGCGCAGAGCCTCACGGAAGGAGGGAGCACCGATGGGGGCAATCATGAACTCCTGGATGTCAACGTTGGAGTCAGCGTGAGAGCCACCGTTGAGGATGTTCATCATGGGGACGGGTAGGACGTGAGCGTTGGGGCCACCAACGTACTGGAATAGCTCTAGGCCGGCAGATTCGGCGGAGGCCTGAGCGGCAGCCAGGGACACACCCAAGATAGCGTTGGCGCCCAGCTTGCCCTTGTTGGGGGTGCCGTCTAGCTCAATCATTAGGCGGTCTAGGCCACGCTGGTCAGCGGCGTCGAAGCCGATAACCTCGGGGGCGATGATGTCGTTTACGTTAGCAACGGCCTTCTCTACACCCTTACCCTCGTAACGGCCCTTGTCGCCGTCGCGCAGTTCCACAGCCTCAAAAGCACCAGTGGAAGCGCCGGAGGGGACAGCCGCGCGGGCGAAGGAACCATCCTCAAGTAGGATTTCAACCTCTAGAGTGGGGTTGCCGCGGGAGTCTAGAATCTCGCGTGCATGTACGTTCTCGATGAGGGCCACGTGGTGCTCCTAAGTAATCGAAACAGGAATATTACGTGACCAAGTCTAGCTTGCCTAAGCTACCTGCGCGAGGGTATTAGCCCTGCAAAATGACCTTTAGGTTAACCTCGCGAATAGTTCAAGCCAGTTATCGGTTACCGCAGCGGTACTAAAACGCTGCGCATAGGTCTGCGCCCGCAGCCCCACCGCCTCACGTTCGTCGTCGCACATAGCTTGACGCAAAGCTTGCGCAATGTCGTCCACCGCAAAGCCGCCAGCCAAGTAACCACCGTGCTCAGCCAACTCAATCGCGCCAGGTGAGCAGGGGGTAACTACTGAGGGCACCCCAGCCATGGCCGCCTCAACCACATTCAACCCCTGACCTTCATTGCCAGAAACTAAAGCGGATAGGCTAGCGCCGCTAAAAGCTTTAGTTAAGTCATAGCAACTGCCAGGTAGGCTAACGCGGTCACTAAGGTGCAGATCAGCAACCAGAGCTTCGAGACTTTCGCGCGATGGACCTTCACCGTAAATAACCAGCTGCCAGCTTTCCTTTACCTGCCCCTGTACCTGCGCAAAAGCCTGAATTAACCGATCTAGGTGTTTAGCCTCATCCAGCCTGGACAAAACCACGATTTTATTGGTTTTAGGGGCCTTGGGCAGTTCAAAAGACCTAATCGAGTTAGGCATTGTCACCACCTGGCGCCCCAGGATCTGGGCGGTTTCACGCGTGTAAGGGTCAGCTAAACAGGTGAACACATCTGCCGGCGCAGCCACCTGCGGATAGTCGGGAAAATGACGCATCCACTGCATTGAGGCATGGTTTTGATAAACCAGCAGCGGCCGCTTGGCGCCATTGGCTGCCCACACACCCCGACCAATAGCCTCAGTTAAGCATTTTTGGGTGTTGTACTTTAACGCGATTATGGCGGTATCCGGGCCGATTTTAGCCAGGTGGCGATCTAAACGCTTTAAACAGTATTTACGCCACGCCGGCGTGTATAGGCTCAGGGCTTTTAGCTTTATGCCACCTGGCCCCGGAAAACGCTTCACCAGAGGGTTGTCGGTGGTGTACGCCTGGCCCGGGAACACCCGAAACACCTCGCCGGGCACGGGCAGCTGGCCTACCTCACGCCCTAAGGTCATATAGCTAACCGAAAGGCCGCGCCCGTTAAAGCCACGTGCCATTTCGTTTAGCGCAGAGGTAGTACCCCCTAGACCGCCCAGGTCAGAGGTAAATAAAACGACTCTATCAAAGCTCATACTTAACTCCAGGAGCACTGCTCTAGTTAACGGCTGCGTCAGCAGCAATCTGATCTAGCCGCGAGCGCCAATCTAGGTGTTCACGTGCCCAGGTGCGGATAGCGGTGAACTTTTCTTCGTCATACTGGGTTAGGGCGGCTTTGAGCTGCTCTAGGCCCTGCGCCACATCAGTGTCGCTGAGCTGCACTAATGCGAAAGATGGCAGAATTTCGCGGGCGGTGGGGGTGTCGGGAACCTGGCCGGCTACTAGGCAGCCGTAGGCCAGTGAGTCAGTCCAGCGCGCAGTTACGTAATCCTTGGTGGGGTGGTTGTATTTGGCGCGGGCGGTGCGGGTGCCGAAAGCTAGTACCGCTTTGGCTTGGCGGTAGGCGGTTTCCACAAAAGCCTGGTTGGCTTCATCGGTGTCACCAAATGGGGGGCGGCCAGCAAAGCTAACCCCAGCGTTGGCGGCGGCGCCAGCTACGACGTCGTCGTCATCCCACACCTGGGGCTGACGGCCTACACGCTGCAATTCCACCTGCTTATCAGCCCAGCTCACCTGGGCTCCGGCAACATCAGCACCCCAGGGCAGCACCCCGACCGGGCAGGGCACTGCCGCCGCCCACATGTCTAGATCCTGCTGGTCAGTGACGTAGAGGTGGTCGTACCAGCCACGTGAGCGGGCCACGCGGGGGATGCGCGCCTCCCAGAAGCTGTCGATCACCCAGCCGGCCACATAGCTGTAGTGGCGGCGCACCCCGGAGCGTAAAACCGCGTTGAGGTGATCACCAATAGAGGCGATAACCAGCAGTTTTTGCTCTCCGCGTGGGCGTGGCGGCGGCAGCAGGGTGGCTAGTTTGCCTAACCGCCCAGCGGGCAGGGATTCGGCTGGGATTTTGATTAGGCGGCCGTCAAGGTGCTCGGCAGCGATCTCAGCGAGTTTTAAAACCGGGCCCCAGCCACGTCCGCCAGGCAGAATTACCGCAACATCCATAACCTGTAATTTACCTGCAAACTTCCTGGGTGTACACGCAAATTAGCGGCTGCGGTATTTGGTGGCTTCGGTTTCGTATTCGGCTTCGCCGGCCACAACCGCGTGCAAGAACACCTGCGCCCAGCGCAGCAGCTCACTGGCACTTAAAGTTTCGCGCCGCAAACCGCGCGTGCCCGGGGCGGGCACCACCAGGGTGCGGGTGGCTGGCTTAATGACTGTGCCCGGATAGAGGCGCTTGACGCGCATAGCCCCCGACTCAGGCAGGGCCACCGGCGCGAAACGAATGGATTTACCCTGCGCCACAATCTCGTACACCCCTAAGCTGGCTGCATATACGCGCAAGCGGGCCAGCTGCGCCAAGTTTTGGGTGGGCTCAGGCACCGGGCCATAACGGTCAGCTAGCTCCGCTAGGACGTCGTCGACGTCGCTATCAGATTTAGCTGCAGCCATCTTTGCGTAAGCCTCCAAACGCAAGCGCTCATGGGGCAGGTACTCCTCGGGAATATTGGCGTCAATGGGCAGCTCCACCTTCAAGTCAGGTTCAGCTGCCTCCTCATCTTCACCCAGGCCCACGCCGCGCTTGTAGGCTTCCACCGCATCACCCACCATGCGCAGATACAGGTCAAAACCAACCCCGGCGATATGCCCAGACTGCTCCCCGCCCAGCAGATTACCGGCGCCGCGAATTTCTAGGTCCTTCATGGCCACCTGCATACCCGCACCCAAATCAGTGTTGTTAGCAATGGTGCGCAGACGCTGGTGGGCGGTTTCAGTAAGGGGCTTGTCGCCCGGGTATAGGAAGTAGGCGTAGGCCCGCTCACGCCCACGCCCCACCCGGCCACGTAGCTGATGCAGCTGGCTTAGCCCCATACGGTCGGCACGGTCCACAATCAAAGTGTTGGCGTTAGACACATCCAAGCCGGTTTCCACAATGGTGGTGCACACCAGCACATCAATTTCACGCTTCCAGAAGGCGTCAATTACCTTCTCTAGGCGGTGCTCACTCATCTGCCCGTGAGCGGTGGCGATATTAGCTTCAGGCACCAGTTCAGTTAGGCGCGCAGCCACCGCATCAATGTCTTCAACCTTGTTGTGCACATAGAACACCTGCCCCTCACGCAGCAGCTCACGCCTGATGGCGGCGCCCACCTGCTTAGTCTCATAGGGGCCTACATAGGTCAAAATCGGGTGGCGGTCCTCCGGCGGGGTGGCCAGGGTGGACATTTCCCGCAGCCCACTAACCGCCATTTCCAGCGTGCGCGGGATGGGGGTGGCGGACATGGACAGCACATCCACATCTGTGCGCATAGCTTTGAGGGCTTCTTTATGCTCCACCCCGAAGCGCTGCTCCTCATCGATAATTACCAGCCCCAGGTCTTTAAATTTAACTGAGCCGGTCAGTAAGCGGTGGGTGCCTACGACGACGTCGATACGCCCCTGCTCAAGGTCACGCAGCACCTGCTGGCTTTCTTTAGCGCTTTGGAAACGCGACAGCTGCGCCACGGTCACTGGGAAGCCAGCAAAACGCTCCGTGAAAGTTTCTGCGTGCTGAGACACCAGCAGCGTGGTGGGCACCAGCACCGCCACCTGCTTACCGTCCTGGACAGCTTTAAAGGCAGCCCGCACCGCAATCTCAGTTTTGCCGTAACCCACATCCCCACAGATCAGGCGATCCATAGGGGCACTCTTTTCCATATCAGCCTTAACCTCATCAATGGTAACCAGCTGATCAGGGGTTTCAGTGTAGGCAAAAGACTGCTCTAGCTCCGCCTGCCAAGGGGTGTCAGGGCTAAAAGCGTGGCCCTTAGCGGCCTGGCGGGCCGCATACAGGCGCACCAGCTCCCCAGCGATTTCACGCACCGCCTTGCGGGCTTTAGCCTTAGTTTTTTGCCAGTCGGCGCCACCCATCTTGCTCAGCGCCGGGGCGTCGCCACCCACATATTTACTAACCGCATCAAGCGAGTCAGTAGGCACCATGAGCCGGTCAGCAGGCTGGCCACGCTTAGAAGGCGCATACTCAATCACCAAATATTCGCGGCTAGAGTTACGGTTTCCGGGCACAGGCCGGCGCGTGAGCTCCACAAAACGCCCCACCCCATGGTGCGAGTGCACCACCAAATCACCCGGATGTAGTGATAGGGGGTCAACGCTACGCTTCGAACGCCGCGCCGGCACCGCCTTAGGGGCGCGCGGAGAAGCACTAGCTCGCCCGGTGATCTGCGACTGGCCAATAAAAGCAAATTTTTGGGAGGGAATCAGGAAAGACTGATAAGCCGAGGCAGGCAAAATCCGCACCACGCCGTCGCCGCTACCATCGCTAGCGCCCAGATCCGCAGCCTCATCCAAATCAGCCACAATGCGGGCCGGAATATCTCCCTCACCCAAAACCTCAGCCAAACGGCGCGCCGGGCCCGGGCCATCAGCGCTAATAACCACCCGCCAGCCAGCCTTAGCCTGCTGGCCCACCTGGCGGGCAGCCGCCTCAAAGCCACCGCCATAGCCGGGCACCTCAGTAATAGGCAAACTAGGCATATCCGGGGCGCTAGCAAAGGCGTTAAACGACCACCACCCCAGGCCCTTAGCCAAGCTCAACTGGCGCACATCAGCCAAATGCGCAAAAGCCGCCGCCGACAAATCCACCGGCACCTGCCCACCCGAAGCCGCGCTAGTCCAGGCCGCCGCCAAAAACTCCTGGGTGGTGGCCGCCAAATCCTCAGCGCGACGACGCACCCGCTCAGGCTCGCTAATCACAGTTAGACGCTGGCCAGTCAACTCCAGCAGCGGCACCATCTTGTCCACCAGCACCGGCGCCAGGGACTCCATGCCCTCAACGTAAATGCCTTCAGCTAGTTTTTCCAGCAAATCTGCCGCACCCGGGATCTTAGTGACCAGGGCGGCGGCGCGCTCGCGGACGACGTCGTTAAGCAACAGCTCACGGCAGGCGGTAACCACCACGGGGGCTTTTAAAACCTCAATTGAGCGCTGGTCTGAAACCGCGAAGGAGGAGATTTCATCAATCTCATCCCCGAAATAGTCCACACGCACCGGGCGCGGGCAGGTGGGCGGGAAAACATCCAAAATACCGCCGCGCACGGCAAACTCGCCGCGATTTTCCACCATATCCACGCGGGTGTAAGCCATTTTCACTAGGCGCTCGGTGGCCGCCTCCAAGGGTAGCTCCGCGCCAGCGCTCAAGGTGAGCGGCTCAATTTCACCCAGCCCCGCGATTACCGGCGCCAGTAGTGCCCGCACCGGCACCACCAGCACACCGATAGCGCCCTCTTCACTGTGGGCTAGGCGGCGTAGCACGGCCAGGCGCGCAGCCACAGTGTCAGCCCTGGGCGACAGACGCTCATGGGGCAGGGTTTCCCAAGCTGGCAGCATCTCTACTGCCTCATCGGGCAGGTAGCAGCGTAGCGCCGCCACCATTTCTTCAGCTTCACGGGTGGTTGCGCACACCACCAGCAGCGGGTGGTTTACTTGCGGCCTGACGGCGTCTAAACCCGCCTTCCCCAGGGCCATTGCAGCCAGTAGGGCCGGGCGTACCCCGGGCACAACCGCCGCCGTGTAGTCGGTACGTACACGTGAACTGGCCAGGTCAATGACCTGTGAAACCGCAGAATTTTGAGCTAAAACATCGAGCAGGGCCTTCAGACGCACGCTCAGGATTCTAGTCGACCCGGGTAGTTTTGCCAGCCGCCGTCAATTTCGTGAATAAAGTTCCAGCGCGGGTCACGCCACAGCTCACTGGCGGTGGGCACGCTCCCCTGGTGGAAGGCGGGGGCCACAATATTTTCTAGCTGCGTGCCCAGCACCTGAGCAATAAAGGCACCCCAGTAGGAGAAAGTAGAGTTAGCCAGGATCAACCGCTTAGCGCAGGCCAGCACCGCCAGGTCATCAAACATGTCGCGGCGGTTCTCATTAACCACAAACTCTAGCTGCGGGGCTAGGTGGGTGAGGTTGTCAACACACCAGGGCACATTGTCACTAACTAGCACCACGCGCCCCACCGGCCCTAAAGCTAATTGTTTAGCTAGCGCCTGGCGCACATATTCCACAATGTTAATGCCAAATTCTGGTTCAAAACGGCTATTGTAATAGTCGGCGCGACGCACGTTAATAACTAGATCATCATCACGCACAAAAGCCTGGGCGCGCTCTAAGCTCTGCTTAAAACCGTCAGATGTTAGCAGCACATCTTTAATAAAGCGGGCGCGCTCTTGTGGAGTGTAGTCCACCCCCTGAGCTGCCCCCATATAGGTGGCGCGGCGGTCAGTAAAGCGCATCTGGCCTGAGGTGATTGACAGCTTACGCAGCCCCGGGAACATCTCCAGCCAGGCGTCCTGGTTAGGGAAATAAAGCACCTTAGAAATTAGGCCCTTATCTAAAGTGCGCGAATATGCCAGCTGCCACTTAAACAGGTTATTACCACCGTTAAAACCAATGGCAGTTAATATGACTTCACGCTTGCCGCGTCACACCAAAGACAAAGCCTTAGCTTTAAATGTCATAATTTTTTAGCTCCTAAACCGCGCTTTATTAATGCAGCTCACAGCGACACGCTGCACACCATATATTTCACTTACCTGTCAACCATCATATATATCCCACAGGCTTACAAGCTAGACTGGGGTAACCAACGAGTAAAAGGACCCAGCCATGCCCGCTTGCGCGCTCAGTGTGGTAATCCCCTTCTACGGGGACCCAGCTGCCACCCTTCCCTTGCTAAAGCAGCTAAAAGCACAAGTAGACGCCCCTGATTTCGAGGTAATCGTTAGTGACGATTGCTCTCCTGAGCCTTTCCCGGATGCGCCCGGGGTTAAAGTAATTCGTCGTCAGACAAATGGTGGTTTTGGTAGCGCCGTAAGCACCGGCATTGCCGCCGCCACCGGCACTTATGTTCTAATCCTTAACTCCGACGTCGAGCTAGAACCTAACTTCTTAGGCAGCTATTACCGTGCCGCCCTGCCCTGGATGCCCGCCATTGTGACCCCTGCCGTAATTAATGAGGTAGGCGCCACACACTGGAATGGCCGACACTTCCCCAACGCCCTGCACCAGGGTATTGAATGGCTCACTCCCCTGGCCCGACTGCGTCACCTGCCGGTGCTCCATGAGCTGGTAGGACACGACACTCTGGCCGACAATACCCACACTGAAGTGGCCGATTGGGTGGTTGGCGCAGCCATGCTTCTGCCGCGTCAGGCCTTTGCAGTAGTAGGCGGTTTTGACTCACGCTTCCACATGAATAGTGAAGAAGTTGACCTGCAGTTGCGCCTGCGTCAGCTAGGGTTACCTTCGGTAGTGCTCAGCCAGCCCACCTTGGTGCATGCTGGCGGCGGTTCCTCAGCTTCCGATAAGCGCCGGCAGTGGCTGGTTGACTCGCGTTTCATTTACGCCGACAAGTGGCATGGCCCCAGCGGTGTAGATGTGGCTGCCCGCGAGCGCCTAGCTACCTAATTGGCGTTTTTGCCAGCCTAAAATTGCCCCCGATTCCCTTACAAGCTAGTAACTTAGCTAGTACCCAAATCAATTACCCAACGCATGCCGATCGGTCCCAAGCATGAGTAAAAAACTTTTATTGGTTAGCCCTGTGTTCCACGGCTACTGGCAGGGCATAGCGCAGGCTTTTAAGCAGCGCGGTTACACCGTGTTGCCCTACTGCTATGACCGTTTAGACAACGCGGCTCACCGCGTGGAGCATAAGCTCAAAATTGAATTGGCTGACCGGCGCGATCCGCATGGTTTGCCCGGTTCGCGTTTGCACGCCCAGCAGGTTACTGCCCGCTGTGCACAGTTGGTGCGTTCGTCTCGCCCTGACGTGGTGGTCACCATTAAGGGCGACATTTTGCAGGCTGATTACTGGCAGTCTATTGAGGAAGTTGGGGCCAAGCGCATTACTTGGTTCTACGATGAGCTGCGCCGCATGAATGTGGATGAGGAGGGCTTGCGGATGCGTGGTCCGATCGCCACGTATTCTGCGATCGACGCCGCCGCTATGGCTGAGCGCGGTTTGGATGCGTTCTATTTGCCACTGGCTTTTGATTCCAGCTTGTCTTTTACCCCGGTAGCTAGCGACGCCGTCGTTTTTGTGGGGGCCCGTTACGGCCAGCGTGAGCCGATGCTGCGGGCTTTATACCAGGCGGGCGTGGATGTTAAGGCTTATGGGCGCGCTTGGTCTAAGCACTGGTGGGATCGGGCCCGCACCTGGTCTTGGCACCGTCCGGCGATCCCTAGCGGGCGCGACTTGGACCGTTCGCATGCCTATGGGGTGATGGCTGGGGCGCGTGCCTCGCTGAACCTGCATGGGGATCAGGATGGTTTCACTATGCGCACGTTTGAGGCTTGCGGTGTGGGCGGTTTGCAGATTGTTGATCGCGCCGACGTCGATAGCCTCTACGATCCGGGCAGTGAGCTGCTGGTTTTCAGCTCCACCCAGGAGTTGGTGGAGCTGGCTGAGCGCGCCGGGGCTGAGCCGCAGTGGGCGCAGGCCATTGCCCAGGCGGGCCGTAAACGTACTTTGGCTGAGCATACTTTTGCTCACCGCGTGCAGGCTTTGGAGGCGCGCTGGCAATGATTATTCCTGAAGATGGCCTAGTTTTCGCCACTGATTTGGAGGCTTGGCAGACTTGGTTGGCTAGCCGCAACCGGGTGCGGCAGCTAAAAACTGCTGTGCGCCAGCGGGTTTCGACGCCGGCGCCGGTGGATATTGTGGTGGCTTTGCGTGGTCAGCCGCGCGCCCTGGCGGTGTTGGAGGCGGCTTCGCCTTCTCACCTAGATGCCTATGAGCGCCCAGCGCTGATGCTAGACGAGGTGGCGATTGCTTTTCCGCGTGCCTTGTCTGAGCGCTATGAGGGCGGCCAGTGGCAGCTGGTGGATTGGGCGCAGGCCGCTGATTCACAGCTGCTAGCTAAGGTGGAGCGAGTGTTGGCCCCCGGGCACTATTTGGGGGTTAGCACCGAGGTTTACGCTTGGGCCCGCGCGCGCGACATTGAGTTTTTAGTTGAGCAGCATGGCCTGCTTACACCGTTTATGGCGCCGCTAGCTGCGGGGGCGCGGGCTTTGGTGTGGTCCCAGGCCGACGGCGAATTTTGGGCTAGTTCGCGCACTGACATCACCTGGCAGGTGGTGGGCAGCCAGCTGCTGTTTAACGCCGCTTTGCAGCCGCGTATTAAGGTCTGCGCTACGGCGCGGCCACTGTTTTTAGGTCAGCTGCATGGGGCCGAGATTGGCCGCAGCTATATGGCTCAGGTAAGTGAGCGTTTTTGCCGTGACACTGGCGCGATTTACCGGCCGCACCCTTCTGAAAAAGATAAAGCTTCACGTTTAATTCACGCCTATTGGCGTAGGCGCGGAATTGAATTTGATCCGGGCACCAGCCCACTATTTGAAACTAACCGTCCGGTAGTTTCGGTGTTCTCCACTGGAACCTTGGAGGCGGCCGCACGCGGCATTCCTGCCTGGGTGTATGCGCCTAACGCCCCCAGCTGGGTACACTCTTTCCATACCCGCTACGGCCTGTCGCGTTGGTCTGACATCCCTACGGTTTCCCCCCAGACGCCAGCCCTTGAACCGGCCACGGCAATCGCCCAGATTCTGGCTGCTTAAGCCAGTACGTGAATCCCCGCACGCCCAGTGACTGGCTGGCGTGCTCCAAGCTACAATTATTAGCAAATGTCATGCTTTTTGCGTGGCTACGTTCCCGTTATTACACATTGAATAGGACTATTCAGTCATATGAGCACCCTGTGTGTTATTCCCGTGCGCGGCGGCTCTAAAGGAATCCCGCGTAAGAACCTGCGTGATGTAGGTGGCAAACCCCTGGTGGTGTGGACCATCGAGCAGGCCCTGGAAGCCAAAGACGTCCGCGTAGTGGTTTCCACTGAAGATGAAGAAATCGCGAGCGTAGCGCGCGCAGCCGGCGCTGAGGTGATTGACCGCCCCGCCGAGTTAGCCCAGGACACCACCGCCACCGAGCCGGTGATTGTGCACGCCATGGACTATCTGCGTGACAAAGAAGGCTATGAGCCTGAGTTCGTGATGCTACTGCAGGCCACCAGCCCGGTGCGTCGCCCTGGCACCATTGACCGTGCTATCGCCCAGGCCCGTGAAACCGGTGTTGACTCACTGGTTGGCACCGTACCTCAGACCCCCTTCCTGTGGTGGACTGCCCGCGACGGTCACGGCCCCACCGCCGACTTTGAGGTGGATCACCGCCCGCGTCGTCAGGAGCTAACCCCCGACCAGTTCCGCTACCGCGAGACTGGCTCTCTTTATGTAACCAAGCCGTGGGTTTACCGCGAACGCAACAACCGTATCGGCGGCAAAATTGGTCTATTTGTCATGGATGAGGTTGAAGGCGTCGATATTGACGGCCCCCTTGACCTAGCCCTAGCGGGCAAAACCCTTATCGAAATGCGTCAGCAGGAAGGTCTAGCATGAGCATCGAGCGTTCCATTACCCCTTACGTAGCTTTCGCTGACGACTCTTTGCTCAGCACCCTAGCTAAAATCAACGCCAACAAGGCCCGCACTATCTTCCTGGTAGACGAGCATGGCGTACTACAGGGTTCACTTACCGACGGCGACGTGCGTCGCTGGCTTACCGCCGGCAACTCCAACATGGAGACCAGCGCCATTAAGGTAGCTAACCGTTCCCCACGTACCGTCACCGAGGGCACCTTGGTTGACGAGCTGGACTGGAAGTTCCGCGACGGCGTCAGCCTAGTGCCGGTACTAGATAGCCGTGGCCGCATGGTGGCCATCGCCTCCCCCACCAACGACTCCTTCACCGTTGGTAGCCACCGCGTTGGTAAAGACCAGCCCACCTTCGTAATCGCTGAAATTGGTAACAATCACCAGGGCAGTGTTGACCTAGCCAAGCAGCTGGTAGACCTAGCTGTGGAAGCTAAGGCTGACTGCGTTAAGTTCCAGCTGCGTGACATGGACGCCCTCTACCGTGGTGCTTCCGGCAAGATCACTGCCGGTGAAGACCTGGGCGCCCAGTACACCCTGGACCTGCTCACCCGCTTCTCCCTGTCGGCCCCCAAGATGATCGAGGTCTTCGATCACTGCCGCGACAAGGGCATTGACATTATGTGCACCCCCTGGGACCTACCCTCCCTAGAGGTACTGCTAGAGTACGGCGTCGACGGCCTAAAGATTGCCTCCGCCGACCTAACCAACCACGCGCTGCTAACCGCCGCCGCTAAAGAAAACCTGCCCATGATCGTCTCCACCGGTATGAGCACCGAGGATGAGATCAAGGAGTCGGTGGCCCTGCTGCGTCGCTACGGCACCCCCTACGCCCTACTCCAGGTGCAGTCCACCTACCCGGCCCCTTTCAAGGACCTAAACCTGCGCTACATGCAGCGTCTAGCTGAGATCGGTGACTGCCCGGTGGGCTACTCCGGTCACGAGCGCGGCTACCACATCCCCATGGCCGCTGTGGCCCTGGGCGCCTCAGTAATTGAAAAACACTTCACCATTGACCGCAACCTTGAAGGTAACGACCACAAGGTTTCGCTGCTGCCTGACGAGTTTGCCGCCATGGTGCGTCAGATCCGCGACGTGGAGGCCTCCCTGGGCACCGCCGAGGCCCGCGTAGTGGCCCCCGGTGAGTTCATGAACCGCGCCAACCTGGCTAAGTCTTTGGTGGCCACCCGCGACATCAAGTCCGGTGAGCGCATCACCGCCGACGCCGTCGACGTTAAGAGCCCCGGCCGTGGCCTGCAGCCCAACTCGCTAGACAAGCTGGTGGGCCGTATTGCTCGCCGCAACGTAGCTGCCGGCGACTTCTTCTACGAGGGCGACATCTCCGACAACCCCGCCCGCCCGCGCGACTACCACTTCCGTCGTCCGTGGGGTGTGCCGGTGCGCTACCACGACTTCCAGGCCATTTTGGATGCTGGAGCCAAGCCGGACTTCCTGGAGTTCCACTACTCCTACAAGGACCTGGACATGGACGTGGACGAGGTGTTCGCGGCCTACAAGGACAACCCGCTACCCATGGGTTACACCTGCCACCTGCCCGACCTGTTCAGCGGTGACTTCATTTTGGACCTGGCCTCCCCCGACGACGCCGTGTGGGAGCGCTCTATCCGCGAGCTACAGCGCACTATCGACATCACCAAGTCGCTGCGCCCTTACTTCACTCAGGAAGAAGACCCGGTCTTTATTGCCACCCTGGGTGGTTTCACCAAGGAAGGCCCGGTTGACCCTGAGCAAATCCCGGCCATGTATGACCGCATCATTGAGGGTCTAAAGCACGTGGACTACTCCGGTGTGCGCCTAGCCCCCCAGACCCTGCCGCCTTACCCGTGGCTACTGGGTGGTCAGCAGTACCACAACCTGTTTATGAGCCCCGAGGCGCTGCGTGACTTTGCCGAGCGTAGCGGCCTACAGATCACCTACGACATCTCCCACTCGATGCTGTCAGCTAACCACGAGCACCGCCCGCTGCGTGAATACACCGAGATTCTCGCCCCGCTAGCCGCCCACCTGCACATTGTTGACGGTAAGGGCGTTGACGGTGAGGGCGTACAGATCGACGAGGGTGACGTTAACTGGCCTGAGCTGGCTGAGCAGCTTGACCGCCTGGCCCCCGGCGTGTCCTTCATTCCGGAAATCTGGATGGGTCACGTTAACAATGGTGAGGGCTTCTGGACCGCCCTAGACCGCCTGGAGAAGTACCTGTGACAGTGGCTTATAAAGGCGTAGCGGGTAACGCACCAATCGCGCTATGGGTAGTTCCGGTTGCTGAGATCGGTGGGGTGGCACGTCATGTTCTCGACGTCGCCCGCACCGGCCTGCCCCGTACCCGCATGGTGGTACTGTGCCCACCGGGAGCGCTAGCTGAGGAATTAACCCAGCTAGGTGTGCCAGTGCTGGCTGAAAGCTTTGGCCCCAATTATGGGCTGACCGCTTCAGTGCGGGTACTGCGCCACGCGGTAGCCAAGCTACGCCCGGCCATTGTGCACACGCACCTAGCCTATGCAGACATTGTGGGCGCCTTGGCAGTGCCGTTAACCGGCCCCACCAAGCTGGTGTCAACTGAGCATGGCATCGCCTACGATGACAGTGTCTACCACAGCAGTAGCTTCAAATCGGCTTTGATGAGCCGCGCCCACCAGGTGCGCTGTGAGCGTTTCGATGCGCTTATGGCCTGCTCAGTGGCCACTGCTGACGCCATGGAAGCCAAGTGGCACCCGCGCCGGGTGATCGACGTGCTGCACAACGGCGTCGACGCCCCCACCGCGCCCAGCCAGCGCAAGGAGGGCCTGCGGATTTTGTCCCTGGCCCGCCTGGCGCCAGAAAAGCGCATTTTGGAGCTGCTTAAGGGATTCTCTCTGCTTAAGCGCGATTACCCCCAGGCCACGCTGACTATTGCCGGCACCGGCGAGGAGGAGGCAGCCCTACGCGGCGCGGTTGAGTCGCTGGGGCTAACTGACTGCGTTGACTTCCCCGGCTTCGTTGACGCCCGCCAGGCGCTCTCTAGCCACGATGTGCTTGCCCAGCTGTCGGTGTGGGAGAACTGCTCTTACTCGCTGCTAGATGCAGTGGTTAGCGGCATGGGTGTGGTGGCCACGCCGGTTGGCGGCAACCCTGAGATTCTGCCTAGCCAGTGTCTAGTGGACGCCTATGATGTCACCGCTATCGCTCAGGCATTAGCCAGCCAGGGCCTAGAGTTGGCCCAGCGCCCGCAGCTTAACCCCTACTGGCCTAGCGTGTCCGACATGTGCCGCTCCATCGTCAAGGTCTATCAGGGGTGTTTCAAGTGACTCGCTTTACCCTAGCGGCTAATAACGGCGAAATTGGTGGCGGCGAGGTCATGCTGCTACGCACCGCTAAGGTGCTGCGTCAGCTTGGCCATGAGGTCACTGTGGTGGCTCCGGCCATTGCCGACGGCGTAGGGGCGGCTGCCGCCAAAGCTGGTTTTGCTACCGTGGCCATCAAGGGCCAGGGGCGCAAAGCCTATATGCGTAACCTGCGTGCCTGGGATGCCAGCCAGCGTCAAGGGGTGCTGTGGTGCCACGGGCATGTACCCGCCCTGGCTACCATGGGTCACCCCCAGCGCATTGTGCACCTACACCAGGCCCCCAGCTTTAAGCATGTGGTTTCTGGCAGGCTGGCCTCGCGCGGCGCCTTAGCTTTAGCAGTGCCCAGTGCCTCCATGGCTAAGCACTTCCCCACCTCCCAGATTGTTTACAACTGGTGTGAGGAGGTTAAAACTCAGCCTAAAGGTGACCTCAAGGCCCCTATCACGGTGGGTTTCTTGGGCCGCCCCAGCCCCGATAAGGGCATTGAGGTTTTAGCTGAGGCTATGGCGCAGCTAAACGCTACCCGCGGAAACGCTTTTGAGCTGGTGGTTGCCGGTGAACCGCGTTTTGTCGACGCCGCCGAGCGCGAGCGGGTAACCGCCGCCCTGGCCCCTATCGCCAGCTTCACCAAGCAGCTGGGGTGGACCAAGCGTGAAGACTTCTTCAACCTGGTTGATTTGGCAGTTTTCCCCTCGATCTGGCCTGAGCCCTTTGGGCTTATGGCCGCTGAGGCGATGAGCGCCAAGGTCCCCTTCGTTACCTCCATCGCCGGCGCTCTACCTGAGGTTGCTGGCCGGGACTACTCCTACCAGGTAGCCCCCGGTAAGGCCCAGGAGCTAGCCGACGCCGTCGCCGCCCTAGTGGACACCACCCCCACCAAACGAGCCAAGCAGGCTGAGAAAGAATGGCAGCGCTGGCAGCGCAAATTCTCCCCCGAGGCGGCCACCAAGCGCATCGCCGCTTTCCTTACCGACGTGCTACCCCAGGAGGCTAAATGAGCCGCGCGGTTAAGCCCGGCGCTATCGACTGGGATGTGTTTTTCCGCAAGGATGATTCTTCGCTGCAGGCGCTGCTGCGTAAATCCCCGTCCTTGCTGGAAATGATCCTGTTCATCCCACTGTGTTTGCGCCTGGAGGGCTTTGTTCCGGGCGTACCGGTAGCCGATATCAGCGCCATACTGCTGTCCATCATGGCCTTTGGGCGTAAACCCAAGGTGGGCTGGCAACCAGCCTTTGGTTACCGCCTGCTACTGTTTGCCATCCCTGCCTGGATGCTAATTACCGGTATCTACAATTACCAGCTACCCTTTACTCGTATGGGCCACATCGCGGCTTGGGCGCTGGTAATTGCTGCCTCCACCTCGGGGCGTCTAAACATGCGGGCCCTGGTAGGTTCTATTGGGGTTTCACAGGTTATCGCCACCGCTTACGGCATTATCACCCTGCCTCAATCAACCTACCCCGGCCGTATGATCGGTATGTTTGGTGACCCCAACACCGCCGGTTTGCACCTATTGGTGCTGGGTTTGATTTATGCCGGTGTTGCCCAGCGTAACCGCAAGTATTTTATTGTGCTGGCTATTTCTGTGCTGGGTATTTTCCTAACCTTCTCGCGTACCACTTGGCTGGGTCTGGGCCTGGCTTTGGCTTGGGTGTTCATCCCTAAAAACTTTAATGTTTGGCTTAAAGCCACGCTGCTGTTTGGCGTATACAAAGCGGCGATTGGTTACGCCAACGACGTCAAGAACGAAGGTTCATTCTCTGACCGTGCTGGTTCCGACCACCTGCGTTCACTAATCGTGCCACTGGAAGAAGAGCTGGTAGCTGCTAAACCACTTATGGGACATGGCCCCGGTACGCTTACCGTCAGACTTGAAGCAAACGAGTTCTTCTTCCACTCCAGTTACCTACTGCTGCGCGCTGAAGGCGGCTGGATCATGTTCTACCTGATGCTGACGCTAGTAGTGCTCACCATCATTAAGGTCAGCCACCCGCTATCCACCCTACCTAACCGTTACCTGGAAGCCGCCCCAATCGCAATTTTGGTGTGTGCGGCCAACCTGGGCAACGTATTCCTGTCTTACCCTGCCTGTTTGGCCCTGGCTGCCTGTACCTGGTGGGCCCACGCCCCCGGCGCTGATGAAGAGCAGCTAGCCAAACTTGAGGCTCCGGCTGAAGAGGATCTGCGCGCCAGCCAAAACAAGCTGGTTAACTACCTGGCTGGGCACGAAAATGTCATGGCCAAATACGACAAATTGGAAGAAGAGGCCAGCAAGGCATGAACCAACCGCGCACTTCCATCATCATCCCCTCCTATCAGGGAGAGGCCAAGCTACCTACGCTGCTTAACGCCTTAAGCCAGCAAAGCGACACCGACTTTGAGGCGGTAGTGGTAATCGACGGGCTGCTTGATAACAGCCTAGAAATTATCGACTCCTTCGCCAGCAAGGTGCCCGTACGGGCCGTGGTGCTGGAGCAAAATCAAGGCCGCGTAGCCGCTCTGAACGCTGGTTTTAGCGCCGCTAAAGGCCAGGTTTTGGTGCGCTGCGACGACGATCTTGAACCTGGTGCAGACTTTGTCTCTGGGCACTGGGCGCGCCACCAAGGCCAGCCCTGCGGCGTCGTCGGGCTAACCATAGACATCCTGCCGCCCTCAAAGTACACCCGCGTATACGGCGCCACCCGCACCCGCGCGGCCCTAGCCGCCTCCTACCGGGGCGCTATCCCGGCTTGGCGTCACTGGGCCGCTAACTGCTCTGTTACCCGTGAAACCTGGGAAAAAATCGGTCCCTACGACACCGCCTACCAGCACTACGGCTGGGAAGATGTGGACTACGGCTACCGCCTACATGAGGCTGGTATCCCGGTAATTTTGGCCCCAGAGCTGGAAACTTTGCACCACGGCGCGGCCACAGACACCGTCAAGCGAGCCATGCGCGCCTACCATTCAGGCGCGGCACGGCGCACTTTTGACCAGCTACACCCCGGCGCTATCGACCCGGTAGCAAGCGGCGGCGGCTGGTGGGGCAAACTAGTTGGGGCGGTAGCTAGCCGCACTAACGAGGAGAGCACCGAGCAGCTAGCCAATTTCACAGATAGCGCTATCGGCGTATTGCCCGGACCATTTGCTACTAAATTAGTAGCGTTGAATGTCGAAGCCGCCTCCCTTAGCGGCTACTGCCACAGTGAGCAGGTCAACGCCCGCTTCTAAGGTACAAAATTTCATAAAACTACTTTCTCGCCCCATTTCCCTTACATTCTTGCCATAGGCAGAAGAGAGACTTTGATGAGTGAGCACTTTAGCGTTGCCATCGCCCACGATTACCTAACCCAGCGTGGCGGTGCGGAACGAGTGGCCTTAGCCATGCACCAGGCTTTTCCTCAGGCCCCGATTTTCACCACCCTGTACGACCCAGAAGGCACCTTCCCTGAGTTCAAGGACGCCGATATTCGCGTCACCGCCCTAAACCGGGTAGGGGCCTTCCGCCACGATCACCGCATCGCCTTGCCGCTACTAGCCCCGGCGACGTCGAAAATTAAGATCAACGCGGACGTGACCCTGGTGTCTTCCACCGGTTTTGCGCACGGGGTTAAAACTACCGGCGCCAAGCTGGTTTACTGCCACTCCCCGGCCCGTTTCCTGTACCTGCGCGAGCAGTACCTGGGCCAGTCCTCACCCCTATCACCCAAGGTACTGGGGCTAAACGCGGTATATGCGCCACTGCTGCGTTGGGATAAGCGCGCCGCTCACAGCGCCACCCGCTACCTGGCTAACTCCTCTATTGTTAAAGAGCGCATTGAGCGCGTCTACGGCATTGAGGCTGACCTACTCTTCCCACCTGGTGGGATTGACGCCAGTGCCAGCCAGGAAACTGTGGACGAGATTTCCAGCTGGGCTGGGCAGTTCTATCTGGTGGTCTCGCGCCTGATGCCCTACAAGAATGTTGATCGCGCCATAGCGGCTTTTGCTGACATGCCCCAGCGCAAGCTGGCAATTGTGGGTAAGGGGCCTGAGGCTGAGCGCCTAGCGGCTATGTGCCCAGACAATGTGCGCATGTTCCAGGGCCTAAGTGACGGCCAAATGCGCTGGCTATACGCTAACTGTCGGGCCCTGATTGCACCTTCCTTCGAAGATTTTGGGCTCACCCCGCTGGAGGCTTACAGCTTTGGTAAACCGGTACTGGCCCTGCGTGGAGGTGGCTACCTCGACACTGTTGTAGAAGGCCAAACTGGTCTATTCTTTTCTAAGCCCACCAGCGCTGATATTGCAGCCATCGTGGAAAAGAATGAGCAAATCACCTGGGATCACCCTGCAATCCGCGCCCACGGCGAAAAGTTCTCCCTGGACCGTTTCATCCAAGCCCTGCACCAGCAGGTCGAAGCACTGTCTTAAGTTCCCAACTGCCCCAAGTAGGTTTCGTCTTGAAGATGAGTAAACGTACCTTCAATCACCTAGTGCGCCTAGGCGCTATCGTGATTGATTTCCTCGCTATCTGGGTGTCGTTCACCGTTGCGTGGCATTTACGCGAGCAATCAGGTCTGTTCTCTAATGACGTCTCGGCCCTAACCCGGGCACTTATGCACTGGAAGCCGCTGGCTTCAGCCGCCTGGTTGGTGGTAATTGCTTGCTTTGGGGGCTATGCGGTACGCGAGTTCGGCTCGGGCACCATCAGTATCCGCCGCGCCCTTAACGCTGGCTTGTTTAACATCGGCTTTTTCTCGCTGGTGTTATACATGACCACTACTGAGTTCTCGCGCTCTTACTTCCTGCTGCTGTTCATCATTGCGATGCCGCTAATCACCTTGGGGCGTCTGTTTGGTCGCCGCATCCTGCACTGGCTGCACCGACGTGGCTACGGCATTTCGCGCGTGATTATTGTGGGCCGCCCCCAGCAGGCTGAGCAGTTCTCCCGGATGCTTAAGCGTTCAGCTTGGCTGGGTCTGGAACCCTACCTGGTTTTTGATCCTGATGAGGCGCTCGAAACCTATAAGGGTGACCACCGTTCTATCAGCGACAACCTGCTTAAGCTGGCTGAATCCAACCAGGCTGAGCTGGTGCTTTTCGCCCCCGGTTCGGTGCCTGACTCGGTTGATTTCCGCCGCTATGTGTGGCGTTTTGAGGGTCACCGCACTCAGCTGGCTGTGGTGCCTTCTTTGGTTGACGTCGCCGCTGACCGTATCCGTACCCGCCCAGTAGGTGGTATGCCGCTGGTCTACATAGAAGATCCCAACTCTGCCGGCGCACTATCGCACTCTAAGCGGATTTTCGATATTGTCATGGCTTCCCTAGCGCTGATTATGGTCAGCCCGGTCATGATTATTACCGCCCTGGCGGTGTACTTTACCGACCGTGGCCCTGTGTTCTTCCTCCAAGAGCGCGTAGGGCGCGATGGTAAGACCTTTAAGATGATCAAGTTCCGCTCTATGGTAGTTGACGCCGAGGCGCGCCTGGCTCAGCTTCAGGGCGGCAACAAGACCAATGAGGTCATGTTTAAGCTCAAGAAAGACCCGCGTATCACCCCGGTGGGTGGCTTTATTCGTCGCTTCTCTATCGATGAGCTACCCCAGCTGTTTAACGTGATCCAGGGTGACATGAGCCTGATTGGCCCACGTCCGCCCCTGCCGCGTGAGGTAGCTAAATACACCCCCGATGAGATGCGCCGTCTACGAGTGCGCCCGGGTATTACCGGCCTATGGCAAATTTCAGGGCGTTCAGACCTGTCCTGGGATGAAACCATTCGCCTGGACCTTTACTACATTGACAACTGGTCTCCGTTACAAGACCTATCGATCCTGACCAAAACGGTACAGGCGGTGCTTTCTTCACGCGGGGCCTATTAAAAGAAGTAATTAACCATTTGAAACGTTTCCTCCCCGCTTCCCTCGCACTACTCACCTTCCTGGCCACCTGGGCTTACCGTAACCTTTTTGAGGCCACCCAACAGGGTGCCTACCTGGCTGGTTTGGGCCTGCATACGTTTGTGGGTCCCCTTCAGCCCTATGTGCAGGTATTTACCAAGCTGGGCACGGCCCCGGTGGCCGGGGCCAGCTTGGCTCTGGCCTTGGTGGTGGCCCTGGGCGCCAAGCGCTGGTTGTTACCGGTGCAGCTAGTGGCTTTTGCGGCCGGCCTGCTAGGCACTGTCCAAGTGCTTAAAACTCGCCTGCCTTACCTGCCTCAAGGCGGCATCAATGGCACCGGCTATTTCCCGCATTACAACACCATGCCCTCAGGGCACGCCGCCATGATTTTGGTGGCTACCGTGCCACTTATGGCCGCACTTAACGCCACTAAACTGCCGCGTATTTTCAAGCGAATCGCCTTTGTTGGGGCACTGAGCGCCTTTATTTTGGGCACCACTGCGGTGCTGGTCAGCTCCGCGCACTTGTGGACTGACGTGTTTGCTTCCACAGCTTTGGCACTGTTTTGGGCTTATTTATTACTACCTTTAAAACAAGTGCAATATAAGAAATTATCACAGCCCTATGTCAGGCTAACCCTGATTACCTTTGCGATTGCTTGGGTTTTGCTACATCTAGACCAAGCTCTACAAACAAACAATAAATTTGGATTGGCATTTTGTGCCTTTAGTATATGCGCCGGCGCTTTTATTGCACTATTATCGCAAGTGAGCGCAGGAAACTCCCAGGAAACTGTTAACTAGCTTCCAGACAGTGACTAGTGCCTGGGTGCTCATGCCCCTAGTCCCCGATTCTCAGGTACGCCATGAAATCCCAACCGCAAGCCTCGGTTATCATCCCGACCCTAAACAGTGCCCCAACTTTGGCTATCCAGTTGGACTCGCTGCTGCGTCAAGACTATGAGGGCGCCTTTGAGATTCTGGTAATCGACAACGGCTCCACCGATGAGACGCGTGAACTACTTGAGGACTACTATTCTCGCTTTGCTTTCCGCCAGGTCAACCTGCGCTACTTCATCTCTGACCGGGAGCGTAACGTCTGCTATGCCCGCAACGTGGGTATCCGCTATGCAAACAGTGAAAAGCTACTGTTTTGTGACGCCGACGATATGCTTTCCAACAACTGGGTCAGCCAGGGCATTGAATCCCTAAAGGAACGTCAAGTAGTTTCCGGCTCCGCCATCTACTTCTTAGAAGACACCTTCAAAAACTTCTGGGCCCTAGGCAAAGCTTACGAGACTATTCACCCAGCCACAGAAACCGAAACCTACACTCCCGTTAACGCTGACCGGGCTATCCCAATCCTGATGGGCGGCTCCTTTGCCGCCCGCCGCTCAGCGCTGATCTCGCGTGGCTTTGACATCAACGCCCCCTGGGGTTCAGAAGACAATGAGTTAGCCCTATACCTGCGTGAGCACGGCGTTGAAACTGAGAAATTCTCAGGTATGCGTATCGCTTACCGGGGGCGCAGCCCTAAGACTAAGGCCCGTCACAAAGCAGAGTTTAAGAGTGCTCGCGCTCATGTCTGGCTGGCCCGCAAATACCACCTAACCTCCCAGCTGCCGGCCACCCGCCGAGGTGCCTGGCTGCTTAACCCGCTACGTTTACCGCTGGTGGCCGCCAAGATGGCACTGGTACCCTCCAGCCGTGACTGGAGCGCGCTGCGTTCGCGTTTTAACGCCACTGCTGGGGCTTTTGTGGGTGTGCTTAGCTTCTACCACCCAGCCCCTAACCGTGAGGGTCTAATTGGTACGGGTAAAGAGATCAACTTGGATACAGGCAAGCCTTTGCGCCTGGAAACCACTGGTAACACCCACAGCCCTAGCCGCGACATGATTACGCCCGCCTCAGGTCTAAGCCCGGTGCTGGTGCGTGAGCCTGAACCGCCAACCACCGCCGGTTAGATCTTTTTCTCGACGCCGCCGCGCCGCTCTGGCCGCACCGCCCTAGCTACGTCACGCTAGCCACGCCGGCCCAGTTACGGCGCTTTGGAACGCTTGGCTTATAGCTGTGGCTTAGCCAGCTCGTTAAAGCCTATAAAACACAAGTGGGGGGCCAGTTCGTAAGAACTGGCCCCCCACTTAGCTATGCATCTTATTAGCTATGTGCTTTAGTGGTCGCCCGCGTCAAACAGGTCAGCCACTGAGCCGTCGTCGAAAACAGCCTTAATAGCGGCTGCCAGCAGCGGCGCGATAGAGAGGATAGTCAGCTGCTCAAAGCGCTTTTCCTCGCTGATGGGCAGGGTGTCAGTGACGATAACCTCCTTGGCGCCACAGGTGCTTAGACGCTCAGCGGCGGGGCCGGAGAGCACACCGTGGGTGGCGGCAATGATGACGTCCTCAGCGCCGGCGTCGAGCAGCACCTTAACCGCCTTAGCGATAGTGCCACCGGTGTCGATCATGTCGTCAACCAGCACGCAGGTGCGGCCCTTAACGTCACCAACCACGCGGTTAGCCACGGACTGGTTGGGGCGAGTCACGTCACGGGTCTTGTGGACGAATGCCAGCGGGGTGCCACCCAGCTTGTCCGCCCAGCGCTCGGCCACGCGAATACGGCCAGCGTCAGGAGAAACCACCGTGGTGTTAGCGGGGTCAATGTGCTTAGAAACGTAGTCAACCAGCACCGGCTGGGCCCACAGGTGGTCCCAGGGGCCGTCAAAGAAGCCCTGCTCCTGGGCAGAGTGCAGGTCCACGCTCATGAGGCGCTCAGCGCCAGCAGTGGCATACAGATCTGCAATCAAGCGGGCAGAGATAGGCTCGCGCCCCAGGTGTTTCTTGTCCTGGCGGGCGTAGGGGAAGAAGGGGGCCACCACAGAGATGCGCTTGGCAGAGGCACGCTTAAGCGCATCCACCATAATTAGCTGCTCCATAACCCAGTCGTTAACGCGGTCGCCGTGAGACTGGATGCAGAACACGTCACATCCACGCACCGACTCGTTGAAACGTACATAGGTCTCGCCATTAGCAAAGTCGTAAGCGCTAGAGGACAGCACCTCGGTGCCCAGCTCCTTGGCCACGGCCTGCGCAAGTTCAGGGTGAGCCCGGCCTGATACGATCACCAGGCGCTTAGAGCCCTCACTGATAATGCCAGTCATGGATTATTTGCCTCCTTGTAGCCGTTTGGCCATGTGGGTGGGTAGGTAGGAGATCATGCTGGTTGCGTTAGGCGTCCAGCAAGCTTAGTGGGGCGACGACGGCGCCGTCGGGAACTTCCACATTGTCTAGGACGCTGTGGGCCCCAACATAGGCCTCATCACCAATCACGGTGGCACCGTGAACAATAACCCCGGGCTCTAGGTAGGCATCCTGGCCAATCTTGGCATCCACATCCACCCAGGTGGAGGAGGGGTCCACGATGGTTACGCCAGTGCGCATCCAGTGCTCGAGAATACGACGGTTAAGCTCAGCCCCTAGCTGGGCCAGCTGTACGCGGTCGTTGCAGCCCTCAACCAGCCAAGTGTCGGTGACCACCAGCGCGCTAGTGGACTTACCGGCCTGGTAGGCGGCGGCCACGACGTCGGTCAGGTAAACCTCGCCCTGATCGTTGTCAGTACCCAGGCCACCTAGTGCCTCACGCAGGTGAGCGGCATCGAAAACATACACGCCCGCGTTAATTTCCTTGATTAGCAGCTGTGACTCAGAAGCGTCACGGTGCTCCACAATGCCGGCTACCGTACCTTCCTCGGTACGTACCACACGGCCATAGCCACTGGGGTCAGCCAGTTCGGTAGTAAGAATAGTGACCGCGTCTGCGCGGCTGACGTGCTGGTCTAGCAGCGCTTCTAGGGTGGCAGTGTCCAGTAGCGGCACATCACCGCTGGTAACCACCACCGGGCCGGTTAGGTCGGCAGGTAGCGCCGCCAAACCGCAGGCCACAGCCCGGCCAGTACCGGGAATTTCGTCTTGGTCAGCAATCACCACATCCGGAGCCACCCGCTCCAAGTGAGCGACGACGTCGTCGCGCTGGTGACGCACTACCGCAACCAAATACTGCGGCTGAAGTCCACGGGCGGCAACCACAGCGTGATTTAACAAGCTGCGCCCCCCGATCTGGTGTAGAACTTTGGGGGTCGCCGAACGCATACGCGTTCCTTTACCGGCGGCCATGATGATGACGGCGGCAGGGCTTGTGGCCACGAGGAAAGCTCCTAAACGGGTCGAAGCATAAATACTGTCTACAGCATAGCGCACAAAAAGCTCCGCCCCCAGGATTCGAACCCGGACCACAAGGCACCAAAGGCCTGCGTGCTGCCATTACACTAGGGCGGAAGGGTACGTCAGGCGTACCGGGATCTATTCTTACACACTTTGTGCGGTGGCTATGACTTCAAAACGGATTCGCATGAGTGCGGGGGAACGACGTGAGCAGCTGATCGACGTCGCCCGCACGCTTTTTGCTGAGCGCGGTTATGACGCCACCTCAATCGAAGAAATAGCTGCTAGCGCCCAGGTTTCCAAGCCGGTGGTGTATGAGCATTTCGGGGGTAAAGAGGGGCTTTACGCGGTCATCATTGACCGGGAACTGACTTTGATCTACTCCACTATAGTTAACGCCCTAGAGTCAGATCCCTCACCCTCGGCGGTGGTGGAACACGCCGCCTTGGCGCTGCTGACATATATCGAAGATAACACTGATGGTTTCCGCATCATTTCCTCAGAAAATGACCGCTCCAGGGGAACCTACTCCACCTTGTTAGCGGATGTGGCGGTGCAAGTCTCCGGCATCTTGGCCAGACAATTTACAGAACATGGTATTGATGCGCGTTTTGCTCCCCTGTACGCTCAAATGTTAGTGGGTATTGTTGCTATGCCCGCCCAATGGTGGCTACTCGACCGCACCATGACCAAGGAGGAGGTTGCTGCGCACATGGTTAACCTGGCGTGGAACGGCCTTCGCGGCATGGAGCCTGACCCTGTATTGCGTAACCAAGGAGACACTGCATGACCCCACCTGCCGCCCTAGCTAGGCGCGGCACCGGGCGTATTGCCTGGATCGACGTCTCTCGCGGATGGTGCATGTTGGCCATTGTGGCCGGCCACTTCTATCTCCCCTGGAATCAGCACCCCGCGCTGTTCGACCTGCTTTACGCCTTCCACGTTCCCGCCTTCTTCTTCCTTTCTGGACTGGTTTTCAACCCTGGAAAACGGTCCTTTCCCCGCTTCCTTTACACCCGCGTACGCGCCATCATGCTCCCCTATGTGCTGTGGGCTTTTATCTCTGTATGTATTTTCGCAGTGCTGGGTTCAGTGGCAGCTGGTTCATTGGGTCGTAAAAATCCCGCAAGTTTTACCACCATGCTTAAAGACATCATGTGGGCCACCCCCTCGGCACACCACATGGACTGGAATAAGCCGCTGTGGTTTTTACCCGCAATTATGATCGCTTACCTGATAGCTTGGGCTACGGCCAAGCTAATTGAGGGTAACCGTATAGCTTTAGCTGTAATTACTGTTATTTCCCTACTTCCCAGTTGGTTTTTAGCCTCCCATCAAGAGGTCTGGTACCCCTGGAGTTTTGAGCGAGTGGGGGTGCTGATGCCGTTCTTCTTCCTAGGCATGTATATGCGCCCCATCGTTAACCATTTACCTATTAAATACCCTTTAATTGAGGGCCTGGACGGCATTGGTTTGCTGGCGATTGCGGCTGCCATCAGCCACTACAACACCACCACGGTGGACTATGTGGCCCGCACCTACGGCAACTACGCCAACTTTGTGGCGGCCGCACTGGTTGGTATTGCCGGTATCTGCATGATTTCGCGTGCCTGGAATATAGATGATTTGACCCGCATTGGGAAAATGACCCTGGGTATTTTGTGCACTCACAAATTCATCGTACTGGCTGTGCAGATTGTAATTAACTCTCTGGGTATGGAAGAACTCATTACAGCTATGGGTCCTATCCCCCAGTTTGTTTTAGATAACTCCCTGTCGGTGGGTTTTGCCTGGATTATTACGGCGGCCTGTTTCGCGGTTTGTATTGCACTTAAATACTTGGCGCCCTGGTCAATTGGCTTGCCTGGTAAGGGTATCGACCTACGCCACCTGGTTCCTAAGGAGAAGCTGCTGCAGTTGGCTGGACAGGTGCGTATGCCCAGCTTGCCTAGCTTGCCCCGACGCCGCAAGCGTCCGCAGGGCCGCCGGGTGCAGCAAGGTCCGCCCTCGCGTCCCACCCGGCCGCGTCGTCGTAGTGGCGGCGGCAAGCACGCAGCCTAAACAGCCGCAGTTAAGCTTGGAGCGCCCGCACCCGGGGCGGCCCAGGCCGCGCAGCAGCGGGACTACTGCTCCAGCTCGCCGGCAGCTTCAAGCCATTCCAGCTCAATATCCGCCTGGCGTTCCTGCGCCTGGCTAAGCTGTTTACCCAGCTCAATTAGGTCATTGACACGTCCAGGATCAGCTGAAGCCGCTTCCATATCCGCGTGTAGCTTGGCGATCTGGGCACTAACCTTATCCAGTTGGCGCTCTAGCCGGGCCAGGTTCTTGGCAGCCGCGTGGCGCTGAGCCCCACTTAAGGCGCCCTGCTCCCCCTGGGACGGGGCGTTTTTAGCTTCCGCAGTTGCCGACGTCGCCCCTGCAGCCCCAGATGAGGCAGCCAGTTGCTGGCGACGCAGCTCCAGATACCGCTCCACTCCGCCGGGAAGATCACGCAGATGCCCGTCACCAAGCAAAGCCAGCTGGTGGTCGGTGACGCGTTCAAGCAGGTAGCGGTCGTGGGAGACCACCACTAGCGTGCCCGGGAAGGTGTCGAGAATATCCTCAATTGAAGCCAGGGTGTCAGTGTCTAGATCGTTGGTGGGCTCGTCCAGCAGCAGCACATTGGGCTGAGCCATCAGCAGTCGCAGCAGCTGCAGGCGACGGCGTTCACCACCGCTGATTTCCCCCACCCGGGTCCAGGCGCGTTGGCGGGTAAAGCCCAGGCGCTCAACCAACTGGCTGGCGCTTAGATCTTTACCGCCCACGGTGACGTGCTCGGCCACTGCGGCCACTGCCTCAACCACTCGCAGCTCGCTGATCTGATCTAGCTCATGGGTGGTTTGCGACAGGGTTACTACGTCCACGGTTTGGCCGGTACGTACCCGCCCACTGGTGGGTTTTTGGGTGCCTTGCAACAGGCGCAGCAGGGTGGTTTTACCGGCGCCGTTTATGCCCACAATGCCTACTCGCTCGCCGGGGGCAAGGCGCCAGGTTACCTCGCGCAGTACCTGGTTTTCGCCGCCGCCGGGGGCCGGGTAGCTGACGCTGACGTTTTCCAGGTCAATAACGCGTTTGCCTAGGCGGGCAGTGGCCATGCGGGTGATTTCCACGCTGTCACGCGGCGGGGGCACGTCGGCGATTAGTGCCTCGGCGGCATCGATACGGAAACGCGGCTTGGAGGTGCGCGCTGGGGCGCCGCGTCGCAGCCAGGCCAGTTCTTTACGTAGTAGGTTTTCGCGTTTTGCGGCAGCCACCTCAGCCTGGCGGGCCCGCTCGGCGCGCGCCAAAATGTAGGCCGCATAGCCGCCGTCGTAAAGCTCAATTCGGCCGGGGATTTGGGGGCGGCCGTTGCCGGGGTCGACGCCGGGCACTACTTCCCACACTCGGTTGCAGATAGCGTCTAGGAACCAGCGGTCGTGGGTGACCACCACTAGGGCGCCGTCGCCACGCGCTGAGTCAAAGCGTTTTTGCAGGTGGCGAGCCAGCCAGTCCACGCCTTCAACATCTAGGTGGTTGGTGGGCTCATCTAGTACCACCACCTGGGCGTCTTGGGTGAGCACGTGGGCTAGGGCGACGCGGCGGCGCTGACCACCTGAGAGGGTGTCGACGTCGGCTGCCAGGTCCACGTCTGCCAGCAGGCCGGCATGAATGTCACGCACGGCAGGGTTAGAGGCCCACACGTGCTCAGGCATGTCACCGTGCACCGCTTGACGTACGCTGATGCCCGGGGGAAAGTTGTCGCTTTGGTTGAGGATGGCCACGCGCGTGTCGGCGGCGCGGGTGATACGTCCGCCATCGATTTCACGCTGACCTGATAGGGCCTGCAGGAAAGTGGATTTACCAGCGCCGTTGGGGCCCAGCACACCCACCCGGGTGCCGTCTTCAATGCCTACCGTGACACCGTCTAGTAGTGTGCGACTGCCTACGACAATGCGCAGGTTCTCGACCCCTAATAGGTGAGCCATTAAGTCCTCATTCTGCAGATAAAACCAGCCCCCGCATTCTACCGCGTGAGCGCTGGGGGGCGGGCGGCACGGCTTGCGATGCTGACAGCTACGCTCGACGCCGGCGCATTTATCCCCTGGGTGCGCTCACCCAGCGCCGTCAGCGCGCCGTTAGGGGCGCGCCGCCAACGCACTGTTAGAGGGCGCTGTTAGGGGCGTTAGCCGGTAACTACCTGGTCACAGAAGGGGGTGAGGCTCCAGCATAGAGCTACCCGCTCAGCCGCCGCGCGGCTGGAACTAAGGGCGGCCACAGTAGGCCCGGAGCCAGAAACCATGGCTGCCAGAGCGCCGGCCTTCTTAGCCAGGTCAATTAGTTGACCTAGTTCTGGGCGTAGATCGATAGCCGTGGCCTGTAGATCGTTGCGGATATGGCGGCTAACCTCGGCCACATCGCCAGCCTCTAGAGCGGCCAGTAGCTGCTCTGGCGGCATGTCTGCCGCCGGTGGGGCCTGCACAGTGGCGTCAAAGTGTTTAAACACGGCCGCCGTCGATAAACCCTCATCCTGCAAGGCAAAAGTCCAGTAGTAGGGGCCGGGGGCGGCCTTAAGCGGCTCAATTAGATCCCCACGTCCGGTGCCCAGAGCTACCCCGCCGTAAAGCCCAAAGGGCACATCCGCACCCAACTGTGCGCCTAGGTGAGCCAACTCTTCTAGGCTCAGGCCCACCTGCCAGAACTCGTTGCAGGCTTTGAGGGTGGCAGCTGCGTCCGCGCTGCCACCAGCCATGCCTCCGGCTACCGGCACGGCCTTGTCTAGCAAAATGTGCACGTCAGGGGTGGCTAGGCCACGCTGGGCGGCTTGCTGGGCCACCGCTTGGGCGGCGCGGTAGGCCAGGTTGGTGTGATCCAGGGGCACATTACTATCGGGGCGGGTCAGGGCCAGCTCAATGCGCGGGCCGCCGGTTTGAGCCGCCGGGGCCGAGGCAGCCGTGGCTGATGGGGCCGGCTGAGCGGCCGCCGGGGCCGAGTCTGTCTGGGCCGCCGGGGCTGCTAGGGGCGGGGCCGACGAGGCAGAGGAGACAGGGGCAGTTGAGGCCGACTGCGGCGCCGTCGTAGCCAGAGACTGTAACGGCGTGACCGTAACCGTCTCGCTTAAGCCGATCTGGGCAAAGACGGTGTTAAGCGGGTGGTAGCCATCGGGGCGGGCGGCACCCAAGGCTAGGAAAAGATTTACCTTGCCAGGGGCACTGACACTCACATCCGAGCCACCAACGCTCATGGCCGGGGTATTCACAGCCGGGGCGCTAACGCTCACAGCCGGGTCACTGGTGGCCGGGGCGGGCGCACTGGCAGCTGGAACGCACGCACCGGCGCTAGCAGCATTTAGCTGCTGAGCCACGGCGGCAAACTGGTCAATGTCTAGGGTTTCGCCACGAGCCGTGGGGCTAACCCTGGCGCGCTCCAGCGCCTCCTGGGCGGCGCCGGCGCTACCAGCCAAACCAGCCAGTGCCTGACGCAAGGTCTTGCGGCGCTGGGCAAAGGCGGCGTCGACAACAGCAAAAACCTGCTCGCGCGTAGCCGCAGTATCCGGATGGGGGCGGCGCTCAATTTTCACCAGAGCCGAGTCCACATTAGGCACCGGATAAAACACGTTGCGACCAATGGTTAGGGTGCGCCGAGCACTGGCATACCAAGCCACCTTGGCGCTGGGCACCCCGTAAATCTTGTTACCCGGCGTGGCCGCCAGGCGGTCGGCCACCTCCGCCTGCACCATCACCAGCACGGTCTGGATGCTGGGTAGCTTTTCGAGCACGGTCAGCACAATCGGCACGGCCACGTTATACGGCAAATTAGCTACCAGACGGGTGGGGGTGGCGCCGTCGATGCTTTCGGGCCCGATGATAGTCAGGGCGTCAGCAGTAAAAACTTGTAATTTAGCTTCCGGGAAGCGGGCCTGGGCGGTGGTCGGCAAAGCTTGGGCCAGGGGCGGGTCAATCTCGACGGCGCTAACCTGCGCCCCAGCCTCCAGTAGCGCCAGGGTTAGTGAGCCCAGGCCGGGACCGATTTCCAGCACCTGTTCACCTGCTTGCACGCCGGCGTTACGCACAATCTTGCGTACCGTACCTGGATCGTTGACGAAGTTTTGGCCCAGGGTTTTGGTAGGGCGAATGTTTAACTGGGCGCACAGCTCACGAATATCGTTGCTGGTCAGTAGCTTGCCTGCCGCCACGTCACTCATACACGTCACCTACAAGTTTCCGGGCGCATTAATAGCGCGGTTTGGTACTGCCTTCATTGCCTTCAAGCCTAGCTGAAAGCCGCCCAATTTTAGGCCTCCGACGACGCCGCAGCCCCAGCCAACCCCCAAATACACGACTCCCCCGCAATCAGCACAGATTGCAGGGGAGACGGATAGCGTGCTCAAACGCCAGCTTATGTGAGTGCGGTTTAGTACCAGCCCACCGACTCAGAGTGTGCCCAAGCGCCACAGGGGTTGGAGTAGCGCTCGGAGATGTAGCCCAGACCCCACTTGATCTGGGTGGCCGGGTTGGTAGCCCAGTCACTACCAGCGCTAGCCATCTTGGAGCCAGGCAGGGCCTGGGGAATACCGGTAGCGCCGGAGGAAGCGTTGTAAGCCTGGTAGTTCCAGCCGGACTCGCGGTTCCACAGCTTAACCAAGCAGCTGAACTGGGTGTCGTCCCAGCCGTAGGAGCTCATCATGGACTTGGCAATGGCCTGGGCGCTGGCAGCGTCGGTGCCGGCGGCAGCCAGGGTGGCGTTACCGCCGCTGGAGCTGGAGGAGGAGTTGTTGGGGGTAGCCGGGGTAGTGGCAGCGGCGGTGGCTTCCTTTGTGCCCACCAGTACCACGGCGTTGGTGGCCGGCTTGACGACGGCGGTGGATACTACGGTGCGGGAAACTTCCTTACCGCCACGGGTAACCACGTTGTAAACGGTGCGGGAAATACCGTCTACACCCTCGGTTTCTACCTTCTTCTCACCCTTAGCCAGAGTCGGGTCTGGCTTCTCGGTGGTGCCAGCCTTGATGGCGGTGTCTACGTTGGTCTGGGTGACGCTAGCGTGGACAACGGTAACGACGGCGCCGTCAACAGGGGCGGCGGTCAGGTCTACGGAGGCGGTGTCGTTGTCGTCAACCGAAACACCGGCGTCGGACAGGGCCTGCCCCCAAGTCTCAGCCTGGGTGGAAGCGGAGATAGTCTTGCCGTCTACAACCAGCTTGTAGTTAACGGACTCGGCAGCAGAGGTAGGCTGAGCGGCCAGACCGAGTGCTGCGTGGGTCAGCGCGGCCTTGTTGGCGTCAGTGTTGACACCGTTGTTCATCTGTACAGCAGCGAATGCACCACCGGAGACGGCCAAGGACAGAGCCATGGCCACACCGCCCGCGCGGTACACCACATTACCGGTGCCTACCTGGGAAAAGAGAGCACTAACTGCTGAGGCCGGGGTGGCCTTCTGAGCGTGACGTCCCATGTCGAACCTCTTTCTTTATAAGCTAGTACCTGACTGTAATAGAAACGTAACCTTTTGGCCAGTAAGTATCAGCCCTCTCACAACTTAACTCTGAACACATTTGCCCTGGCCAGCAGCCATTAGTTTAATGATCTGGCGCACAATAGGTAAATCTGGAGCCAGCCAATTTAGGTCAAGAGCTTGTACTGGAGTAACCCATTTGACCTGCATATGACTAGTGCCTGGACGGATTTCGGGGCGATCAGTGCTCACTAGCCACACCCGCATCTCTAGCCCCGGTTTTAGTGGCCATGTAGACAATGATTTATCGGGCGTCACTTCCACCCCGATTTTGACCACAATATCTAGTTCTTCACGTAATTCGCGCGCCAAAGCTGCCTGCGGCACCTCCCCCGGCTCCACCTTGCCGCCCGGAAACTCCCACTGCCCCCGCAGCTGCGCCGGGTAGGCGCGCTGAGCGGCTAAAAACCGCGTAGGTTGGCGCAAATCATCCACCAACACCGCCCCCACCACTAGTTGCGTCGCTTTTGGTTGCGTTGCCTGCGCCCCCTTGGCGCCGCCCTGAGAGTTTTCCACGATCTGACACACTTCCTACTTACGTCACTAACCAGCTAAGGTTTACCTATGCCCAAGATTACTGGTAACACCCTAGCCGAACACCGCGAGCGCACTCGCCGCGCCCTTTTCGACTCACTGGGTCAACTCTTGGCCGCTAAACCTTTCGACAAAATCACGCTTTCCGACGTCGCCACTAACGCCCATGTGGGGCGCACTGCCGTCTATAACCACTTTGCAGACAAAGAAGATCTGCTCCTGGCCTATATCGAGAACGAAACCCGCAGCTATGTGGCGCGCCTGAGCCAGGCCCTTGAGGATGTGCAAGATCCGCTTGATCGTCTGCGGGTTTATATCCGTGAGCAGGCCCTGCTAAAGCAGCACTATCACTTCCCGAGCGGCGCGCGCCTAACCGATACGCTTTCGCGCGACACCGTGGGGCGTCTACACTCGCACGCCGACATTATGGAGCATATGCTCAGCCAGATTCTGCATGAGGCTATCGACCAGGGCCAGCTACCTAATCAGGATGTGGCCATGAGTGTGCAGCTGATCCACGCCTGCGTGCTGGGGGGTCGTCCCACGCCCGCTAACCCCATGCAGCGTGAGCGTTACATGCACAGTTTAGATAGTTTCGTGTTGCAGGCAGTGGGGGCGCAGCAGGCGGCTCATCCGGTGCCGGTTTCGCTTGATCACGACGACGACGCCCCGACCCCCTCACTCTCGCGTTGCCCCATGGCTGGCTGAGCTAGCAAGCTGACGCCCTTAGCTACCGAGCCAACCCCTGACTACCGGGCCTCCCTTGACCGGCTGGCGCCCTACTGGCCGGCCGGTTTTGCCGGCCGATAGTCCTCAGTAGGTTAGGGAGCCGGTGACGTTGAGGCTTTCCCCCGCGCTGTGAGCGGAGGCTGCGGCGTCGTCGTCGGTGCTGGCGCCAGGGGGGAGGAAACGCAACACCACGCCGTCGCCCAAATCAAGCTCATCGCCGTAACGCAGGGGAACCTGGGCGTCGGGAACCAGCTGTACATCCTCATAGCCCAGCCGGCGCAGCACGGTGCCATTGTGGGAATCCATGTCAATGGCGCTAACCTGCCACCCCACCACCTGCAGTAACACGTGCGAGCGAGAAACTAGGCGGCCCGGGGAGGGAACCGTGAGCAGCTCGGCGCCCTCGTTGTAGCTTAAATACTGTGGCGCTCGCCCCACTACCAGATCGCGGCGCAGGGCCAGGCGCGCCCCTGCGGAGGTCTCCACCACCATCCGTGGCGGGTTATCTAGCATGTGTGGAGCAGCCGCTAAAGCACCCGCACAAGTGGCGCAATCGTAGGCATCAGGCGGATTTGGGTGGCCATTGACGCATTCCACGCCAAGTAATTCCTCAGCCAATGTGGGCCTCCCTAGCTGGTGTGACGGATCGAAAATGGTGCCAAGCACACACTGTTAAATTATGTCCCGTTTTTACTCTGAAGTAGTTAATTGTCGGACTTGACCACTAGAGTAGTTGTATTGAGGTTGGTAACAGCGCTTGGCTAACACGGCTCAAGTGCATGGTACCTGGAAGGATCACGATGACGCTCTCGCTGGAACAGTTAGCCGCCCGGGCCGCCAGTCCCGCGACTTCGCAGGCTGACCTATATCAGCTGGTCAGCAACTATCCGCAGTTGCGCCCAGTGGTAGCCGCCAACCCGAACGCCTACCCGCAGTTACTTGAATGGCTAGCTAACCTTAAAGATCCGCAGATCAACGCCGGCTTGGCCCGCAGCCCGCTGCCGTTGGCACGTCAGCTGCTAGCTAAGCACAACCCCCAGTTCCTGGCCCAGCTTGAGGCCCAAAATGAGCCGGCAGCTAGCGCCACTAGCACTGCCAGCGCCCAGGACGTGGCCCCCACACAGGTGGCCGCCGGGCCCTTGGTTAACGACCATGCTCCTACCCGTCGCTCTGTGCTTAGCACCAACCAGGAAACTAGCGCCCCCAGCGTTGCTGACTCTGTGTTTGCCATGAATGACCCGGAGCAGCCGGCTACTGGCGGCGTGGAAGGGCCGGCCCAGAACATTGTGGCAGCCAACCCCTCGGTTATTCCGCTGGATCAACCGTTAGGCGCACAAGTGCCCGACCCGGCCACCACCGGCTCAGCCACCATGGTTATGTCCACCCCGGTGTATGCCCCGGACCCCACCTACGCTGAGCCCACCTACGACTACGCCACCGCTAACGAGGCCCCTGAGCAGGAGGCTGACAGCTCTGTTAAGAAGGGCGGTCTTCCACTCTTTGGCTGGATTTCGCTGGCGGTTTTGATTCTGGCTGTGGCCGTGGGTGCCTACATGCTTGGACGTGACACCTCCCCACACTCGGTCAACGACGCCGGGCCGATCACCCCCACGGTGGTACAGACCGAAACTGCCGCGCCGGTAGAGACTGAAACCCCCACGCCTAGCGCCACGCCTACCGCTACGGTTAAGGCCCCGGCTCCCGACGGCGCCCGGGAAATGACCAGCTTCACCTCACCTTCCGGCAACATCACCTGCACCTTTGCTGACGACCAGGTTTCTTGCACCATCAAGGAATACAGCTTCAACGCTACCGGCCCCAGCTGCTCTAACAACTCCACCCCGTTTACCGCCACGGTGACCACGCAAAACAACAGCGCCGGCGGCTCTTGCCAGACTGCCTTTAAGACTTCGGGCCCCACCCTGGCCTACAACTCTTCAGCTAAGCACGGCGTCTTCGCCTGCACCTCCACCGAGGAGGGCGTCACCTGCTGGAACACCCTAAACGGTCAGGGCTTCACGATTAACCGTCACGCAGCCAACTCTGAGCAGCGTTGAGCTAACCCCGAGCAGCGCTAGGCGCAGACCTCCAGCTTGAGCGCAAGCGTAAAGCTGATCTCAGGCCTGGTTTGGATTCTCACAGTTACATAGTTCAGTTTGCCACCGCTCCCCGTGTAATCATGGAGCGGTGGCATCTAACTATGTAAACATCCTACGTAAACCCGGTGCTTTTAAATTTTCCGCCACCGGACTGCTGGCGCGCATGCCCATGTCTATGGTGTCAATTTCTTCGCTGCTAGCTATTCAAAGCGAATACCACAGCTACACCCTGGCCGGGCAGGTCAGCGCGGTAACGCTGATCGCTTTTGCCTGCACTGCGCCTTGGCTGGCTCGACGTGTAGATATTTACGGCCAGCGCTTCATGATTCCTTTCATCATGGCCTCCTGCCTGGCCATGGTGGGCGAGATTGTGTCTATTACTTTCCATGCCTACCCGGCGGCGCTGCTGGTTTGCGCCGCCATTGCCGGTGGTACCAGCGGTTCTATGGGCGCCCTGGTGCGTGCACGCTGGTCTAACCTGCTAGAAACCCCTGATGAAATCCACACGGCTTTCGCCCTTGAGGCAGCCATGGATGAGGTGGCTTTCATTGTGGGCCCGATCCTGGCAACCATGCTGGTGACTAACCCGCCTCTGCCGGTTACCAGCGGTTTGATTGTGGCCGTCACCGCCCAGGCAGTGGGTTCACTGTGGTTCCTATCCCAGCGCGCCACTGAGCCGCCGGCGAAGGGGCGCGCTGCCGCGCAGGAGCAAGCCGGCCAGTCTCATGTTTTACGTAACGGAGCGTTGGTGGTTACTGCGCTTACCTGCCTAGTGTTGGGTGGCCTGTTTGGCGCCAATGATGTGGCGATTGTGGCTTCAGCTACTGAGCATGGTCACAAGAATCTTTCCGGCGCTATCTTGGCTTGCTTCTCTACCGGCTCGCTGGTAGCGGCGCTGATTCACGGTTCACGCCAGTGGCATTGGCCGTTACAACGCCAGTTCGTGGTGGGCGTGACTGTTTTGGCTTTGGGTGCCTCCACCCTGATTTTTGCCCCTAACCTGTGGTTTGTGGCGGTAGCTGCGGCCATCACCGGTATGGCTATTGCCCCTACTTTCACTACCGCCAACCAGATTGTGCAGCATTCGGTGGCCGACAACCAGATCACTGAGGGCCTGACTTGGCTTAGCACCACTATTAACGTGGGTGTTTCTGTGGGTACGTTCTTGGCTGGTTTGGCTATCGACAACTCCGGTGCGCATGGTGGTTTCTTAGCGGTTACGGTTATGTCGTGGCTGGCTGTGGTGATTGCGTGGAGTGGGGCGCGTACTTTGCGCCGCACCCTGGGGGTACGTCAGATACCCTAGGGGTGTTTGTATCTGCGCTTAACTAGCCCCTAGCCAGGCCAAGTATCGAGGTATCATGAATCGTTCTTTTGTAGACTTACGCGCTAGCATTTATGCCACGGTGCGCGCACCGATTGCGCAGATACTGGGCTGGCTGTGCCTGCTGGGGGCCACCTATCCGCAGATGTACGACAAGGACTACAAGCTGCCTCAGCATTTTGACGTATACGTGTACTGGTATGCGTTAAATAACTGGTTTAGTGGTAATTCCCTGTACGACTGGTACGCCTTGCCTGACTACAAGATGTACCCCTTCACCTACCCGCCTTTTGGAGCCTGGGCGCTATCCCCACTGACCTGGTTTGATTATGAGACCGCCGCACGCCTAATGATCATGGCTATCGCCCTGCAAACTGCTGTGATTGTGGCCCTGATCGGGCGCAGCCTGGGCTGGTCTTGGGGCTCAGCTTTTGCTATCGCCCCCTGGGCGGCGATCCTGGTTCAACAGTGCCTGGAGCCGTTTACCCAGTCGGTTGGTTTTGCCCAGGTCAACACCGCCATGATGGCCCTGGTGATGATTGATGTGGCCGCGCCGCCCAGCTGGAAGGGACGCGGCGTGGCCTCTGGTTTGGCGGCCGCTATCAAGCTGACCCCAGCTATTGCCGTGCTTATTTTCCTGCTGCGCCGTCAGTGGCGTTCAGCTATCACCATGGTGGCTACCTCGCTCGCTGTCACTTTGCTCAGCTGGGTTATCAGCCCGGGCGAGTCTGCCCGTTTCTTCTTTGACGCCATGTGGGACCCCCAGCGCGCCGGGGATGCCTACTACACCAGCAACCAGAACCTGAAAGGTTTCGTGGCCCGCGCCCTGCCGGAAAACACCTGGAGTATTGCTTGGGCTATCACGGTGGCGCTGGCTTTAGTGGCCGCCGTTTGGCTATGCCTGTGTATTCAGGCCGCCGCTACCAGCGTGGTTACCCCGCATGTTATCTACGACGCCGCCGCGCCCGGCCCCCTTAATGCGGCCGCGCCCGCCACTGGGGCCACTGTCTATGCTGCCTCTGCGGCCCTGGCCGCCCCTGCTGGCGACGCCGTCGAGCTAGCCGCCGCTACCCCGGCCGTCCCGGTGCTACCCGAAAACCTAGCCACCTTACTGACCGCCGCAGTAATCATGACCCTGGGGCTGCTGGTCTCCCCCATCACCTGGTCGCACCACTGGGTGTGGGGGCTAGCCAGCGTGGTGGCGCTAATCGCGGTGGCGCTACGGCTAAAGTCCGCACCCCTGGCCGCTTTGGCCCTAGTGCAGGGAGCATTATTCATCATGGCCCCGCACTGGTGGTTCTCCCACGGGCAGGTTAACGAGCTGCACTGGAACGTGGTAGAGCAGCTGGTGGGATCCTCCTACACCTTGGCCGCTATCGCCTCTGGCGTAGCCCTGGCCTGGGCGTTACTGGTGCAGGCAACAGCTCGACTAGGCTGGAACTCCTTAAGGAGAACCAATGCCCCTATCTGACTTGGCACGACGCGGTGAAGAACACTTTCATCGCCACGTGATTCCGCGACTACGCCGCGCTGGTTGGCGCCCGCGAGCAGTGGCCTATGACGGCTACGGCTCGGCCACCATGGTGCGCGTAATTGCGCGCGTAGTGATGCGCCCACCCGGCGCACCCGCCGAGGGTCCACTATTCCAGCACATCCCTGAGGATCTGCCTTCTATCACCCAGCTGCGTGAAGCCGCCATGGCTTCACTGCTAGACGCCCAGCGCGGCTGGCGTTCCTTTATTGATATCCCCGTGCCGTTCATCCCCTTCACTGTGAAGGTGGGTGGGCGCAAACTCTCCGCACAGGCAGACCGGGGCGGCTATATCGACGTCGTCATCCGTAACCACAACCTCAAACCCGGCTGGCATGAAGCCACCATCACCGGCCCCGCCATGGACACAATCAAAGCCCCCGTGCTGATCATCCCTGACGGGCCACAGCTGGGCGTGGTGTGCGACATCGACGACACCGTAATGGTCACTCACATGCCGCGTGCCCTGGTGGCCAGCTGGAACGCTTTCGTTAAGCAGTCTTTTGCGCGCCAAGCCGTGCCGGGCATGGCCGCACTGCTCAACCGGGTACAAAAAACCAACCCGGGCGCGCCGGTAATCTACCTGTCTACCGGCGCCTGGAATGTGGTGCCCACTTTGCGTAACTTCTTTGAACGCCACAACTTCCCGCGCGGCCCCATGCTCATGACCGACTGGGGCCCCACCAACACCGGCTGGTTCCGCTCAGGCCTGGAACACAAACGCACCCAGCTGCGTCGCCTAATGATTGACCTGCCTGAGGTAAAGTGGCTACTAATTGGTGACGACGGCCAGTTTGACCGGATCATTTACGGCGACCTCGCCCACGACCACGGCGACAAGGTAGAGGCTATTGCCATCCGTAAACTGACCTCATCAGAGCATGTTTTCGCGGGTGGTAACCACGTGGCCCTAGCTGAGCCGCAGGTGCGCAGCCTCAAACAGTCCGGCGCCCTGGTGGTTAGTGGCCGTGACGGCTTCACTTTGGCCCGTAAACTGCCAGCTTCGCTGGTAGGCCCTCAACCGTAAGGAGAACAAAATGGCTAGCAAGCTCCCATTTCTGATTGGCCTGACCGGCGGCTATGTGCTGGGCACCCGCGCCGGGCGCGCCCAGTACGAAAAGATTAAGGCCGCTGCCGGGCGTGTGGCGGAAACTCCCGCCGTGCGCAACCGCGTGGATTCGACTAAGGCTAAGGTTTCCGACGCCGTCAAACGCCAGGGTGAAAAGGTCACCGACAAGGTGGTTGAGTCGGTTAAGGAGCGTCTATTTGGTGGCTCTGGGCAGTCCAACTCCACTCCCGTGGCCGTGCCCGAAGCCCAGGTGCGCCCGCTCAACTGAGCGTCCGACAGGCGCCCTGACAGCGTCTAAGCTTTCTGAGCTGCCCAGGTCTAATACTCCTCTAATACTCCCGTGCGCCGGGCCTGTTCATTCAGGTCCGGGGTACGCTTGTTTTTGAATTAGTGCACTCCCGCTTGGTATTAGCTCAAGCTCTAGTTTGGAGTTAGGAACTACCTGGTTTAGTTACAACCCCATTTAGAAGCCGTACACTTCGTGGCTGTTGCGGTTAACCAGCTGGCACATTTGCTCCAGGCTCAGCTGGCGCAGCTGCGCCAAGGCGGTTAACGTCACTGGCAACAGGTAAGAGCCATTAGGCATACCCCGGTAAGGGGTAGGCGGCAGGTAGGGGGCATCGGTTTCTATCAGCAGTAACTGCTGTGGCATCGCCGCAATTGCGGCGCGCAGCTCCCGGTTAGATTTGTAAGTCACCGGCCCCGACACTGAGGCATACCAGCCGTGCTCAGCGCACACCTGGGCCATAGCCTCATCCCCACTAAAGCAGTGGAAAACCGTACGCTCAGGGGCGCCGTCGGCAAGCAAAACCTCAATGCACTCACGGTGAGCCTGGCGGTCATGGATCTGCAACGGTAAACCCAGCTCTTTAGCCAGAGCGATATGGGCGCGGAAAGACTCCCGCTGCGCCACGCCCCCACGCGGGCCGGTACGGAACAAATCCATGCCGGTCTCCCCCACCGCCACCACAGTTTCGGGGTTTTCGCGGCAGGCCCGCTCCACCTGGGCCAAGGCGGCGTCGAGATCATATGCACCATGGTGAGCCTCAAAACGCGGCTGCAAACCATCAGGGCCCACCTCGCTGACGCCCGCATGCAGCACCGCCTCATTCGGGTGAATTGCCAGCGCCACCTTCACCCCCGGCAGCTGTCGGGCCAGCTCCAGCGACGGCGCAAAAGCGGGCAGCTCGCAGGCGCTAGTGATCATGCGGTCCACCCCCACCGCCTGGGCTCGCTCTACCAGCTGCGCGGCGCTAAGCGGGCCTGAAGCAGCCGCCGCCCCCGGCCCCTCAGTAGGCGAAATCGGCAAGTGGGTGTGGTTATCCATAACCGCCTGCGGCAGGCGGGCAATATTTTCCAGCGCCGGCCAATCGCTCGGCTTACGTTTAGACACTTTGTTCTCCCTGGTAGATGAGGGCGGCCCCCGGTTTAATAGATGGGGGCAGAGCCCGGTTAAGGGCGCAAGTTACATGCACGTGCCCTCGGCGCTACCAGTTACGGCTAGCGACGAGGGCACAGTTAGTTTCTAAGCAGCTCAGGCGCCGGTGACGTCGTCGGGCACCTGCCCGGCGTAACGGGCCAGTTCCTGCTCAATGATGGCTTCATCCAGCTTTACAAACACCGGGGTGGGCTTGCCTACGGGCGTGCCCGGGGTGACTGCGTGACGCTCCCAGGTGGGGGCGGTGGTGTAGTCACCGGTGATGATCGGGTAGGACTTGCGCCCTGCGAAGTCTGCCGGCAGCACCTGCGGGTCCAGCTCGGTTACTTCCTCAATCACCGGCATGGGGGCGATCTGGCCGTCCCCACCCATTACGCGGTCGACGTCGTTAGCGGCGTGCGGCAGGAAGGGGCTGAGCATCAGGTTCAAGTCAGCCACCACCTGGGCTAACACGAACAGAATAGTGCGTAGGCGCTCTTGCTGGTCTTCGCTCTTGAGCTTGAAAGGCTCAGTTTCGGCGATGTAGCGGTTGGCTTCACCCACCAGGCGCATGGCTTCGCTCAGGGCGGCCTTTTGGCGGTGGTGCATGATCAGGTCACCCACGGTCTTAAAACCACGCTCCACCTCAGATAGCAGCGAGCGGTCTTCAAAAGTGAACTCGCCCGGCTCAGGGATCTGCCCGAAACGCTTGTGGATCATGGAGGCGGTGCGGTTGACCAGGTTACCCCAGGCAGCCACCAGCTCAGAGTTGGTGCGGCGCACGAACTCAGCCCAGGTGAAGTCAGCATCAGCGGTTTCCGGGCCGGCAATAGAGATGAAGTAACGCAGCGCGTCAGCCTGGTAGCGGCTGAGCACATCACGCACATAAATCACGATGCCATGCGAGGAGGAGAACTTCTTGCCCTCCATGGTTAGGAACTCGCTGGAAACCACCTCGGTGGGCAGGTTTAGCTGACCGAAGGGGTTGTGGTCGCCGCCGCGTGAGCCCTTACCGTTTTGGGCCAGCATTTCAGCAGGCCAAATCTGGGAGTGGAAAACAATGTTGTCTTTACCCATGAAGTAGTAGGTCAGGGCGTCGGGGTTGTTCCACCACTGGCGCCAGGCCTCGGGGTCGCCGCTGCGGCGCGCCCACTCAATGGAGGCAGACAGGTAGCCGATTACGGCGTCGAACCACACATACAGGCGCTTGCCAGGCTGGTCATCCCAGCCGGGGATCGGGATACCCCAGTCAATGTCGCGGCTCATGGCGCGCGGACGGATTTCCTTGAGGATGTTCTGGGAGAACTTAATGACGTTGGGGCGCCATGTGCCCGAGGCTTCACGCTCATCTAGCCACTCGCCTAGGGCGTCGGCTAGCGCCGGCAGGTCCAGGAACCAGTGGTTGGATTCGATGAACTTGGGGGTTTCGCCGTTGATGCGGCTGCGGGGGTTAATCAGGTCAGTGGGGTCGAGTTGGTTACCGCAGTTGTCGCACTGGTCGCCACGGGCGCCGTCGGCTCCACAGATAGGACAGGTGCCTTCAATGTAACGGTCGGGCAGGGTGCGGCCGGTGGAGGGTGAGATGGCTGAGCGGGTGGTGCGCTCAATCATGTAACCGTTGTCGCGCACGGCCTCGAACATTTCACGCACAACCCGGTAGTGGTTACCGGTGGTGGTGCGGGTAAATAGGTCATAGGACAGACCCAGGGCAACCAGGTCCTCAACAATGAGGCGGTTGTTTTCGTCTGCTAGTTCGCGGGCGCTAACTCCAGCTTCGTCGGCGGCCACCAGGATGGGGGTGCCGTGCTCGTCAGTGCCGGAGACCATGAGCACGTCATAGCCAGCCATTCGCATGTAGCGGGAGAAAACGTCTGAGGGGACACCGAAACCGGCTACGTGGCCAATGTGGCGTGGCCCGTTCGCATAGGGCCAGGCAACAGCTGAAAGAATGTGCGTCATGGCCCCTAGTTTACTGGCTTTGGCCTGATTTGCCCGAACCGATATTTTGCTTGCGCCGCCTGGTAAGCACTGGCCTTGGCGGCGACTGTGCCAGGTTTGGTGCCCTGGCGGCGACGGCGCCCGGAGGCTTTGCGTTTTGCTTGCGCCGCGTTCTTGTCTGCCCCGCTGTTTTGGCGACGGCGCCCGGCGGCTTTAAATGTGCACATGGGCTCAGGGTTTGGGTTAGACTCTGCCCAAGCACACAGTTTTAAGGATTCACTATGGCCAGTGACGAAAAAATTGATGCAAGCGCGAGCAACGCAGCTAGCAAGGCACCTAGAAGTGTGCCGGATAATATCGACGAACTATGGGATGCCCTAATGGACACAATCCCCGAGATTGAGCCAGAAGTAAATGAGCCAAAAACACTTTGGCGACGCATCTCAGATTGTTTCTGGTACTGCGACAGCTCAGTGTTCATGATTATTTTCGGGTTATTCCCGCTCCTGCTGGGCCTAGCAATAGCTGCACCATTATTTGGAAGCTTAGCCATCCCTGCGTACGCTACTTTCGAAGGGAGTATCACTAAGAGCATCTATCTTGAGGCTGGCAAAACTTATAGTCTATACACCAGCAACCCAAACTCCCTTCCCTATTGCTTTTTCGTAGACTCAAAAGGAAATAACTTACCTACAGAAACCTGGGAAAGTAGCTATTCTTATACATTCATAATAGGTCTTTATGATTTTGGGCAAGTACGCCCCACAAAGTCTGACACCTACAACTTTTTCTGCACAGATCAAGATGAATCAAAAGATCGGTCATTTGCTATAGCTGAAACTACCGCATTTCCTAAACCCCACGATATTTCGTCAGAAATATGTTATAATAGGATCATAGTTTTTTATGCTTCGAGCATTGCATTACCCGGACTACTGCTAATATCCGCAGGTACCATAAATCTTATTTTCAGGGATCTTCGTAACGCATCCCGCTCACGCGCACACAAGCGGTCACCACAAAGCACTGTTTAAGTTAGTTGTCAAGGGAACTAACCCCCTACCAGACGGCTCTAGGCGCACAGATTATTCCACTAGGGTTGTATCAGCAACCGATTTAAGGATTAGTCATGCCCGCTACCCAGCCTCAAGCTGCCGCCAACCTAGCTGCAGCCGACAGCGACCCATTCGCTCACATCTACGCCAGCCCCAACGCTAAAAACATTCACGCCTCAGCCAGCTTCGGGCCAGCATATCTGCAACCCCAGAAAAAACTACAAACCCCAGAAAGAGCTACGCCGCCACCCCGCCCATTATGGGCTGAAATAATTATAATATTTTCCAGGCTAATAATTATCGCAAATTTCGCTATCATCCTGACTTTATTTCTGCCAACTATAATCGCACCAAACCTAAACATTTTCTCTGCAGACAACCCCAAAAGTGTCTACCTAGATAACAACAAAGAATACTATTTCTACATTAAAACCAACATTCAGGCTATAGCCGACAAAACCAGCTGTGTAATCTCAGGCCCTGGAGACTACCAGGCCTCCATCATGGCAGGCCCGGTAGACAGCGAGCTTGACATTAATGGTTACTACAAACTTAGCAGAATCTCTGCAGGTAAAACCGGTACTTACAGTTTTTCTTGCGTTAACCCTGATTTAAGCGGTTCACACTCTTTTGCTGTAGCCGACACTACAGACAACTATTACGCTAAGACTCAAATATGGCTATTTCTTGGCTATTTTTGGGTAATCATTAGCGCAGCCACGATTTTATTGGAGACAGCTTTAATAATTGCGAGTATTCGTAACATTTTCCGAGCCTCTAAAGAGCGTCGCCAGCTACAGGCTGAGTTTCCCGCGCCTCTGCCCGCATACATGCCCGCGTCAGCATCAGCAGGCCCCACAGCCACCGCCTCACACGAGTATCGGCCTACGCAACTTTGACGTGCCACGCCAGCTGCGCCGTCGTCGCCCCCGCAGATAACGCAACCAGCATGGGCGCCGTCGTCACCAGCCACGTAAAACGCCGAGCCCGGCACCTATTCAGCTAGGCTTAGAACAGCAACCGATTTAAGGATTTAACATGCCGGACAACCAGTTCAATCCAGGACCGTACGGCTCCGCTAGCACCAGTTACAGCTCCGCCAGCGGCCCGAACCCGCAAAGCGCCCCCAGCGCGGCCACAACCTGGGCCTCCCCGGGGCAAAACGCCGGGATTTTGCCGCCCACGAACCAGAAAAGCCTGATCGGCAAGCCTGGCCTGGGGCTTTCAGTATTTTGGCTGGTTCTCGGGCTAATCACTTTGGCGGTGGGCGCGGGCCTGGCCTCACTGAACCTTACCGACGCCACACTGCCGTCTTTGTCATCTTTTTCTCCGGGCACATCCAAGAGCGCCCAGCTTGAGGCCAACCGGACTTACGCTTTCTATGCTGCCTCAACGAAGTTGGATTCCGCTCGCAAAACCTCCTGCGTGGTGTCTGGCCCCGATGGCTATAGCCCCACGGTAACCAACGCAAACTCCAGCGAAGAGCTTCAGCTGAACAGGAGCTACTACAAGGTGGCGACTTTCAGCCCCAATAAGTCGGGCAGCTACTCTTTTGCTTGCTCTCACCCCGCCAACATTGACCGTGCCGATGTTTTTGCTATCGCCGACATCACCGACACCACCACGGTCACCTCTAGTAATGACTTGATTTACGCCCGCATCTTTGTGGGCGCTGGTGCTTTCCTTGGCTTGGTGGGCCTGGGGCTGAGCATTTTTGGGGTCATTGCGCTTGTCCGCAAGCTTAAGGCCCGCCGCAACTTCACAGATGGCCTGCCCGCACAGGGTGAGGATAGCGCTTCGGCTAGCTCCGGGGCTTTTAGCGGTTATGTGCCGACGACGCCGGGCCAGGCGCCTTTGGGCTTCCAGGCACAGGGGGTTGCGTCCCAGGGGCCGGACGCTGCTGCGGCGTCCCAGTGGGCTGCTGCAGGCGCTGGCGCCGCAGGTACTGCTGCCGCCGCCGCACCTCAGTGGGGTGCACCCCAGGGGCAGTGGGCGGCCCAAGCACAGTCCTCCCAGACGCAGTCCTCCCCAGCCGCTCAAAGCCAGGCTTCTGCACAGAGTTCTAACTCCAGTGCGCAGGCCGCGAGCGCGCACTCTGCTCCGCAGGCGCCAAACCCTTACGTGACCGTGCAGGCGCAGCCCGGCCAGAACGTGCAACCTGCACAACCTCAGGCTAGCCCTTACGTGACCGTGCAGCCTCAGCAAGCTCCGCCGTCGCAGAACACCCAGGCTAAGGGGCACGCACAGCCGGCACAACCAGCCCAGCCCGCACAACCGCAGGCTAACCCCTATATAACCGCGCAGGCGCAGCCCGGCCAGAATGTGCAGCCGGGTCAGCCCATCGAGGTCTACGGCCAGCAGGCCACCCAGCCGCTAAACCCCTACCTCACCCAGCCACAACCGCAAGCACAGGCACAGGCACAGGCACAGGCACAGGCACAGGCACAGGCAAGTGTCGCACAAAGTGCCGCGCAGGCTGGCACCCCGGCTGGGACCCAGGTTGGTACTCCGGCCGGTGCTCAGGCTGGTGCTCCTGCTACTGCTCAGGGTAACGCCCAGGCTGGTTCCCCTGCTGGTGCGCAGGGCCAAAATGCTGCCGGCTACTGGCCGGTGCCTAACTTTGCTCCGTCCGACCAAGCCGCTCAGCCCGGTCAGTTTGGCCAGCCCGACCAATTTGGCCAGACTGCCCAGGCGCCGCAGGGCTATGGACAAGTACCCCAGGGTTATGGCCAGCCAGTACAACCGCAGGCTAACCCCTACGTAACCACACAGGCTCAGCAGGCTCCGGCGTCGCAAACAGCCCAGCCGCAGAGCTACGCCCAGTCAGCCCAGCCCGCACAGGCTCCTCAAGTACCGCAAGGCTACGGCCAGGCACAGCCTGGTCAGCCCATCGAGGTTTACGGCCAGCAGGCCACCCAGCCGCTAAGCCCCTACCTCACCCAGCCACAGCCGCAGCCGCAGCTGCAGCCAAGCGTTGCGCCAAGCGCCGCTCAAGCCCCGCAGGGTTACGGCCGGCCCGCACAACCCGGGCAGGGATATGGTCAGGCACAGCCGGTACAGCCCGCACAGTCGGTGCAACAACCCGCTCAGGTACCTGGGGTTAGCCAGTTGGAGCACCCGAACCAGCCTGGCAGGCCTACTCAGCCTTTGCAGCCTACGAATGACACGCGGGTTATCGCCAGCCCGACTGACACCACCCAGGTGGTTTTCGAGCCGACCAACCCGGTTTCTAAGTCACCTGCTTCTCAGTCAGCTGCCTCTCAGCAGGCTGGTGCAAATGAGGAAGTTGAGGAGACTGACCAGCGTCCTATGGATGCCATGTACACGGATCCAACCCGAGTAATCAGCACCACCGAGGCCGCCAACCGCTACAACTAACCCTCACTACAGATACAGATACATACAAAATCGTCCGTTCCCTATTAAAAATCCATGGGGTTTTATAGGGAACGGACGATTTTTCAGTATTTGTGAGCAGTGGCCTGGGCTAGCAGCCTTACTCGGCCCTGTTCAGCCTCGCTTGGCCCGTAACTTGAGCCTTAACCTGCCCCTTAACCTGAGCCTTACTCGACCTCAGCCAGCTCCACGCCAGCCTCAACCAGCTTGGCCTTGGCGGCCTCGCCCAGCTCGGGGCTGACCGGCTCGGTCAGGTTGGTCAGCACTCGCACCTGGTAGCCCTTGGAAGCGGCGTCCAGCGCAGTGTCGCGCACGCAGTGCGATAGCGCCAGGCCCACAATGTCTAGGCTGTCCACCCCGGCGTCCTTAAGCAGCTGGTCCAAGCCCACACCGGCGTCGTCGACCCCCTCAAAACCAGAGTAGGCCGCCGCGTACTGGCCCTTCTTAACCGAAGCGTCCGGGGCCAGGTCCGCCAGCGCCGGGTGCAGCTGCGCGTTAGCAGTGCCGGCCACGCCGTGCTTGGGCCAGGTGTCCACGAAGTCGGGCTGGTCGCTGAAGTGCGTGCCCGGGTCAATGTGCCAGTCCTGAGTGGTTGCCACCAGCGCGTATTCCTTGCGGTGTGCGGGCACGTAGGCGGCTACGCGCTCGGCGACGGCGTTGCCTCCCACGATGGGCAGCTCCCCGCCCTCGCAGAACGTGGGCTGCACATCTACCACGATTAGTGCTCGAGTCATTTTCTTCTCCCTATGGTTGCGGTTTTTCCCTTAGGTCTTTGGTAGCCGGTGGATGGCCGGCCGGGCTGGCCGGGTTGGGCGGCCGGCCGGGCAGCCAGGGCCGCCTGGTACAGCTCATTCTTGCGCAGGCCGTGGGTTTGGGCTACCTGCGCGGCCGCCTGTTTGAGACGTAGGCCCTGGTCAGCTAGGGTCAGCACCTGGTCTACTACCTGTTCGACGACGACGCTAGCCCCCGCAGAGCCGGCAACTACCAGCACAATTTCTCCCCGCACCCCCTCGACGGTGGCCGCCACCAGCTCATCTAGGCTGGCGCGCAGTACTTCTTCATGGGTTTTGGTCAGTTCCCGACACAGTGCCGCACGGCGCTGCCCACCGAAAGCTTTGGCCAGGTCAGTTAGGGTTTCGTGGACACGTCGGGGGGATTCGAAGAAAATCAGGGTGTGGGCGTCGCTGGCCAGTGAGCTTAGTAGCCGGGCACGCTCGCCACTTTTACGCGGCAGGAACCCTTCAAAACTGAAACGGTCGCTGGCCAGGCCTGATAGCGCCAGTGCGGTGAGCACTGCGGAAGGGCCGGGGGCCACGGTAACCGGCACGTCGGCGTCGATAGCGGCGTTGACCAGGCGGAATCCTGGGTCGGAAACCGAGGGCATACCGGCGTCGGAAATCATCAGCACGCTGGAACCGCCGCGCGCGGCCTGCAGCAGCTGCCCGGAGCGTTCGCGCTCGTTGTGTTCATGGAAGGCCAGCAGGCGGCCGCCGATTTTCACGCCTAGGCGCTGGGCCAGGTTCAGGGCGCGGCGGGTGTCTTCAGCGGCGACGACGTCGGCCAGGGCCAGGGCGGCCATCAGGCGCGGCGAGGCATCGCCACGGTTGCCGATAGGGGTTGCGGCCAGGGTGATTGTGCCCCGAGCGGGGGCGTATTCGGCCAGGTCAAGGCCCTGCGCTGGGCCGGGCACAGAGTTGGCAGGCAGTGCTTGCTCTGCCTCGCTGGCATGGGCCGGTTGCTCTCCTTCGCCGGCAGGGGCCGACGACGCAGGCGCGCCCATACGCAGCAGCGCAGGTTCGCCCAGCGAGCCGGCGGCGGGAGCCTCCAACTCACTTGCAGCAGGGCTTGGCACATCTTGATTGGGCGCCATATAACCTTCCCCTTTTAGATACAGGCAAAATCATCCTTCACCTATAAAAATATGCGTTTAAATCATAGGCGACGGACGATTTTGCCTGTATTTGTAGATCATGCCTGTACTTACAGATTCTGTCTGCATTCACAGACTGTACCTGCAAACAACAGTGCAGCCGGCTTAGATCCAGCTCTTAAACAGCATGTGCCAGAGCCAGAAGTTGTAGTCCACTACCTGCGCGGTCCATATCGGCCACCACAGGAAGGCAAACACAACCGCCGCCAGCACAATAATGCCGGTCAGTATCAGGCCCATGAACATCGAGGGCTCATAGTCCTTGCCCAGCACCTGTCCCCCGCCAAGGTAGGCACCCAGGTTGTCTTTCAAGTTACCTTGAGCGTTCGTCTCCTTGGCGGCGACGTCGTCGCTTGCGTCAGCCCCAGAGGCGCCAGCCCCAGCAGCGTCGGCCTCCCCAGAGCGGCCCGCAGCCCCAGCAGAACCAGAGGCCCCCGTACCAGCGCCCGCGCCAGCCCCCGCGCCAGCCCCAACAGAGCCAGCCGTAACCACGCCGTCGCCGTCGAGCAAGCCAATTGCCCAGCCCAACGCCACAGTCAGCGCCAAAACCACGAACGGCACGAAAGCTACCGTGTAGAAAGTGAAAATAGTGCGGTCCCAGTACATGAACCAGGGCAGGTACAGGCCAATGTAACCAGCCAGCACCACCCAGCCGCGCCAGTCGCGCTTAAGGGCCACATAGGCAACCACCGCAAATACTGCCACGAAAGCCGCCCACCAGATCGGGATGTTACCGATTGAGGTGATAGCCCTCACGCAGTTACGGGTGTCGCAGTGGTAGGCGTCGGCTCCCAAGGTGTCATTGGACTGCCAGTAGAAGGAGGTGGGTCGCATCTGTAGCAGCCAGCCGCTGGGCTTAGCCATGTAGCTGTGGGGGGTGGATAGGCCCACGTGGAATTCGTAGATGGCGCGGTGGTATTCGATAAAGTCCGCGATCGAATCGGGCAGCCAGGAGCCGCGCCCAGCTGCGCGCTCAGCCGCCGCCCAGCCGTGCTTGTAGGCGCTGGGGTTCATGAACCAGCCGAACCAGCTAAGCAGGTAGGTCACCCCTGCCACGGGCACAAGCCGCATAAAGTTACCCCAGCCGCGTGAAACCAGGGTTTCCAGCTTCCACACCTTGGCTTTAACAGCACGCAGTGCGGTGCCGTCCCAGATCACGGTCATAATGCCGATGGTGGCCAGCAGGTACAGGCCTGACCATTTAACCGAGCAGGCACACCCCAGCAGCACGCCGGCGCTAATCATCCAGGGGCGCCAGCCGGCCTTGGGGGACAGGGCACCTTCAGTGGTGCCTTCCAGCAGGCGCGCGATGCGTTCGCGTTGGCTTTGGCGGTCACGCACAATGCAGTAGACAGCGGCCAGGGCGAAGAATCCAATAAACCCATCGAGCAGGCCGATACGTGACTCGGTGATACCCACACCGTCGATAGCCAGGAACAATCCCGCCAGACCCACCAGCAGCGGTGAGGGGAACAGTCGCCACACCAGGCGGCACAGCAGGAACACGGTGGCAATACCCGCTAGGGCCACTGCCAGGCGCCAACCCCAGCTGGAGGCCGGCCCGGTCAGCTCCATACCGGTGGCGATCAGCCATTTACCTAGCGGCGGGTGCACCACAAAGGACGCCTCGGGGCTGAGCGTGGAGAAATTACCGCGCACAAAACTGGCGTTGGCGTTTTGTGCCCAGGTGCCTTCATAGCCCAAGTGCCAGATCGAGTAGGCATCCTTGACGTAGTAGGTCTCGTCAAACATGATTTCGTGGGGGCTGCCCAGGTTCCACAGGCGCGTGAAGGCGGCGATCAGGGTGGTCACCACGGTGGCGATCCAGCCGTTGCGGGTCACTACTCGCGAAGGCAGGCGCGAGGGTAGACCCAGCACGGCCCGTAGCTGCTCGCGGGTGCGCGCCTGGGGGGTTTCTAGTGCCGGTGCTGCCGTGTCTGCCTGCGACGACGACGCTTGGACGCCTGCCTGGGCACCTTGCGACGACGCCGGGCCTTGCGTTGTCCCTGCAGTTGCCGGGGCTGAGGCACCTGACGGGGCTACCCAACCACTCTGCTGAGCAGCGGCGTCGGGCTTAGCACCAGGACCCGAGGGCTTAGCGCCAGAGCCTGCGGGCTTAGCAGCTGAATTCTGCCTACTGTTCGGCTCTGACAAAGTAATTGGAAAACGCGTGCCACGCACGGGGGTGACGTCATCTTCCGGATCTAAATAGGCGTCAGCGTCCGGGCTTGGAGTAGTGGGCTGATCGTTCATTCGGCCAGTCTATTGCCTTTATGAGCCTAATACAGACTCTCAGCTCACTTTCAGCAACCACTATCACTTGATTTTTAGCTGTTAGCGTCGCTAGCGCCCTCCGAAGCTGCCGCCACCATAGCTGCTGGAGCTGCTGAAGCCGCCGGAGCTGGATGAGGAGGAGCTGTAGCTGACCGAGCTGCTGGTTTGCCACACCACCGCGCTGGTTACCGGCTGGAAGCCATAGTCTAGGTCGCGGGTCAGGTCTAGGTTGTATAGGTCCGGGCCGGAGTCGTCCCAGCTGTAAGCCACTTGCTGGCTGGCCATCATTTGGGCACCCAGCGGCACTAGGGCGTCTTGCACCTTAGCGGCCATACCGACGGCGGCCGCGTTGGCTAGGTCGCTGCGGTACTGCTGCGGGGTGGTGGGGGCGTACATGGCACTGTTGGTTAGGTAGGCGCAGTAGGCCAGCATTTGTCCACCAACTATCAGACCGCGCTGGGTGTAGCAGGTGCTTACGTTGTATGAGTGCATGAAGGCGGCAATGAAGCAGAAGCCGGGCACGGCCCACACCCAGTGGTTGTAGTGGGCCACGCTGTAGAGGCTGAACGTAAAAATGGTCAGCCATAAAAACATGCTGCAAGTGTTGGCTAGTCCCCCGCAGCTGGTACGCAAATTAGCTGAGCTATATTCTTTGTCGGCTGCTCTAGCGAATTTACGCATACCACTGCTTGTGGACTCATTGTTTTTAAGTACCGCACGCATTTGCGCTAAATCGAATTGGCTGGCTCGCAATTTATTCGAAATCATAAATAGCGCAGCCAGTAATGCCTGTTGGCTGGGGTAAAGCCTGCCGGCCTGTTTGCCGGTTAGTGCAATGGTCCACTGCCCGTGCTGTAGCGGCGGGCCGGAGCGGGCCGCCTGCGCCACCTGCTGTGCGTTGGCCACGCGAAGATCCAGGTAGCGGTATCTTTGGGCGTCTCCTGGACAGACGTTAACCAGTCCAGCATTGGTCAGGGACAACAGGGTGCTGGTTAGCTGGCGGGTGCGCCGGTTCTTTTGTTTAGCTTTGCTGGGGAAGACATGGCCAGAAAATTCTGCGATTACTGCCGGCGACAGGTTAGGCATTTGGGTCACCAGCATGTCGGGCACAACAAACTGGGCTTGGGCGGCGCGGCGTGAGCTGAATGCGCCGTACAGCCCCACTGCGGCTATCAGCACACATACGCCAAAGCCGGCAGGAATTAGCCAGTCAAGCCACCAGGGGCGCTCTTGGGGTAGGCGGGCTTTTACGGCCTCGTTGATGGCTTGCTGACGCTGGGCTGGCGTGGCCGTGGGAGTGTAGCCGGAAATGGCGCTGGCATCCCACATATAGGCCAGGGTTACGGATTTTCCGCCTTTAACAAAGTCGGCTTCGTAGTGGCGCCTGGAGCCGGCTTGGGGGTCGCCAGGAATGGCGCCGTTGGTGGTGGGGGCGCCGCCTGGGGTGCCGGTAGCGACGCCGTCGTAGTGCAGCCACATCCAGGTGCGCTGGGCTGGGACTTGCTCGGGCATGGAGAAGTCGATGCTGAGGTGTTTAATGGGCACCGTGTTTTTGTCAGAGATGGGGCTCCACAGGACTTTGACGATGTCGTTGGTCAGCTCCCCACCGCCGATAAAGCTCATGGTGATGCGGTAGCGCAGGTCGGAGGCGGAGCTGGTGCGTTTAATGTTCCAGCCGATCTCAACTTTGGTGGGGTAGTTGACGGTTTGCCCGCTGTAGTCGGTGGAGCTGTCGGCTATGCGCACATAGGTTTTGCCGGCGTACTGCTCGTCCCATTCTTTTGTGCTTGAGATGGTGGAGGGGTCTGTGAAGCTGCTTTTGGTCAGCTCCTGGTTGGTGTCTAGGTCCGTGACTGTTACGTCTTTTAGCTGCTGGCCTTGTTTTAGCTCGTAGAGCTGGAACATTTGCGAGTAGCTACGGGTGTCTTTGATGCGGATGGTGACGTCTTCGGTGACGTTTAGGTTGCGCTCAGCGGTGGCGTAAGCGCTGTACTGTAAGTTTGTGTACAGGATGGGGGCGTTGTCGAATTTGGTTTTTTCGAGTTGTTTATAAAAATTGTTGCCCCAGGCGATGGCACTGACCACCGCGATCCCGAGTACTGCTGCCAGCGTCGCTTTAATTAGAGCTTTAAATAGCTCTCGGCTGATGCCTGCGCTTTGGTCCATGCCATAAGCGTATTAGGTAAGTGGGGTGCGGTATGGGCAAAAATGCCCAGGTGGTTTGTTCTTTGCCGACGACGACGCCGGGCCCAGGCTGGTAAAGCAAAAAAAATGGTGGGGGCGCCGACCCCAAAACAGGACCAAACACCCCCACCACACAAAGGAAACGGTTGGCAGTGCCCTACTCTCCCACAACCC
>ERZ772932.76-NODE-76-length-61247-cov-24.865685_pt1 | contig 61247 bp, 71 predicted proteins | sample MGYA00511684_ERZ772932 | MGnify/ENA primary metagenome ERZ772932 (study PRJEB29015, sample SAMEA2738078) | human oral metagenome | biome: human oral; feature: human-associated habitat; material: saliva | place: China | collected 2210 ...
ACTGTAGAGGAGTTTGGCGATTTAGCTACCTTACTAAGATCGTAGTCATAGAACTTAAGAATACCCTTTACAATTTCCTTATCTAAGGTTGGTGAATAATGATCGGCCCACCTACCTGAGGATTTATATGTAGATAGTAAGGTATACTTAGCTCCGTATTTGTCCAAGATCCTCATGATCCGAGTTAACTGTTGAGATGATGTACTAATGTTAGAGTCAATTAAGTATAACATAAGACACCTCTAATAGTCGATTGGAATAGGCCAGCCTACAACTCCTCTAACTCCTTGGTCACGCATACTCTTTAATGCGTCATTTAATTCCTCGACAGAGTAAAACGGAGTTAATAGTAATGAGGCATTCATTGGTGGCTTGAATTGGATACGGTTATTGTCATATAGAATCAAAGTGTTGTACTCACCGGTTTTGACAATGTTGTAAATATTCTCTTCTTCCTCTTTAGGAATGATGAATATCTGAGTAGGAACCGCGTCCCCCAGATCATCAGCTCCTTTTAGAGTAGCAATGAAACCGAAGATGGTTGGCTGGACCCCTTCGACTTCGCTTGCTTTCTTAGAGAACAGTTTCTTAATTTTGTTAAACATAAACTACTCTCTTTCGTATTTAGTTCCTTTAAAGATAATGTTACCATCACCAACTGCGAAGACGTCATTGACAGCCTCATGCACAAGCTGGTGATAATAAGTCATATCAATATCATCGAAGCCTTTATAATTGCTTGCCAGTTCCCAACGATACCCCGTAGTTCCCGTTACGGCAACATGTTTGTCTACGATTGTATCAGGGAAGCCGTTAGAGATAATATAATCAACTTCATTATAGTCCAGACCAAGTTCGGTAGCGATCTTGCGTTTCTTAGCTTCTTCTAATTGAGCAGGCGTCAATCCTTGTGACTCACGTTGAAGTAAATATCGTGGTTTGATCCATCGCGATTGAATCATTTGTGCTACATTACTTGGTTGAGTACGAGAGATTTCACGGCCTGTTCTAGAAGCGTAGATTTGTGCATTCTTACCGATATACTGGTCATCAAGATAGATAGCCGTCTTAACTTCCTTAGTTGTGAAGAAGTCTTGTTCGTTAACCTCGTCCTTGCTAAGGAGGGTCTTGTAGACATATGGGTTAGTCTTCTTACCGAACTGTGCACCAATAGCTTCCCATTTACCTTTCTCATCTTCCGGCCAACCGATTTCAGCAATAACGGTAGCACGGTTGAGCAAGGCCATACGAGAATATGTGTGTTCGTGTTCGAAGGTGTAACCAAACTCATTAGCCCGTTTCATACAGTAATCGATAATAGCCTTATCACCGTTAACGATCTTGATAGAGTCGGTCTTAATATGAGCTACCTGGTAACCCTTAGCTTGAACCTCGTGCTTAAGCATCAACATGAATAAGGCACCACGTTTAGCGATACAGTTGTCGATGTTACGAGGGTCTTTGAATTTATTAGGCCAAGGAGCTGATGTCATACCATACACAATATTGATAATGATCTTAAGCGCATGGGCAAGACCTTTAACAGATCCTCCTTCCAAATATGGACGAAGTTTGTCTGCTAACTCAGGATCTACCTCATCAAAGGCATGAGATGCTTCTTCAATCTTACCGTGCTTGATAGCCATACGACATTTAACCAAGGCCGCAAACTTAGGTGTGTATGGGCCAAAGTAGTTCATAGCAATCAAGCTATGTGGGTGCATGGATGCAATATCCAATACGATGACATTCTCGTATACACCAGGCTCGGCATATACGTAACCGCCTTCTGATGGATCCTCTCCCATAAATTCTGATTTACGTTTGAACTTGTCAAAGGTGTATCCTGGAAATTCCGTAGCTAGGTCGTACCAGTTGAATTTGTCTTGTGGAGTTGGGTCGTCGCCGAATAAGAATTTCTCAGCTTGTGTCTGAGTCTTAACGTTAGGTGATAGGTTGTTAATCTCAGCAAGGACTTTACGAGCGCTCCATGCGTCTTGACCGTCTTTAGATTTGAACAACTCTTCTTCTGAAGTTACGTCATTAAGCATATATGCCGCACAACGACCCCATGCATGCTCAGGAAGAGGCTTAGTCCAATCGTATTCGAACTCGTCATGACGGATACCTAACTTGATTTGCCATTTCTTCAATGACATCTTAGTATCTAGGAACTCGTAAATATCTCCATAAGAGATCTCATTAGCCGCCCAGATCTTAGCTCGCTTATCACCGTTCTCGATGATACCTTGAGATCGCTTGTAACAGTCCATCTCATCATCACCCTGCATACGTCCATAAGCAATATGGTTATCGTATCCAAGGTTGTTGAAGCCCATCATGTTGTGAGTATCAAACAACTCTCGTGTACGTTGTGGTGTAGGATTGATCTCAATACCAATCTTGTCTTTGTTCTGACTCCACCATTCGTTAACGAGAATAGTCTCAATCTCACTGAGGCTAGTACAATCCTCTAGTCCTCGGTAGACAGCCTCTGGTACCTCAAGACCGTATTTCTTCCAACCAATCATATATAGGTTACAGAAGACTTCCGAGTCGAAGAATGTAATTTCCTCATCAGGTAAGATAAGAGATTCTGAGATTGATTCAGTTTCATTCTCAGGTACATTAGAGAATTTCATCTGAGCAACCATCTTCATGCATTGTTGCGCTTGGTTAGTTGAGCTAAGTGCGAATTTAAGAACATCATTCTGCATATGTCTTAGGTCATACGTTACACCTAACTCGTATGCTTCGTCAAGCTTGTCTTTAATAAAGCTAACCTCTGGAGCCGTCGCACCATGGTGTTCTTTACGCATACAAGCCTCGATGAAGTTCTTAAGTTTTTGTTCTGTCCAAATAATATGTTCCACGTCCTTATACATAGTTTTCTTATCCTCCTTTAAAGGTAACCCACTTGAAATATGAGCTACAGGGAGATCGTTTGCAGAAATAAGTTTCCGTCTTAACGATGACCCGCCGTTATACACCTTGATTTCAACATCATCAGATATGCGATTAGCCAAGCGCGTTGGATCACCATCATACCAATAATGCAAGTGGACACCGCCACCTGATTTAGAAACCTCAGTATATGTAGGAGGATATTTGGAAGCCAGTTCTAAGTTCTTAGCAAGGTCCTTTTCACCCGCCTCATTCTTAGCATCGAAGTCAATGACAATAAGTTCGGTTGGAACACGGACAAAATGTAATTTAGTTGGGTCAATCTCCTTGAGGGTTGTAGTGACATTGTCCCATTTCTTTAAAGGATTACCCGCATCATTAGTATATTGTGCAGGCCAGTCCTTTCCTTCTAAGTCAAATCGAGAAGTCGTCCGTCCCATAGTCAGATCAATTTTAGATCCTACTTTGGACGATTCCTGTTTCTTTTTAGTCTCAGGAAAAGCTTCATCGTATTTGAATCCGCGATACCAATGACGTTTGCGATTACCCTCCTCGTCTTTAGTATCTTTAGTATATGTCTCAAAGAAACGTTGCAAACCTAATCGCAACCGATTCTTATAACCATTCGTCTCCCAACCTCTTTCTTCTAGCATACCTTTGTAAATAAGCTCGACTTCAGAGAGAGTTGGGTTATTCTGCATCAAGAGTACGTTTTCACGAACAAACTCAAATATAGAGTCGCCATACTCAAGCATTTCGATATCAACGTCATTAGCGTAGTAGAAAGCACCTAAGCGAGAAAATGTATCAATCGCCTTTTGTGCAATACCCGCTAGTTCGTATTGAATACCATTCATTAGCTCCTTATATCGAGGGCCTGCGATAAGGTGACCTGTAGGAACTGCTTTAAGTAACCGCCGTACAATCCCTGAGTCTGAATCACGGAATTGAGCACGTTGGTTAGATGCAGTAATAATTAGACCTTTAAATGTTACAGGATACGGTCTTTGATAAAGTTTACGTACGAATACTTCCTCATGGGATGTTACCTTAAGTAATGGGGTATCGTTCTTAATCCGACTTAAATCAGTATCCGAGTCAATCAACAACGGTAGTTCTTGCAGAGTACCTGTTGCATACTCTGAACCGCTAGTTAATTGCTTAAGGTCGATACCTCCAATATACTGCCCGAATAACATCTCGATTATTCTAATAATAGTACCTTTACCGGTTCCTGCAGGGCCGTATAGAAATAAGAATTTATCAATATTGATAATCTCCCCTGTGAACAATGCGCCTAGACACCAGAGAATTTTATCCAGTTGGTCAGGAGCATAGAGAACAGATGAGAGTTCGTCAAACGCTGGTGTAGGTTGGGTAGTTGGTGTATAAGGTAGCTGGAATGTAGAATAGTCATCACGAGCCACCTTATAATTACTGAATACGATCTTAGAGTTGAATACCTGCAAGGATTCTGGTGCGTCTTCACAATACTTAACGAAGTTGCGCATAAGTCCTGATCCCGCATTCTGCATAAACTTAAGAGATATGCGTTCGTATCCCTTAGTCTTAAGCTCAGCGTATTTCTTTCTAATCTTATGATCGACAGCACGAACTACATCGTTTTTCTCCATCGACCATTTCTCACCATCCCACATTGCATAAAAGGCACCACCTTTTACAACAATATCTTGTACATCAGCGCCTTTGTTATCCAAATAGGTAAAGTCTGCAGAAACGACAGCATCGGCTTTTCGATTAGGCCCCGATAGTTCTTCAACCGTAATATTGAAGAAATCCGGTTTTCTATCTGTCATAAATTAGCTCCTTTAAAATCCTATCATTACAACCTTGCTCATATCAATAAATTTTTCATTACATGCGCTACCTAAAAATGGGGATTCCCCAACAGAAGAAGTCATATCGCGTCTAATTATAAATACTTCATTTTTAATAAACGCGTCTTTAAATGGCTTTAGATGATCTGATGGAATATAATCGGAACTGAAGTTAATACCGTCAAAGGAATATTTTACTAATACACTTTCTTGTCCCGTATTATTCATCATCGTAGTCATCCTCCATATTTGCCATGTACTCTTCTTCAAATGCACTTGCACGTCCGATAAATTCGTTGTACTCTGTATATAAACGAACTTCATGACCTGTATCTTCAGGCGCTAGGCGATCTACAACACGACCGAACATGCTTAATTTCTTCATACCATTACCGATTTCTCGAACGTTACGGTGTTCAAGGATCTTGCTGATGATAAGAAGCTTTTGTTCGATCGTCTCTGCATCAAGCAATCCTGATTCATACAACATATAAGCAACCATTGGTAGCAATGCTCCGTCTTCAGTATCGTCTACGAATTTGCTTGCATATTCATACAAGATTTCACCGAAGGTTACAGGGAATTGTAGTGATGCATAATATGTATCTGGTCCGAAGAAGTCGATACGGCGGTCATATACATCTTCCCATACATTGTTATCAAAGGAGTTATATGGTTGTACGATCTTCGTATCGTTAACTTCAAGCAATTCAGAGAATACATCAATAATAGATACGATGTTTGTTTTACTTAGTAATAGACCCATACCATAGCGTTCAGATACGGCTTGTGCGATTGGAGTATCATCATACAACTCACTAATCATAACCGCTTTATATTGGTTCCATGCTTCTACGCTATTAGGGTCAGTATCATGGCGCATACTTTGGCCCTCATTTCCTTTTAATTCTTTAGCTGATTCAATTACAAAATACGGAATGTTTTGCTCCCCAGTTTGGAAATATTCATTTTCCTTCCAGACATTGTGATGTTCAACATCTTCTGCAGTTTGAGTAGCCCCTGCATGATAATCGTCTTCATCAGTTGGGGCAATATCTCCTTCTTCAAGAGTAGTTGAGTGAACACGAGTACGAGAACGTCGCATTTCTTCTAACTCCTCGTTGACATCTGGAACTTCCTCAGGAGTACCGTAAACAAGAGCGTCAATATGCTCCTCAGCCAATGCAAGTTGCTCATCTCTTAACTTGATTGTATCTAGAAGTTCTTGTGTTTGAGCAGCATTTGCTTCTTCCATTTCCTTGATTTGGCGTTTAGTTTCTTTCACAAATCGATATGCGAAATAACCAACCCCAGCGGCGAGTGCTGTAAGGATACCCGCCTTTAATAGTTTTTCTTTATCCATTACTTGCCCCTTTTCAAAATATGGTCAATGCAGTTTCTAACCAGCTCTAGTTCGTCAGCGTCTAGTGGAATATTCATGCCAGTATCATCTGCGTCGTCAAACACCTCTAAAAAGAAAGACCCGTCATCTAAATATGACAGGCTTAGTCCTTTATCGGTTTTGTCTTGTCTGAATTGGATTTCCATAATATAAACCTCCTTAGAATATAGTGGAAGACTGGTATATGAACCAGCCTGGTCCTTTACTCTCTATATTCTTTTGCTAGTTAAGCTTCTTCAGCTTTTTCTGGAGACATAGGAGCTACAACGACTTTTTCGTATAGCTTATTCCATGTATCTTCAACAGCAGTTGTGATGGTTTCTACATCATGGTCTTCTGAGACTTTAGGGGTGTAGTTAGAACGTACAGTGCCGTCTTCGTTGAATGACACCCAGCGTGTATCCATGTAGTCAGGCAGGATCATGTTGATTGCGTTAGATACGATTGTTTCACGCTCAACACCTAACTTGATTTCACGGTTAACCAATTCCTGTTCAAGGAAGTCGCTGTAGTCTTTACGGTCGTCAATAACTGCATGTAACAGCTCTTCTGATTCGTTAGCGATGTTACTACGTTTAACCCAAGCAGAACGATAACCGTAGCAGTATCCGCCAATAACAGCAGTAGCCAAGAGACCGATACCAACGTAGAACTTAACTTTAGATTTTTTCTTTTCAGAACGGCGTGGAGTTGGTTCTACAACTTCTTCGTCAGACACAATTTCAGCATCAGCTTCAGTTGCATCGAACAACTCTAATTGTTCAGGTTGCTCTTCAGCGTATTCACCTTCTTTGTTCTTGTAGTCCTTGAAGTTCTTATACAAAGCATATCCGATATATCCAAGGTTAACAAGACCGAATGCGATTAGACCTGATTTTACAATACCATGTTTTTCCATAATTTGTTGCTCCTTTATATGTTTTATTAGATAAGATAGTCTGAAATATCACTACCGTAATCTACACCAGTGGTAATATCCTTAACTGGAGAGAATTCGATTACTGGCACTGGGTAAGGATATCCATTTTCGTCTTTAACCATAACTACGTGTACGTCAAAGTCAAAGAAGTCATTGTCTGTCCAACCTAGTTCAGATCCAGCACGACGTTCATGTTTTTCCAATGGGATTTTCAACACATCATAGGCAGTTGTAAGGTTAAGGAATCCTTGACGACGGCGTTTTTCATCGAGGGCGTTGAACATTGTTGTGATGAACATTTGGTTGTAGTTCAAATCATCTTTAACAAATTCTTGTGATTTATTAAAGTAGGCGTATTCCATCCATTGGACATCGTTAGTGTTAATTACAGAAACAGTTTTAGGTTTCTTCTTGCCTTCTTCTTCAGGCCCTGCTAGAACTTCTTCACGTTCACCGATGAACTGAGCGTTTGGATCATCAGGATATTGCTCACGGATTTGACGGCGAAGTTTGTGATTAGCTTGAGTAGCAGACGCAAGGGCTGAGGCAAGTAATGCATTACGTCCTGTCAACACATGGTATGAGCGAAGGACAGCGGCAGTTGATAGAGTGGCCATAGTGATAGTAGGTGTCAATGCTTTAGAAACACGAACGATAGTTTCTCCAACTGGGACTGGCATGTCATTTTCACGCATAGCTTCAATATCTTCAACAATAGTTGTGATCTTAGCTTTTGCACGATATGCGAGTACGGCAGTTGCTACGAAACCAGCAATACCCCCTACAGTCATAATAAGAGGTTCTTTTTTCTTATAGTTGTATGCAAGTACAGCGACGTTTTCTTTGAATAGTTCATAACTCCATTTAGACATTGTTAAGTTCTCCTTTAATTAAATAAGATAGTTAGTGCCCATGCAATAATAACTAAAATAATGATGGGGATTAGGAAATAGGCTACAATATATGATAGAATACCCAATAGGGCAAGCAGTATAAGTAATAGAATAATAAAGATTAAACTACACATATTCACTCCTTCGTAGAAGCCTTTTCAGTTGCTTCGAGAGCTTTATCCAAAGCTTTCTTACCGTTTTCAACCATAAATGGTACGACACCAAATGCAACGATTTTAATTGTATTCAAGATTACTTTTTTGTTCATGATTATAGCTCCTTTATTAAATTACTTCAACTGGTGGCAATGCCAATAGATACTTACCACGAGTAGGTACAATACGGATATCACCTAGCATTCTCCAACCATAAGCGTTGTCTGTATAGTTGGTGCTAGGTTGCCCTGCGTAATCATAGTAGTCAGCAAGACGGGCATATCCGTATGTGGCAATATCCCGATTAAGGTTTTCTAAAACTGTCGCAGCATCATTCCATGTGAACAGCAGAATATCCTTAATTCGTGTAGGCGGGTTGATTGCCTGCGCCTGAGGGTTATTGTTATGGTATGCACTAGAGTAGTTGGTGTATGTCTGATTGCCAACACGGCTGTTGTAGCGAGCAGGATTAGACCAGCCACCGTTATATCGACTACGATCTTCACCATAAGCCGCCATGTTTACACCCGTGTTGATTGTGTTAACGATAGTGTCCTTAAGGGCAGGCATAATAACTTCCTTACCCAAATATGAACCAATAGCTCGAATACCATTTGGCCCTAAAATACCGCGTACAAGTCGTGTCATGAGATTCGGCTTGCGTTCTTCAACAGTAGAACCTTTAACAACCGCCTTTTTAGGAACTCGGTCATTTTCAGGCGCCTCAACTGTAATCTTTTCTTCGACTTCAACCTTCGCTACATTAGTAGAGCGGATTTCGTTATAGTCCGTTTGTGCCATATGTGTTTCTCCTTTTCAAAAAAAAAAAAATAGAAGGTATTTCCTATATACTGTCGGAATCAAACCGACGCCTCGTTATTAAAGTGTGCTCTCATCATACACCAAGTAATACAAGTTATTCCCTTTCTATATAGTAGGTGGTAAAAATTTTAAAGTTGATAGCCAGATAGAGTGATACGGAGTTTACCTTCTTCCATATCTGACGGATCTGTGAACTGATCTTTTACTTTAAACGGCATACCCTCAATCGAGGCGTTGTGTAAAGTAGATCCCAGATTAAGTAACAGGTCAGTTGCACGAGGGCTATCAAGGGGCTCAATTCGAACAATAACGTCAACGCGATCTGAATACCGATGCGGTAATCGCTCAAGCGTATATGGATATTTATCTAAGTACGTCTTTTTCATACCTTCTCCTTTTCAAAAAAAAAGAAAGCTGGGTAAAAATACCCAACTATTCTTCTTCAGAAACTTGTTCTTCTTCTTTAGTTTCGACTTCAACATGTTCCATAGGTTGTTCAATAACATCATTCTTGATTTCAGTTACTTCGAATTCCGCAGGCATCCCTGCGTCATACACCTTCTTACCGAGAATGATTACCCCGAGACCAGCACCAATAGATGCCGCAACAACCCATGGGTGTTGTTTGATCCAATTCCAAGTTGATTTAACTCGGCTTTGTTTAACAACTGCCTCTGGTTGTGTTGGCTCTACTGGTACTACATCTGTAGTAACATTTTCAGTAACGGTATCGACAACAGTTTCTACTGCTTCTTCAACAACTTCTTCATTTACGATTTTTGAAACTTTATTTGACATTTGAATGTCCTCCTTTAAATTATTTTTCGTTTCTAATAAGTGGCTTGTAAAATTTTTATTTAAAATCGAATGTAAATACCCAACTTCTAACTTTATAGTTATAGTAGTATTTCGGACGAATTAATTTATTCGCAATCCGTGGATCTTTTAGGTATAGATCAAATAAGTAATCCCCGATACTTTCCATAACATCTAGATCATCTTCGATATGGTCGGCAGTGCTAATTGGAGAAATATGTAATCTTATACCATGGTTTGATCTAGTATGATGCGTAATCCTTGTTCTGTATAAGGCATTGACAAGGATCTCGTTGTTAGGGAATAATAGTATTTCGTTACGCATTAATGACTTCCTTTCTCGACATAGATAATATCACCCTTAATCATTGGGCCAAAAACATTACCGCTACCTTCAAGTCCAACTACCCGAACATAGAGGATATCGCCAATATGAATGTTTGGTAGGTTGTGCACGTCGTACATATTAAATTGTCCATAGACTTCTCCAGGAGAGCCCTTGACCTTGACCTTACCTAAGAAGCCGTACTTCAGAGTTTCTTTATCATAACTCTCAAGCGAGCTTTCTGTGATCTCCAAGCGAGCAATCTTACCTTTCCAATCAGCATCAGTGTCGAGTTGATGGACGTCGGCAACAGTTACGATATCTGCTTTTGGTGGGTGTGGTGTAAAATGGTATACACAAAATCCAATACCTAAAAATACTAAAACTGCAATAACTGTAAAAATAGTAGGTTTCTTTTTCATGTTATTTCTCCTTTAAAACGGCAATAGTAATTCCATAATAATCTTTTCCGCATTGCTAATACATTCTTCAATGTAGTATTTGAAATCAGTTGCTAGGCTATAGAACGATTTACCACAATACCATTCACCATGTTCTTCAGTACACCATTCAGCCCATTCTTCAGCATCGTTAAATTCATTCCCTGTACAACATGTGAGAATAACAGCATCGGCTACAAAATGACGAATAAACTCTTCATCGGTCATCTTGCGATAGCGTTCCTCACGTTGCTCTTGTCTTTCTTTTGGTGTCATTTATACCCCCTCATCCCATGTAGAATACGAACAATGTTATAATATGATTCTTTGAAATAAGACCATTTATAAGCTATAATATCTGACATTTGATCTAAATATGATTCAGGAAGGTCTTCCTTAATTAAATCAATACAGTTTTCGAAGTCTACGTCAGTAGGTGATAGGTCATACTCCACAATCTTACTTCGCATTCTGGAGATTATCTTATTCAGCGTTTCTTGTGAAGTTGAGGTCACAACCTTCATCTTGAAGTAACCAAAATAGATCTGTCTGAGGTCGTCTTTATGATAGAATACGATGTCTGATGTTGAAGTAAAGTTAATAGTCATCATGGTTGTTGTGAAGATGATGAGAAACATCTCAAAGTCAACTTCAGTAGCCTCAAGGTGGTTTTCTGACAATATCCCATAGATATAGTTGAAGAATAACTGCCTGAATGATCTATCGAAATAAGGTTCGTAGTAAATATACTCTGCTGGTTTGGTTTCCATACAAATACCCTTTCAAAAAAAAAGAGAGAGTGGTATACACTCCCTACTTTAATAAATTTTCTTAACGAATGACTTCGCGCTTGAAGTGAAGATACCATCTTCAGCCTCATAATCCCGAATAATTAAAATGCCTAGAATACTTGCCGCAGCGCCTCCAATTGTTGTGATTAGTGCAGCTTTGACTGCTGGTTCTAATTTCTTATCCTTAACCTTAAGTTCACGGTCTTTGATGTCCATGAGTGATTTGGTAAGAATATCAATTTCACCAAGTGTCTGGTCGTACTCATCACTGCCAATTTCAGCACTAGCAAGTCTAGTGTTTAACTCATCGAGTTTAGCATTGATAGTTTCTTCAATCTTCTTGCTAGAAGACTTCTTAAAAATTTTATTAAACATAATGTTTACCTCTCTTTCTATATAGTGGAGTGTATTTATTTTAGAGATGTATTACAAGATAATACGAACCAAAGAACGAACCGCCAAAGTTTTGGATTTCACATTCATATCCAAAGTCGTCTCGTAGTATAGTCAATAGCTTATTATCCAGCTTGTCATATAGGTTACTTGAGATTTTATCTTCTTCATATACGGCATGGATAAGGCGCATACCTATCGACATTTTTCGTTCCTCAGATGGGAACCCCTGCATTCTATTGAATTTTTGTTGAATTGCATTTAGTACGGTTGTAAAGTCATAGGTACTTAATACAGATTTATTCCTAGCGATAATCTCTTCAACATTTAGATCTTTAGAGAGTAGTTTACATTTAGATTTATCATATTGTTTCTTCATAAATAAGCTCCTTTTGAAAAAAAAAAAGAAAGCCTGGAAAATAATCCAGACTAATACTCTTTCTTAAGTTTAGTAAGTACAAATCTTGTTACTTCCAATCTGCGGTTTTGTTGTTCTGCGTCTTTATCCAGATACCCGTTCTTAATCAGCTTATCGATATAAGACTTCTCAAGGACAGCATATCCAGCTAGACAGTAGAAACCAATAAAACGTAGCAATCGTCTTAACATAATAGTTACCTCTCTTTCTATATAGTGAGGTGTAATTATTTTTTATATAGTTGGATTACTACACTATAACCAATAACCGTACCGTCCAAAAAGCTGTCGTATTTGAATCTTGCAGAATATCCGAAGTCGTTGATCAACGTTGGGATAAGTACATCTTTAGAAGCATCTTCAAAGTACTTGTAAGGGACTCCTTGCTCTTCATAGATCTTATTCAAATATGTCGATGACAGGCAAACGGTCAATGGTTCGGTAAGGGTCTCCATACTATACGGTTTAAAGGTATTTATCATGTTTTGGACCTTATTTAGGATACGCGTCACATCAACACTAAGGTATCTTCTTTTATCTGAGTCACGTTGAATTCTATCCCAGTTTTGTTCCATTGTCTTCAAGTGGCAATTTTCTTTGTCGTACATAGCATATACCCCCCTATTTGTTTTTAGTTTCGTTTACCTTTTTAATAAGATCATACTTTTCCTTAACGTCCTTATACTGTTGATAGTAGTAGGTCGCGGCTTTATCTCTGATCTCCCAACGGCTCTTATACATATCCCTTTCCTGTTGTAGTGGCTGATACTTCATATAGGCCATGGTATAACCAAACCAAATAGAAATACCCACAAGCGCAGATACAAGGCATGAGATAATAAAGCCAAAAATGAATTTGACAGTTGTTTCTCTTTTCATAAGCTCCTCCTTTTCAAAAAAAAAAGAAAGCTGAGTAAATTACCCAGCGTCCTTCTTAGAATCTAATCCCTAGTGAGATTACAATATCAAAATCATCATCTACGAATGGGACGACGATGTAGCCGAATTTCTCGATAATAACCGTTTGGATCAAATCGATATTATTCTGTACGCTATACTTAGAAACACCTAAAGCGTCTGCAATATCAGTAACATTGATATTAACATACGAGTTAGGGTCTTTCATATAACGATCAGTAATAAGATCGTCGATCGCATCAGCTTTATTAGCGACAGCCTTCTTAACTTCATCGCGCATTTCCATACGCATTTGCATAATTTTATTCATTATAAAATCCTCCAAAATATTTATTCTATATAGTGGATTGTAATAATTTTAGAATAACCAATCTAGCAAGAATATAGCTAGCAAGGTTTCCCAGAACCCCATGTCACGTTCATCTTTCTTAGCCATCTTATTTACCTCCTTAAATAAAAAAAAAGGAACTTGGTTGTTCCCTTTGAGTTAATCGGCTTTACCGAATAATTTCAAAAGAAATTCACCAAATCCTTTTATAATAGATACAATACCTCTATTAAGTACGAACAAAAATGCCAATGTGATAATAATAATTGCCATTATAATTTCCTCCAATATATAATTTATCTATTCTATATAGTAGAGTGTAAAAATTTGAAAAAAAAAAAAATGAGCGTTGTAAGTTTTACCCTATCAACGCCCTCATCAAGCTATGTACCAGGCTCATTGAATTTTTCACCGTACCATTCACCGGTTATATCACCCATAGCAATCCAACCGACAATACCGTTGTGGTTGATCTTAGCCCAGTGCCAGTCACATTGTGTAACCGTCTCTAGGACTTTATACTTACGGTTTATGTCGCATACCCCTAAGGACTCACTTGTTCTAGTGGGCTCTTTCCGAATATGCAAGGCAACCTTAGGCATAAAGTGGGTTGGTTTCCAATAAGCGTCCTCATACTCAGCGATCTTACGGTTTAACGCTTCCAGTCCTTCTCGCTTAACCCCAGTACCGTCATTCGGTCTTAATACACCAAATATCCGGATAAATACGGGAGCATTTGTAGTCCATACATAATGGACTAGATCACGACCCCTAGATTCCTTATACACCTCTCGAAGTCTAGCTAAGATATCTTCATTCTCGATATAGATAATCTCATTATCATCACCGTTATAGAAATATACCTTGCGAGGATCCCAGCCGTGTAAATAAGGTTGTCCAGGGTCACGTCCCTCAATACGGAATGTAAAACACATACTCATATCAATACCTCAATGCCGGTTTAGTACTTTCATCCCTTGTTGTAGGTCGAACAACCCCAAATATACGATGATATACTGGTGCAGATGTATTCCACTCGTAATGTTTTAAGCTTCGTCCATGAGTGTCTTGATAAATAGCTCGAAGATATTTCAGTTCTTCCATGTTGTGGATTGGCTGTACCTCATTAACCGCACCATTATAGTAATAGATGGTCCTTGAGTTCCATGCCGCCTCTCCACCAATCATAAATGTAAAGTCCATAGTTTCTCCTTCGCCTGATCCTCCTCCACCGCCGCCAGTAGATCCTAGTCCGTCAGAATATGGAGGATATATAAATCCGATAATGTTTTCTGTTGGGTTACCTAGACGTCGTGTACGGTACCGAGCAGGACCTCCGCTCATTCCACCGTCAACGTTCTGTTCGACAGTCTGGAAGTTACCGTTACCATCAGGCTCACCAACTACAATACCGGTATGACCGTAGCCATGGTAAGATACCCGCATACAGAATATAGCACCAGCGTGAGGTGGTTCATTACCGCCTGTTGTACGCCAGCCTAGACCCTGTCCTGCCTTTAGCATATCAATACCGTTACCCCACATAGCACGCCCAAAGAACTTCTGAGCGACCATGTTAGGGAGGTCGACACATTGCATGCCATAAGCACCATCTGCATCAACCCCGATACCACGGTCGGCAAGACTACGAACCCAAGTAAGTACCTCAGATCGAGTTGCCATCAAGCTCTCCTTTTATTAACGTCCGTCGTCTTCAGCGGCTTGCGCTTCGTTATAACGTTTTGTAGAGATCATAAGTACAGAACCTGCGAAGGTCGCAAAGAGACCGATTGTCGCAGTGATCTTAGTTGCATCAAACCCATACAACACACCAAGCCCAGCGATAAGAGTTACTAGGGCAGGTACTACGTTGAGTAAGATGAATTTAGCAGTATTGTATTGTTCATTTGAAAGTTTCATTTATGGTTACCTCGTGATTCATTGTAGCTACGGACAAGCGCTTTGATCTCGTCCATATCCGTCTTTACTGATTTAAGACTCTCGTTCATGTAATCCATTCGTTCCACTAAAGCCCGAATAATCTTCTGTTCCTCTTCGTACTTATCCAATCTCAAAGTATGACTATCCATAAGTTTTTCATTATGTTTGTCAGATACCTCAAGCTCGGTTAGACGGTGCTCTAAATCAGCCGCCCGGTTTTTAGAGGAAATGTAGAAGCTACCCATACTAATAACGATTGGAATAACGACAGTTATAAACCAATGCATTAATTCTCTTTCTTGCATATTCCCTCTCTATTCAATACGTGGCATAACCACGCTAAGTACTCCTTGTTGGAGCATTTCCATTGTTTTCTGACCTTTATAAGTATAACCTTCCCCGGATTGCATTGCGAATGTGAGTAGGGTTGGTGTATCTTTAGGCCATTTAGTGTTTGTATCAAATGGATACGGCATTACAACAACATCACCATTGTTATATCGCTTACCGTTGACTAATGGTTTCGCTACAGATGCGATTCGGCGATATGCAGGCAAGTTCATATTCCCTTGGATAGATACCGCAAATGCGACAAGGACATCCATAGCATCATCCATAGAACCAAGTTTTTCATCGACCTTTTCAAATCGTTCATTCTCAGCTTTTTTAGGGAAGTTGATATCGTAGTGCTTTTGCATTGCCAATTTATACAATTCAGCATTGCTCAAGTCAATAGCAGCCTCCTCTAGGAATACATGAACTACTGAGTTATTATCGTCAACAAGAATGACATGAGTTTGCTTGTTGTTGGTTGGATCATAGTCCAACGATTTAGATTTAAATTCTAATTTAGACACTTAAATCTCCTTTCTTATTATATTTGTATGGTGGGTACCTTATTTAGTTGGGAACGGGTCAGTTGTAATATAAGTTACAGTCCCTGTATACACAGCGGTCTTAGTAATACCTGTAGTAATACGTATCGAGCCGTCTGGGTGGAAATAATACATAGCGTTTCCTAAGAAGTTAGCAGACTCGTTCAGTGCTAATATCATAGTAGCAACGTTAGTTGGTCTGAAACCTACCGGTATTGTCTCAGGACATACAAAATTTTCTACCCGTTGAGTGATTGTCTTAATTACTCGAGGTATGTGGATAGTAACTAGATCACCGCTTCTGGTGATTGTCGCCGGGAGTTTATAAGGAATGTTATCAGTAAAATCCTTATGGATAAACTTAGGCTTTTCTACAACAGGGGCAGGAATATCTGCTTTACAAACATAAGTCTGCTCCCAGTCAGTCCAGTTATTACCCCAGTCTCGCCATCTGACCCAGGTGTTAAGCCTGTCATCCATGAACCTTTGGAAGACCTCCCGGTGGTTTAAGGCGTATACCTCAAGCATACCGTGTTTCTTAGTATCAGGCCCGTTTTTTGCACCTCCGTCTTTCCCGTACACCATGTAAAGACCAGTTTCATTAAAGGTGTTATAGTCTTTCCTAGATAATCGAACATCTTGGATTCTACCCTCTAGAGATGTAAGCGGGTATTGCTGGATATTCTTATTAGCAACACGAATACCGTTTACGTTCAACTGACCTGAAGCATAAACATCGCCAGCAACGTCAAGAACACCACGTTCCCGTATCTTACCAATACCAACCCCTGTCTGGTCCATAGACATAACCACAGATCTTGTTGGTACCTCAACCCTGAATTCAGAACTAGTGAACTTATCTTGAACGGTTCCGATGATAACATACGAACTACCTGACGAGAAAGTACCATCTAGATTCGCCGCTGAATTAGTTATCTGAGATATTGAATTAAATAAAACATTGGCAGGTCCGGTATCTTGAGTAAATGTATTAGATCCAAACGGTGCTGTTTTAAATGTTATTCGCATTGTATTTCTCTGACTACCGTTCATCGGGAGAGGAGCTACTTTAGCATTACGAATAACTTGAATCTGCTCACCATTACTTCCTACACGCTTAGCCTCAAAACTAATTTGCGGTAGGAAATAATCAAGGAACTCGATACTAACCCTTTTAGGATCACTAGTTCGACCTCGACTATCCGTAACAGTCGCCTCGATAGTTGCGTTACCCACCATTTCAATACTACCTATAACTCCACTTTCATCATAAGTAGAATTCGGTTTACCGACAATAGTTGCTGAATAACTGGATATGGTTGATCCGTATGCTCCAGTTCCTTTAGAGAAATCGACTTTCAGGTTAGATAGGACAGAAACGAACTTATTCTCACCAAGCAGGTTGTTGACAGCTGTATTAGTGTCTCGAACTGTAAACGACGATAGAGTAGGTTTAACAGATTCAGGAACATTTAAGGATAAGTTTTTCTCATCCCTAGCAATCTCTTTACCGTTTTGGTAAGTTATATACCTAACCTTACCAACACCCTTATCAGAATTAGGAACTTGATTACATAACTCCATAGGCGGTGTCCAACTATAGCTAGATACAAACTTTGTGGATCCTGTAACAATTTGTTTCCAATTTCCGAATTCAACCTCAACAGCGTGAGAGTAGTTGCTATCATTACGATCAACAGCTAATGTTACCGGACTACCTATAGTTCCTGATACAGGCTGGCCTTTACTACCCTTGAAAATATCCTTGAGTTTTAGGGTAAACTGTGCTTTCGCAGTACCATACCCGCCCAAGTTAACGACATACTCACAGGATACAGTAATCGTCTTAGTACCATCCGGGTTGTGTGGGATAAGGTAGTCTTTACCGAAGATATTACGCTTCTGGTTTTTCCCAATAACGGGGTCGATGTCGTAATGTTCTTCTATACCACCAACATTCAACCATAGACGTTTACCGCCATTCCCTGAGAAGATCTGACCACCACCTGAGGAAATTAACCGAACTTGCACATTGACAAGCGACGCATTCTGCTCAGGCTTCTGTACGTTCCAGTCAGACCATAATTCTAATTGTACGTCCCCGACCCAAGGACCCGAGAAGTTTACTACTACCATCTACTACACACCTCCTACATATAATGTTATATTTCTATCTGGATTCGATGGATCTTGCATTGTAACAAATCTACCTATACGAAGTGATTTGACAAACACCCCGTTATCAATTTGCAACACACCTTGAGAGATTGATGCAACCTCTTTACCCCCAGATATAAAAGAGATGCGATCTGTTGATACCAGAACTTTTGAAGAACCGTCTTTCTGACCTACAATGATACCTTCTTCTGATTGGGACATGTAGGTGTTGACGAACTCAGTCATGATCTTCATTTCACCGACTTTATTTTGCAACTCAGCGATCCGTTCACTAGCTCGAATAGTGGCTTGCTCGGCATCTTTACGACCAGCCTCTTCGATATCGATCAAGTTATGAACTTGGTTAATCCATTCGTCAACCACTTCCTTAGTTGCTTTTGCATCTAGCTCTGCCTTAAGTAAAGCATTGCGTTCAGAGAGTTGGTTGATCTGATCTTGAGTTAGGAGCTGGTCTGCTTTAGAAGCGATGGCAGTGTCAGTATCCTCAGGAGCAACGGAGTAGTCAGTAACAGTGTTACCGAACTCGATCTTAACACCAGTGACCCAGGCAGTACCTGACTTAGTTCCTTCTAAAAGGAAGCGTATGTCGGTACGGAGCTGGTCATAGTTTGGATTAGATCCGAAGTTATAAACTTTCTCGATTTTAATCCAATCTGAGCTACCTATATATACAAACATACCAGGCCATTCTGGTGAAGACACAGCGCCCGACTTAGAGTTACGTCTATAAAGCCCTCCTGATTTAAAACAGTTAAAGTTATTCCAAGGATAGTTTCCTCGTTGGACGTTCTCGTATTTAACCCAAGCGGACATAGTGAGAGTTGTATAGAACCTACTTGTGAACTCAGGAGCGATGTTAAACTGGAGATTATTCCTACCTTTAACAGACTCGATCCGAAAACATTCTGTCTGACCAGTTATATGGTTATCTGGGAGCTTCTCTATACCAGCATAGCCAGTAGCCCTACTGTTAATCCATAAATTGCGCCCACCGATGACTAGATCGCCGTTTAGAGATACCCATTTGTATCGGCTAGGATCACTGCTATCGCCCTGCTCATAGTCAGTGTAAGTACCGATGTATTTCTTACCATTTGACTGAGCTAAGCTGAAGTCAGATCTACCATCAGCACTGTTGGCATAGGCAAAGTGAACATACGGAGTACGTCCATCAGCACCAGGCTTACCTGGAATACCGTCGGCACCGTCACGACCTTTCCATCGTGTCCAACGGTACTTGCTTGGTTCCGGGCTATCCTCTCTGATGAAGTCTTGGTAGAGACCGATAAAAGGCTTGTTAGAATCTGTCTGACTGAATCCAATACGACCGTCATCAGCATCGGAATATGCGATGTGGGTGTATTGTGTTAAGCCATCTACTCCTCGAGGCCCAGGAATACCTTGATCCCCTTTAGGGCCTTGGAGACCTTGAATACCTTGTGGACCAGCCGGACCTGCAGGACCTTGGAGACCGCGATCACCTTGTTCACCTTTGTCCCCCTTAGCGCCATCGGCACCTTTAATCTTAGTCCATTTATAGACGTTAGGGTTGGTACTGTCTGCTTCTGTAAAGTCGGTGTAAGTACCAATATACTCTTTGTTAGTTGAGTCACTAACACTAAAATCACTAGTGCCGTTAGCCGAATTAGCATAAGCAAAGTGAATGTATGGTGTCTTACCGTCTGCACCCTTAGGGCCAGGAATACCGTTAGCCCCGTCGTCACCTTTCCACTTTGTCCATCTATAAGAAGAAGGAGTAGAGCTGTCAGTTGGGTTAAAGTCTTGGTAAATACCGATATAGGCTTTGTTAGAGTCTGTTTGACTGAATCCATTACCATAGGCGTTGTCGGCATAGGCAATGTGCGTATACTGGGTTCTACCGTCGGCACCTCTCTGACCTGGGATACCTTGATCACCTTTAGGGCCTTGCAGACCTTGGACACCCTGAGGACCTGGCGCACCGTTAGCACCATCAGCACCTTTTATAAGAGACCATTTATATTTGGTAGGGTCTGTACTATCCGCTTGGTCAAAGTCGGTGTAAGTACCCATATACTTCTTATTAGGGTCGCCAAATACAGTGAATCCTGTTCTACCGTCAGAGGAATCAGCGTAAGCAAAGTGAACATACGGGGTTCTACCATCAGCTCCGGGCTTACCTGGTACACCGTTAGCTCCGTCAGCACCACGTACTCTCTGCCATTTATACTTGGTAGGGTCATTCGAATCTGAGAAGTTATAGTCGGTGTAAGTACCCATGTATAGTTTCCTACTTACATCAACGTTAGTTATGACGAGTTCCGAGTCAATATCTCCGCTATCGTGGTATTCTTTACCAGTTGTGAAACCGGTATACCCATCGAGGCTATCGGCATAAGCGAAATGTATATATGGAGTTCTACCATCAGCACCCGGCGCACCAGGAATACCATTAGCACCGTCATAACCTCTCCATCTAGACCAATGATAATCTTCAGGACGATCGCTACCTGCGAAGTTAAAATCTTGGTATATACCTATAAGCTCGCAAGTAGTGCCCTCCTTAGGGTCTTTAGTAAAGGTATCATAATTAGGGACATCTACCCCATTCGCGGTCAGTTTCTTATTACACCAAGCAAGGTGTGTATACTGGGTTCTGCCGTCATCCAAATCGACAATAGTAATCTGACTAGTTGAAATTAAACTCATTATACGCCTCCTTCCTTGTCTTCTGGTGATAACGAGTAGTCTGTCGCAACTGTACCCTCTTCGACTTTAACCCCAGTAATCCAGGCAGTACCTGATTGAGTGTCCTCAAGAATGAAGCGAAGATCCATTTTCAACTCATCATAATTAGGATTCGAACCGTAGTCGTAAGTTACTTCGATACGCTTCCAATCAGAAGATCCATCGAATGTAAAATGCCCAGGGTAATCAATAGGAGCTACTTCATTTGTCTTGGAATTGCGTCTTTCCAATGGGATTGATTTAAAACAGTTAAATCCTTGCCAAGGGTTCGCCCCTTTTTTAACATTCTCATATTTAACCCAGGCAGACATTGTGAGCTTTTTATAAAAGCGTTTAGTGAAGTCTGGAGCAATATTAAATCTTAGATTGTTCTTTTGTCCGCTCTCAATACGATAACATTCTGTTTGACCGGTAATATGGTTTTCAGGGAGTTTCTCAATAGTGGCATAACCTTCACATTTACCATTTACCCATAAGTTCCGACCAATGACTTTGGTATTGCCGACCGTATCGTCCCGTTTATATTTAGTAGGGTCAGTACTAACGGCCCCGTTTTTAGTTGTAATTGCGACAGAAAAGGTCGCTTTATCTTCGACATCAATACGAGTAACGCTAATACTCTTCCTTTTAGACTCAGGGCGTTGTTCCCATGATTCATCAACTTCACCATTAGCATTAGTCTTAGTCCAAATATAGTTAAAGGCTTCACCATGAGTATCAATCTCGACATCATCTCTAAATAGCTTAGCTGTTAATACAGTGTCAATGACGCCGTTCTTAAACACATCTCCATTACTAGACTCGATTGTAGTCAGAACCGGAGACACCCCGTCATTAACTGTAGCGATAGTCACATCTTGAAACTCAACCATCTGACCTTGCACCCAAGCTTGAATTGTGATGAGCGCATTACCGCTAGTACCTACATTAGATCGTGATGCTCTGAATCGAGTACCACTACCTGCAAGGTTGTTGTCAATGAAGTAACTGAAATCAACGTCAGTAACTTCAGATTTACCTTTATACAAGGTTGGGATAAGCTCACAGCTATCTGTCAACTCACGGAACATCGTAGGCCCTGTAGTTTTTACAGTCATTTTGAAAGGTTGAGCGTCATTAATCATACGTGACATTGTATTCATCAACGTAGAGTTGTTAGTTGGTCGAATAGCAACAACGTTAGACAAGGTAAGCTTAGTCTTACTATGATCTGTAGAACAGCGCACCATCTCAACAACACGAGCTCTGATAAGCAATCCGCCGACAAAGTTTTCATCTGTCATGAAGATTACATCACCAATCTTAATGTCGTAACGTTGAAGAACCATAGCAGAGTTAAGACTGATTTCCCATGTCGTAATAGGATACATGTAATTACGTAGCATCTTAACCCCGTAACCCCATGCTTCATCTGCGTTAGTAAACTCAGTTTTCACATCACGTACAATCCATGGGTCACAGTTATCCCTCTTGTTAACTGACGGATAGAGCTTAGCAGAGATAGGGGCATAAATTGTATGAGATCCCCGGTTACAGTACATCTCAACGTGTGTACCGTCTGGAGCTTTAATCTCACGAGAGTTAGGGAAGGTGATGTAGGCACCATCTTTATTCCGCATCCGGATAGCAGAAAAGAGATTAGTCTTGTCTTCTTTCTTAATAACAGAAGCGACATCTCGACCCATCTGTAACCGAATATCCGTACGAACTCGTCCTAAACCAGGTTCATGATCTTTTGCGTTATTCCGAGATTTATAAACATTAAGTATGTACTTATCAATCTGGCCACCATCGGTAAGTTTGGTTATAATCTCCATCTCACCATCAAACGCTTCAACAAGTTTAATGATACGAGCCAAACAAGTGTCATCATCTGATTCAAACTTAAGCGTCTGCTTGGTATTACGAATTTCGCAAACACCCAATTCAATACGAGTAAATTTAAAGAGTTGCATAGCTTCAACGTATTCTAAGAATGATTTAGCATCCTTACTTTCATACGCTACAACTTTCTCATTAAGTAACTCTAAGTTAGTTGTAACACATTCCAAAGTAATAGTATAGTCAGTTTCTCTACGAGTCATTACGTTAAACACGTAATCGATATCATCTTCATGGAAAGAGATATAAGACTCTGTAGTGAGATTGGCTATACGTTCATTTAGAACACCATTTGAATATTTATCGACAGTAAAAGTAAAGGTAGCCGAACCCTTACCGCAGTATTGATGGAACTCTTCGTCATAATATTTCAGAGAACCTGGAACATCGTTGTTAATATGGTCAACAATATTCATTGCGTTATCATGAACTGCTAACTGCCATGCAGGTTTTACATTCATTTTGAAGTTTCGGCCTCCTTTCTTACAGCCATGCTTCTTCCCACTCTACAATGACCTCAGGGGCTGTTGTAACAAAGCCAGAAGAATGAATTTCAAGTTGCGACTCCCCGGGAGGAATTGCAAAGTAGCGAGATCCGTTAGCTAAGTCGCTTTCAGCGCCTACCCCTTGAGAAGAGGCTTCAGGGTCAGCTATATATGAGATCTTACCTTCATACATATCAACCACAAGTTCACTACCAGCGTTATACTTGTTAGGAACAAGGTCGTAACGTTGGACATTAGTCTTTTGGAATTTAAGTGATTGTACACATAAGGTATCCAAATGACCAATGCCTGGTCTCTCGCTCCGTGCTCTACCATAAAGAACCCAAATCTTAGTACATTCTAAGTTCTCTTTGGTAGCATCAACGATAGTCTTAGGAATACCGTTATATCCATATGTGAACTTTGGACCATCCTTAATAACATAAGCATTACCGGTTCTACTATTGAAAGCAGGGTTCGGTCGTTGTTGACCTGGCTCATTGTTATTAGATCCGAATTCATTCTCTTCACGAGGCAACTTGTGAATATCAGTTGTGGTGAAGACTTGCACAACCTTATCGCTGTCAGTTGTGTATTTATCCAAGCTGTAGGCACATATAAGTCGGTCATTATCGTCCATAAACATAATTGCCAACAGACCGGTTTGACCAATCTTAGATGCCCAAAGTTTTAGGTTAAAATCACAACGGAAGTTCTTAGCACCTTTCACATTGTTCTTATCAGCGGGCAGAGCGTACTCATATACAACACACCCCCAGTCTTGACCAACACCTTTAGACCCAGAACGAGTCCAGTGTAATCCGGGACAAGGATAACCAACACTACCTGCATCTCGTGGTGCCCAGTCAAGTGTTAAGTCACTAATCTCAGCATGACTAGCTACAGTTAAAGGAGATTGTGAGCTAAGTTTACCACCAATATTCACCCCTTTACGCCATCCAGCAGAGTCGTTTGGTGTTAAGTTAAGCAGTAGTTGCGATTGGTCGTATGATCCGGAAGCGGTTACAGCACCGTCTCTTCCTGAGGAGCTTGTACCGATTTCCATCACACCGTTTTTATTAACAATACCAATCCAACCGTTAGTTCCAGCGTTCTTAATTCTAATGCGAGGATATGCTGGTGCGCTTCCTGCATTATTTAAAGTCATTTTGACAATATTCCCCTCTTTAGTAAGAGAACCAATGTCTGGAGAGTTGGTCTTCGATGTCAGTACCTTTGTAAGCTCGGAATGTAATAAACCATCCGGAACTTCAAATGAAATAGACACAGTAGCCTGACTCTTTTGCAAATCCTCAGTGAACTTAGGTTGACCTGATGTCACAGCAAGGTAGTATTTACCATCCTGGTCATCAAACTGTAATTTCTTTGGTCCATCAGGACAATCAAGAGCCCGAGCCAGTTTCGTACGAAGCGATAATAGCTCAGCTGGACTCCCTGTCTTTTGTCCTTCAATGGTAATATCATAAGAGCTTCTTCTACCAGAAACCCATGTCTTACCAAAACGGCCAGTGCCGGCAGAATATGTGTGTTCTTGACCAGCACCAGCATTACGTTCAACTTTAGTTACAGCATCGAGGAGTTTACCAATATCAACAGCATCAGTTCCTTCACCAAAGATTATAGAGAAGTATGATTCATCTCTCATAATCGTGGTAACACTCCATCTAACATATTTAATCGATCACTGTAAGTCCGTTGCGCATCTGCCATACCTGGCGCCAATGCACGGTTTACAAGATCTTTATCCAAGTAAATTGGGTTGACTTGTCCTTGAGCAAGGAGGCCATTCCCAATAGCAGAGTTCTCAGTAAGCGTCGCCAATTTCTGATCTACATTATTTAGTCCCCGTACCACTTCATCAATAGAATAACGATTAGAAGCAATGCTACGGCTTGTAGGATTAAGCGACGAATAATTAATATTTGAACCAGTGAGTCCAAGATAACCAGCCCCATTCCATGTGTAGCCATCAATATTAGACATATCTAATACAGGAGTGATTACAGGAGAAAGCTCCATGTTATCGTCAAGGTACTCAGATGTTTCACCAAGGGCGTCTTGAATGTATTGTTGGACCTTAGTCATACTATTATTAACAGCATTAAAGGATCCGGTAGAGCCTAAACCTGAAGCAAACTCTACAACAATAGCACGACCAGATTTTGCTACTTGACGCCAACCTTCACCAGAGAAAGGACCTTCCTTCGCCGGAGAATGAGGGAATAATCTTTGCACCGCGCCCATAATAGACCCAACTGCGCCTTGAACAGCGGCCATAGCACGAGAGCTAGAAATACCTGATGCAAATGATTCAGAGATTGCTGCCCCTGATCCGGAAGCATCATATTTAAAGTTTTGACCAGCTACTGTAGCGACACCTTGAGCTTTCTCAGCAGCCAGTCTATCTTTAGACTGAATACCCGTACCGAATGTATCACCCGCTTTTCTACCAGCAGGCGTACCATCAACTTTATCCAATCCTTTATTAGCGCTATCTGCGACACTCTCAGCAGCCCCCATAGCTTTAGGACGAGAATTCCCAATGATAGTAGCTAAATTCTGCATCTCAGCCTCAGTAAGTTGCTTACCTTTGGCCCAGTCTGAGATCAACCGATTAGCTTCGTCTTGGCTAGTCTGTATCTTAGTATTGGTCTCTTGGTACATACCATCAACAGAGGTTAAAGCAGACGACTTAATCTTACTGATATTGTCCTCTACTCGACCAGGCGCTGCTTCAACAGGCCTCATAAAATTATCCATATGGGCTTGTGAAACTTGAGAGAAATCACCCTGAGCTAACTTCTCAAGCATCGCAGGAGGGATTGCACCAGATTTAAGTGCAGCCAGTGCTAGAGTGGTATCTAAGCGTCCGCCTAAATATGTGTCCAAGTTTGTAAAGGCTTGAGTTACAAGACTGACATCAAAGTTACCGTTTCCGGAAAGCCCTACTTCAACAGCGGCTTTAACCTCTTCAGCTCGCTTACCTGCAGCGCCAGAAGCCCCATCAAATCCAGACAAGTACTGTTGAATTTGTTCTGCTGATAGGCCTTCAAAATCGCCCTCCGCCATTTTCTGGATCATCTCTTGAGGAATTTGACCAGACTTAAGACCAGCTAGAGCCTTAGTCATGTCAAGTTTACCACCCAGGTGTTCGTTGAGTTTACCGAACGCTCCTTCAAGTAAGCTTAGATCGAAGCTACCATCGCCACCAAGTCCTTGTTCAAGGGTTTTCTTGATATCGTCAGCATTGGTCTTAACTTCAGGCTTAGCTGTAAGTACACCGTTAGCGTAGTCATACCCCGCTTTCTCAGCGATCTGTTTGACCTGAGCTTCAGACATACCCATCTCAACCATCTTAGCAAAGAGTTTACCTGCGGCATTGGCGTCGATTGTCTTGTTCTTAAGACCGTTAATAAACTCGTCAGCACCTTGGATACCCAATTGAGAACAGATAATCTTGAAGTATTCAAGCCCGTCTTTAGCGTTGCCAGCGAATCGCATAGCGGCCGCCATCTCAGCAGGACCAAGTTTATCCATTGTTTCAATGGCTTTGGTAATACCTTCGGTAGTAACAATCTCAGCATACTTCTTAGCACTATCCACGGCCTTACGTTGCATATTTAGCCAACCCTCAACCATGTCTTCCATACCCTTCTTGGCGTCTTCAAACATACCACCAATCAAAGGAATGTTACTTAGAAGATCTAAGATCATACCGATAAGTGAAGATACCGCTTCGATGATAACCTCAGACATTGCTTCGAACATCTCAAGGATGGCCACTGCAATAACATTACGGTTATTACGGAACCATTGGGCAATCTGTTGAATACCCCGTAGTAAGGCATCCGTGATATTAATAACAAATTGCGGAATTCGATTAATCAGTCCTTCAACGGCATTTGCTACGATCTCGATAAGTGCATTGGCAATATCGCCAGCCGCTTGACCTAGACCAATGATAATACCTTTAATCAGTTCAACACCGATTTCAATAAACTTACCGATATTACCGCTAATACCGCGGACCATACCAACAACCATACCTTCTGCCATACCAGCAACAACTTCAGCAATATCGCCAGATGACTTAGACGCCTCAGCAAAGAACTTACGGAAGTTTTTACCACCCTCTTCGCCGAGTCGAGAAACAGTATCGATAAGTCGAGTAATAGCGTCAATAATTGAGGCGACACCTTGCAAGAAGTATCCTATACCGGCTGATGCAATACCTATAGCGCCACCGATCATAAGGAGGGTACCGCCTAAAGTCGCAAGACCGGCCATTGCTTCAAAACCGCCAACCTTACCAAGTATTCCACCAATAGTAGCAATTGCAGTAACAACACCAACTAGTACTAAAGCTTGCGTCCAAATATGGTCAACAGGAATTGTTGTCAACTCTTTAAGAGCATATACAGATGCCATTAAAGCGCCTACTGTTGCGGCAAGACCAATAATACCTTCTTTCTTGATGTTCTGGGCGGCTTGTCCAATCTTAACAAAGGCATAAACCACACCAACAAGAGCAAGGCAGGCGCCGACAGTTTTAAGGAAGCTACCTTCCATCTTACTTAGAAGAAGAAGACCGGCAGATGCGACAAGGACAGACCCTGCTATAATACCTAGGTTCTTAACGCCTTCGTTAATACCTCTATCTCCGAGGTTATTCTTTTGCAAGACAACCGCCAAAGCGCCAAATGCGGCAGTAACGACGGCCATAGCGCCAAGCGCTTGTACAATAGCATCTGGGTTCTTCATCGCACCAATATTCTGAGCTAGACCCCGCATCATATACAGCATCGCCGTAATACCACCAAACATAACAAAGGCGTTCTTAGTAAATGATTGTTTAGTGTTATCGAGTTTACTAAATGCCACCGCAATACCTGCAATAACAGCAAGCATAATAGTAACGGCTGCTCCACCTTTTATAAGGACATCCGTATCAAGAGATCCGAGTTCGCTTACCGCTTTGGATATTCCGGCAACAGCTTTAGCCATGGTAATGAATGTAAGAATTGATGATGTCTTAACTTCCTTAAGGTTGCCTGTTGCAAGGAGAACTGCTGACATACCCACAATAATAGTGGCAACGGTATAAAGGCCTTTATTAAGAGTACTTTCATCAAGACTACCAACGTCTTTAACTACTTTAGCCACCTTCTTAATAGCGTACGCCAAACCAATAAAGGTTAAGATACCAATAGAGATTTTAGCAGAGCCACCATCAAATCCTTTAGCATTTCGTTGCATATGGGCCATTATAGCCATCAAGCCACCCATTGCTACAAGGATAGCCCCTGCAGAAAGAAGACCTTTCTTAAGAGACTCAGTATCCATACGACCTAGCAACATAACAGAGCCGGATATCATAAGAATAGACCCCGCTACGCCAAGCATACCAAGCATCATATCTTTTGCACTCTGAACTTTACTTGGATCGAACTTCTTAGTTGTCATAGAAAGTGACAGGTAGAATACTTCAAATACACCAAGTACAGCGACAAGTCCTAATACACCTCGTTGTAGCTTATCAGCAGGAATCATTGATAGGACTAGTAATGACCCAGTCAATGTTGCGATTGCTAACGCAAAGGACTTGATGTTTTGGAACTTAGCCTTAGCTTTGAAATGTCCGCTAATAGCCTTAAACATATTTGTCAATGAGCCAGTTACAGAGTTGGCCCCTTCGAAAATACCTTTACCAAATTCTCTAAACATGTCCTTAATGCCTAATACCTTCTTACGAGTATTCCAAAGGACAATGATTGCAGCGGCTAGAGTAAGAATCTTACCGACTGCCGCAGAGTCTGCTTTATTGAATGGAGCTAATACAGCACTGAATGTTTCACCGAGAAGTTTGGCCATGTCACCGATACTAGCAAAGACACCTTTACTCTTTTCATGAACACGGTCGACACTATCACCTAAGCGATTCATACCAGCTTCGGCTTCTCTCATCTTACGATCTCCGAAGTCGACTTCAGTAAGCTCATCTGCAGAAACACCAGTAACCTTGAACAGGTCTTTAAATCCGTCCCAAATCTTCTTAAGGACTTTTCCAATCTCTTCAAGGGCTTTCTTTACGCCTTTACTTACAGCTTCTACAGTTTCACCAAAATTCTTAAATGAGAAATTGGTATCTTTGAACCCAGCGCCGATTGATGATGCAAATTGTTTAATTAGATCCCATAATCCAGTTAATACGTGCTGAACACTACTTGGTAAGCTTGAGAAGAATCCTTTAAACCATGGACCAAATGTACTAGATATCCAGTTCATAGCAGAACTAAAGCCGTTCTTAATACCAGCACCAATCTTGGAAAAGGTATCACTTGAAACAACGTTACCCAAGCCTTGCCAGAAACCGCGGAACCAGCCCTTAAACGTTTCTAGGGTTGTCTTAAAGTTGCTGAAGTCCATCTTGGATTTGCCCATTTCTTTACGAATGGTATTAAAGGCTTCTCCAATAACGCCTGCGCCTAATCCTAACCCTCCAAAAATAGATTTAACCGCACCTAGTTCTCCAACCCATTTACGGAAACCGTCAATAGATTTAACAATACCAGGGACAATACCTTCAGAGAAGTTGGCAGTAAGAGCTTTACCAGCATCACTAAAGACTTTACCAGCACCACCGAAGTTAATCTTACCAAAGCTAATCTTCGAGATCTTAGAATTAAACCATTCAAATGCCTTACCGACGCTGTCTACAACAGGTTTAAGGAAAGACAAGGAGAATTTAACTTTGTCTAATTTATCAGCGTACTCTCCAAGAGTAGGCCAGTGCTTACGAACAATATCTCCAAAGGCCTTAAGAGAAAATGTAGAGTTTTCTAACCATTTTGAAAGTCCTTGGGTACCGCTCTTGATCGCACCGAAAGGATTAGACGCAAACGCCGCGAAACCTTTCTTAAGACCTGACATATCCGGCATAGAGAACTTAAAGTTCTTGAACATGTCACGAATACCCGGTGGAATCAGATATTCCCATTTAACCGCTTCGCGGAACTGCTTCCATGTTGTGATTTGTCTGTTAAGAACCTGATCCATAGCCCCGTTAAGGCTATTCCAGAATGTTCTATGACTTGTGATAGTCCGTCTATAGTTATTACGTAGACTGTTATAGAAACCTGAAAGGTGAGTTCTTAGTTTATGACCAAACTGACCAGCCCAAGAATCCATACGACCAGTTGCATCATTGAAATGCGAGAATCCGACAATGAATTTACCTAGGGCTTTACCGAAGATAGGGAATCGCTGTACAGCATTACCTACCCAGAATGACCACTCATTGAATTTCTTACCATTATCACCAAGTGCATGACCCAAAGTCTTAAACGGATTAGCAATCTTAGAGAAGAATCCGTGTAATTCTTGTTTAAGATGACCGATCGCAGGAGTTAGAAGTTTGATTACTTCCCATAATTTCTTGAACCAATCCATAACCTTCCCGACAATACCCGGAAGTTTATCAAATGCGGCAGACCACTTCTCAGAGAAGTTAGCTAAGCCGTTATGTACTGCATCCCAGAACTTATTAATAGCATTTCCTACGAAACTAAAGACCTTACCAATCTTGCTAAAGTTTATTAGTTTACTAATAAATACTTCAAACGCACGAATAGTTGTCCATAGGGCTTTCGCTATCATACCAACAATCAGAATAAAGTCTTTGATCATATGGTTTGGAATAAGCGTCGCGATGAGTTTCATCTTAGCGCCTACTTCAGTACCGATCCATTTAAGTCCTTGGAAAACAGCAATAAATATGTGTTGGAATGCATGAAGTTCAGCGCTTCCTAGTCTCAATTTTTCAGAAAGCTTTCCGATAATATCGACTAGCTTTTGCCCAACTACAGTACTTACATTTCCACCAAATACATGAGTGAAAGCGCCACCGATAGATTTAAATACGCCACCGATAGATCCGAATACGGAATCCATAAGCCCCATTACTTTGTCACGTCCACCTAAAGACACAAATGCTTTCGCAAATTCGTTAGCCTTTTCAGAAGTAGCACTCAAAGCATTGGCCGCAGCGTTACCCCATTTAGTCCAGAACGCAGTAAGTTCATCACTACCTGCTTGACCAAATAAAGTTTCCCATACACGAGCCCATCCAGATGTTACTTGGTCTGCAACAGCCTCTGCCGCTTCACCAAAGGTGTGGAAGTCAGAAGCCATCTTCTTCAAAGTTTCATCGTTAGCAAGCTGTTCAAGGGATTTGATTAAGACTTCGTTAGTTAACCAGCCGTCTTTAAGAGACCCCCGGAATCCTTCAGATAAGTCGACGTTTTGTCCTAAAGCCTTAGCAGTTTCAACCAAGATATCTTTAAACCGTTTAGTTGCCATACCGGCATTTTCAACTGACATCCAGTTCTGAGTATTCATCATACCCATTTGCAATGCTTGTTGTACCCCGAATTGGAGTGAACGGTTAAATCCATCTGTACTTGCACCAGCGGAAGCAGCCAGGTTACCCCAACCTTTCAATGCGGTAGTGGCATCATCGAGACCCACCCCGGCATTTACGAACTGAGCAAGTGAGTTGTGCATTTGCTTAACTGAGTATTTGGTTGTTTCTGCATACTTTTGTAACTCATCAAGGGATCCTGTAATATGACCCATCTCGGATTTACCCAATGCAGCAACCAGCATATTTACTGAGTTAACCTTGTCTTCAAACTGACCGAAACCAGCTTTAAGCGGAGCGATTGTATTAAGGATCTTACCCGCAAAGTTCTTCGCCATAGACAATCCGGCCATTGTAGCATTAGCCGCAATATTACCCAAGGCAATAGATGCTATCGATTGTAGCATCCCAAACTTACCACTAGTCTGATGTACTGAGGTATCAATAGACTGAATAGCCTCAGATGCTTGCTTACCACCTAATGTAATAGGTGATACGAAGTTTAAGATACCCGATGCAAATTTACCAAAGGTTCCTGTCGCACTACCAACAGCAGATCCGATTTTGTTGAATGCGCCCATATAGACATCCCCTAGTTTAGGGGCAGAGCTCATCAATTCGGTAAGGGAGCGACCTAGAGATTTAGTGGCTTTCTCGGTATTTGCAAAGCTAGATTTACCATCGACTTTTGCAAGGGATTTATCTAAGTCTTCAAGAGACGATAAGGACTCTTTAAGACCTGTCTTGAACTGTTCATTATCAATACCGAGCTTAATAAGACGTTCTTCAATTATTTGTCTACTCAATTACTTTTTCCACCTCCCTCAATATCTCATCTGCAATAGAATCTACAATAGGAGTAACAAAGTTATTAGCAGGAACATATCCACCAGTACCAGTACCGTGGCCGTTAACAATAAGCACAACAAGAGGGGTACCATCTTTGATCTTCTTAGAGTTGGAATAGTATAAACTTAAACCATTTTGAGATTTTTCAACCTCCATACCCCAAGAAGAAGCTGTTGACCCTGATCGTTTAGGAGTAGCAGAAATCAGCCGGCTCAATCCACTCCGTCCACGAGATTGTAAAGCATGTCGAACTGAATCCATGTTTTCGGCTTTCTTAGCCATTGTAGACAACCCGGTTTTCTTCTTAATTGTCTGCACCTTTATTCTCATTTCGTTCACGCTCCTCTCGCATCTTACGAATTTTCTCTTGCCGTTCATTATTAATACGATCATAGTCATCCAATATTTGACTCGTAGATTTCTTCTTCTTAGGTGCGTTGAATTCACCGATGACGCCTAAAAGAGTTAAGAGTCTATGAATGTTCCAAGTATCACATTCGAATGGAACCCTCGCATTGGCCATATAAGCATATATAACCTCTGACGTCATAACCATTCCATTATTACTTGGTTTCTCCACTGGATTGATAACTGTAGCTGTTGGCTTATCCTCCAGGTATAACGAAATCTGTTCAATTACATCTGGTGTTAAATCCGAGTAGCTTATATCCTCTTGACACATTAATAAGAAATAGTCAAAGAGCTCAGCAGTGGTCTTTTCCTCTCGAGTTAAAAAAGGCTTGCGATATAATGTCTCCCACTCCGCAACAGTTTTTAAACTATGCTCGAAATGTAAACGGCGACCTGGTATAGTTATGAATTGATACGTGTCCTCATTATAATATTCCCGATCGGGTGTATCAATAACTAACATATATACCTCGCTATCAAATAAAAATAAAAGAGGGGTGTAAATTTACCCCTCAATTATCTTATTTCTTGAGTTTAGAAACTGATTCCGGAACAGTTCCTTTGTTTGGATCACCTACAAGGGCGCTAAAGAATTTAGAAGTTTCTTTACCATCTGCGGATACAGCATCTGTAATCATATCAATGAATAGTTCAGAGTATGCTTCAGAGTTAGCAAATTCTTCTTGGGTTTTCTTATCCTTCCGGAAAGTACGACCATCTTCAGAACGTTCACCGTAAGCCATCTTAAGGATAGATTCAACGAAGTCGAAGATCTCATCAACGTCTTCACGGCTCATCATTTCTTTGATATAGTCGTCCCAATCCTTTTTAGCACGACCCATGATACGAATAATTTCGTCTTTACGTAAGTGGAACCAAAGTTCCTCTGTTACTGGTTCCCCAGTGAGTAAGTTGTTATAAGTTACTGTTTTAGAAATCATCTCTATACTCCTTTAATGTAGATTTATATTTCATTTTGAATTTTTGACGTCAACACGAACCTCAGTTGTCCAACCCCTATCCCACGTCATTAAATTCTAATTACCCAGCGACAAGACCGAGAGTAGTGAACACTTCTTCTGGTGTTGGAAGAGTTGGTTCAGAATCCGCAGAACCATAAATCTTCTTCTCAAGTTCAGCAAGTTTGTCTTTGTCAACCAAAGTGCTGTTGATTTCAACGTGCGCAGTTGGTTTCATACCTGGAACTGGTGTTGGTACTGTATCGAAGTCCCAAGAGAACTCAAGAGCGTCTGGGCTTTCGTTAACTGTTTGGTATTCTTTACTTGATACACCAGCAGATGCTGAGTAAACAAGGTGAAGAATGTATCCATGGTCCAAACCTTCAGTATCGTTACCGATACCAGTACGGTATGAAAGACCGAAGTCAGAACGAGCTTGACCAGATACAGTCACACCAGCAAGTTCTTTCTTACCGCCAGCTCCGTTAGTGATCGGGCTACGTTTACCTTGACATTTGTTCCATTCTTGTGGATAAGTGTAGGCAGAGATTTGTCCTTTGAAACGTTCGTCTGAACGCAAGTTAAGGTATTTCTTGTTGTTTGCGTATTTGGCCGTAGATTCAGCACCTTCTGGTGATTCTGAAACTTTAGTCAAACCATCCCAAGCTACACCTTTTTCGTAGCTACCGTCACTCTTCTTAAGGAAAAGAACCCCGTTGTCAACACCGTATTCGTATAAACGTTTAGTATCCTGATCCCAAACTAATTTTGTCATTTAAAAATTCCTCCAAAAATTAAGCTTCTGAAAATTCGCCAAATGCATTGATGCGTTCGCCGTTTTCAACATTACCACAAGCAACATAACGTCGCTTACCACTAGTTGCACCGATGTAAGACAACCAACGATATCCATCAGCATCCATCCACTGATCGTAGATAAATGTTTGTCCCGGTGTGTAAACTTCTACGATCTCAGCAGTAACATGTGGAGCAGTACGGACATTAAGTCCAGCCACCATTACCGTGAATTTCGCAGTTTCTTCGTTTACAACAACCTCGTCTTCAGGAGTCTCGGGTTGTGGTGCGATGACAGGGTCTCCTTGAGGAAGACCAGTATATGGAGGATAGAACCACCCAACAATACCGTCAAAGTTACGTTCGTTATATCGTGCTGGACCACCAACGTATAATGAATCAGCATTTCCGTCAATGTTTTGCTCGATAGTCTTGATCGTATAACCATCCGAGTCTTCGATAACAAGACCTGTATGCCCATAAGGGTGTCCATACAAGTATGTTGTATCCATAACAAAGATAGCCCCTGCTCGAGGGTTTACACCAACTGCATCGTATACAACTTCATACCCCAAACTTGCCGCAGAATCCAATAGATCAATAGCATTACCCCATAGAATCTTACCGAAGTAAATTTGAGAAATACTATTTGGTAAGTCTACACATTGAGTTCCATAAGAACCGTCTGCATCAGTACCTACCCCTTGATCCGCTAAAGAACGGGCATAATTAACAACCTCTTCTACTGTAGCCAAATCGACATTTCCTTTCTAAACATAAATCACAAAGACCTTGTGATATAATCCGTTAACCTTATACTCAGATCTAAAAGCAGAATACATAAACGTATTCGAGATCTTCATAAATATTTCATCCGACTCGTTCTTAGACATATAAACGACCTTATACCCTATGTTAGACATATAAGGTTTGTTATTTGCCTTACGAACATCAAAGTCTTCCCTAGTAACAACACAAGCTGGAAACTTAAGCGTAACATCATCAGGAGGAGTGAAATAAATATTCGGACAGATCTTTTGTTTTAGAACTTCGAGAAATTCCTTTCTTGTCTTAAACCCCATAGTTCGTTACCTCACATTTGAATTATACAATTATAATTAGTAATAGTAGATTAGTAGTATAAATTATTATAACTGCTCGTCCGTATGTTCAGTAACTTTAGTTGATAGGACCTTAACAATATCGGTATACTTCGTCCCATCCCAGATCTGAATAATCCCATCTTTTAAAACCAGTGAGTTCTTTTGAAGTTCACTAGTTTCATCCGGCGGGGTCATCAACACACCCAAATGATCAAATGCGTCAATTTTTAATTCATTTTGAGATTTTCGAGAAGTTTCATTCACTCGCTGTTCTAACTCTGACTTAAGCTCTGAAAGCTCAAGGTCTTCCACCGTTAACGCAACTCGAGGAGGATACGGTCTAATCGTACCAACTTTATAGAACGAGCCCATATAAAGAATATGACTAATTCTATTCACTCGGTCAGATGCATCATTAGGCAAAAGAACATCGAACTTAAGTTTCGACTTAGTATTCTGGTTAACTGAGTCACTATCCTCAATCATAAATGATTTAGTAGATATTCTAGCAATTAACAAAGGGGATACCGTATAGGTATAACGATGATCCCCAATTTCAACTTCTTCTGTCTCTTTGGAACGGAAGATAAGTCTAATTCCAGCTTTTGTCATTTCGTTACCTTCCTAACTTTCAAAGACTATTCAGCTTTTTTAGGTTTCTTTTGCTTTGGAGCTGTTTCAACATCACCGAGTTTCTTTTCTTCCTCAGTCATAACAACTCCGTTAACTGCCGCGTCGTAATCTACAGCCTTAGCACCTACACCTTTGAATTCAGTTGGGTCTGTTTGAACAGTCCAAGTTGGTTTAGTCTTAAGACCAGTAGAATCGAAGTTAACAGCAGTTTCTTCAACTTCACCCTTAGTTGTTACAGTAACGACGATGAATGATTTAGGTGTACGGATTGCTCCAGAAAGACGAGCATGCATCAAATATTTATGTTGCATGAAGTCAATATCGAAGCTATCAAATGTAGCAATTTCACCGTTCTTAGACATACCGAATTGATAGTCTACAAGGTTACCGATGATGAATGTTCCTTGTGGAAGTGCACGGTATTCAATAACTTCATCGCACATGAAGTATGCTGCGATGTTAGCGTTACCTGGTACTTGGTTGTTGTCCATAGATGGAGCATACAAGTAACGACCGTTCTTGTCTTTAAGAGTCTTCAACTTAGCCAAGTCGAATGGGTTAATGTAAAGACATGGTTTACCAGAACCTTGGTACGCAGGGAATGCTTTGCTGATCACTTCGTCAACCGCAGTTTCAAATGAAGCAGCAGTTACTTTAATTGTGAATAATGGGTCATCTTTGATGATAGGGCGAATATGTTTTTCGCTGATCTTTTCAGGGTTACGTTTACCGTCAGAAAGTGTCAATGGACGTCCGTCAGACAAGAAAGCAGCTTTAACGATTTCTTCTTTGAACTTAGCCATTTGTACTTGTTGAATGAAGTTAACTGCAGCGAATCCACCATCTTGCAAGTCGATCAAATCGTCATGATCGATTGTTTCACGACGGTGAACTGAACCTGGAGTAGTTTCACGGAAGTAAACTTCTTCAATAGAGTCAAGAGTTTGGTTACCTTTAATGTATCCACGAGCACGAGCTTCGTCTTCAGTAAGGTTAGCAAACATGTTTTTAACACGAGGAAGTGGTGATTTACCGAATTGCCCCATGATCTTGTCAATGTTAAGAGATCCTGGGTTGTATACGTTAATACCACCGTTTGTTGCAGGTTGTGGGAACAATGTTTCCATACCTACCAAACCGTGTTGTAGTGAATCTTCACCAAGAATATCGTTTGCACGAAGTACTCCTGCAAATGAAGTAGCGTTCCCTTGAATTGCGCTTTGTAATAGTGTATCCAATTCTGCTTCAGATACAGCAGTATTAGTAGTTCCTTGGAATTGATTATGTTTCAAAACTTCTTCTCCTTCGAAAATAGAATGTGACACTGTGTCACCAGCAGCATCTGCACCAGACTCAGATTCTACAGCAACTTCATTGTCTTCTGTAGCACCCTCACCTGTTTCGGTTTCAACTTCTTCGTCCAAACCGTTAACTTCTAACTCATTTTGAGTTTTTTCAGCTTCTTCCGCTTCTTCAGCTTCTTGGGCTTGCAAAGCAGCGTCTACGTCAGATAGAACTCCACCGATGAGAGTTTCAACCTCTTCCTCGGTTAGACCTTCTAACAGTTCGTCATATGTACGAGACATGCGTCCCTCCTTTTCTACTTCTAACTCGTCGTCATCAATTCCTGAATGAACGAGTTCCTGAGTGATACCAGTATGAATGGTAGCACGGTCGCTTTCATACTCTTCAGTCCCGTACGCGCTATGAAGCATTACATGTTCGATCAGCGCTCCAGGGTTAGCACCTTTAAGAACAAGACTTACTTCATAGATTTCTCCATGAATAACGTCATTTCCGTTCTTGCGGATACCACGAGCCCCAATAGACATAGCGTTCAAATCACCATGTTGTAAAAGGACTCGAGTGTCTTGAGCATGTTCAGTATCATTAAGATACCCATACCCATAAACACCCTGGTCACGATGCTGAAGTTTCATGTACCCCAACACGTTTGAGGGACTGGAGTAATCATGTTGCCATACGATAGGAACTTGAGCGCCATCACTTTGTAGAAATGCATCATGACGAATCGTCACACCATCACTACATCGGATATCGTTCTTCGTTACCCATCCGGCGAAATCAGCCTTATTTTGCAACTAGAAAACCTCCATAAAATTTTTATACATCCAAGAGACGTCCGTACTCATCTACCGGATTTCCGTCCGCATCGACATACCCACCTTGGCCATCGTTGTAGATTTCGGGATACCCCTGGGTTGTACCATTAGGATCACCAATACCCATTAGGTCCATACCTGTAGAGATGTTCTTATTAAAGAGCATATCTGCGATACGGCTTGGGTGAGGTGCTCGACCTAGCATTGCACGGATTTCATTCGAAGTAAATATTGCATTCCGAGCAAAGAGATCTGCCGCAGTACCTAGTTGTTCAACTGGTAACATACGGAATGGGTCACGATAATACTGAATTACCTGACCTTGCGTTCTAGCGGTCTTGGTTAGGAACGTTCTGTTAATACCATCAACAATAGTCTGTAGAACAGGGTCTACCGCACGATGGTAATACAAATTAAGCTCTGCTTGTCCCGCAGTACCGTCAAGAATCTTAGAAGAGATACCGACTTGGTTGTAATAGTCTTGTTGCAACTTACGTAAGTCGTCAACAAGGTTGTTCATAATGTTACCACCAGTGTGAATGAATTTTTCATTCGCATCCAAGGTAGCAATACCGAACTGACTATTAGCTAGCTCTTCTTCAAGTTTCTTTTTACGATCTTGCGCTAAAGCCTGCCTATGTTCGCTCTTAGTAGCATACGGTACTTGAATGAAGCCATTCAAACGACCTGCTACGATCGCCTTATCCTGGGAGTACATAAGGTCCATCTTCTGCTCTATCAGTCGTAGAGTAGCGTTCTGGTCTTTAAGTAGCCCAATCAAAGGAGACTCTAAGATAACCACAGATTGCTTAGATAAAGTTAGGTCTTGTTCTAAACCATTTTGATCATTATAGACCCTAACCCGAACGGCACGAGGATACCACTGCATAATCTTACCTACTCGCATAGACAAGACATCATAGGAACCTTCATCATTCGGTTTTGTAGTCGTATCAACGGGGACAATCGCTACAGTACCCTCTTCCAATAGTGACCAGGCCAAATCGTAAATGAATGCACGACCAGTTTGGTCAATATTAGCAGACAGTGTTAAGCAATCGATCAAACCCGACTCTACAGGAGTTTGATTACCGTCTTCTTCATTGATCTTTAAATGTTTAAAGTCGACCATTGCGACGTCAAGAGCGATCATGGAAATAATACTATTCACCAAATCTTGACGTTTAAAATTGTAACCACGAAGCGCACTTGTCGATCGTCCCCAACCAGAGCCGGAAACTAATGACTCATCATAGTCTAAACCATTTCGCGTAGACATGAATGCGTTCCATGATCCTAAGGGGTTATTTACCATCCTACAAGAATGCCTCCTTATTACGTTTATAGGCAACCCAAGCATCCATCAAAGCGGCAACGTTATCGATCTTTTCATTGCTTCGCATTTTGGAAAGTTTGTAGTTACCGTTATTGTCTTGAATTACAACAGCATTACCCATTGCGTATTTCATAAGCTCCTCGAAGAAAATAAGGTCGCGAGATGTCGCCATGTTCTTAATTTCACCTAAAGGAACAGACTCAGTTCTAACACCTTGTCGTACGACTTCGACACCGACGTCTCCGTTCTCCATAGTCCAACGATCAACAAACTCAGCAGCATTATATGGGTCGTATCCAAATGAGATAACGCTCCATTCCATCTCTTCGATGTAACGTTCAACATCATCATATACTTGTTCCCAGTCAAGATAATTACCGGGTAGTATAATCAGAGTACCCTCTGCCTGAAGCTGATCATACTTTTGTTGTGCCGCAGAGTTGAGACGTAGGTATTTAACTTCCGAAACGTATGACCTTGTTTGTACACCGTATCTACCTCTACCAAGAGGTATAATCCAAGTGAATGCCCAGAAGTCATCCCCTTGAGAAGCATCCATACCCATTGAGACTTCCATACGTCTGAAGTTCTGTCTCCGATGAAGTTCTGTTTCTTCGAAAGTAAAGAAGTATGTCGTCCCTTCCACAGGTATCCCAAACCGTTTAGCCAGGATATCGTTCCTGTTCGCAGGAGAGTGTTCGGCCCGTCTAACGTCACGTTGATAAGCTTCATAAGAAACTGTAATACCGATGTTAGGACAAGCCTTCATCCACATGTCGGGGTTGCCGACTTCTGCGAGATCATCTAAACGATAATACCAAATAGAGGTATGTGGGTCATAGTATTGCCCACGAAGAATATCAAGAAGCTCTTTCTTGATAGCATCCCCTACCGAGTCACGAACTGTACCCTCAGAAGATACGGCCAAGATAATGTAGTCGTCAATACCGTCTTTAGAAGCAGATTGCTCCAAGGCACCGATAATATCTTCTTTGATATCACCAGACAACCACTCATCGACAGATGCATACTTGGCACGAGACCCTTGAAGTTTACTACGAGTCATTGGTTTGACCTGTAGTATGGAGTTTGTCAGCTTATTAACAATACCGTCTTTAGTAACAGCAAGTTGCGCTTGCGACTTTTGGGTACGAGCTTTATTAGAGCCTTTAGTAAGAACTCGGAATAAAGGAAAACCTTCAGTCGAGCTAGCCGCTTTAGTTATAGCTGTAGCAAATGGGTATAGCACCTCTTCTGCCTGAGCCATAGTTGGAGCGGTTGTTACTTGTTGTGTTGAGTTCGTGTCGATTACCAAGCCGTAAGCATGATGCAGTGTTGCATATAGCGACTTGGCATTACCCCGAGCGACGATCAGATACTGTTTGTTTCTAAGTCTGCGCTTATGTTTAACTATTTTGAATTTTCCGGTGTGTGGGTCATAGACCTTCTCTTCCTTGATCTCAAACCAAGCTAGCAGGTCTTCTGCCCAAAGACGGAAAGTAGGCAATAGGGTCAATGGTCTACCATCAACCAGGGTCATCTCGTTCTCACAGAAGTCAATAAACCCTTGAATAGCATCGCTATCGTAATAATAATTTGGGTTGGCGATATCCGCATCGATTCGGTTCATCTGCATCGAGACCTCGCGACATACAGGAATCTCACCGCGTATTACAGCGTCTCTAAATCTACCGTACTCGACAGGAACCGCAGTGTTACTAAATACCACCGATTACTCCTTTTATTTTACAAAGTATTATTTGCGTCGATTCTTAACATCTTTAGCATGTGCCGCTGCCATATCTTTAGCATGTTTACGACGTGCTTCAAGTACTTTAGCGACTCTTTCATAAGATTTCGCATTACGCATATAAGCATCATGATATTTCTGTTCAGACGGATCTAAAGTTTTACCATTCATGACACCGCTTTTAGTTTTACGGATATTATCAGTCATGTTCTGTTCGACTGTTTTCTTATCACGTAACGCGTCTTTAACATGTTCATCAATAGCTCTCTTATCAGCGGCATACGCAAGATCTTCGGTAAGAGCTTCTGCAGCATCCGTAATTGGATTTTTACGCTTCTTCCACTTCATACCTTTCTTACCGTAGTGTTGCAACAAATCCTCATTTGATGGGATATATACCCCATTAATGTTTTCACCCATTTCATTTACCTCTATTCTCGTTATTGGCATAGTGTTTGATTACACCACTCTTCTGAATACTCTCAGGTACATAGATATCGACACCTCGAATATTCACAGATTGTGTAAAGTTGGTCATAGTAATGGGTACATCTTTAAATGCTTTAGCCCATTCTTGACGTGTCTTGAAGTCTTTTATAGCCTTCTCAATAGCCTTAGTATCAGATTTATTGATGTTCTTCGTAGCAACCGAAGATGGGATCTTACTATAAACATCAATACCGGCAGAGATAGCTTTCCCTATGAACTTAAGTCGAGCTTGTTGCTTTTTCTTAAGAGCTTCTGCTCTAGCTTTACCTGGAGCTTCTGCTAACTCTTTAAGCTTACGTTCAGACTCAATTCTAGCGATTTTGGCTTTGAGCGCTTTAGTCGATACTTTGTCTCTATGACGATATAGGTTGATGACTTCTAACTCTCGTTGATACTCATCAACAGGCATAGACTTTTTACGCTTGACTACAGCATTAACCACAGCCTTTTGCGACCTTGACTTTTGACGTCTACCAGATACACCAGCACGACGAGAGCCAAATATATGTTGGTACCACTTCATCCCTTTACGACCAGCGTGAAGTAATACATCATCAGATGTCTCTATTGACATATTCCACCTCCCAACGAGCTCGAGTGAGATTTTCGTCACGAGCTTCTTTTAGTGCCGTAAGGACAGATGCTTGTGGTGGGTCATAAGAAATCATGACGCTGATACCGACAAACGTCTTAGCAAAAGACATATTATCAAGTCGCCGTTTTATACCTTCATCCAGATCATCGATATGCCCATAGAAAAAGTCACCCCATGTAAGATCTGGATTAGCAACAACACTACAAGTATGTCCTATACCGTTTTGTACAAGAATACCTAAGGCAGTATCGATAGCCAAACCTATCTGAGTTTTTACAACTTTGTTGGACTCGGGATCTGAATCATGTAATACACCGACGAAGTTAAGAATGTCTTCATAGATTGTATTCATTCATTTCATCCTTACCATAGTTTAGTATCACCCGGTTTACGTTCCACCCATTCTTGATACTCCTTCTGATCGTAGTGGATTCGTTTGTGGGTATAATCAGAGACCGTGATAAGTCCGTCAGGATCGAAACAATTCTCGGTCAGATTCTCAATGTCTTCTCTAGTTAGAGGATTCATATGATGGACAGTGATAACACCGTCAACATAAAGACCTCTTACCCCAAGGTCCTGTCCAAGATCTCTACGAATGATTTCGTTTCGACAGTTAAGCCAGGCTCTTGATTTATAGAAAGGGTTGGATATGTCTCTTGGAGCCTCATGTTGAATTCCACGAAGTCTAAGGTATTTCAATCGTTCTGTATAGGATTCGAGTTTAGACATTTCTTTGTAGGACAATCTATTGCTCATAGAAAGTCCCCTCAATAACATCAGATGGTTTACCAGCATAACCTTGGAACGCTTTGTGCGCTTCCTTGAAGTCAAGTTCAGCTTGTTGGTCACTACGAATCAAGTCGATACGTGCTTGCAATAGCTCTGCTTGTAGTTCAAGTTGTTTGCGCTCAAGACGAGCTTTAGGACTTGCTTGGTTTAACCAGTATACGATCTCCGAAGCCGAAGCAGTTCCTTCCTGAAGACGCTTTTCTGATAGCTCCATCGCAAGTGCCATCATTTGCATTTCACGCTGTTCAGGCGAACGTGCAGGTTTGTAGGCCCGTTGAGGAGTATCATAATTAGCAACTTCATTTGTCATAACTATTCAGCCTCTTCCTTTTGTTTCTTAGGTTTAGTAGTATCCGGCTCGATGATGTATGGACGATTCATCACATAACCTTCTTCAGTTTTAACCCATTCAGAGCCAACTTCAAGAACGATTAGGCGTTCGCCATTATCTGCCAGTCGAACAACATTGTCTTCTGACTGTTGTGGTGTCTGTCGAATGTAAACTCCAGCAGGGGCCACAACTTTGTATGTAGTTTTACTAGTTGCCACTTGACTTTTCCTTTCTTTATTTGTGTTGTCGAATCCTTCTTATGCTTTTGGACTCAAATAGACCGACTTTAAGTTAGTTTTACAAGTAACCAAAGTCCTGTCTAAGGTACCTATAGACTAAGACTATACGGAAAAGGAGCCAAACACGTATAGCCTCAGAAACCGATCTTAATATCGGCCTGTTAGAATCCAAAACCATTTTGAAAAAAATCGCAACGGGGGAATTTTTAATACCAGCGCCGATGCAAAGAAAGGGAGGGCTGTAATCAGACCCCCCGGGGGTATCAAATTTTTATATCATCTTCTGAATCTTCGAGGAAAGTGAGGTCCTCCTCATAATCAGCGGGTTTAGGAACAAGCTTCAAGTTTCCAAAGATGTTTTGTTCCAGAATTGAAGAAACAGCAACTGACCAAGCATGTTCATAGTCTTCTATCGATGCAGAAGTGAGCATTGGCATTAGTGTTGCAATGTAAGACTCAAGATTGTAACCATGACTAATGTCCCACTCACGCCAAAGGTCATACTGAGTCCAAGGATCGAATGGATTGTCTTCGGTAGTTAACATGAGTAGTCTCCTTTCTTTATAGGATAGAGATAGATTAGCCTAAGCTTATAGCCCATAGCTATACCTATTCCCTTTGCGGTAGGCACACAAGAACAGTAGGGTTAGAGAGCCCACTAAACTATTCGTTCTTGATCTTCCCAATAGTTGTTGGACTGACCCCTAAAGTTTCAGCAACTTGAGAGATTGTGTAACCATTTGCAAGTAACGCCTTGGCTTTGTTCTTTCTAGCGTCAGTCATAACTTTGTTAGGACGAGGAGTCGCTAGTGTCTTAAGCTGGGCGTCATCCATAAAGGACACCAGTTCTTTTAGTAACGTACCCGATACAGCGTTAGCTTGTACTGCATCCCACTCATCATCAGTGATTGTAACAGGGTTCCTGCCTGTACCAAGCTGTGCACGAGCCTTGTTCAGGGCTTGCTGCTTGATCCGGGAGATGTCATCCTTCTTCAAGACTTCGTCTTCAGATCGTCGAGCAATCTCAGCTTTACTAGATACTTCGGCCATACGTTGTGCTTGTCTCTCTTTGATACGATTAATCTTAACTTGATTAACTTTCTCTTTCATTGACAAGACTTCTGCAGCATAGATCTTAGCAGCCTTAGGATCACGGGCTGGCATTCTGATATCCGCTGACTCAGCGTCTACCCGTTTCTTATATGCCTTCAATTCATTTACGTAGTCCGCATAATGATGCTCCGTTTTTGTAGCGTTAGGCCCTAAGAATATGTTAGCATCCTCCACCATATTCACAAGATATGTTTCTTTTTTATTTCGCCATACCATTTTTGTTTTGCCAGTGCTTGATTTTGGATCCGGCACTTCTACACGGTACCCGTCAGTTATGACGGTTTGTTTATGGCGGGATATAATTGTGGAGGCCGATGTATATTTAGCATCCGGATTTAAATCTTTTTTAAGTGTATCCGGATCGACTACCCTATCAATTTTCCTAGTCTTAGGATTATATCTTTCCAGCTCACCGTATTTAATTCTATCGACGTGAGTCATATACCGCTTCATTAATGCATCGATCCCGTTTTCTTCAGCAGACCGTTTATAATTAAGCTTATGTTTCTCTGCGTCGATTACGACCATTGAGTGTTTTACGGCACGCGCAATTTCACTCGTTGGTGCACCCTGTAATGTCATATCCGTAATGAGGTTAGAAACGACCCCCATCAAAGTTTGCTGGTATTTCTTTTCGATAGGCTTAAATGTTCCCGGCTTATCTTGATACATATTAGGATCAAAGTTAGCCAGCTCTTTTAAGCTGTTAGCTGTCTTAAATTTCCCTTTGTTATTAGGAATAAGATATGCTGTATCCCCATCAAAGTCAGCCCCTGACATTTTAGCAGCGACCTTAGGGTGGATACCCACAGCATCAGGACTGTTCTTAGATATCATTTTACGAGCGACACTGTTATTATTTACAGTGAGCTCCGGCATTTCAAATCGACCCCCATGAGGATATCGAACAAGAACAACACGTTCCCCGTTTTTATAATTAGGAGCATAGATTTCATTCTCCTTCATATCGGGAACAGGTAAGATAACGTGCCCCTGAAATCCTTTAGGAGCTGCCGCTTTCATATGTACCTGCTTAGATTCCAGATCAGATGAAAATGAATCCAATAATTGTTTTCTAATTACCGGGTTGTTTACTTTCTTGATGCTATCATACTCATCATCGATTTGTTTTAAAGTAGCCTTCAAACGTTCATGAACAACAGTCGTAGGTTGTTTGGATAGGAATTGTGAGGATAAAGTCTTAGACCAGTTAGCCCAGTCACCTTCCTCATTTACAATATTGACAGACCCAATTTCTGCAACCTTATTACCATGTCTATCAGTAACCCCTTTTTTATATACAGGATTTCCTTTAGAATCGACAAGAACATTCTGACGTTTTACTGTAGCACCAAATGGGTTAGGTCCATCGATAGGTGCGCCACCATCAGGATTCTTTTTAAGAGGCTTCAGGACGTCCTGAGGCGCCTTATCTTTTGTTTTATTGGTATTGAATATAATATCAGTACCCTTTGAAACGTCTTTAAACATTTCCTCGGTACCATATAAAGCCATACCCTTAAGATAATGCGTATCACCCACGGCAATACGGACCTGTGCATAAGATGCTTTACCTAAATTAAGGTCTTTTACACCAGGGCGTAGGAACATAGCTCCGTCCATTGTGGATCCGTCATCATTTGTACCATGACCACGCTGTCCTTCTGGGATTGCATAGCGAATATGCACACGATCCCACCCAATAGACTTAGGACGCTCCATTTGTTGGAACATTCTACTATCTCCATCGATAGCAAACTCCTCAACTGGACGGATTTTATCCATGTTTTTATAGATATCTTTCCGTTCAACCCCCGCTTTTGTCAATACTTTGACTGGAGTGGAGTTATTTTTGTCTGTAACCTGGGCAATTCGGAGGCTATGGACCTCGTAATCACCAGATTCGACCAGTGCATTTAGTCCAGCTTTGAGTTTTTCCTTGGAAATACCCATCTGAACCTCGACTCCTTTACCCACATCCACGTATTTTGACCGTTTTACAGCGTCTTTTAACGAGTCTGCAACCGCTTCAGTCTGTACTCTTTGAGCTCGAGAGGACTTATTTGGGTTGTTCATTTCGTCAATATAGTTGCGAACGGTCTGCCCAGTAGTACCAATTTCCTTAGCAATATCGTCTATAATTTTGCCTTCGGCCTGCAATTTTGCAATCCGTTGCATATTATATTCCTTCAATTCCTCTTTGGCAATCGTCACTTTTGAGCGATAAGTTGTGGTTGAAAGTCCCATTTGTTTTGCAATTTCGTTGTCGGAAAGACCCCGTTTTTTGAGCTCATCCCGCTCTTCGATGAACTTATAGTTCTTCGGTAAATGCAATAATGGGTCCCAAGGATAACGACCAGAACGTCTTTTTACCCCATAATGTTTGAGGATAATTTCTCGTCCTTCATCAGAAAGTTGACTTAAATCGTCCATGATTTCGTCTTCATTTTCGAAGACATTTTTGAAATCCAATGCAAAACCCTCCTCAAAATAATAAAAATCGTGCATTTTACAGCACGTCATTTAAGGCCCCTAGGAGGCCCGTAGAGCGCTTTTAGCACAAAGTGGAACTATTTACCGACTATATGCTTAAAACGCCGTAGAGCGCAAATATGAGCTTCTCAGGCCTATTCTAGCCATTTTGTTTCTAGAAATCTTGAAAAATCATAAAAATCACAACATTTTATCCTATTCCTAATTGGATATCGATATGAATTCTAAACCGCACACAATTTTAAATATGCAAGTTTAGACTCAAGTTAATAACTTTTTACATAACCTATTTTAACCGCTTAACAGCAAAAATGTAACGTAGAAAATATGAAAAGGTCCATAAAATGAATATGGGTTGTTGTCGATTGGAAAACTATTGGACGAACCGCTCGACAAGAAATCATGAAAAAAATGTAATGTAGGGAGTAAAAAATCTGCTTTGTTGATTATGTATTATGAAGTTCAAAAATATTTTATAAGGAGGTAAATATTATGCCAGCACTAACCGACGCAAACCTCGCATATAAAATTATGTGCAGTTTGGAATTCATATAAATATCCACTCCAAAATAAAAGGTTGTGATATATAACTCTGATTTTCCTAAAAATCACAAAAATCTTAAAAAATCTACGAAATTCCTCAAAATCTCTAAAAAACTTTAATAAATATGTTTTCCCCACAATCCCCACGTTTTTTCAGAAACTTTTTATATATATTGATTAAAAAACCTTATTTATTTAGGTAATTTTATATATTTATATTATAGTTCCCGTACGCGCGAGATTATTAAAAAATAATATAATATATATATAATTTATGACAATATATAAATATGCATAATATACCACAATAAACACATATAATCTTAATTAATATATTTAAAAGTTTTCTGAAAAAAACGTGGGATTTTGGGGAAAACTAATTTATTTTAGCAAAAATAGGCCAAAAATAGGCCAAAATGACCCTTTTTTTCCAAATTTGCCCCTGACAGCCTTTTTAATTTTCCCCACATTCAACTTGGGGATTTATAGAAAAACTTGGGGAAAACTTGGGGAAAAGACCAAAATCACCAAAGTTCCGGGACTTTTGATCCGACTTTTGATCCACTTTTTAAGCACTGAAAAACCTCTAAAAAACATGCAAAAATAGGCCCAAATTTCCTCATACATTATAGCAAAAATAGGCCCAAAAAAGTGGATCAAAAGTCGGATCAAAAGTAGGTCAAACGTGGGGAAATGGGCCAAAAATGGGCAAAATCCCCAAGTTTTTTGCTCTATCCCCAACTTTTTTTTGGGGAAAATTGGGGAAAATCACGACTTTTGATCCACTTTTGTCAGGGGCAAATTAGCGATTTTGTTCAAAAACTGTAGAATTTTACACAAATATCTTACCAATTTGACCCTTACCAGAACCTAAATGGTCTGATTTCGGCTTCTTTTTCATCAATAATCTTGCTCATTTCCTTAATATGTGACATAATCCAACCGATATTCCCATCATTTTCGCCATCAATTCGGGCTTTATCGGCCGTTGTGACCTGTTCAGTAAAGCCGTTTCCTTGATATAACCGTTGAATAATGGTAATTTTCTTAGGATTTACGTTGTATTCTAAGCAAAATAGAGCAGCATAGATGTCTAATTGTTTGAATGAAGGCTTGGAAACACCTGTTTTGAGGTCATAAATGAGCAGAACTTTGTTATCTGCGTCCCATTTAATACCATCAGCAGTGCCAAAACAGTTATCTGAGTAGTATAATAACACCTCAGACGACATACCTTCACGTATACAATCGTTGACAAACATGTTTAGAGCCTTCTTTTTAGGTGCAAGCTCTGTTTTTGACTTAATAAGTTGCGACGCCATCTCATGTAAAGCCGTCCCACGAGCAACATTTTGCTTGTTCTCATAGGATTTAGCCATCTTTTCTGAGTCATATCCCAACCAAGAGTAACCTGATGGGGATAAAAATGCGTGTTTACCTACTAAGTTCCAGTGTGGTATCCATTCCATTTATATTAGCCCTCCCTAGAATATAGTTTACATGGGATAATGTTAATTTCCTTAGATACATCATCACTATCTGAGAACCTATAGACATACACCACATCGTTATTCCCGTTCAAGGGTCTAAGTTTCTTTAAATATATAGAAACATTATATGTAGATTTAATATACTCAACGGCTTCGCCAACTGTATTAAACAAATAAGGCATTCTTATTGTCTCATTATGTAAAAGACAACCGACACCTAGTGCCTTGAAATACCTACCCGTCAATTCTACAATATACATTATATATATAGCTCCTTTATAATAGTAGAAAGTTATCTATTTTCCACCAACCTGGAAATATAGATTTGGGTCTAAACCGAAGAATTCACACATATACCAGATAACCTCCCGCTCATTTTCAGGATAAATGAACGCAGTGAAAGTATCTTTGCCGAATTTCTCGATATAATATCCTTGATTCGGACGTTTCTTAGCCGTAGCAGAGCGTTTAACCTCCAGTAAAGCGTACTGAGAGCCGCATAGAACGATTAAATCAGGCATCCCTTGTATTGACCCAGGGTCTGTCTTAGCGACCAGCAGAAGCCCTCTATAGGCCTCTCTGAGCCTTTTAACAACCATCTTTTGGAAATCAGCTTCCAATCTCGACGCCATATAACCAGTCCTCCTCAAGCTTTTCAATTTGCATATCAATAGGAACAAAACCTTGTTTCTTAGCCCAAGCGGCCTCTGTAAACCGTTTCTTATCTCGTACAGCCTTAAGAATATCTTTATCAACTTTAGAAAGAGAGGTGATATAAGTATAGTGTAAGTCTCTGTACGGGGTATTAGTCCGATCTATCCGACCTTCCGCCTGCTCCATTTTCCTAAATGAATAATTAACTGAGTAAAATAGGATAGAATCTGTAGTAGTACAGTTCCACCCCTCAGCACCGGCCGTGTATTGCACAAGATATATCCATTCATCAGTAGATGGGATATGCTCATGTTTAAGGCCGTTCCATTCTTTGTATAGTAGGTTGTTGCGTTCACAAATATCCTTTAATATATCCAACTCATAGTTGAAGTTATAGAAGACGATAAGCCGTTTATGTGTCTTAATTAGGTGTTCAGCTATACGAATTCTATCAGGATCTGTGTTCACGATACGTCGAACGAGCTGTGTATACTCAGCAATATTCAATATAGGCTCGTCTGTGAACGGGTTCCATCTTGTGTTGGCCAAATCCAATAAGGCTTTCGAGTCGAATTCGGCATATACATAATCTCTATGACGAGTTGTCTGGCGACTATCGCCCATGGGTACTATGATTTGGTTCCTGTATTTCTCAAGAACAGCAGTACCTGTGTAGCGTTTGACCTTAGGGAATTTGACATACGGATCCCAAACCACATGGCGAGAAACGAACTCAGTCTTATTACGGTAGAACTTGTTAGCGATGAAGACAGGCATATAGTCCATCCATACATCACCAGGGGTCGCTGAGAGCAATATCCATTTGTTATCGTTCCAAGCAGTCTTAATGAAGCATTTACCCCATTTCCCATAACCTACAACCCTCTGCTCGTCAAAAATAAAAACGCTGTTAGATATATTATAGTACTTCTCAATGTTTTGCCATGAGTCTACTATATAATTATGTATCCCACAATTTTCCAGAGATTGTTGCCAGTCAGGTTTTTCTGCACCCTTCTCAATCAAGTCCCGCTTCATAGCAGTAGTGATGACGATCAAAGGTTTTTCTTCAGTAAAAAAATCGACTCCATATTGGGAGGCGGCCCAGAATATAGACGTATATGTCTTACCTGAACCAACACCTCCCATTAATATAGAGCCAGATTTGAGTTTAGAGCAAGCTTCATATTGCTCGGGCTTCAAGGTTATCTTCCCAAGTGTTTTGGGAATCATTATTATAAGTAGTTAATATCGCGTTCAAACTCTTCCATATGTGGTGCAAGTTCAGGATCGATATCATCTAAGTAGATATAAAGCTTCTTAACATAAGCCTTGATACCAGAGTTAGATCCAACTGTCCAGTGATATGGGTTAAGGATAAGGTTTGCGCGAGCACCAGGTGTGACATTGTCAAGCATAGCAAGTTGTTCAACGTCGTCTGGTTGTACGATAGTACCTTGACCGTTATTAACTAGGACAATTTTAATCCATGGTTGAACCGTAGGGCCATTAGACAGAGTTACAGGCAAGAAGATTCTACCATGTGGTTGATCTTCAGCCGGGAATTTAACATTCCAACCTTGTGCCGCTAGTTCCGCACCGACTTCAGGATCTAGTTGGGCAGAAAATTCACGAGAACCAAGTTTGTTATGGTCTGTAACACGTCCTCCAAAGTTAGGGAAGATAACGCGAACGTTTTCAAGTGTAAGTTGTTGTGTATTTGCCATGATTTTTTCTCCTTTTCTAGCAAATAAAATAGTTAAGCGATAGAGAGAGTGGTATATAATAGTAGAAAAATACGTCTAATATTTTACCTATAATATATGAGTATAAAACTCTCCATCTCACTCCCTCTATTAAGAGCTTTGTAATAAGTTACAGATTTATTATAGTAAAAATGCACGATTATTCCGGTCTTTCGAAGTGGAATTTAGGCAATTCGAAGCGTTGAGTCGTCTCATAATTGACCCTATCCTCAATTTCCTTAGACAGAATATTGGTGTTCTTTAGCAAGTTATCATACACCTCACTAACATGCCAACTTATCTGGCGAGCTGTGTCGTTGTCAATGAGGAAATAATCGAAGTCCGTCTTAACCCCAGGCAGGTCAGCAGTGAAGATAATATCCTCCTTATGTTTGACAAACTCTAATATCTCGTCACGGTGCTCAGTGTAGTAATCCGGTCTGCATAATAATTTCATTGTATCATACCTTCTTTTTTCAGTTCAAGCATGGCGGAAACGATATCGAATACAATATCCATTTGTGATGATGGTAGTATACTATTATTATATCGTTCATAATATAAAGCATATACAAGCACTGGCACGTTTAGGATAATTTCAGATAAGTCTGCGACACATGAAATTGTGGCTATGGATGATTTTACAATATTAGGTAATAACGCAGGGATAGATGACGCGTATTTCTCTGCATAGTGACTGAATGTATCATATGTAAAATCTGTAATACGGCAGAAGATCTCAGCAGAATTCTTGGTAGCATTCTCAATTTCTTTTGCACATTCTTCAAGGAAAGGGCTAAGAATTTCGGCAATCGTATTCGCGCCTTCCTCATCAATCTCGATTGTAAGGACACCGTCACGTTCGATTTTAATACTATCCCAGGCTTCTTTATCCATACGGAATTCAAAAGGACTTTCTGGCTTCTTACCATGAGCCTCTTCGTGAGTCATATTAACAAATGGTCCAAGGTATTCGCCAGTTTCAGGGCCATACATTTTAATGAACTTTGGTTTTTCTTTAGTCATATCGGACCTCCTTATTCCAAGTAGCTGTTATAGACAATGATAGCAATTTCCTTAACATTATCAGTGACGTATTCCTCATCAACAACATCCATAACAATTTGTTCCTCAATAATGTCAGGGATCTTATACAGATCGTTAGCGCTCATAGTGAACACCACAAGTGAGTTCCACCAATTATCAGCATAGTTTTCACTGATAAGCTCGATGATAATACCACTTTGTTTGAGACTAGTAACATAACCCATGAGTAAATCATTCTCGCTACTAGCCTGAGTCAGATTAACTTTGATAACATCATTCGGCATTTTCTTCACCTTATCCTTCTTTGTAGTTTCGTAAGTGCAGTAGTTATCATACCCACGTTCTTTGATAGGACTGATAATAAACTCACGTCCTTTATAAGCGCCTACCCACAACTTATAGACAGATGTAGCCCATACTCCAAAGAGATATAGAATCAATACACCTTTTAATAGAGGTAGGAAGTGTGGGTTCCACATAAATAGTAGAACCAACACACCAATCAACCCCCAGAAGAAGGCAGTACACATAGTGAATGCTATAATGAATATTGCATGTTTTGTTGCTTTATCGCTCAAATCTATCCCCTCCATATAATGTTAGAACCATTTATTATCACCAGTGTCGACTGTAGGTTTCATGATACGGACATCGAACTTGTAGTTCTCGTTACCGTCCTCTTGAATAAACACGTCGATAATAGGTTTATCCAAGTTATTAGCAATCCGAGCAATTGTGATAAGGTTCTTAGGCATATGCCTTACCCAGCTATCACGAGTAGCAATAAAGACACAGTCCATTTGGAACAGCTCCCAAAGGTCAGTTGCATCAAATCTATAATGTGCGCCTTTGACAATTTCATGCATGATCTTGTGTAGATCATCGATGTAGTCTCTATCGTTCGCAGGGTCCATCATAAGAATATCAAATGCGGGTTCTAAGATATCCTTAATACTTCTACTGACCTCTTTAATTTCAGGTCGTTTTACTTTTCTGTTTTCTGTCATTTTACTCCGGCCAATCTAATTTAAATTGTTCGACTAGTTCGTCCCTAGTCCCTTTATATGCAGTCACACCTTTAGTCTGGTTGATGACAAAGACGTAATGGTCTCCTTCAATATCCGACTCAACAAAGTTCAGCCAATCTGAGTTGTATGCGTATTTGAAAGGATCATCAATCGCTAAGAGGATAGCAACTCGTCCTTGATACCATTCGTTATAGATGAATAACTCATCTTCAATAATATCTTTTGGCATGCATGAGCTGAGATATGTGAACATCAGAGCTAATTGCTGAGCTTTTGTCAGATAACTCTTGTTGAACTCCAGTCGTTTGAGTACTTCTGAGAATCGGTTATAGACGTTAATCAACCCATAGTTCTCAAATATACTTAGTTGTTGGTATACTGAGAATGGCGATCCGTTAGAGTTAACTAGCTTATAAGGTTCTTCTGGTTCTCTTACAGGTGGTGTATCTTCCTCCCTCAGGTCTACAAACATCGATGTCAGTGCCATAATATACCCTAATAATAGGAAGAAACCAAAGAGGAAACCAATACCTTTAAGTACACTAAACTTCATAGCCAACCAGACAATTACCATAGTTGGCGCCATGTACATCATAGTTAAGATAACCAAGATGAAGAAGAAGTAAATATACTTAGCTGACTTTTGCATACTTATAATCCTCCAATCCTTCTAATACAATATCCTCGTGATACCAGTCGTTAGATTTCAACGGGATAGTCCGAAGACCATTTGCCTTACGGATTTCATTGATCCGTTGACGTGCCATTGTCTCATGGTACTTGTATGCTCGGCTGTACTCAATGCGAGTAATTTGAGAATGCTCTGAGAACTCACGGAATTGGTCGTAGATAACACCACGACGGTTCATATACATCGCGATGCTATTCCATAGCGACTTAGCATATGAGCGGGGTCCCCACGCTTGCTTAAATACTCGTCCTTCAGAATTACGTACTTGTTCTGTCATAATTAAACCTCCCAGTTTTCGTAGTGTAAGGAAACAACGGCCATAGCTTTTTCTAAGTAGCGTTTACCTAGATCATCGTCTATGAAAATATTAAACGGATACTTGTCTGTAGCTTGAATCGTTAAGAATATTAATTCCAGATTAGCGAATTCTACCTTAGATACTTTCTTTAACCCATCTTTGAATAGTTTGAAATGCCGAAGCATAGTATTATTCAAATCAACTTCCTCAGCGACCTTGTATTGCCGCTTGTATTCCTTGTTGGTAATACCAGGGTTAAGATACTTAATAATTTTCTTAGTATTACGTTCAGCCCTGTAGCCATCATTCTTGGATTTAGATGGGATTGGGTCGTAACCATATACTCTACGTAGGTCATTCAAAGTTACGCGTTCCTTCTCATTATGTCGAGCTTGGAAGAACGGAATATCCGCTTTCACATCTGCCAAATTAAAAGGTTTTTGACCACGACCTTTATGCTGGAACAGACCCATAACACCAATCTTGTTGAAACCCATGTCATATACTAAGTAGATCCTCTCACCTGAGTCCACTAGTTTACTAGCACGCTCTTCTAACTTAATAAGAGAGTCGTACATTGTAGGGGCTAGTCTTCCAGGAACATCTGGGTAGAAGATAAGTCGGTAATGTGTCCAAAGCTCGTATACGTCAATTATAGGAATACTCATCCTATCCGCTACAAACTTAAAGACCTGTATAGTTAAAGGTGATAACCCATTGTTACGGCCTCCGTTAAAGTATAGCCAGTCTTGGAACTCGTTAAATGTCCGACTGTCTAAAAAGGCTCGAGGATTCGACACAACCGAACGTACGGCTGAGTTCAATCTATCACGGTCTCGTTTAGGTAGACCAATCGCAAAACTATTTAATATCGTTTCTCTAATCATAATATACCTCCTTAGAAAAAAAAATAAGAGCTGGGTAAAAATACCCAAACTCCTATTCTTCAGAAATAATAATTCCTTCATCTTCCTTTTTGCCGAATTTATTTGAAATCCAACGTTTAGCTTTTCCATAAGCTCCGGAGTGCGATAGCAATTTGTGCCCGATAAACAGCCCACAACCTATCGCGATGTACTTACCAACGTGAGATGCGCCTTCTTTGACTTCAGCGGCGTGTTCTTCTTGAACAGAATGCCAAAGCTCAACAGCTTCATCTTGTTCCATTGGTTTAATACATGCTCGATAGCTGTTCTCTTTATCCCAGAACAATCCATATGCAGTATCGTCTCCTTCTACTCCTGGAAACCATCCGTCGTATTCATAACGTTTTTCGTCGTTCATTTTATGAACCTCCTTATTCTTTCTATATAGTAAGCTGTAAAAATTAGACTACCAGATTATAGTGAAGCGTAATCCTAGTTGTCCTGGCATGTCAAGATACTCCTCGAATACCATCTTATACCAGAATCCTTTCACATGAACCAACCATAACCTGTAATCTTGGAATTTGCGTTTAAATAACTTCGGATCTTTTATATGATAGAACCAAAGAGTCATTCCATCAACGGTCCCGTCTTGTTTGTGGTTATAGCTCATCTCATCAAATGAATCCTTGAGCTCCTTATATATACCTTTACCCATGCTAGCACCTACAATAGATATGTTGAGGGCATATGCAGATAGTAGCCATTGATAGGATGTTTCTTAATACTGATCTTAGCAGGGAAGTCGTGTACAGTAACTCCCCATTCGTCAGATGCAGATTGTGTTGTTAGCGCTTCTTTTCCTTCTGGGATCTTTTGCCAGATACGGACATAGTCTTTTACAGTCAAATAACCGTAGGTCTTAGCGTGTTCATGCAACTTCTTATACAGGTCAATAAGCGAGAGCTTGTCCCGCGAGTAAATAGTACAGAATGTGATTAACTTGATTTCGTCCATTTCACCACTCCTTAAACTCTTCAATATAGTAGTCAGATCCAATAGGTGCGTTAGGTCCATGGTATTCAAAGTACCCATTACCCGTATTGTAGATGGTAAACGGCTTCAAAGCATGCGACTCAAAAGGCTTGTCTGAGATATACCAGCATAAACCGTCTTTATCACGATATACCTGCATGATAGCAGAGACAGGGTTCATTACACGACCATGCAATGCAGGACCTTTATGACATGTAAGAATGGTGTTCTCGATTGTGGGATGGGCGGCATAGATATAATACTTGTCAGTACCCAGGATAGACTGACATAGGTTATCAATGAAGTCACCTAAGGGCGGTAGACTATCAGGTGGGATCTTACCTTGCATATAGCACATAGTCTCAGCAATACCTTTGACTGCACCTACATGGTGTCTAATAATAGCAACAACATTATCTCGACCCCACATAGTTTTAAGACAGTTCGCACCACGATCAAGCTCTTCATCTGTTACGAATAGTTCCATTATTTTTGCTCCTTTAAAAAAAAAGAGGAGGAATGTATCCTCACTCGATTAGATAGCTAAGTCGCGCCATAGCATATTAAGTCGATCACGATCCTCTTCATCGAGTTCCGTAAAGGCCTTAATACCTAGGTAGCGAATAGCCTCTTCATCGAGCTTGGTCCATTCCAGCTCTTGTCTGAATTCTGTAGTAATTTCTACGATAGCATCAATAGTTTCTTGGTCTGGCTCATCTCTGAAAGACCACATAAGATGCTCAACCAATTCCAACTTACGTTGCGCTCTGTCTGTGAAACGTGCTCCAAAATATTCTTTTAGAACTCGAGTCATATACAAGCGGTTAACATTAGCTGAATATAGCATGTGCTTCTTAATGTAGCTTTCGTCATATTCCATACCTTGATAATTAAATGTAGTCATAATTGATTACCTCTCTTTCTATATAGAAAGGTGTAAAAATTAGACTCCAGGGCCATGCCACATTTCCCAACGCTCTTTGTTTTTACGTCGGGGTTGATCTGAGGCACTAGGATTGCTGAAATTATAGTCATAATTATCAGGGTTAATAATACCATTCTCAACGAGTTTGCGAACTCTGCGATTTATAGTATCCTTAGAAACACCCAGACTAATAGCAATCGTACGATTCGACCAACCGGCTTGTTTACAAATTAGGATTTCCTCATCGTCTACAAACTTCTTAGGACGACCCATCTGCTTGGGATACTTCATAGTCCGTAGAATATCTAGTCCATTATCCGGATTAAATGTTATAGGATCCATAATAACTTACCGTGTGTTATCAACCATTGCCGCTGGCGAAAGATTAGGATTAACCGAATCAAGTGTAGCTGTTAATGGGCTAGTAGTAATGGCCTGACTGACTTTATTTATAAAATCCACTTCTTTCTTAGTTCCTTCCAACCATACTGCAGACATAAGTGCATAGTTAGAAAGGTCTTTGAGCGTATCGACAAGAGACTCATCTGATACCAAAGCTTCTTGCTTAGACAGAGTGTTCAAACGAGACATCTTATCTTCCATACGAACAATAGCAGCGATCAATCCGTGTTTTTCAAGTGATTCTTCGAAGGAGTTACCGTAGTCGGTATTCTTCTTAACAAAGATTTCTTGGAGTTCCTTGTGGGCATCATGCATTTTCTGTGCTGTTAGTTTGGTCATTTAGTTTCTCCTCGTGTTCTTCTGGAATAACGTCGTTTCCGATTGTAGGTTCTTCATGATATACATTTTGGCCGTATGAATAGTTGGTCATGATAAGCTTAACAATATTCGAGAACCCTTTAATAATCTTAGGATCCAAGTCCTTAGTCTTAGTCTTAAGGATATAGGTACGCATAGAGTTTAGTACAATCAAATTCTTAACTCCAGGCGCTGTTTTTCCTGCGGCTCTGATCGGTTGTGGTAGGGTATTCACAATCGTAGTTTCTGCAACTACAATCTTACGAAGCAGGTTAGCGCCAAGTCTAGCTTTGTTATTCTTACCGCGTTTCATTATTTACGACCTTTCTTACGTGAGTCATAACCTGCGAAGACACTAAGTCCGATTGCCAATAGACCAGCTACTGCACCAATAACAGTAATTGTGTTGCTTACGATAGAACCTGTAACTGGCAAAGTTTTTTGTGTAAATACGGGAGTAGCTTTTGCTGGTACTGGTTGAGTAGGAGTTGTAGGAGTAATATCATTCTTAACAGGCTCTTTTTCTACAACCTTTTCTACTTTAGGAGTTTTAGGTTCTTGTGGTTTTGGTGTCTTAAGGTCTTCAGATTTAGGAGATTTAGGATCTACTGGTTTTGGATCTTGTGGTTTAGGAGTTTCTGGATCTTTAGGAATGTCGTTAATATTCAATTCTGGTTTTTCACGCACTTCTGGAATACCAGGAATACCTCCTTCGAATTCAGGTTTCACGCGTTCTTCAGGAATACCAGGGATGCCACCTTGGAATTCAGGTTTATCAACTTGAGGAGCTTCGTTTGGAACTACACCACCAGTCCATTCAGGTAGTTTTTCACGTTCTTCTGGAATACCAGGGATACCGCCTTGGAACTCAGGGATTTCCACCTTAGGTGACTCTTTAGGGATTTCAAATGTAGGACGAGTCTTACCATCAGCACGACCATTTCCGCCTACAAGTTTAGTTTCGGCATCGAAGCCTGTTCCTCCACCATCCCAGCTAACGTTGATTTTGTTAGTAGGGTTGTACTCCATTTGTTTGAGTTTAGTTTTGTACTCAACATACAAAGTCTTCTTATCAATCTTAGCAAGATTTGTGTCAAAGCCGTTAGTGCGTAATTTAGCGTTTGCTAAGGCATCAGTCGCAGGGGCGTCATATACAAATGGATCCACACTCTTAACATAGTAGAACTTCAAACTGTTTTCAACGTATTCTTGATCGTCAGACCATGTATCTGAGATGTTGACGTTTTCCATGTAAGACTTCTTGTAGTTGATACGAGCAGTCCAGTTAACAACAGATGGGTCATCTTTATCTTGCCAGCCGTATTTGTACAATGCCTCATCAGTAGGCTCAACACCTTTAGAACCAGCGTTCAATTCCACAACAGTACCGTTGAATGAGATTTCGTGCTTGGTATCTGGTTGCACAACTTCACGGTTGATCCGTGTGTTGAGGTTAAGCGAGATAGATTTGTCAAGTGGGTGTTCGGCGAAGTAGTTGTTGAAAGTAGTAGTTACTGTGTTCTCAGCAGCCTTAACTTCGGCATTACCTACTTCAGATTCACCTGTGCTATTGTATACAGGGAAGTTGTAATTTGTTTCAAATGAAAGTTCGTTAGGGACGTTAAAAGTCATAGTATCCCCTTGGTTGATTTGAACTTCGTCAGGGATATCAGTTTTGATGTTTACATTTACTTCAGACCAGATAGTGTCGTCTGATTTAGTAACAGTAACTTCTGGATCAGTGGCTACAAGTTCTGTAGACCCTTCTGCCTTAGTTACATCTGCAAATACGCGATCGCTAATAAGCGCAGCGCTGAATAATACAATACCCATAGTTGCAAGTTTGAATGTGAAGTGTTTCATGATGTTTTCTCCTTTTTGTTTATGATTTGAGTTATGTGCGACATGTGTTTCTATCTCTTTTTTATGCTTCATATACTATTACCTCCCACATAAAAGAAATAAAAAGAAAAGAGCTGAGTAAAATACCCAACTCCTAGTCTTTTTCAGAAAAAGCATCTTTCAGCTTTTTAACGCCATTATTAACTTTTGTTTGCAATACACTTCCGTCATACACGTCAGTCGCGATGACCGCCATATATAATGCGATTGCACTTGCAGCAACAGTGTTTAATACCTTGTTCATTGTCTGAACCTCCTTTTTCTTTCTATATAGTGGAATGTAAATATTTTAGAGTTCCCACTTATATCCACCTTTGTGATGACCGAAACTGGCCTTTTTCGGACGAGGAGTTGCTACCTCATTC